>ERZ1032915.24-NODE-24-length-35152-cov-8.371741_pt1 | contig 35152 bp, 31 predicted proteins | sample MGYA00517090_ERZ1032915 | MGnify/ENA primary metagenome ERZ1032915 (study PRJEB33719, sample SAMN04261607) | wastewater metagenome | biome: rural village; feature: latrine urine exit; material: soil | place: El Salvador | collected 2013-01-14 ...
CTGCCATGCAGCGGAAACTCCAGCGGCATCAGGGGTTGCGGCAGGTTCATGTCCGGTCCTCCGTTTGCCGATAGGCTTCGAACGCAGGCTCGAGATCCAGCAACACCTGGTAGAACGGCTCACAACACGACTCGAACCCCGCCTTCAACAAGGTGGTGAATTCCGGATATTCACGCCGCAAAACCACTTCCCGTTCCCCTTCACCCATATATTGGTAACCACTTTCATACACTTTGCGTGCTGCTTCCCTGCACTGCTCCTCGGTCTTGCCCTTGCCCCGTTCTTCCAGCCAGGCCATTGCCGTATCGAAGGCAACCGGCAACGGCCGGCGCATGCCTTCGCACCACAGTTGCAGCCAAAGCCGCAGCTGCTGCATGGCGTCCTCACGCTCCATGGGCGGCACACGTGCCCAGCCGTCCTCGCCATAGATTTCCGTACTGGCGGAGCCCCCTGCCGCATGCAGCAACACATGATCAAAGAGCGGCCGCAGCAGGCGCGACCAGCGCCAGTTCGGGCCCTTCTTCAGAGCACCGATCGCCAGTTGCGGGCGGACCGCCATGTCTTCTCCATCCAGATGCAATCCGCCCGGCCTGGCACGCAGACCGGGTATCATGCCGTCCTGCACGTCATCACACGAAAGGGTTTGCCCCGTGAGACCGGCATCATCTGCCTGCACAGGTTCAGCTGGCATATCCAGTGGCAAGATGGTGCCTTCGGCCTCGCTCAACCCTGCCATGCGCGTTTTGTAAGCGGTCAGCTGTACCTGCAACAGATCAACCAGCTCATCCACCAGCTGGCTACCGAACTCCTGCACCGGCAGCTCACCACTGCGCTGCATGCGCTTGGCCTCGGCGTGCATGGCTGCAAGAGGCGCACTGTCATCGGCGCTGCCAGCATGCAGCAGCGCCGCCTTGAGTCCATGGGTCTGCAAGGCATCCAGGCTGAAAGGCTCATCATCCACCAGCAGCTCGCCCTGTGGCCGCAAATACACCTTGAAACGCTGTGCAAAAAACTGTTCCACCGGACGGCGCACAAAACGGAACAGCTGGTCGGCGGTCAGGGGCTCGTCCTGCTCCAACGGGGGCAGCGCAACATCCGTATCCCTCTGTACCCCGGGCGGCACATGCAGCGCCTGCCATTCTGCGGCATAGGTGAAGAGCTCAGGTTGTTGCCGGTCGAAGTAGGCGCGGCTGAAAGGCTGCAAGGGATGCACAGTGGTCAACGCCTCATCCAGCGGCTGGCCGTTGCTGCAGGACCAACCCTGGGCGAGGTGATCACGCAGCTGGGCCACCAGCACCGAAGGCGTACACTCACTGTTGTCCTGCACGTCACGGCCCACCCAGCTGACATGCAGCATCTGCCGGGCGGCCAGCAACGCCTCCAGCATCAGGTAGCGGTCATCCTCGCGGCGGGAGCGGTCACCGGGCCGATAGTTGCCGGCCATCAGGTCAAAGTCCAGCGGTGGCTGGATGCGGGGATAATCGCCATCATTCATGCCCAACAGGCAAACCATCCGGAAGGGAATGCTGCGCATCGGCATCAGCGTACAGAAACTGATGGCACCCGCCAGAAACCGCTGGCTGTCGCGCCCGGTTTCCAGCCCGCCCAGCCAGGCTTCGCGGGCAATCAGCAGGGGCAGCTCCTCGGCGAAACCTGCCTGTTCGCAGGCTTTTTGCCAGCTCTCCAGCGCCTGCTGCAGCTGGTCGACCAGCAATTGCTCCGTCTGCTGCAATGGAGCAAGGAAGTCGCTCAGCAGGCGGCCAAACAGGCTGACCCAGTCCTCGACGCAGCGGCTCTTGCGCAGTTCATGCTCCAGCTGTAACAGTGCCTGATGCAGCAGATACAGCGGCCCCAGTGCCGCAGCTTCCAGGCCAGCCACCTCGGCATAGGACTCGATGGCATCCAGCGTACCGTCCTGTCCCAGGATATAACCGGCCAGCATGCGCTCCAGTCCGAAACCCCAGGTGTTCTGCTGCAGCCCGCTACCCGCACCGAGGGCTTCCCGCTGTCCTGCATCCAGTCCCCAGCGAATGCCGGCTCCTTCCATCCAGCGCTGCAGCAATGGCAGATCCCCTTCCTGCACGCCAAAGCGGTTGCGCAGCGCCGGCACATCCAGCAGGGCCAGCATGTGGTTGCGTGTCATGCGCAATTCCGGCAACTGCAGCAGCAGTTCCAGCGCAATCAGCAGCGGCTCCTGCCCTCTGCGCCCCTGGTCGGAAACGGCAAACGGCAGAAAGCGGGGATCATCCCGCTCAAACTGGCCAAACACCGCCTGAATGTGCGGTGCATAACGGTCGATGTCCGGCACCATGACGATCACGTCCCGAGGTTGCAGTTGCGGATATCTGGCAAACCGGTCCAGCAGCTGGTCGTGCAGAATCTCCACCTCACGCTGCGGACTATGCGCACTGTGAAAGCGGATGGATTCATCCCTGGCAGGATCTACCGGGGTATTTTTCCAGTGCTCACGGCTATCCTGCAGTGGCTCCAGGTTGAGGATGTCGCTTTGCAACTGGCGCAGCAGGCTGTCTGTCTCTTCCTCATGGAACAGATCGATCTGCTGTTTGTGCTCGGCAAAATGGGCTTCATAGCTGTCGCGGTTGTCATGCTCCTGCAGCAGGGCTATATAGTCGCGCCCCTGTTTCCCCCAGGCTGCCAGCAAGGGATGGGCATGCTGGTGCAGGTCCTGCTCATCCAGCTCTGCCGGCATGCTCGCCCGTCGCTGGTGCCGCACCAGGGTGGGACGCAGCAGATCACGGTCGGCAACGATGTCGCCCCAGTAGTACCTGCACGGATTATGCACACACAGGATCACCTGGCTGAAGCGGGCCATGGCAGCGAGGGCTTCCAGCGTTTGCGCCGGCAGGGAGGAAATGCCGAATACGATGACCCGTCGTGGCAACCCGGCGGGGCGCTGCTCCAGTCGCTGCAGGGCCGCAATGAAACGCGGATGCACACTGGCCCGGCTGCCAGCCAGAGCCTGTGCACCGATGTCATCCAGCAGCTCGCGCCATAGCTCGGCCTGCCAGGCCAGGGTCTGCAGGCGAACCTGCATGCCTGCAGCCTGCTGTCCCTCTTCCAGCTGCAGCAGTTGCCCGCCCTCGCCGATACGGTCGTTGCCCTGTGCCCAGTCAGCCAGCCAGTCGGCACGATACACCTGATACTGGTCCAGAATGTCGGCAATGCGCTGGCACAGCTGATACTGCTTGCGCAGCTGACGATCATTGCCCAGAAAGCCGCGCAGTGGAACAAAGCGCGGCCGGACCAGCAACTCCGGGAGCAGACGCATCAGCCGCCAGACCAGGTTGTCCTTGTCCAGTGGCGAGCTGTCGGCAATGGCATCTTCCTTCAGGACCGCACGATAGGCCTGCCAAATGAAGCGGGCCGGCAAACTGACCTGCAGGGATGCAGCAATGCCCAACCCGCTGTCCGCGGCCAGTGCCTGTCGCAGCCACTGCGCCATGCCGTTGCTCTGCACCAGCACGACCTCCTGCTCCAGCGGCCGCAACGGATGCATGCGCGTCCACTGCACCAGCACATCGCGCAGTTGCTCCATCTGGTTGCCGTGAACCACCATGAACCCCGGGGTCAGGGAATCGCCATCCTGCATCAATATATTCCTGATAAACCTGTTAGTTGCACTTGGCTAATTGCTGAACATCAGCTGAACAGAAGCTTGGCCAATTGAATCAACAAACACAACAAAATCGAAAAACACTTTACTATCAATTACCTGCTCACCACTCAACGATTTGTGCAATCCAGTTTCCAAAAGATACTTGCAGGTGTCCCCTCTGCCCTGGACCCGCTTTCATGGGCCGGTCTGACAAGCGTAAACACATTATACAAGTATCCGTACTATCCATTCGCGATCCTGCTCATGCGGGAACTGCATCTACCGGACTTCATGCATCATGTAGCACTGTGACGAGTCAATTTTTAATCGGTTACTACAGCCAATGACAACTAACCGTCACACTTACATGACAGGTACTGCTTCCTGTCACCAACTAGATTGTATATAATTCCAGACGCAATACTTGGTCGGTCCAGCCCGTCTGCGACCGCCAAAGCCACTCCACAAGCGGATGGCAAGCCCTTGCCGGCAACTCTCCAATCAAGAACAATTGATTTTAAACAAGCAATAAGCAACAAACTGCACTCTTCTGAATAAATGCTGAATAACCGGTCGAAACCGGCTTGACCTTCTGCCGGAAATCGACCAATGTCTAGATGACTCACGTGCGAAGCGCGTGCTTAAGTACAACCGCTTGATTTCAGCAAACAACCTAACTGTGTTTCCCTCCGGAGATAATCGATAATGAAACTGAAACCAATTGCTCAAACCGTGAGCCTCAGCGCACTGGGCCTCGCGCTGGCTCTGCCAGTAACCGCGCAAGCTGCCTTCATCGAAGACAGCAAGGCGAGTCTGGAACTGCGCAACTTCTACTTCAACCGTGATTTCCGTCACGATACCGCAACACAAAGTAAAGCCGAAGAGTGGGCACAAGGCTTCATGTTCCGCTACGAGTCCGGCTACACCGAAGGCACCGTTGGTGTTGGTGTAGACGCTTTCGCATTTGCCGGCCTGAAGCTGGACAGCAGCCAGAAAAAAGCTGGGTCCGGGCTGCTTCTTGAACCTCGCAGCAATGGCCATGTACCAAACTCCTATGGCGAGGTAGGTGCCACTTTCAAGGCCAAGCTGTCTGAAAGCGTACTGAAAGCCGGTACTCTGCGCCCCAACCTGCCAACCGTTTCTGCTGCTGACACCCGTCTGCTGCCACAGACCTTCACTGGTGTGCACGTCAACAGCCAGGAAATCAGCAACCTGAACGTTGATCTGGGTCGTCTGGGTCGTGTGAACCATCAGGCATCAACCAACAACGAAGCCATTGGCGGCGGCGCAGTTGGTGGCGGTGGTGGTAGCAGTAGTAAATTTGACTTTGCCAACGTAGGCTACAAACTGACCGACTTCGGTCTGAACGCTGGCTATAGCTACGGTAAGCTGCACAACGTTTACAAGCAGCATATCCTGAATGGCGGCCACATCTGGAACATTGCCGACAACCAATCCCTGCGTACCGATCTGCGCTATGCGCGCGCCAAGGACTCAGGTAGTTACAACGGCAAGCTGGATAACAAGGCTGCCGGTGCCATGCTGACCTATGCTCTGGGCTACAACAAGTTTGGCCTGGCCTATCAGAAGATGTCCGGTGATGACGGCTACGTTTTCCTTGATGGAACCAACCCGTACCTGGTCAACTACGTTCAGATCCTGAACTTTGGCCGCAAGGACGAAAAGTCCTGGCAGGCCCGTTATGACTACGACTTCGAAGGTCTGGGTATTCCTGGTCTGAGCCTGATGGCCCGTTACCTGCGCGGTACCAACATTGACCGTGGCGCCGGCGTCTCCAAGGGTAAAGAGTGGGAGCGCGATACCGATATCGTCTACGCCTTCCAGAACGACACCCTCAAGGGTCTGCGTCTGCACTGGCGTAACGCTACCGTTCGCTCAGATGTGGCTGGCAAGCTCGACGAAAACCGTCTGATCGTCAGCTACACCATTCCGCTGCTGTAATCCACAGCCTGCGATACCAACAAACCCGCCACCCGGCGGGTTTGTTTTTTCTACTTTACAAAAAGCCTATTTGATTAAAAATCAAATTATCCTATGATGGGCACGCACAAGTTTGTCCTACTTTTTACAAGGTTTTCCCGCAACAGGAGCCCCACCATGAAACCAACCCGTTTATCCCTTGCCGTCTGCGCCAGCCTTGCCGGTATGCTTGCAGCAGCGCCTGCCACTACCCTGGCTGCTTTTATTGAAGACAGCAAAGCGAGCCTGGAACTCCGCAACTTCTATATGAACAAGGACTGGCGTGACAGCGACTGGGCTGGCCAGAGCTATAACGAAGCTTGGACGCAAGGCTTTATCTTCAAGTACGAGTCCGGTTTCACTGAAGGCACTGTTGGTGTGGGCGTGGACCTGCATGGCTTTGCTGGCCTGAAGCTGGATAGCGGCGGTGGCCGCAACACCCCAGGCACCGGATTGCTACCTCCTCGTGCAGGAGCTGACAAAAACCCACACACGAGCTATGGTCACGCTGGCGCCACCTTCAAGGCCAAACTGTCCGAGAGCACTCTGAGGGCCGGGACCCTGATTCCAAAGCTGCCAACCGTACAGTCGCACGACGGTCGCATCAACCCGGTCACCTTCTCGGGTGTGCACATCAACAGCAAGGAAGTCGATAACCTGACCGTTGACCTGGGGCGTCTGGGTCGCGCCGTACAGCGTAACTCCACTGACAGCCAGCCATTGTTTGCTGGTATTGCTCAAGGTGTCGGTGTCAATAAGCGTGGCACCAAGTACACCCGTAGCAATCCAAACGTAAGCAGCAAGTTCGACTTTGCCGGTGCCAGCTACAAGTGGTGGGATACCGGCCTGACCACTTCCTACCACGCAGCCAAGCTGCATGATGTGTACAAGCAGCACATCCTGAACGGTGTATACACCTACCCGATCGCCGATAACCAGTCCCTCACTGCCGATCTGCGTTTTGCCCGCACCAAGGAAAGCGCCAACAGTGGTATCGACAACAAGGCCTACGGCGCACTGGTCAACTACAAGGTGGGCTACACCAGCGTAGCTGCCGCCTACCAGAAGATGTCTGGTGACACCGGCTACGCCTACTTGGGCGGAACCGACCCCTTCCTGGTCAACTTCGTACAGGCGCGCGACTTTGCCTCCAAGGACGAGAAGTCCTGGCAGGTACGTGCCACTCACGACTTTGCCAGCATCGGTGTTCCCGGTCTGAGCACCATGGTCCGCTACATCAAGGGTAAGAACATCTACATGGGCCCAGGCGCCAAGCGCGGTAAAGAGTGGGAGCGTGACATCGACCTGGGTTACGTGGTCCAGAATGGCCCACTGAAGAACCTGGGCATGAAGGTGCGCAACGCCACTGTTCGTGACAACATGGGCAGAAGCAACGACGAAACCCGTGTAATCGTCAGCTACACCCTGCCACTGCTGTAATCCACAGCCTGTGACACCACAAACCCGCCGCAAGGCGGGTTTGTGCGTTATGGGGCCTGATCCACTACAATGTCCTCTTTTTCCACATACCAGCCCCACATAGGAGCCGCCATGGACTGGAATCAGCTGCTGACCCGTGAACGCCTCGGAAAGACCAGTCACAGCCCGGAAGAGATCGGCCGCAGTCCCTTTCACAAAGATCATGACCGGGTCATTTTCTCCGGCGCGTTTCGCCGCCTGGGCCGCAAGACCCAGGTGCACCCGGTTTCCAGCAATGACCTGATCCACACCCGGCTGACCCATTCACTGGAGGTCAGTTGTGTGGGTCGTTCGCTGGGCATGCTGGTGGCCGAGATGCTGCGTGACGAGTTGCCGGCCTGGAGCGAACCCAGCGATCTGGGTATGGTGGTGCAGTCGGCCTGCCTGGCCCATGACATCGGCAATCCGCCTTTCGGCCACTCCGGCGAGGATGCCATTCGCCACTGGTTCCGCCAGGCACAGAGCAAAGGCTGGCTGGACGGCATGAGCGAGGCGCAGCAGCAGGATTTTCTCCACTTTGAGGGCAATGCGCAGGGCTTCCGCGTGCTCACCCAGCTGGAATACCACCAGTTTGATGGCGGCATGCGCCTGACCTATGCCACCCTCGGCGCCTTTCTCAAATATCCATGGACTGCCCAGTACGCCAGCCAGGGGCTGTTCAAGCTGAACAAGTTCGGCTGTTACCAGAACGAGCTGCCGCTGCTGGAAAAGATCACTGAAAAGCTGGGGCTGCCGCAGATCGACAAGCAACGCTGGGCCCGCCATCCGCTGGTCTATCTGGTCGAGGCGGCAGACGATATCTGCTATGGCCTGATTGATCTAGAAGACGGCCTGGAAATGGACCTGCTCGACTACAGTGAAGTGGAAGAGCTGCTGCTCGACCTGGTCGGCGATGACCTGCCGGAAACCTATCGCCAGCTGGGTCCGAAGGATTCACGCCGCCGCAAGCTGGCGATCCTGCGCGGCAAGGCGATCGAACACCTGACACTGGCTTCCGCCCATGCCTTTGTCGAGCAGAAGGAGTTGCTGCTCTCCGGCCAGCTACCCGGTGATTTGGCGCACCATATGCGTGATCCGGCCCGCTCCTGCATTCTCAAGGCCAAGCAGCTGGCCCGGGAGAAGATCTTCCAGGACAAGCGCAAGACCCTGCACGAGATCGGCGCCTACACCACTTTGGAAATCCTGCTCAATGCGTTCTGCGGTGCCGTGCTGGAATTCCACAGCGGCCAGCCGCTGTCATTCAAGAACCAGCGTATTTTCGATCTGCTGGGCAACAGCGCACCACAAAAGGACTGGTCGCTATACCAGTCCTTTCTGCGAGTCATCGATTACATTGGCGGCATGACGGACAACTACGCCACTGAAATGGCGCGGGAGATGACTGGACGCTCCAGTCCCACCTAACCCCCATGCGGGCATCCTTGTGGCTGCCCCTCACCCCGCATGCGTCCTGGGCAGGCACAAGGCCTGCCCCTACAATCTGACTGGCGCATTCGGAAAGTCCCGCCTCGTACGGGCACCCCTTGTGGGTGCCCCTCGCCCTGCATGCAGCTCCGTGCAGGCACAAGGCCTGCCCCTACAATCTGACTGGCGCATTCGGAAAGTCCCGCCTCGTACGGGCACCCCTTGTGGGTGCCCCTCGCCCTGCATGCAGCTCCGTGCAGGCACAAGGCCTGCCCCTACGACTGGCTGGTGTGCTCGGTAATTCCGCCCGTATGGGCGGTGATAGCTGTGGGTAGCAAGTTTGTTCGCCTGTGAGTCAGGCGGCGTTATCGGCGACCACCGTCACCTCGGTGATTTTTTCTTCCTTAGCGGCTGCCAGCTGCTCTTCCAGTTTTGCCAGTTTCTTCGCCTGTCTTGCAGTCTTGCGACGCAGACGGCCCAGCGGGAACCAAAAGGTTAGGCCGGCAAAGAAGGCACCGGCCACAAAAGCGACCAGAACGGCTACGGCCAATGGCAGCGCGGGGCTCGTGAAATCAAGGAAGGACAGCTCGACCTGCTGCTTGTTTTCCAGGGTGAACAGCAACACCACAGCAGCCAGCAACAGGCAAACCACGGCGATAAAAGCACGCTTGATCTTTCGCATCATTGGACCCCTTCAGGCTCGGTCGCCGGCCGCGTCTGCCGTGCGGAGCCGTTGTAGAAAATATCAGTTGCCGGCATTGACCCGTTCGCGCAGCTCCTTGCCGGGCTTGAAATGTGGCACATACTTGGCAGCCAGCTGGACCGGTTCACCCGTCTTGGGATTGCGGCCCATGCGTGGTGCGCGGTAATTCAGGGTGAAGCTGCCAAATCCCCTGACCTCGATCCGGCCGCCTTCAGCCAGGGTTTCGGTCATCTGCTCAAGCAGCGTTTTCACTGCCAGCTCGATATCACGCACCGGCAACTGGTCGTAACGGCCGGCAATGCGCTCAACAAGTTCGGATTTTGTCATCAAAGCTCCCTGTATTCTGCTAACAACACATGGACCACCAAATCCTTGCATAGTTTGCAGTCAAGGTAAACACTTATTTAATAAAGGAAAAGACGCAGATTAAGGAAAGACTACACAAGCGGAGCAATGCCCGTGCGTCAACAGGGATGCAATCACTGCCGGGGCAACCCCTGTGTCCAGCAGACGCACCTTTGCTGTACCCGGGGATTTATTGCTGGAATATGCGTGACGGGGCCCATATGCCCACTTGCTTTGCGCGTGGAGGACGGGCTTGTTGGTGACCCCTTACGGATGACTTATCGTTAGCTACGGAGGCAGGCTCGGAAAATCCGGGCCTGTACGGGAAACGGCCAACGGGGTGCATCATACGCAGCACCCCGCAACCGAGAGGGATCAACGATAGTAGGCGTTGTCGCGGAAACTGTGGTCGGTCACGTCACGTACACCCTTGATTTCGGGAACGCGCTCGCACAGGGTGCGCTCAATGCCTTCCTTGAGGGTCAGATCCGCCTGGCCACAGCCCTGGCAGCCGCCGCCAAAACGCAGGATGGCAATGCCGTCGTCAATATCCACCAGACCCACATGGCCCCCGTGACTGGCCAGGCTCGGGTTGATCTCGGTCTGGATGTAGTAGTTGACCTTGTCTTCCAGCGGGCTGTCTTCGTTGACCATCGGCAGCTTGGCATTGGGTGCCTTGATGGTCAGCTGGCCGCCCATGCGGTCGGTGGAAAAGTCCACCACGGCATCCTCCAGATAGCGGATGCTGGGACGATCGACCCAGGCGGTGAAGTCGGCAAAGCCGACCACTTCGTCTTCTGGGTTCTGGTCGTCCGGCTTGCAATAGGCCAAGCAGGTCTCGGCATAGGGGGTGCCGGGCTGGGTGATGAAAATACGCACGCCCATGCCTGGAGTGCTTTGTTTTTGCAGCAGATCCGCCAGGTAGGTTTGTGCCGCTTCGGTAATGGTGATGATGCTCATGACTGCTCCTCGGCAAGAATGCACGCAGTGTACGCAAATTCCGGAAAAAAATAAAGACCCAGCAAACAAGTCGGACATTATTTCACAGCCTGCACTTCAAGGAGCGCAAACCGGCCTTTCTGTACGACATCCCGGAGCTGGCCATCGGTCCGCTGTTTGTTGCAGCAGAGTCGGGCTTTCTGCTCGGATTGCGCAAGGAGCTGCAACAGGAAATCGGGCAACGCCTGCTGGAAATCCGCCCGTCATGACACTACAGACCGCTTGCAGCACGCCGCAGCCCAAAGTAATACCGCTTCAGCCCTCCAGTGCCGGATAGCGACTGGCAACATCCTCGCCTGTCGGCCGCAGTTTACAGCCCTCGGCGGCATCACACAGGCGGGTCACCACGAAGCGCGGCTGCTCACCCATATCGAACCAGTGCTTGACGCCAGCCGGAATGGTCAGCAGATCTCCCCTTTCACACAGCAATGCATACACATGTCCGTCCACATGCAGGCAGAGCATTCCGCGACCGGCAGCGAACAGCCAGGCCTGCTCCGCATCGCAGACATGCTCCTGCGACAGCTGCTTGCGCAACTTGCCCGCCTGCTCCGGCGCACTGTCCTCGTCCAGACCGATGACATCTGCGTGCGCCATGGCCCGCTCAAGCTGCGCAACGCCGGCCTGGCAGGCGGCCACGACCTCTTCCGCAACCGTCCGGGCAGTGACCGGCACCGTCGCCGGCCAGCGCTGAAAACCGCTGCCGATGGCGGCCAGTTCGCGGGCGATATCCTCATGATGATTGAGCAGCCGGATCGGCTGCAGGCTGTTGCTCTGGTGATACACGCAAAGATGACTCATTTCTTGTCCTCGGAAATGCCCTGTTTCAGATATCCGCACCAGCCAGCTCACGCTGCGGGTTTTCGTCCTGTTCTTTTCGCAGGCCGGCCCACAGGGCAACGAAAGCGACAGCGGCAACCAGGCTGGCCACAGCAAAGGTGGCAAAGGCTCCGGCCGGCTGCCACAGGTAGCCGGCATACAATGCTCCTGCCGCTGCCCCCACACCCGACAGTGAAACATACAATGACTGTCCCATGCCCTGCCTTCCGCGCGGGAACCGCTGCTGGACGAACTGCATGGCACCGATATGGAAGCAGCCAAAGGTAGCCGCATGCAGCAACTGGATCAAGAGCAGCCAGTACAACCGGTCCGCCAGCACACCCAGCATCAGCCAGCGGATGGAGGCCAGCAGGAAACAGGCCAGCAAGATCTGCCGCACGCCAAAACGCAGCAGGATTCTCGGCATCAGCAGAAAAAGCACGATTTCCGCCAGCACGCCCAGCGACCAGAGCCAACCCGTGACGATACGGCTGTATCCCAGCTCGCCCAGATAGATGGACAGGAAGCTGTAGTAGGGGCCGTGGGAAACCTGCATCAACACCACCCCCAGATAGAACACCAGCACCGGGCGTTGACGCAGGATTTGCCCGATCGGATGCGCCCCCTGCCCGGCGGATGCGTGGCTGCTGCCGGCAGAGGGCACCAACAGGCTGCTCAACCAGATGCCGGCCATGATCAGGCAGACCAGCAGCGGATAGCCCTGCAGTCCATGACGGTCAAACAGATGGCCCATCCACACCACGGTTGCGATAAAGCCGACGGACCCCCATAGGCGGATCCGGCTGTAGCGTTCCGGCCGGCTCCGCAGATGGGCAAAGGTGATGACTTCGAATTGCGGCAGGATGGCATGCCAGAAAAACGCATGCAGCAGCATGACCAGTACCAGCCAGCCATAATCCTGGCGCAGGAAAATCAGGCTGAAGCCGGCTAGCGTCAATCCGCTGCCCCAGCGCACGATACGCAGCCGTTGCCCGCTTCGATCCCCCAGCCAGCCCCACAGGTTGGGGGCCAGGCAGCGCATCAGCATGGGCAGTGCCAGCAATTCACCAATCCGCGCCGGCGTAAAACCCAGGTATTCCAGATACAACGGCATGAAGGGTGCAATGGCACCCAGCAGAGCAAAGTAGAAGAAATAGAAGTTGGATAAACGCCAGTACGGCATGATGCGGTTACCCCGTGGGGTCAGCACGACGGAAAACTGGTTTAAGAGTTGTAGGTGCGAATTCATTCGCACACCGGTTAACTAGAGGGATCAGGTACATTTGAATGTACCTGACCCCTTTAACAACAGCCCCTTTAACAACACAGGTTCTTGTTCGAATAAATTCGAACTTACAGTTGTGGCAGTACCGGGGTGGTCACCCGCACATCTGCGTTTTGTGCGCGATGGCGCAGGCAATGGTCGATCAGCACCAGCGCCATCATGGCCTCGGCAATCGGTGTGGCACGGATGCCGACGCAGGGGTCGTGACGGCCTTTGGTGATCATTTCCACCGGTTCGCCATCCACGGTAATGGTGCGTCCGGGAATGGTGATGCTGGAAGTGGGCTTGAGAGCGATATGGGCAACGATCGGCTGGCCAGAGGAAACACCGCCAAGGATGCCGCCGGCATGATTGCTCAAAAAGCCTTCCGGAGTCATCTCGTCGCGGTGTTCGGTGCCGCGCTGGGCCACGCTGGCGAAGCCGTCACCGATCTCCACGCCCTTGACCGCGTTGATGCTCATCAGCGCATGGGCCAGCTCGGCATCGAGCCGGTCAAAGATCGGCTCACCCAGGCCAGGCATCACGCCTTCAGCCACCACGGTGATCTTCGCACCCACCGAATCCTGGTCACGGCGCAGCTGATCCATATAGGCTTCCAGCTCCGGCACCTTGGCTGCACAGGGGCTGAAAAAAGCATTGTTGTGCACTTCATCCCAGCTTTCAAAAGGAATCTCGATGGGTCCCAGCTGGCTCATGTAGCCGCGCACCACGATGCCTTGCGTGGCCAGCCACTTCTTGGCGATGCTGCCGGCCGCCACTCGCATGGCGGTTTCCCGCGCCGAGCTGCGCCCGCCACCCCGGTAATCGCGGATACCGTACTTGTGATGGTAGCTGTAGTCGGCATGGGCCGGGCGGAACAGATCCTTGATGGCGGAGTAGTCACGGGAGCGCTGATCGGTATTGCGGATCAACAGACCGATCGGACAGCCGGTGGTGACGCCCTCGAACACGCCGGAGAGAATCTCCACCTCGTCCGCTTCCTGACGCTGGGTGGTGTGACGGCTGGTGCCGGGCTTGCGCCGGTCCAGATCCTGCTGCAGATCTGCTGCGGTCAGCGGCAGGCCGGGTGGGCAGCCGTCCACAATGGCCATCAGTCCGGGGCCGTGGCTTTCACCCGAGGTGGTGACGGTAAAGAGTTTGCCAAAGGTGTTGCCGGACATCGCCTGCTCCGCTCCTGTCTGTGAAAGCGCAGAGTATACCGGCAAAGCGGCCGGGTGAGTAAGCGGCACTAGTGGCCTGTTTGGTTCACTCCATTAGCCAACTGCAGCGTCTGAGGTTCCGATGCTGCGTTGCTGCTCTTCACCATAGCCCAGCGATGACTCGTCACAGCGTCCTGGCTCGGAACCCCAGCCATCCGAACTTGAATCAACGAACCAACCGCACAGGCCACTAGAGGATGAAGCCCATGCCGCTTTCCGTTATTCTTGCCGCTTTTGCTGCAATCACGGATCCATCCACTGCCAAGGAACCCTGCGTTGAACATTCTTGCCTGGCTGATACGTCTCATCAGCCGCTTCAATTCCATTCTGGGCCAGCTGTTCTCCTGGCTATCGCTGGCCATGGTGCTGGTGTGCTTTGCCGTGGTGGTCATGCGCTATGTGTTCTCCACCGGCTTCATCTGGATGCAGGATCTTTACGTGTGGATGAATGGTGCCATGTTCATGGGCGTGGCCGGCTATACGCTGCTGAAAAACGGCCATGTACGGGTGGATATTTTCTATCGCCCGGCCAGCCTGCGCTTCAAGGCCTGGGTGGATATTCTTGGCAGCCTGCTGTTTGTCGGGCCCTTCATCTGGATTCTGGTGCAGTACAGTCTGCCCTTTGTGCAGCGTTCCTGGCGTTTTTATGAAGGCTCGGCCAACTACGGCGGCATGCCGGGGCTGTTTGTGCTCAAGAGCTTCATCCTGCTGTTTGCGCTGGTGATCGGCCTGCAGGCACTGGCCATGCTGCTGCGCGGCGTGCTGGTACTGGCTGACCGGGAACAGCTGCTGCCTGAAGACCTCCGCTATCAAGAGGCCCGCTGATGGACGTGACCCTGTTTGGCCAGGTGCTGGCGCTGTGCATGTTCTTTGCCGTGGTCGGCGTGCTGATGTTCGGTTTTCCGGTCGCCTTCTCGCTGGCCGGTGTGTCGCTGCTGTTTGCCGGCATCGGCTATCTGGCCGGCGTGTTCGACCCCAGCAACTTCACCAGCCTGGCGCCGCGCTATCTGGGCGTGATGACCAACGAGGTGCTGGTGGCGGTACCCATGTTCATCTTCATCGGCATGATGCTGGAGCGCTCCGGCATTGCCGAACGCCTGCTGATCACCATGGGACGGCTGTTTGGCAGTCTGCGTGGCGGGCTGGGCTTTTCGGTGGTGATTGTCGGTGCGCTGCTGGCCGCCTCCACCGGAGTGGTCGGTGCCACCGTGGTGACCATGGGCCTGCTATCGCTGCCGGCCATGCTGCGTTCCGGCTACGATCCGAAACTGGCCACCGGCGTGATTTGCGCCTCGGGTACGCTGGGGCAAATCATTCCGCCTTCCACCGTGCTAATCTTCATGGGCGACATGATGTCCACCATCAACGCCCAGGTGCAGATGGAAAAGGGTAACTTCGCGCCGAGCACGGTTTCCGTGGGTGATGTGTTTGCCGGCGCCCTGCTGCCCGGGCTGATGCTGGTGGGGTTCTATCTGGTCTGGCTGACCATCAAATCCATCAAGGATCCAGACAGCTGCCCTGCCCTGGAAACCACTGCCGAAGAACGTGCCCGGTTGGGCCGCGATGTGCTGACCAGTCTGCTGCCGCCACTGTTGCTGGTGGTGGCCGTACTGGGCTCGATTCTGGCCGGCATCGCCACGCCGACCGAATCCGCCTCGGTGGGGGCCATCGGTGCCATGCTGCTGGCAGCCACGCAGCGCAAGCTGACCTTCACCAACCTGAAGCTGGTGGTGCAGGCCACGGCCAACATCACCTCCATGGTGTTCGTCATCCTGCTGGGTGCTTCGGTGTTCTCACTGGTGTTCCGCATGCTTGGCGGTGACGAGCTGGTCAGCAGCTTCCTCAACGCCCTGCCCGGCGGCACCCTGGGCGCGATCCTGTTCGTCATGTTGCTGATGTTCCTGCTCGGCTTTGTGCTTGATGCCATGGAAATCATTTTCATCGTGCTGCCGATCACCGCGCCGATCCTGCTAATGATGGATGTGGACCCGGTGTGGCTGGCGGTGATCGTCGCGGTCAACCTGCAGACCAGCTTTTTGACGCCGCCCTTCGGCTTTTCGCTGTTCTACCTGCGCGGCGTGGCTCCGGCCAGCATTTCCACCCTGCAGATCTATCGCGGAGTGATTCCTTTCGTGCTGTTGCAGCTGGTCGCCATTGCGCTGCTGATCAGCTTCCCGCAAATCGCCACCTGGCTGCCGCACAAGCTGTACGGTCCCTGAGCAGGCTGACCGCTTTCCGGTGAAGCAGCCAGCCGGACGCTGCCGTTCCGGGCGAACCCGGCGTGCTGCCCATCTCGTGCTGTATACGCCATGCGCAACGGCCGGCTACTCCTGCTTGAGCCCGGCCAGCAGGCTGAGGACATGCAGCCGGTCTTCGATATCGTACATATCGCAGGTGAAGATCAGCTCATCCGCCCCGGTGCGCTCCAGCAATGCCTGCAAGCGCTGACGGGCGGTTGCCGGACTGCCGATAACGGCCATGCCCAGAAAGTCCCCGACTCCCCGCTCTTCTGCCGGCGTCCAGAGCCCGTCCATGCTTGCCACCGGTGGCTGCATGGCCTGCAGATTACCGCGCAGCAACGACAGGATCCGCTGCTGCGCGGTAGTGGCCAGACGCTGTGCCTGCTCGTCGGTATCCGCCAGCACCAGTGGAATACCCAGCATCACTTTCGGCTTGTCCAGCTGTGCCGACGGCTGAAACTGGCAGCGGTACAGCTCGATGGCCTGCATCATGAAGCGCGGCGCGAAATGCGAGGCAAAGGAATACGGTAAACCCATCTGCGCCGCCAGCTGCGCACTGAACAGGCTGGAACCCAGCAGCCACAGGGGAACATCCGAATCCACTCCCGGCATGGCCAGGATGCGTTGCCCCGGCTGCAACGGGCCCAGATAGGCCTGCACCTCGGTGACATCCTCGGGGAAACGCTCGGCATCGCTGTCCAGATGCCGACGCAGCGCCCTTGAGGTCAAGGGATCGGTGCCCGGTGCACGTCCCAGTCCCAGATCGATGCGCCCCGGATAGAGGGCCGCCAAGGTACCGATCTGCTCGGCCACCACCAGCGGCGCATGGTTGGGCAGCATGATGCCGCCCGAGCCAATGCGGATGCGCTCTGTATTGGCCGCCAGAAAGCCCATGAACACCGATGTGGCCGAGCTGGCCACCGTCTTCATGTTGTGATGCTCGGCCACCCAGAACCGCTCGAAGCCCAGCGCCTCCACATGCCGGGCGGTCTGCAGGGCACGCTGCAGGGCTGGCCCCGGACCGGGATCATCGTCACGCAACGATGCCAGCTCCAGCATGGAAACCTTTACCTGTTGCAAAAGGCTCATGGCTTGCCTCCATGGAATCTCAAATCAGGATTACAGGCTTTCATGAAAAACTTCCGGCGACAACAGCCTGCAGCATCTTCGCTGTCTCGGCTGCAGTCCCCGTTTTCACGCCAGGCAGCCGCACTGGAGTACCGTTCCTGTAGAAATGGAGTTCGGTCGTGCCCTGCGTCTGACTCGTTTTGGTGTATAATCCGCCGCATTTATTTCTGGTTACTGCAAAGAGAATCCCCATGCAACTATCCGCCCTGACTGCTGTTTCCCCCGTCGATGGCCGCTACGGCAGCCGTACCGTTTCCCTGCGCAACATCTTCAGTGAATACGGCCTGATCCGTAACCGGGTTCACGTTGAGGTGCGCTGGCTGCAACGTCTGGCGCAGCACGAGCAGATCAGTGAGGTTGCTCTTTTCTCTGCCGAGGCCAATGCCCTGCTCAACGAGCTGGCCGAGGACTTCAAGATCGAACATGCCGAGCGCGTGAAAGAGTTCGAGCGCGCCACCAACCACGACGTCAAGGCGGTGGAATACCTGCTCAAGGAACAGGCACAGAAGCTGCCCGAACTGGCCAAGGTCAGCGAGTTCATCCACTTCGCCTGCACTTCCGAGGACATCAACAACCTGTCCCACGCGCTGATGCTGCGCGAAGGCCGCGATCAGGTACTGCTGCCGCTAATGCGCCAGCTGGCCGACAGCATCCGCAAGTTGGCGGTGGACCTGGCCGAGGTTCCCATGCTGTCCCGCACCCATGGCCAGCCTGCCTCGCCCACCACGCTGGGCAAGGAAATGGCCAACGTGGTCTATCGCCTGGAGCGCCAGATCAAGCAGGTGGAAAGCGTCGAGCTGCTGGGCAAGATCAACGGTGCCGTGGGTAACTACAACGCCCACCTGTCCGCCTACCCGGATGTGGACTGGGAAGCCAACGCCCGCGCCTTCATCGAGGGTGATCTGGGTCTGACTTTCAACCCCTACACCACGCAGATCGAGCCGCACGATTACATTGCCGAGCTGTTTGACGCCATTGCCCGCTTCAACACCATCCTGCTCGATTTCGATCGTGATGTCTGGGGCTACATCTCTCTGGGTTACTTCAAGCAGAAGACCGTGGCCGGCGAGATCGGCTCCTCGACCATGCCGCACAAGGTCAACCCGATCGACTTCGAGAACTCCGAAGGCAACCTGGGCATTGCCAACGCCATCTTCCAGCACCTGGCCAGTAAACTGCCGGTATCCCGCTGGCAGCGCGACCTGACCGACTCCACCGTGCTGCGCAATCTTGGCGTGGGCTTTGCCCATAGCGTGATCGCCTATGAAGCCAGCCTGAAAGGCATCGGCAAGCTGGAGGTGAACACCGTCCCGCTGGCGGATGACCTGGACAACTGCTGGGAGGTTCTGGCCGAGCCGGTGCAGACCGTCATGCGCCGCTACGGCATCGAGAACCCCTATGAAAAGCTCAAGGACCTGACCCGTGGCAAGGGCATCACTGCCGAGGCGCTCAAGGAGTTCATCGACACCCTGGAGCTGCCGGAAAGCGCCAAGGCCGAGCTGCGCCAGCTAACTCCCGCCAACTACATCGGCAACGCCGTGGAGCAGGCCAAGCGGGTGTGAGCCCGGAACCTTCCGGTTCATTCGCGGGCGCAAGGGTGCGCCCGCTGATCCTGCCGGCACCAACAACAGACGCGCCCCGCGCAACCCTGCCCGGCGCCGGATTTTCGTCCAAAGTGCAAAGTAACGCACGGTTGCAAGCACCCGAAGCCAACTAGAATTCCGTCAAACCTCACGAAGAAGACCGCATGTCCATCCAGCAACCCCTGAGCATACTTGGCGGCATCACTGCAGAAGAGTTTCTGTGTGATTACTGGCAAAAAAAGCCCCTGCTGGTCCGCCAGGCCATCCCGGACTTTGTCAGCCCCATTGAGGGTGACGAGCTGGCCGGGTTGTCGCTGGAAAGCGAGGTGGAATCACGCATCATCCTGGAGCATGGCGACCAGCCCTGGGAGCTGCGTCACGGCCCCTTTACCGAACAGACCTATGCCGAGCTGCCGGAAAGCCACTGGACATTGCTGGTGCAGGCGGTCGACCAGTTCGTGCCGGAAGTGGCCGACTACCTGAAGGAATTCGAATTCCTGCCGCGCTGGCGCATTGACGACCTGATGATCAGCTATGCGGCACAGGGCGGCGGCGTAGGCCCGCACTTTGACAACTATGACGTGTTCCTGCTGCAGGCCGAAGGTCGCCGCGAATGGAAGACCGGCCAGCTGTGCGACAGCAGCAGCCCCATGCTGCCCCACCCCGACCTGCGCATCCTGGAAGGTTTTGACACCGTCAACCGCTGGGTGCTCGAGCCGGGCGACATGCTGTATCTGCCGCCGCGACTGGCTCACTGGGGCACTGCCCTGGATAATTGCATGACCTGGTCGATCGGCTTTCGCGCACCCTCCACCGCCGAGGTCATCACCCACTACACCGACTTCGTCGCCCGTTTCCTGAACAGCGAAGACCGCTACGCGGATGCCGACCTGAGCCCGGTGCAGGATCCGCACCAGATCCGGGCAGAGGACATCCGCCGCCTGCGTCAGCTGATCAACGAACAGCTGGCAGACGACAACCTGCTGCTTGGCTGGTTTGGCCAGCACATGACCGAGCCCCGTTATCCCGAATTTCTCGTTGGCCAGGAACTGGACGACAACACCCTGTCGGACTTCCTGCAACAAGGCGGATTGCTGGTACGCAACCCGGCAGCACGCCTGGCTTGGAGCCGGCTGCAGCTGGATGGCCAGCCGGCCATTCTGCTGTTTTCCTGCGGCAGCAGCCGCCCCTTCCCCGAATCTCTGGCCGGTTTCATCCAGCTGCTCTGCAGTCAGGAAGTGCTGGCCCTGGACAATCTGCAACCGTGGCTGACCTGCGAGGATGCTGTTACCCTCCTTCGTGAACTGGTCAGACAAGGCAGCCTGGAGTGTATGGATGAGCAAGATTGAAGTACGCGTTGCCGACTGGCACAAAGACAATGCCGACCTGCGCCGTATCCGCAGACGCGTGTTCATTGACGAGCAAGGTGTCACCCCCGAGCAGGAATGGGACAGCCGGGATGCCGACGCCATCCACTTCCTTGCCGAAGAGGATGACTTCGCCATGGGTACCGCCCGCCTGCTGCCGGACGGGTGCATTGGCCGGGTAGCCGTGCTCAAGGAGTGGCGCGGGCTCAAGGTCGGCGAAGCACTGATGCGGGCCGCCATCGAGGAGGCCGAGCGGCGCGGGCTGAAAGAACAGACCCTGACCGCCCAGGTGCACGCCGCCCGTTTCTACGAGCGTCTCGGTTTCAAGCAGGTCAGCGACGAGTTCATCGAAGCCGGCATCCCGCATATCGACATGCTCAGAAGCAGCGAAGGTTCCTGATCCGGGACCCGCCAAACAGCCTGCTCCACAGCACAATGACCGGTACCACGCCCGAAATCCGCACCCTGCAAAGCCAGCAGGAGCAACTTGCCCATTGCCTTGCATTGCTGCGGGACGCCAGACGCCTGGTGCGCATCCACTCGCCGGACTTCACACCCTGGCTGTACGGTCATCCGGAAGTGGTGGAACTGTGCAAGGAATTCCTGCTCTCCCACGAGCGCAACCGCCTGCAAATATTGCTGCACGACAGCCGGCGCATCCTGGCCGAAGGCCATCGCATGCTGCCTCTGGTCGAGCGTCTGGCCAGCCGCGCCCACATCCGTATCGCCAACCCCGACCACGAGCTCTTCCCGGATTACTGGCTGAGCGTGGATGATCATGGAATGCTGTTGCAGACCGCTTCCGAGGCCAGCCAGGCGCGGGCTGTCCGCAACTCTCCCCTGCATGTGCGTCGCTACCACGAGCAGTTCGACAGCATGTGGGAAGTCGCCCGCCCCGACATCAACCTGCGCAGGATGCCGCTATGAACCCTGTTTTCCGGTTTTGCCTTCTTCTGCTGCTGGCCTGTAGCCTTCCTGCCCAGGCGGAAATGCGCATCATCCAGCTGCAACACCGTACCGACAGCGAACTGATCCGTCTGCTCGAACCCATGCTCAATCCCGGCGAGCGCATTGCCGGCAACGGACAACAGCTCATCGTCCGTGCCGAAGGCTCGCGCATGGACGAACTGCAGCAGCTGATTGGCAGCCTGGACACTCCCCTGCGCCGCCTGCTGATCACCCTGGATGACAGCGGTTCCGGCATCAGCCGTGAGCAGGGAATCGATGCCCGGGGACGCATCAGGGGGCGCGCCGGTGAAGTCGTCATCGGCCAGCAGGGAGCCGACGGCAACCGCGTGGATATCCGTCATTACAGCACCACGGACACCAGCTCCGGCCTGCGCAGCGTACAGACCCTGGAAGGCAGCGCCGCCTTCATCCGCACCGGCCAGCAGGTACCGCAGCAGCAATGGAGCCGCGACCATCGTGGCCGGCCGATACTGCAAACCGTGCACCGCCAGCTCGATCAGGGCTTTTACGTCACTCCGCGCCTGCTCGGTGACCATGTGATTCTCGAGCTGGATACACAAAACGACCGTTTCTCGCGCAGGGATGAGCGCATCATCGAGCAACAGAGCCTTTCCACAAGGGTCAGCGGCCGCCTCAACGAGTGGATCGCCATTGGCAGCATTGGCCAGGATGCGCAACATGGCAGTTCGGGAATCGGCACGTACAGCAAGACCTACTCCAGCAATAACAACAACTTAAGAATCAAAGTGCAACTTTTGGATTAATATTATTCCTTGCTGTCGACCTGCCTTTGTAGTGAATGAAAAAAAACACTACACAAAATTTGACGAATCCTTCCCGAAAGCGCATCATACGTCCCGCTCCCGCTAGCCAGAGGCGTATCAGCCTCCGGTTCTTCCAGGCGAACGTCCGTGAAGAATCGTGCGCAGGCATCCACAAGATGGCCTGCGTGAGGTTGCGACTGGAACGTTGTTGTCCTGAGGGACGGGGATGCAAACGCACAAGTCCGGCACCTACCCTGCCAAAGACCGGCTGCATCGACCTCGCAGCCGCCCTTCCTGCCCAACAGCAACCAGCCGCCACACACTAGCCAGAGCGAATTCACTTACTTACATCCAGCGATAGCAGGTTGTGTGAGCCCCAGTGGCTCAACTCACCAAACCCTATGAAGGATTGACCATGTCATATCAGAACGAAATCAAATCAATTGCTGCCGTAGTTGAAAAGGCTGGCAGCAGCTGGAACGCAATCAACCCTGAGTTTGCTGCGCGCATGCGCTACCAGAACCGCTTCAAGACCGGTCTGGACATCGCACGCTACACCGCCGACATCATGCGCAAGGACATGGCCGAGTATGACGCCGACAGCTCCAAGTACACCCAGTCCCTGGGTTGCTGGCACGGCTTCATCGGTCAGCAGAAGCTGATCGCCATCAAGAAGCACCTGCAGACCACCAACAAGCGCTACCTGTACCTGTCCGGCTGGATGGTTGCCGCCCTGCGCTCCGAGTTCGGTCCGCTGCCCGACCAGTCCATGCACGAGAAGAACACCGTTGCTGCCCTGATCGAAGAGCTGTACACCTTCCTGCGCCAGGCCGACACCCGTGAGCTGGACCTGCTGTTCACCGCTCTGGACGCTGCCCGCAAGGCCGGTGACAAGGCTGAAGAAGCCAAGATCCTGGATCAGATCGAAAACTTCGAAACCCACGTTGTGCCCATCATTGCCGACATCGACGCCGGTTTCGGTAACGAAGAGGCCACCTACCTGATGGCCAAGCAGATGATCGAAGCCGGTGCCTGTGCACTGCAGATCGAAAACCAGGTTTCCGACGAGAAGCAGTGTGGTCACCAGGACGGTAAAGTGACCGTTCCTCACGCCGACTTCATCGCAAAGCTGAACGCCCTGCGTTACGCTTTCCTGGAGCTGGGTGTTGACAACGGCATCATCGTTGCCCGTACCGACTCCCTGGGTGCCGGCCTGACCAAGCAGATCGCCGTGACCAACGAGCCAGGCGACCTGGGCGACCAGTACAACAGCTTCCTGGCTGGCGAGTACATCAACAGCGCCGACGACATCGCCAACGGTGACGTAGTCATCAAGGCCAACGGCAAGCTGCTGAAGCCTGCCCGTCTGGCAAGCGGCCTGTTCCAGTTCCGTGAAGGCACCGGTATCGACCGTGTCGTACTGGACTGCATCACTTCCCTGAAGAACGGTGCCGACCTGCTGTGGATCGAGACCGAGCGTCCACACGTTGGACAGATCAAGGAAATGGTTGACATGATCCGCAAGGAAGTTCCAAACGCCAAGCTGGTGTACAACAACAGCCCAAGCTTCAACTGGACCCTGAACTTCCGTCAGCAGGTATTCGACGAGTGGAAAGAAGCAGGCAAGGATGTTTCCGCCTACGACCGCGCCCGTCTGATGAGCGCCGACTACGACGGCACCGAGCTGTGTGAAGAAGCTGACCGCCTGATCCAGAGCTTCCAGAAGGATGCTGCCCGTGAAGCCGGTATCTTCCACCACCTGATCACCCTGCCGACCTACCACACTGCCGCCCTGTCTACCGACAACCTGGCAAAAGGCTACTTCGGCGAAGAAGGCATGCTGGCTTACGTTGCTGGCGTACAGCGCAAAGAGATCCGCGAAGGTATCGCTTGCGTACGTCACCAGAACATGGCTGGCTCCGATATCGGTGACAACCACAAGGAATACTTCTCCGGCGACGCTGCTCTGAAAGCTAGCGGTGAAGACAACACCATGAGCCAGTTCGACAACATCTAAGTTGTTGACGGTTCCTGAGTGATCCGAAAGACCCCGGCTCCGGCCGGGGTTTTTTTATTGCTCTTGAAAAACCAAAAAACACTCTTATATATAGTGTTGTCCAAACAACCATATATGGGAGAACACCAAATGAGCATGTTTCCTGCACGCAGCCGCCTGTTTGACGAACTTCTGGGTGATCTGGGTGGCTTTTATATAAAACCCCTGCATGGCGACCCCCTGCCCCAGAACATCAAGGTGGATATCCAGGAAGACGAGAAATCCTTCACCGTTCAGGCTGAACTTCCCGGTGTGAAAAAGGAAGACATCCATGTGGATATTGATGGCGCCATCGTCACCATCAAGGCCGAGATCCGCCAGCAGGACAGCAGTGGCGAGGGTTCGCGCAATCTGCGCAGCGAGCGCTATTACGGCAGCGTGGCACGCCGCTTCGAGCTGCCGGCCGACATCGACCTGGAGCAGGCCGAAGCACGCTACGAGGAAGGTCTGCTTTGCCTGAATCTGCCCAAGCGCCAGGCCGTGGAAAACAGCCGCAAGCTGAGCATCAAGTAACCGTCATCTTTAGACGTAAACGAGACAAGGCCGCCCAATTGGGCGGCCTTGTCGTTTGTATCTGCCAGGAGTGGTACCCGCCGATAACCGTTTGCCTCATGCACTGGAAATCACTTTTGCACGAATGAATTCGTACCTACAAAAGCACTGTAGCGCACATGGAATGACCCGGCACGTGCCTCATGCGCAGGCACCATCACCTTGCCGCCACCCCTTCACGGGCCATGCGCTCGGCTTCCCTGCTGCTTTCCAGCCAGTCACGCCAGGACTGTACCTGCCTGCGTGATGCTCCGGCCCGCTGTGCGGCAGTCAGCGCCTGCTCGCTCAGCTCCCAGTCCCTTTCCTGCATGGCCAGCTGGGCCAGGATCAGCCAGTGTTCGGCCTTGCCACCCCGCTCGGCCAGCTGGCGATACAGCCGGATGGCTTCCTTGCGGTCACGGGCCTGCCAATGGAAGCGGGCCAGGGTTTCCTGCTGGCGCAGATCGTTATTGAGCCGGCCGTCGGCCAGCAGTTTCTGCAACAGGCGCGCACCCTGCCAGGGCTGGTCGGCAGCCACGGCAAGGGCCAGCATCTGTTCGAGGTCCCGCGGCGTCATCTCCAGGCCCTTGCTGTACGCAGTACGCAGCGTGGCAAACGCACGGGCCGAATCACCGGCATTCTGTTGCAGGCCGGCCAGCTGTCGCCAATGGAGCAGGTTGTCCGGCTCACGTTGCAGGACACGCTGCTGCCAGCGGGCCGCCTTGTCATATTCCTTCAGGTTGGCGTGTGCAGCCACCATGAACTGCAACCACTCCATGCCGATCTGCGACTGACTGGCCAGATAACGCTCGGCCAGCGGCAGCGCCTGATCATAGCGGCCCAGCATCTGCCAGGCCTGGATACTGAGTTGCAGTACCTCGGCGGTCTGTGGCTGGCCCCTGAGTGCATCCAGCGCCTCTTTGGGCTGCTTGAGCTGCATGCGCAGCTTGCCCAGATTCAGGCCATCCTCCTGACGTTCCTCGGCGGACAGCTGGCCGCTGCCCAGCGCCTGCTGCAAGAAAGTGGCAGCCTGCTGTGGCTGTCCTGCCTGCCAGGCCAGATAGGCCCGGTTACGCAGCACCAGGGCTTCGGCAAAACTGTTCTTTTCCAGATCAAGGCCGGCGAGGATTTGCAGGCCACGGGCTGCATCCCCCTTGGCCTGGGCACTTTGCGCCTGCTGCAGTGCCTGCAGCACGGCGGGCTCCACGGTTTGCGCCTGCAGCAGTCCGCAATACAGGCAACCCAGCAGCAGCAACCAACGTTTCATATGCCCTTACCTCCCCTGTGTCAAACGGAACTCGAGCGTCTTCACCGCTTCACGCTCCACCGCCACACCATCTTCGGTGCGCGGAGCAAAGCGCCAGCGTGCCGCAGCACGGCGTGCGGAACGATCGAACATGTTGGCAGGACTGGATTCGATCACCCGGATATTCTCCACCCGCCCCTGTGCGGTGATGGTGAAGGCCAGTTTGACGTGCCCTTCAATGCCACGGCGGCGTGCCTGATCCGGATATTCGGGAAGCACCTCGTTGAGCGGCACCACCTCCGAGTCAATACCAGAAGGACCCGGCGCGGCCGGCTCGGCGGCCGGTGCCGGCGCTGGCGTGGGGGCCGCCTTGGCGGCGGTGATACCGGCCAGACTGGGCATCGCCGCGGCCTGGACGCTGACCGAGGAAGGCAGGCTGGGCAGGTTCACGTCCAGCTTGACGGTGGGTGCGGCCTGCATGGGCTGTGGTGGCTGCGGGGTTTTTGGTGGCTGCACTTCGGTGGGTGGCGGCTCCGGCGCCTTGAGGCGGCTGCGCGACTGGCTGTCGGTGGTCTTGCGGCTCATCGGCACGAAGTGGCCGATCTGCACCGGTTTGTTTTCAACCCGTGCCTGGGGCGGAGCAATCATCCACAGGATCATGGCAAAGCTGGCCAGCACGGCCAGCAGGGCCAGCAGGAAGGACACCAGCCAGCGTGCCATCAATTGGACTCCGTGGAGGCGGCCAGTGCCACGTCATGCACCCCAGCCAGACGCGCCTGATCCATGACCTGGACCACCAGTCCGGTCCGCGCATCCTGGTCCGCCTGGACCACCACAATACCTTCCGGCTGCTCCTGCCGCATGCGCTCGACATGGGCACGGACGGTCCGCACATCGACCAGCTGCTTATCCAGCCAGACCTGGCCATCAGCGGTGACGGCGATCAAGATATTGCCCTTGTCCTGACTGCTGGCGGTATCCGCCTGCGGACGCCTGACCTCGACACCGGACTCCTTGATGAAGGAGCTGGTGACGATGAAGAAGATCAGCATGATGAACACCACGTCCAGCATGGGGGTCAGGTCGATACCCGGCTCTTCCGCGCTGCTGTGGCTGTAACGACGCATTCTCATTGCAGGTTGTATCCTTTATTCGTGACGCAGCTGGTCGGCCAGCCGGGCCAGCGCGCGGCGCGCATTGCGTTCCAGGTGAGCCAGGCTGAACAGCCCGCCAATGGCCAGCACCATGCCGGCCAGGGTCGGCAGGGTTGCCTGCCAGACACCGGCGGCCATTGCCCGCGGATTGCCGCTGCCACTGACTGCCAGTACATCGAATACCGCCACCATACCGGTCACCGTACCGAGCAGGCCCAGCAGCGGAAACAGTGCCACCAGCGCCTTGATGACCACCAGCGGGGTCAACAGTTGCTCGCCGGCCTGGGCAATCCAGGCGGCACGTACCGAGCGCGGCCAGTCCTTGCTGCTGACATCGCCGCAGATCAGCTTCCAGGCCTGCTGACGCTCCTTCAGCCAGGCCGGAAACTGGCGGCGCATATACCAGAAGCGCTCCAGCACCAGGGTCCAGAACAGTACGCACAGGCCGGCCAGCAACCACATGACCATACCGCCCGCACCCATCAGGTCGAGCAAGGCATGGCTGCTGTCCACCAGCCAGATACGGATGCTTTGCCAGTCAGTCACGTCAGCAGGAATCCTTGGCCGACATGTGCAGGGCCAGCAGCCCTACGCATTGTTGTTCCAGCAGCTGAATGACGCCCTTGCTGCGCGCCACCACCACGCTGTGCAGGAACAGCAGAGGAATGGCCACTACCAGACCCTGCACCGTGGTTACCAGCGCCTGGGAAATGCCGTCCGCCATCAGGCGGGAATCGCCGCCACCACTCTGGGTGATGGCCTGGAAGGTGATGATCATGCCGGTCACGGTACCCAGCAGACCCAGCAGGGGCGCAACCGCTGCCAGCAGCTTGAGCAGACCCTGGCCGCGCTCCAGGCGTGGCACCTCCTGCATCACGGCCTCATCCAGCTTGAGCTCGAGAGTTTCCAGGTCACACAGCTGCGGATCGGGACCCAGCACACCCAGGACACGGCCCAGCGGGTTGTTGCCCTGCGGGCTGGACAGGTTGCGCATCTGCTTGCGGATGCTGCTGATCACCGCCTGCAGCTCGACCATGCGCCACAGCGCCAGCAGGAAGCCCAGACCACCCAGGCTGATGATCACCCAGCCGACAATGCCGCCCTGCTGGACCCGATCCATGAAGGACGGATGACGCTGCAGCTGATCCAGCAGGCTGCCCCGGGTCGGGTCCAGCGCCACATAGGCGGTATCGGCCTGGCTGGCCTGCCAGTCCTGCATCTTGTTGAAGCCGCCCGGCTGGCGTGGCAGCTCGCTCAAGCTGTCCTCGCCGGGGATGTAGGAAAGAAAGGATTGCTGGCCATAGGCTGAAAACGGGCCTACCCGGATCACATCCTGCTCTTGGCGCTCGCCGTTGGCGCGGATGACCGGCGCCTTGAAGCGGGCCACCTGACCGGTTGCCGACATGTCTTCGAGAATATGCAACCACAGCTGCTCGATCGCCTCGGCAGTCGGCAGCTTGCGGCTGGCAGAGAAACGCTCCAGCTGGCGGATGCGCTCGGGCTTTTCCACATTGAGCATGGAGCCCTGCCACTGGCCGGCAATGTCGCCGGCGCTCTGGCGCAGGACGGCAAACAGCTCGTCCAGCTCGCCCATACGTTCCCTGAGCTGCTCTTCCTGTTCGGCCAGCAAGCGCTCCTGCTCCTCAAACTGCGCCTTGAGGGCGGTCGACTCCGCTTCGGCCTTCTGCAGTGCCGCCTGTGCTTCGTCATAGCGGCTTTGCTGTTGTGCCTTGTCCTGCATGAACTGCTGCTCGCGCTGCTGCATCAGCTGCTGCTCGCTGGCTTTCTCCTGGCGGATGCGCTCCAGCAGTTCGGCCGGGGTGACGGGTGCGGCCAGAACCGAACCCGCCCATAGTGCTGCAATCAAACCTGCCCAGTACTTCACTGTCTTGCCTCCAGAGCCAGGGTTTTAACCGGCAACTCCAGCCAGTCGGCGGCTTTCTGCTGGCGTGCCACTGCGATTGCCTGGGTGACCGGACGCCTTGCGCTGCCGTCCAGCACCTGCCACTGGCGGGCTTGCGGGTTCCACCAGCCGGTCTCGTGTCCGTCGGGAGTCTGGTAATACAGCATGACCCGGCCCACACGCAGGAAATCCACGTTCAGCGGCTTGCCGTCACGCTGCAGGCTGTCCCGCCAGGCTTCCATGGTGTAGCCGTAGTCGCTCTCGATCTGGTATGCCTCCAGGATGCGGCGGTACTTTTCGGCCAGGCTCACATCAGCTCGTGGCAGCAGCTCCTGCAGGTTTTCCAGGCGATCGCTGCGCTCATGCGGCAGGAAGGGAATGTCGGCGGCAATGAACTCCTCCAGGATTTCCAGCATGCGCTGCATCTGCGGTGCCACGCTGGCCTCGGTCTGCTCCAGGTCGGCCAGTTGCTGGCCATAGCTGTCCAGCTCCTTGCGCTGCGCTTCCACCAGTTCGCGCATCTGCTCGTTGTAGCGCTCCAGGTTGCCGGCCTGCAGGATGGCCGAACGATAGCCGTCCAGCATTTGCTGGGTGCTGTCGTCCAGATTCTCGATCTTGCGTTGGGATTCTTGTGCCACCCGGCTGTGCCCGGCGCTTTCGGACAGGGCCTGGTCCAGTGGATTGGCCAGGGCCAAGCTGCTGCACAGCGCCAGAGTGAGGGCGCTGTAACGCGCTGCAGTGAATGTCATGGTGAAAGGGTCCCGCTTCCAGAGTTGTAAAATGATAATGATTATCATCTTTGAGGCTTTTTTAGTCAAGACGAAATCATGCCCAAAGCAGCGGTTGTTGCGCCTGCAAAACCATGGGAACCGGCCGGATCTGCAGGCTCCGTTTGTACATGCAAGGCAGATGGCATTCCGCCGAACAGCCCGCTTCAAAACAGGGACTCCTGCACTCCTTCTCCGTGCGTGGAGTCTGACTGCAAGGCCGCTTCGCGGGCCTTTTCCACCCTGGCACGGCGTTGCCGGCACAGGCGGATCACCTCGCGCTTTTGTGCCGTGGTGAAGCGCAGCCAGTACAGCCGCTCGTCACGGGAACGCAGGCAGCCCTTGCAATAGCCCCGGTTGTTGGACTCGCATACGCCCACACAGGGACTGGGTATGTCAAAAATCTCGAGCTGATCCATTCGGGCCATGCGCAATACTGCTTACAATGTTTGCATATCATACCATCCGGCTTCCATTTGCGCCTGCGGCACAGGCTCATCCGGATACGCCTGTCACAGTCGGTTCCTGTGCGGCATTTCACACCCCTGACAATTCCATGCGGTTGCCGTCAAACCGCAACAAACAGAATTTTTCCGCAAAGGCTTGTCTGTCATGGCCTTGACGAAAGTCAAGCGGAAATCACTGGTTTTTATCGGTTGTCAGCACAACCGGCAATACCTTATATTGCGCATCCCTGACACCAACAACACAGCATGTTGTGTTTAAGTGCAACACGGCACAACAGGCTGACCGGACTGTACACACCTCAAGGACACGGATTCATGACTGATTTCAACGCCATTCAGGTCACCAAACGCGACGGACGCAAGGAAGCCATCGACCTCGACAAGATCCATCGCGTGCTGGACTGGGCCGCCATGGGCCTGAACCACGTTTCGGTGTCCCAGGTCGAGTTGAAATCCCATATCCAGTTCTATGACGGCATCCGCACACGGGACATCCACGAAACCATCATCAAGGCCGCCGCCGACCTGATTTCCGCCGACACGCCCGACTACCAGTACATGGCCGCCCGGCTGGCCATTTTCCATCTGCGCAAGATCGCCTACGGACGCTTCGAGCCGCCGCACCTGTTCGATCATGTCAGCAAGCTGGTGGCCGCCGAGCGCTATGACGAGCATCTGCTGCAGGATTACAGCCGCGAGGAGTACGACATCCTCAACGATGCGCTGGACCATGGCCGCGATATGAACTTCTCCTATGCGGCGGTTCAGCAGCTGGAAGGCAAGTATCTGGTGCAGAACCGGGTCACCGGCGAGGTGTTCGAGAGCCCGCAGATGCTGTACATGCTGATCGGCATGTGCCTGTTCGCCAACTACCCCAGGGAAACACGCCTGGACTATGTGGTGCGTTTCTACGATGCCATTTCGCTGTTCAAGATCTCGCTGCCCACGCCCATCATGTCCGGCGTGCGCACGCCGTCACGCCAGTTCAGCTCCTGTGTGCTGATCGAGTGCGGCGACAGCCTGGATTCCATCACCACCACCACCACCGCCATCGTCAAGTATGTGTCGCTGCGTGCCGGCATCGGCATCAACGCCGGCCGCATCCGCGCCGTCGGCAGCGAGATCCGTGGCGGCGAGGCTCAGCACACCGGCTGCATTCCCTTCTTCAAACTGTTCCAGGCGGCGGTCAAGTCCTGCTCGCAGGGCGGCGTGCGCGGCGGTGCCGCCACCCTCTTCTATCCCCTGTGGCATCTGGAAGTGGAGTCGCTGCTGGTCCTGAAGAACAACCGTGGCGTGGAAGAGAACCGCGTGCGCCACATGGACTACGGCGTGCAGATCAACAAGCTGATGTATCAGCGCCTGATCAAGAGCGAGAACATCACGCTATTCTCGCCACACGACGTGCCCGGCCTGTACGAGGCCTTCTTCGCCAACCAGGACGAATTCGAGCGCCTGTACGTGCAGTACGAACAGGATGAGAGCATCCGCAAGCGCAGCATCCCTGCCGTCGAGCTGTTCTCGCTGATGATGCAGGAGCGTGCCAGCACCGGTCGCATCTACATCCAGAACGTCGACCACTGCAACACCCACAGCCCCTTCGATCCGGCCGTGGCCCCGGTGCGCCAGTCCAACCTATGTCTGGAAATCGCCCTGCCGACCAGCCCGCTGGAAGACATCCACGACGCCGAGCAGGAAATCGCCCTGTGCACCCTGTCCGCCTTCAACCTAGGTGCTATCGAGGATCTAGGCGAGCTGGAAGAGATGGCCGAGCTGGCCGTGCGCGCACTGGACTCGCTACTGGACTACCAGGACTACCCGATCGCCGCCGCGAAAAACGCTTCCATGAAGCGTCGCACGCTGGGCATCGGCGTGATCAACTACGCCTACTACCTGGCCAAACATGGCGTGAAGTACTCCGACGGTTCGGCCAACGGCCTGACCCACCGCACCTTCGAGGCCATCCAGTACTACCTGCTGAAAGCCTCCAACAAGCTGGCCCGCGAGTTCGGCGCCTGCCCCGGCTTCAACGAGACCACCTACGCCCAGGGCCTGTTGCCGATCGATACCTACAAGAAGGACATCGACAGCATCTGTGACGAACCGCTGCATCTGGACTGGGAAGCCCTGCGCAAGGACATCGTCGAACACGGCCTGCGCAACTCCACCCTGAGTTCGCTGATGCCCTCCGAGACCTCCAGCCAGATCTCCAACGCCACCAACGGCATCGAGCCGCCCCGTGGTCTGGTATCGGTCAAGCAGTCCAAGGACGGCATCCTCAAGCAGGTGGTGCCCGACTACGAAAACCTCAAGGACCAATACGAACTACTGTGGAGCATGCCGAACAACGAAGGCTATCTGCATCTGGTCGGCATCATGCAGAAGTTCGTCGACCAGGCCATTTCCGCCAACACCAACTATGATCCGAAGCGTTTCGAAGGTGGCCGCGTACCCATGCGTCAGCTGCTCAAGGATCTGCTGACCGCCTACAAGTTCGGCCTGAAGACCCTCTACTACCAGAACACCCGCGACGGTGCCGAAGACAGCCAGAGCGACCTGAACGACGATTGTGCTGGTGGTGCGTGCAAGATATAAGGAATCCGAACATGAGTATGAAATACAGTACTTTTTGCCAGCAAGACAACGACCAGCTCAAGGAGCCGATGTTCTTCGGCCAACCGGTCAACGTGGCCCGCTACGACCAGCAGAAACACCCGATCTTCGAAAGCCTGATCGAAAAGCAGCTGTCATTCTTCTGGCGTCCCGAGGAAGTGGATGTCAGCCAGGATCGCATCGACTACCAGAACCTGCCCGAGCATGAAAAGCACATCTTCATCAGCAACCTGAAGTACCAGACCCTGCTCGACTCCATCCAGGGCCGCAGCCCCAACGTGGCCTTTCTGCCGCTGGTGTCGATTCCCGAGCTGGAAACCTGGATCGAGACCTGGTCGTTCTCCGAGACCATCCACTCGCGCTCCTACACGCACATCATCCGCAATATCGTGAATGATCCTTCCGTGGTGTTTGACGACATCGTGCGCAACGAGCACATCATCGAGCGCGCCGGTGACATCTCCAAATACTACGACGCGCTGATCCATGACACTCTGATCTACCTGAAACTGGGCGAAGGCACCCACCAACTGGGCGGCAAGACCTACGAGATCTCGCTATTCGAGCTCAAACGCAAACTGTACCTGTGCATGATGAGTGTCAACGTGCTGGAGGCCATCCGCTTCTACGTCAGCTTTGCCTGCTCGTTCGCCTTTGCCGAGCGTCGCCTGATGGAAGGCAACGCCAAGATCATCCGCCTGATCGCCCGTGACGAGGCGCTGCACCTGACCGGTACCCAGCATATCCTCAACATTATGCAGAGCGGACACGACGACCCGCAAATGGCCGAGGTAGCCAAGTCCTGCTACGACGAAAGCGTGGAGATTTTCCGCCATGCCGCCCAGCAGGAAAAGGAATGGGCCAAATACCTGTTCAAGGACGGCTCCATGATCGGCCTGAACTACGACATCCTCAGCCAGTACGTGGAATACATCACCAACCTGCGCATGACCGCCGTGGGCCTGGAGCCGCTCTTCCAGAACGCCAGCCAGAACCCCATCCCCTGGATCAACGCCTGGCTGGTATCCGACAACGTACAGGTGGCCCCGCAGGAAGTGGAAGTCAGCTCCTACCTGGTCGGCCAGATCGACTCGTCGGTGTCCGTGGATGACCTGGGTGAATTCGAACTCTGATCCATGCAGATCATCACCGAAGACCTGATCTTTGAGCTAAAAGAAGAGGAAAACCTGCTCGATGCCCTGGAACGCACAGGGCATCATGTGGAATACCAGTGCCGCAGCGGCTACTGCGGCGCCTGCCGCATCCCCATGCTGGCCGGTAGCGTGCGCTATGAGCGCCCGCCCCTCGCCCTGATCCGCCCCGGGGAAATCCTGCCCTGCTGCTGTACCACGGAAGAACCCTTGCGGCTGAAAGTGCATTTGCGGAGTAAACGGCCTGTGGTTATAACAACGGAAGAAGAACCGGATTCCAGATAAAGTTGCTGCGTTGTTGAGTTTTAAAAAAGAATATTCCAGCGCTGGAAAGGATTGATTTTTTTGATTTTTTAACGGCCGCGTAATAGGCGTGAGCTTGCGGACGCCCTATTTAACGCGCTTGTTAACTGTATTTGTGAGACACAATACCGCTTTTTCTTGTTTGATCAGCTCTTCATAGCTAGAAACACCATTGATATGATACGTATATTCCATTGACATTGGAGACCTCTCTAAATACCAGTCTAGATATGGTCCAACTTCAATTGGCTGATATGTGCAATATTCACCTTTCACTCGCTCATGCGCCTTCTGAACAAGTTCATAATCAGGATCGGCACTTCTTAGATAACTAAAAACTTCATTGCTATAAAATATGAAGAACGGCATGAGCAACACCAGGGCGATTGTAAATAACCCCATAAAAAACAAGGATGGATTTTTGCTATAAAACCCCATTCTCTTCATTCCACGGGTTAGCAATTGACCATTAATAATAACATCCGGCTCAAAATCTTTACTTAGTTTTGATAGTGTTGGAAAAAGATTTAAATATACAGATTCTTTTGGATCGATTCTCTTCAAGACAATTTCATTGGCCTCGTTGTCAAACTCATAACAATCAAAATTCTTTCCTTCATTACTTTCGACAATAGGATCGAACTCTAGAGGTGATTTTAATTTAATGCGAACATCAGTTAATACTTTGTTGGTCAGATTCTCCAACCCTACGTAAGAGGTTAATAATCGATAATCTCCGTTTTGAAAAGCTTTCTCCGATACTTCTCTCGGCATAGAATTAATCATCGGCTCAATATAAGAAAAATGCACAGGATCAGGTATTTTTTCTTTTAAAGATAGCATTTGAATAAATGATGCTAAAAGATTCATGAAATTCCTTATTACAGTTAACGCCTAAATTAAGTCGCGTATCGGAGGCACGTCTTCTTTAATGCACTGTTATGCGCCGACAACGCTATTCTCTGAAACAAGCGCAATGCCAATCCGAAGCCAGATAACAATCAAAACGCCATTGCTTGCCGCATATGCGGCTCTTCGCATTTGAGGGTGTAGGAAAAACTGGGCTGGCTGGAAAAGGAGTCGG
>ERZ1032915.25-NODE-25-length-33385-cov-9.343054_pt1 | contig 33385 bp, 34 predicted proteins | sample MGYA00517090_ERZ1032915 | MGnify/ENA primary metagenome ERZ1032915 (study PRJEB33719, sample SAMN04261607) | wastewater metagenome | biome: rural village; feature: latrine urine exit; material: soil | place: El Salvador | collected 2013-01-14 ...
CAACGGGTTCTACCCTGTAAACCAAGGGGCTGCAAGCCCTCCAGCCTTTCCCCCAGTATTTATTCCGGACAGCAGTGGCATCAAGTGCGGTGATGACGAAGCGCATACTTGCGGTACCGGATTACTCCCTGCAAGAACGGAATAGGGCGGTGCCCAGTCAGCTTTCCAGCTGCTTGGCCAGAAACATTTTCATAATGGCCTGCCTGGCGACTCCGAGTTTCTTGGCTTCATAATCCAGCTGTTCGATCATCCAGATTGGCAGGTCAAGGTTTACCCTTCTTTGCTCCAGGTTGATTCGTTTAGCCCTGGAAAAATCGATGTGCTGACTAATGTCTTCCCCAGCATCGAACAGCTCATCAACTTCGCTGGCTTTAACTTGTTTCATAAGCTGTTACCTCCTCCTTTCTGGATCTTCTTACCGAGATGATCCTGATATTTTTGTCCCTATGCGTAAAGATGGCAGAGAAGTGCCTGGGACCGATCCTGCCAATGGCAATCCACCTTGGCTCGTCGACATACAGCAGCGGCGCAACCAGCAAGTTTGCATCCTGCCACAGCAACTGGGCTTCGACGAAGTCAATGCCATGCTTCAGCCGGTTGGAGTCTGACTTGTTGCTGTCGTATTCAAATTTCATACCGGGATGATACCATTTTTGTATATAAAATGGGCTGTTTCTACTTTTCCCGACACCTTTCAAACACCGGGTCGCTTGCAGGCTTTTGTGCCTGCACCCGCCGTCACCCCTCGTCATTACCCGCCCACGTGCCCCGTCATTACCCGACTTGATCGGGTAACCCCCATCCGGCGGCACATGTCAGGGAGATCCCCGCGTCAAGCGCGGGGATGACGGTGTTTTCCTACGTCCTTACCCGGCCCCCGTACCCCGTCATTACCCGGCTTGATCGGGGCACAAGCGCCTCTGGCGCGCAGAACGCCCGCAGGGCGGCCCCGGAGGGGTGAGCGTAGCGAATAATCCCCCTCCGGCAGCACAGGCCTGGAAGACCAGCGCATCAAGCATGGGGATGACGAAATCCTTTCAAACCCCGTCATTCTGCGCGGAGCGAAGCGTAGTCGCAGAATCCATTACAGCCGTTTAGGTTCTGCGATTTCGTGCAGGACGCAAGGAAGGAACTTGGCCTTTGTCGCGTCAGTCAGGCAGAATCGCTGCGCATTGGTAATGCATCCAGTTTGTACTTGGTGCAATTCAGGGAGTGTAGATGAAAAGCATGAGCTTTACCGAGGTTATCGAGCTGCTATTTGGGCTAATCACCGTGTTTTTTCCTGATATGACCGAGGAAGCACAGCTCATGGCGCAGAAGTTGTTGCAGGGCTTTTTTGCTAGTGTTGTTTTGATCTGGGTTGGCATCAAGGTATGGCAGTGGTTTGCCCGATCCTCTGTTCGCCTGAAAAGGGATAGACAGCAGCGAATCACGCTTGCTCAGCAAATTCTGCGTCGGGAAGAGGGGAGCTGCGAGTTTCGCAGTTTTTTGCAAGAACAGATAGAACAGGAAATGTTCCAAAGATTTTGCGGTATCGCTGCGGGCCCTGACATGCGTGCTGCCCTTAATGATTTTTACCGAAAACACCAGAATAAAATTGGCTGGCATGATCTGACCAGAGCAATATCTTATATTACTCTTGATGAGCAGTCTGCACTTAAAGTAAGAAAGCCTGCAAAGGCTGGCTATTGGTTCGTTAACTTGCTTGTATTTCTAATACTGCTAATAGCTGCTGTAACTTTTTCTGGAGGGATATACGCGGGTATAAGCAGCTCGTCAGTAAGCTTTTTTATGTTACTTGTCGTAGTGATTTTAATGATGTTTGGGGGGCTGTTATTCAGCTCTTTGAACTGGCCCTATCAGAGCGCCCTAAAAATCAGGAAATGCATTGCCAGCGAACAGGCTCCGCCTGCCAGTCACGACCCCGACCAAGGACAGCCGACCGCTGCGGAAACCGAAGCGGATACCGAATAATGACCGCAAACCGCCTTACTACCAGAGCCGTAAATTCACCACGACCACTACTTGGCCAAGCTCACGGTTGAGCAGGACCGTCATGTTCTGCTGGTAACCGTCAGGAGTTTTCATCCATACAAACACTACCGTTTTGAGGTGATTACCTCACAGGGCGCCGTCATCCGGGAAGGACAGGTGCCGGAGAGCCACACCTCGTTGCCAATCGAGCATCGCAATACCATCTGCTGATGATGGAGCGTTGTTTACTCGCCCTGCTGCGGCAGTTCTTGTGGAGCTTTTTCCATGGGTATCCAGCCTTGCATCCAGAATCTCGGTGTATAACCGGTGCCGTGCTTTTCCATATGGTACTGGCTGTCTTGTGGCAGTGTGGATGTCTCATTGATCAGCACATTGCCCAGTATCAGGATGACTGCTACAGCTAGTGCTTTGTAACTGTAGCCCTGTAACCGCTCCGGTAGGAGTTGCCTGTTACCTGCGCCAGCTATTGTCGCTTTGTCGGACCAGCGTGCCATTGCCAAGCCGGCCAGGATAGCCAGCCAGGTTTCTGTATAGGGGATGACAAATACGCCATCCACTTGGGCTAACACCAATGCTCCGCCAATACTAAGCCAGAGCGCGGCATCAATCGGCTCGGCGCTTTTGCCACGTAAAAATCGTATACCGTGCAGCATGCCCCATACAGCTAGAGTGCATGCAGCAACTGTGGCAAAGACTCCCCATTCAGCCAGCCACTGCAATATGACCTGGTGTGGATGTGCCGCATAGGATGTAACGTTGGCAGAAAAGTGCATCGGCCCGATACCCAGCCATGGGTTGGCTTTGAACATATCCCAAGCGGTCTGCCAGATGACGTCCCGTTTGGACAGGCCAAAACGCATGCTGCTGCGTAGCGAGGCTTCCTGGCCAAGCCACTCGGGAATGACAAAAAACAGTAACTGGTAGAGTAAAAAACCCAATATCCCGGCGGCTGCTTGCAGAGCCAGTTGCCGCCAGAAGCGAGGGAAAAACAACAGCAGGGCTATATGAGCTGCAGCCAGCCCCAGCCAGAGTCCGCGACTGCCAAGGCTGAAAGCAATACACCAATGGACCAGCAGAGTGGTAAAAAGCAATACGGCCAACAGTCTGCTGTAGCGTTGGCTGGCTTGCCAGTGATACAAAGAGGCCCAGGCCAGCACCGGCATCAGCAACATCTGGAACTGATTAAGGAAGCGGACATTGGTGAAACCGGTGAAAAAAACATCGGCTTTGAACATGAAAATACCGCTGATGAAAGCCATGGCATATAGCATGGCAAACTGAAAGGCATTCAGAACAGCAATTGCGCACAGCAAATAAAGAACCGCACGAAAAAACCAGACAGAGCGGGCAGAACAAGAGATGGCAAGGGCCAGCAACAGCAAGCCGGCATAGCGGCCCCATTCCTTGAGTGCCCAAGTAGGATGTTCGGAAAAAGCAGTGGAGCAGAGGCCGAGCAGTAAAATACAGGCTAGCAACAGCAAGGCAGGCTGGGGCAGTAGATGGATCTTGAAGCCGGGAACTACAATCAGAAAAGCACAGAAAGCAAGTATCACCAGCTGGAAAACCCGTTGCTGATCATGCCAGCCAAAACCAGTCAGCCAGATTTCCAGAACGGCAGGTAATAGCAGGCCACATGCCAGCAGAACAAGAACAGGAAAAAGACGGGTTGCAGATAAATGGGGCATTGATACCTATCCGTTTAGGGTGAGCCTGTTGCTTGGCAGTGGCTAAAGAGACGTGTCTGTTTGCGAAGAAGGCTCTGATGTTGCCTGTGAGGCAGACAGCTCTTTCAGAAATGCTGTCAGTTGTTCCTGTGCTTCTTCGCACAGATGCGGTCTGTGCAGGCCACACAGGATTTCAAGGTAATGCTCTGCCTGCTTTGGCTGGTCGTTACGGTAGAGAATCAGTACATAGCGATACAGGTTGGCCAAATGCGGGTACTGGTGCACAACCTTTTGCATCCAGACAAGCTGGTCTTCGTCGTAGCCGTCCTGTACCGGAGCGGACTTGAAGCGCTGCAGTTCGCGATACTGGGTTAGCAGGCGGACTTCGCTGACCGGAGTTCGGTTTTCGAAACCGATGACATGGGCTGCCTCCATGCGTTGTGCCAGATGGTCTGCCACCAGAATTTTGTGGTCTGTAAAGGTTATCAGTAACAGCCAGCAGCCACCGGCAATAATTGGCAGTAAAGAAAAACGTGGCAACTGAAGCAGGGTTCTTTCCGGTTTATCCGCACTGGCTATTCCCAGCAGCAGGCCCAGCGGCAGCAAGAAATACGCGTAGGCAAAAGGAAATTCCAGCATGCTGTGGACCAGGATGAAACCAGCGGCAATCAGGGCAAACAGGCTTTCCTTGCTGCGTGCCAGCCAGCCCAGCCGTGCCAGCCAAAGTAGCGCAATGCCGACCAGAATGCCGCCAGGAACCAGGCCAATCCACAGCATTAAATCCAGTACCAGATTATGGCTATAACCGGTCATCCGGTGCAGCGGTTGCTCCAGTGTGATAGCAACCTGTGCTGCGCCGGTCTGATCCCAGCCATATCCCCAAAAAGGCCCCTGGGTAATGGCAAACCACATCTGTGACCAGAGCGCCCAGCGCTCCAGCGCAGCGGCACGCTGCATCAGGCTGGCGCCGCTAAAATCAAGAAAGCTGTACAGCAGCGGCAACGTAACTACAAAAAAAGCATAGCAGGCCGCCCAGCCGCACAGGGCAACAAATCTGAGTCGCGGCTTGAAGCTGCCTGACTTGATCAGCCAGAACACTAAAACGGCAAAGGTGGTGACCCAGGGTGTGCGGGATTGGGTCGCTGCCATGCCAACAATCAGGAAGAAGGCGATCAGGGCGGCGGCAATTTTGCCCAGAAGGTGCCGCTCATAAAAATACAGGCAAGCGGCCAGACCCATGCCCAATAAGGTGGCCAAGTTGTTGGGTTGAGCCAGGTTAGCGTATGGCCGGCTGCGATGCAGGTTGATTTCCCAGTTGCTGTCGGCCAGATGCAAATACTGGCGCAGGGCAATCCAGGTGGAAAGAATGCCTGCTAGCACAAGGGTGGCAGCAAGCAGGTTGACCAGCAGTCTGGATGTATCCTGCCTGGCAGCCAGGTTAGAGCCTACCAGCAACATCAGGGCAAAGCAGAGCAGATAAAGACTGTTTAGCCAAGCACTGCCGGCAAAGGAAATGGTTCCGGACCACCACTGCGCCAGAGGAATGCAGGCTAGTACCAAGGCAAATAATACGGATAAAGAAATGTGCAGCCTGTGCCATGACAGGCCGATAAGAAGAATAAGTGCGGATGCAAATGCCAGGGCTTCCTGGGTGAAGCCCTTGACGGGTAATGGCCGGAAAGGCCAGAGCCAAGCAGTAAGAAGGAAAAAGCTGGCTGAGAAAGCTACAAAAAGAAGTCCGACAAAAACAGGCGCTGTTATAGCGCCTGTTTTGTTTTGAATCTGCTTCATATGAGCATTATTCAGATGAATAGCTTAAGAAGCTGTACAACCAGATGGGCGATATTTTTCGTTGGTGTCGCCTGGAAAATCAGTTTTGCACTCGTAAAGACCGTCAGTGGTGCGATTGAACCAGATTGCGGCGTTTTCTCCGAGGCGGCCGGGATTTTTAATTGTACAGTGGATAGCCTTGTTTGCTACTCCATCATTCCCTGGCGCCACAGGGTTTGCAATTGTGCAGTTACCGGTTTCAGCGCTTAGACCAATAACAGTAGCGTTTCCAGAAATTGCCGAGCTACCTTGTTCGGTAAAAATTAGCTCATAGGAGGTTTTACCTGCAGCAATGTCAGCCAGCGCAGCAGTTGCCTTGGACTTGGATACATAGTCCTGGTAGGCAGGAATCGCGATGGCGGCCAGAATACCAATGATCGCTACCACGATCATCAGTTCGATAAGGGTGAAACCCTTTTGCATATTTTTCATTGGTGTCTCTCCTGAAAGTCTTTTTTGGTTAGGTTGGTTGAACCTGGCTAAGACAAAGCAGTTGCCGTGCCAGGTTTGGTTTTCTGGATGATTTTTGTGGAAAATATTTTTGCGCGGAGGCTTCTGTCCGCGCTGCATGCCTTGCCAGTCAAGGGTTTTACTGACTTCGTGCTGGGTGTGAAATATTTTTCAGCGGGTCATGCAAATGTTGGCATATGGGAAAAATGGCCTTGTCCCTTTTGGGTCGGCATTGTCAGCAACTGACAATTTTTGTCAGTTTTGGACATTGGGTACTGCCATTTTTTGTCCACACCGCACTTGATGTGGTGACCTCCTACCCCGTGCACTGTTGTTGCCTGCTTCGTCATCCCCGCGCTTGACGCGGTGATCTCCATGACCGGTGCCGCCGGATGGGGGTTACCCGATCAAGCCGGGCAATGACGGGGTACGGTGCCGGGTAATGGCGAGAGAGTCAGAGAATGGCTCGATAGGCGGTGAGTACTTTGGTGGTTTGGGGCAGGCCCTGACGCAGCAGGATGTCGAGATAATGGTCTACATCAATTGGCGGGCTTTTGAGCTGGGCCCGCTGTTGCTGTGCGGCCGACACCACTGAAGCTGTATCAAGGTCCAGCAGGTTGCTGACGAACTCATCAGGGTGCTGTGACTCGATTCCGTAGGGGGCGAGTGTTTCTGCGGGAAAGTCGCGCAGGTTGAAGGTAACGATTACGCTAGCCCCGCAGCGAATGGCGGCGGCCAGTACGTGACGGTCATCCGCATCGGGTAATGTCAGTCCGGTTATAAGCGGCTCGTAACCTTGGATCAGGCCATCCGGAATGGCGCGATCCATCAGTTCGGAGGTTCGATCGAGCTGGGCTCTGGTGAGGTCGGGCCGTTTGATCAGCAGGTTTCGTTTCCATTCTTCATGAATGGCCTGGCTCCAGCGTGCCCGGAACCGGCCGGACAGTCCCAGCCACATCAGGAAGTCCCGGAGCGGTGCAGGGTAGAGGACGCAGGCGTCATAGACCGCGGTGAAAGGCGAGTGTCTCATTCATACCCCATTCCCAGCGCTTGTGACTGCTCGGCGAGTTCAGCCATGGCTTGCCGGCATGTCCGTTCACGCGTTTCCTTGTACTGCATGAGGTCAGCCAGTTTTACCCTGCGGTGCTTGCCGGTTCGATGAAAAGCCAGTGCCCCTGCTTCGAGAAGTTTGATCAGGTGAGGCCGGGACACGTTGAGCAGGTCTGCAGCTTCCTGAGTGGTCAGTTCCGCATGGACCGGTACCACTTTTACGGCGTTGCCATTGGCAAGCTCGGCGAGGATGTCAGCCAGCAACCGTAGCGCCGAGGTAGGCAACTCCAGCTGATGCGCCTGCTGCTGGTCATCGAAGATTTGAATGCGCTGGGTTTCGAAGCGGGTGGCCAGGTAGGCGGTCAGGTCACGCTGAGCCTGCACCGCTGCCTTCACCTCTCCTGCGGCGGGCAAAGTCATCTTGGGCTGGATCATGGTGGTCATGGCGGATTCCCCGAAAAAGCAGTTGTGGGGGCATTTTATTCGAAACATTCGAAAATCGCAATAAACGAAATGTCTTGCCCCGTGAGCAGTCTGCCATCACCGCGCTTGACGTGGCGACCTCCGGCCCCGTGCACTGCGTGTTGCCTGCTTCGTCATCCCCGCACTTGATGCGGGGATCTCCCTGACCGGTGCCGCCGGATGGGGATTACCCGATCAAGTCGGGTAATGACGAAGTACGGGGACGGGTAATGGCGGGGTACGGTGCCGAGCAATGACGGATGGGGGCGGGTAATGACCGTGAGGGAAGCTGACGGTACGCAAGTACTCAGGATGACAGGGAAGGCTTTCGGAATAACAGACCAGCAAGAATCATTTTATGGTTGATTCTGCATGGATAGTTAGATTTAATCTAATTATCTAGGCTGAATATCTGGTATCGCTATGCTTGATCTGAGTGATTTTGCTGGGCAAGTGCTTACCCATGGAGCCCTGGTATCCATGCTGGCTGAATACAAGGCGCCAAACTTCAAGATACACAGCTTGCTGAGGGATCAGCGGCTGATCGGTCTGAAAAAGGGGTTGTACGTTGTAGCACCTGCTGAAAACGGCCAGTTGATCAGCTTGCCTTTGGTGGCAAACCATTTGTATGGGCCTTCGTATGTATCCCTTGAGTTTGCGCTGTTCCACTACGGGCTGATTCCCGAGCATGTTGCCCGTGTGACCAGCGTGTGTACCAAGCGTGGCAAGCGTTTTGCGACTCCGCTTGGGCTTTTCAGCTATCAGCAGTTGCCAGTGGACTATTATGCACTGGGCGTTCGTTACACAAGAGAGAGCGAAACCCTGGCCTACATGATGGCCACGCCAGAAAAGGCGCTATGCGACTGGCTGGCTCTGACACCCAATTTACGGATGTATTCGGCCAGAGGGCTGGCGGTATTGTTGCTGGAGGATATGCGCATGGATGAAGACATATTGGCCGGGCTGGACCGGGAGCTGATTGCCAGGATAGCGGCAACCGGCTTTCGGTCACAGCGGTTGCAGTATTTGGCGGCTTGTCTGGAGGGGTTGGCGTGTTAGAGCAGATGCTGGCTCGCTATGAGCTGACTACCGGAGGGCAGCAGTTGCAGGCGCTGCGTGAGGTCATGCAGGAAATAGCCTTGAGCGGGTTGTATCGGGGTGGCTTTTTTGATCGTGCGGCTTTTTATGGTGGCACCTGTTTGCGGATCTTTTATCAGCTGCCCAGGTTTTCTGAAGATCTGGATTTTTCGCTGCTGCAGGTGGACAAGGATTTTTCCCTGGAACCTTATTTTGCTGCGATCATCACCGAGTTTGCCGCCCATGGTGTTGAGGTGGAGATCAGGCAGAAGCAAAAAACCGCTGTCACTGCCATTGAGTCTGCTTTCTTGAAAAATACGACCAGGGTGTTTGACCTCTCGCTGTTGGGTCGTCAGCCAATAAAAATCAAATTTGAAGTGGATACCTTGCCACCTGCAGGCTTTGCTACAGAGGAAAAGCTGTTGATTGAGCCGTTTTCCTTTTATGTGAAGTGCTTTCAGTTACCCGACCTGTTTGCCGGGAAAGCGCATGCTTTGCTGTTCAGACAATGGAAGAACCGGGTGAAAGGTCGGGACTGGTTTGACTTCGAATGGTACATAAGGAAGCGGGTACCGTTAAACCTTGCCCACTTTAATGAGCGTGCCTTGCAAACCGGAAATATTGACGAGCCACTGGATATGAAAGGCTTTGCCAGCCTTCTGGCAGAGAAGGTGGAAAATACGGACTTGAACAGCGCCCGACAGGATGTCGAGCGCTTTATTGCGGACATTTCGGTGCTGGATATCTGGTCGGCTGATTACTTTCACGCGCTAGCCGGGAAAATGATTTTTGCTCACGATAATTGATGCGGCGATCTCCCTGACCCGTGCCGCCGTTGCCCACCTCGTCATCCCCGCGCTTGACGCGGGGATCTCCCAGATCGGTGCCGCCGGATGGGGATTATTCGCTACGCTCACCCCTTCGGGGCCGCCCTGCGGGCGTTCTGCGCGCCAGAGGCGCTTATGCCCCGGTCAAGTCGGGTAATGACGGGGTACGGAGTCGGCAGCGCCAGAGGACGGTGAGCAATGTGGCAAAGCCCAGGCTCCAGGCAAGCATGGCGGTATGCAGCAGGGGTACGTAGGCCGGTGGATACAGGGGGGCCAGCAGGCGGGTGATGGCGGCGATGACCAGCAGGCCGCTGGCAACATGGCTGCTGCGCAGGGCGTTGCCGTCCTTGTGGACCTTGACCACGGTGACCCGCGCCATGATGGTGACCATCAACACGCCCAGCGCGGCCACGGTGACGCCGTGGGTGGCCACCAACTGTGCACGTGGAATGAATTCACGCAGGCCAAGCAGGAAGGCAGCCAGTGCCAGGCCGCCATAGCCGGCGAACAGGAACAGGATGTCGAGGCGGCGCAGGTACTGCCAGGGTTGCCAGCGCAGGATGCGCAAGGCGATGATGCCGCCGGCGGCCAGCAGCACCAAGCCCTTGAGTCCGGGCAGGATGCCCAGCACTTCCAGCACAAAGGCAATGCCCAGGGCGATCAGGCCGGCCCCTTCCACATTGGGCTGCACGCGGTTGCCCATGCGGACGCCCTGCTGCAGCCAGAAGCTGGCCAGCACGGGAGCAATGACCCGGCCGCCCATGAAGAACATCAGCGCGGACAACACGATCAGCATATGCGGCAGGATGTCGGCAAACACCAGCGCGCTGGAGCCGGCCACGGCAGTGAGCAGGCTGACCAGACTAACGATGGGTGCCACGCTGCGATTCTGCCATTTTTGTGCTCGCCAGAAGGCCGGTACCACCTGGCGCGCCAGCAGGAACGCGGCCACTGCTGAAAAGACGGCAGAGAGTGGATGAAAGGCCAGAAGCCAGAAGCTGAGCCGCGCCAGCAGCCAGCTGCCAACCAGCAGCTGCAGGCGCTGGCGCTCGATATTGCCCAGCAGGTAACCGCAGATCACCAGGAAGGCAACTCCGAAGATCAGCTCGTGGGCGTGGACATACGGGTTGGCCAGCCCGGGCAGCCAGCGGATCTGGCCGAGCATGGCCAGAACCGACAGCGGCAGGATCGGCATGGCATAGGCCGCCGCCAGCGGAAACAACCATTGGCGCGCCTGAATTTTTTTGATGACAGGTTTGGCTTCAGTCATGTGTTTGGCCGTTTTATTCGTCACCTGCATACCTTTCAATCTCTAAAATACGGCACCCTGGATTCTGCGACGCAGCTTCGCTGTGCGCAGAATGACGGTCAGGAGTAGAGCGCTTGTACGGCAATCAATGCCAACAATCCTCCTCAACAACGAGCGACAGTAGCCCGGCGTAGCCGGGCCACCTTCCCAACGCCACAGTGTAGCAGCAGGTCGGGCGGGGCCGGAGCGAAGCCTCAGCTTCCGGGACGAAGCCTGCTTCGGCACGGGAGCGCCGCTTTGCGTAGCGCCCCGCACTACCTGCTTCACCAAAGGCACAATCCGCACCAAAGACGCGACCCAAAGGCAAAACGCCCATCAAGGCTCGGTCAGCAAACGATACAACTGCGGCAGGCGGGTGGGCAGCTGCACGGGTTCCTTGATCAGGGTGTAGCCGTTGGCACCGAACATGTAGGGCAGGTAGTCCCCGGCCTGCTGGTCGATGGTGATGCAGAAGGGGATCAGACCGGCCTTGCGTGCCTCCATCACCGCATGGCGGGTGTCTTCCACGCCGTAGCGGCCTTCGTAGAGGTCGAGGTCGTTGGGTTTGCCGTCGGTGATCAGCAGCAGCAGCTTGCGCCGGTGCGGGCGTTTTTCCAGCAGCCGGGTGGCGCGACGGATGGCGGCCCCCATGCGGGTGTAATAGCCGGGCTTGAGGGACTGGATGGCCCCACAGACGTTGGCATTGTACTTCTGTTCGAAGCCCTTGATCTCCAGCATGCGCACATGATGGCGGCGCAGCGAGGAGAAGCCGTACAGGGCGAAGTCGTCACCGGCCACGGACAGGGCTTCGGAGAACAGCAGCAGGCTGTCGCCGACCACCTCGATCACGCGACGCTCGTTGTTGACGTGGGCATCGGTGGACATGGACAGGTCGGCCAATGCCAGACAGCTGAGGTCGCGATGCTGGCGGCGGCGGTCCATGAACAGACCGGGCTCGTGGATCTGGCCAAGGCGACGCTCCACCTGGAAGTCGACGCAGGCCTGCAGGTCCAGCTCGCTGCCCTGGGTCTGCTGGCGCAGCCACTGCGGTTCGGCACGCAGGTGCTCGAACTGACGGCGCACCTTCTTCGCCAGCGGCTGCAGGTGCTCCGGAAGGGTCATGGCATCCTGCAGGCGCGGTGCCAGCATTTCGACGTTGGCGAAATCCTTGCGCAGCTCATTGCTGCGGAAATCCCATTCGGGAACCTTGAAGCCTTCGCCCAGGGGAATGTCGTCGATGTCGGCAGGCGGCAGGTCGAGGTGCAGTTTGAGGCCGCCACCCTTGCGCTTGCGCTTCTTGGACAGGGAGATTTCATCGAGGTCGTCGGCGACACGGGCGGCGTCGATATCGTCATCATCGTCACCGGTGCGATCCAGGTCGAGGTGTTCGCTCCAGGTGAACAGGTTTTCCAGCCGGAACAACAGCAGACCCTGCTTGCCGGCGTTGTCTTCCACGCGACTGGCCTGTTTGCGTGGCGCCTTGCCCTCGCCCTGCGCCTTGCCCAGCAGGTCGCCGTCCTCTTCCTCTTGCCAGTGGGTCTGCTGGGGATCTCCCAGGTTGAGTGGCGGATACAGCCATACGGCAACCGGCCAGGGAGCCCGCTCGGTACCGGGAAATTCTTCCACACTGCCGGGTCTGAGCAGCGCCTGACGGATGGCGTTTTCCAGCTCCGCCTCGCTGCCGGGCAAATCCTTGGGGTCGGGGCGCAGGGCCAGGTGGGCGACGACCAGCTCGCTGTAGCGTTTTTGCAGGGCGGGATATTCCTCCATCAGCTCGGCAATCCAGCGCTGATTGTCCCTGCCCCAGTGGCGCATGGGCCCGGCATGGGCGGATAGGATGGCCAGCCAGCGATACAGCTCGAGATTGAGGCGCTCTTCCGGATAGGTGGCAATGCTGGGCGGCAGACGCACGGTCTGGGCATCCCGCCAGGCTACGGTGAGCTGCTGGGCAGTACCTGCCACCTTCTGCAGGAAGGAGCGCTTGACCACCATCTGCCGGGCAGAGGCCGCTTCCACGCTGACCTCATGACCACCACCCATGGCGCGAAACAGCAATGCCAGCGCATTCTGCAGGGGTTCCAGCTCGACCCTGGCTTCGGGAAATTCGGGGTCGGCCTTGCGGGTGATAAATCTGTGCCAGACACTGCCGGCCCATTCTTCGACTTCAATGGCAAAACTCATGGGACATCACCTCAACCAGCAAACCCGCGACAGATCACCCACAGGGTGGACTGCAGGCAACGGTGCCAACGCGGGACCGGACCACCTGTTGCCTCGGGAATTTCCGCACAGAATGCGGAAATGACAATGTGTTACGGACCCGGCCTTCGACCGGGCTTGAAAAGCTTCTGTGGGAGCAGGCCTGCCGGCTTGTTGCAGGACAAGCCTGCTTCCACAGAATGCCGTCTCGTAAAAAACTACGCCGGGACAAGCCCGGCGTAGTGTAGTTGGCTTATCAGGCCAGTTCAGCTGTCTTTGATACCAGCGGACGATCGTCCGGGGCAATCTGCAGACTACGCTTGAAGCTCCACAGGTAGCAGATCAGACCGATCAGGAAGCCCACGCCGGAAATCAGGCGCAGCCAGTAGAACAGCATCAGTTGATCCTGGCTATCCATGAAGGACATGGCAGCTCCGCTCTCGGGCAGACGACGCAGCCATACTTCCACCACACCGGCACCTGTCAGGAACAGGGTGATCATCACCATGCTGACAGTCATCAGCCAGAAGCCCCACATTTCCATGACCTGAGCCTTGTTGCTTGGTGCTTCGCCAATACCGCGCAGCTTGGGCATGGCGTAGGAAATGATGCACATGACGATCATGGCGTAGGCGCCGTAGAAAGCCATGTGACCGTGGGCGGCAGTGATCTGCGCACCGTGCGTGTAGTAGTTCACCGGAGCCAGGGTGTGCAGGAAGCCCCACACGCCAGCACCCAGGAACGCCATCACGGCAGTACCCATGGCCCACAGGGCGGCAGCCTTGTTGGGGTGTTCACGGCGACGACGGTTGATCATGTTGAAGGCGAACAGCACCATCACGAAGAAAGGCAGCGGCTCCAGAGTGGAGAAGATGGAACCCACCCACAGCCATACCGCAGGCGCACCGATCCAGAAGTAGTGGTGACCGGTACCCAGGATGCCGGAAATCAGCGCCAAGGCAACGATTACGTACAGCCACTTCTCGATCACTTCACGGTCCACACCGGTGATCTTGATCAGCACGAAGGCCAGGATGGCAGCCATGATCAGCTCCCACACACCTTCAACCCACAGGTGTACAACGTACCACCAGTAGTACTTGTCACGGGACAGGTTCTCGGGGTTGTAGAAGGCGAACAGGAACAGCAGCGCCAGACCGATCAGACCGGTCATCAGTACCACGTTGATGGCGGTCTTGCGGCCCTTGAGCACAGTCATGCCCAGGTTGAACAGGAATGCCAGAGCGACAATCACTATCCCGACCTTGGTGGGTAACGGTTGTTCAAGGAACTCCCGGCCCATGGTCGCAAGGATGTTGTTACCGGTCAGCTCGGCCAGCTTGGCATAGGGCACGAACAGGTAGCCCAGGATGGTCAGCACGCCGGCAACGGCGAAGATCCAGAACATCAGCATGGCCAGCTTGGGGCTGAACAGCTCACGGTCGGCCTCTTCCGGGACCAGGTAGTAGGCGGCACCCATGAAGCCGAACAGCAACCAGACAATCAGCAGGTTGGTGTGCACCATGCGGGCCACGTTAAAGGGCAACAGCGGAAACAGGAAGTCTCCGATGATGTATTGCAGGCCCATGATCAGGCCAAACAGGATTTGACCCACAAAAAGCGCCAGCGCAAACACAAAGTATGGTTTGGCCACTTTTTGTGATTCAAATTTGAACAGGGTTTGACTGGACATTGTCAGTCCTCCAACTTACAGGCAATTCAAACTTGCACAAACAAACAAAACTTCATCCGGGCATTAACCCTCGATGTTGGGTGGCCAGTCGTTTGTGTTGATTTTCGCAGTCCACTCCAGGAACTCGGTCAGATCTTCCAGCTGCTGATCGGTCAGGTTGAATTGCGGCATCTGGCGGCGGCCGGGAACTCCGGTCGGCTGCGCCTTCATCCAGGCTGGCAGGAAGAACTTGAAGCCTTCTTCGCCGCCGCGGCGGTGGAATACGTTACCCAGCTCGGGAGCGAAGTAGGCACCCTCGCCCAGCAGGGAGTGGCAGCCACTGCAGTTGTTGGACTCGTAGACGTGCTTTCCGCGAATTGCGGATTCGGTCAGCTGGTCGTCGTTACTCCGCTCGGGAATGGTTCTCTCGGTGTGGTATGCGAGCGCAAGGAACACCAGAATGAAGAACAGACTGCCTCCATAATAGATATTCCGCGCCATACCTTTGGTAAATGTTTCAGACATGATGCGATGCCTCCTGAGGAAATTTTGCAGGTTAATGATAGAAACATGCTGTTGCAAATACCCTTGATAGCAATCAAGGAAGCCAAGTTAGTGACGTTTGACGGCTTTATCTGACAACTTGATGACACTTTCGCCAATACACAACTGCCCTGCCTGCAGCTGCTTTCCCGGTATTTTCATGCGGCTATTTGCTGGCAAACAACCTCACTTTCGGCAGAGGTTTCAATCACTGGCGCAATATACCAGACCCGGGTGGACCCCGTGGGGCCGTAAAGGCTTTTCGTAACCTGGATCATGCCTGGCGGTACATCGCCAGGATGCAGTGGCGGGACAGGCTCTCTGTCCGCTGCACGAAGAATGATGAGGATAGATAGGCAGGCTGAGGCCGTCTGCAACCGCCGGCTGGAGATCGCCCGATCAAGTCGGGCGATGACGTATTCAGTTGGGCAATGACAGGCTTGGGGCGGTCTTGGCCCGATGAAGACCAGCCCGCCCGGTGTCCAGTCCGGTCAGAATACCGGTACAACCGCACCCTGGTATTTTTCGTTGATGAAATCGCGGACTTCGTCGCTCTTGAGGGTTTCGACCAGCTTCTGCACGGCGTCCGCCTGGCTGTTGTCCTCGCGGGTGACCAGGATATTGACGTAGGGCGAGTCGGCACCCTCGATGACCAGTGCATCCTTCTGCGGGTTGAGGCCGGCTTCCAGTGCGTAGTTGGTGTTGATCAGCGCCAGATCGACCTGGTTGAGCACCCGTGGCAGGGTGGCGGCTTCCAGCTCACGCACGCGCAGTTTTTTCGGGTTATCGGCAATGTCACGCGGGGTGGCGGTGATGCCGGCTTCCGGCTTGAGGCCCAGCACGCCGGCATTCTGCAGCAGCAGCAGGGCACGGCCGCCATTGGTGGCATCGTTGGGGATGGCCACCTGGCCACCCTGCTTGACCTCGTCCAGCGACTTCACCTTGCTGGAGTAGGCGCCAAACGGCTCGATATGGATGCCGGCAACGCTGACCAGTTTGGTGCCCTTGGTGGCGTTGAACTCATCCAGGTAGGGCTGGTGCTGGAAGAAGTTGGCATCCAGGCGGCCTTCGGATACCTGGATGTTGGGCTGTACGTAATCGGTGAATACCTTGACGTCCAGGGTCACGCCCTGTTCGGCCAGCTTCGGCTTCACGAACTCGAGGATTTCCGCATGCGGTACGGGAGTCGCTGCAACCTGCAGTTTTTCAGCCTGGGCAGCCAGGGAAAAGGCGGTCAGCGCAGCCGCCAGCAACAGTGATTTTTTCATGGAAGGCTCCTTGTTTTGCGGGGCAGCCCGGTCTGCAGGTTGCTCCGGCTATTTTTATTTGCGTGAAAAATGCACCACCAGGCGGTCGCCCAGCATTTGCAGGATTTGCACCAGCACCAACAATAGCACGACTGTGACCACCATCACATCGGTCTGGAAGCGCTGGTAACCAAAGCGGATGGCCAGGTCACCCAGCCCGCCGGCACCCACCACGCCGGCCATGGCAGTATAGGACACCAGGGTGATGGCGGTGACGGTGACCGCAGCAATGATGCCGGGCCGGGCTTCGGGCAGCAATGCGTTCCAGATGATCTGCCGGGTGGTGGCCCCCATCGACTGGGTGGCCTCGATGATGCCACGGTCCACTTCGCGCAGGGCGGTTTCCACCAGCCGGGCGAAAAACGGTGTGGCGCCCACCACCAGCGGCGGAATGGCTCCGGCCACCCCCAGCGAGGTGCCGGTGAGCAGAACGGTCAGCGGAATCATCACGATCAGCAGGATGATGAACGGCAGCGAGCGCAGCACGTTGACCACCAGCGAGAGTACCGCATAGAAGCCGCGGTTGGCGAACAGCTGACGCGGCCCGGTCAGGAATAGCAGCACGCCCAGCGGCAGGCCAAGGATCACGGTGAACAGCAGCGAACCACCCATCATCAGCAGGGTGTCCAGGGTGGCCAGCCAGATTTCGTACCAGTCGATATTGCCAATCAGTCTGTTCATGCGCGGAGTACCTCGATGGTCACGCCGGCGGCCTGCAAGCGCTGTTCGGCTTCGGCCGTCTGCGTACCGGTCAGGGCCACGGTCAGCTGGCCGCAGGGTTGATCCTTGATGCGGCCGATACGGCCGGCCAGGATGCTGTAGTCCACACCGGTTTCCCGGGCCACCTGGCCAAGAATGGGCGCATAGGTGGTCTCGCCCAGAAAAGTCAGGCGCAGGATGCGACCCTGCACATGCTCCAGATCATCACCGCTGGTCTGGCTGTCTTCGTCGGTTTCCTGCACAAAACGGCGGGTGGTCGGGTGCTGCGGATGCAGGAAGACATCGGTCACCTCGCCCTGCTCGACGATCACGCCGCCGTCCATCACGCCCACCCGGTCGCAGACCCGGCGGATCACGTCCATCTCATGGGTGATCAGCACGATGGTCAGGCCCAGCTCGCGGTTGATCTCCGCCAGCAACTGCAATACCTGGGTGGTGGTTTGCGGGTCCAGCGCGCTGGTCGCTTCGTCACACAACAGGATGTCCGGTTCGGTGGCCAGTGCGCGGGCAATGCCGACCCGCTGTTTCTGCCCGCCGGACAGTTGCGCCGGATACTTGCCGGCATGCTCTTCCAGACCCACCCGCTGCAACAGCTCCCTGACTCGCTGCGCAATGGCATCACGCCCCTGCTCGCCGGCCAGCTTCATGGGCATGGCGATGTTCTCGGCCACGGTTTTCGATGCCAGCAGGTTGAAGTGCTGGAAGATCATGCCGACCTTGCGGCGGAAGTTGCGCAGGCCTCCGGCATCCAGTGCGGTGACATCGGTGCCGTCGACCACGATGCGCCCGCCGCTGGGCTCTTCCAGCCGGTTGATCAGGCGCAGCAAGGTGCTCTTGCCGGCACCGGAATGGCCGATCAGGCCGAAGATCTCGCCGCGCCGCACGTGCAGATCGGTACTTTGCAGGGCCGGGATCTGCCGCCCCTGTACGTTGTAGGCCTTGTGGACCTGTTGAAATTCAATCACTTGTGTTCCTTGGGCTGCCTGCTTGTTGTGGCAGCCGGAAGCCATATTCTGCACGAATGAACTCGTGTAGGGAGCCCGGATATCTTGTGCGAATGAATTCGCACCGACATTATTCCTGTCCTGCCACCCTGAGTACGGTGTCGGCGGTCCAGAAGCGGTAGCGCACCTCGATATCGGACGGTGCATAGACCACCACCGGCAGCTTGCTGTTGTAGCGCAGAAAGGTGCCTTCACCACGCACCGGAACAAAGGCCTCAACGGTGGTATTGTCGGGACAGGCCATCATGGTGCTCATCGGGCCCTTGACGTCGGTCAGCTCGTAATAGGTGTAGCCCCAGCCTTCCAGCGTGCGCTCCTGGAGGGTTCCGGCCATGGCGCGGGTGTTGCAGTCGGTCTGCATCAGCTGGCCGGGCACGATCTCCAGTTTGTACAACTCTTCATCGGCCTGCTCGGGCAGCCAGATCACATGACGCTGATAGCCTTCCTGCGCAGCCGGATAGGGGGCCACATCGGCCAGCTTCTTCTGGGGCGCAGCAGCACAGGCTGCGGTGGCAACGGCGGCAGCCAGGGCTGCGGCGGACAATGCTTTTTTCATGGTGACTCAACCAGGGAAAATTCAAAACCCCGCTATTGTCTCCGAGCCGACGGTGGCTGACAACAGCTACAACCGATCCGGCATCGGGCAATCCATGCTTATAGCTGCACCAGACACCGGTGCATGGCATGGGCCAGGTTGCGCAGCAGCTCCGGATAGCGGGTCGTCCCGCTGCCCATCGGATCAAGCTCCTGCAGCTGTACCGGCAATCCCTTGACCAGTCCATGTACCAGCCGTGGCGGTGCAGGCGGCTCGCTAAAGATGCAACTGGCTCCCGCCTGCTCCAGCGCGCTGCGCATTTCCTGGACACGGCGCGCTCCGGGTTGCACCTCCGCGCTCATGGCCAGCACTCCACGATGCTGCAGGCCATAGCTTCGCTCCAGATAATTGAAGGCTTCGTGGAGCACGAAAAATGGCTTGTTGCGCACACCATCCAGCAACGCCTGCAACTCCACGTCCAGCTCATCGAGCTGTTGCTTGAAGACTTGCAGGTTGGCTGCATAGTGCCCGGCCGCCGACGGCTGCAGGCGGCTGAACTCGTCCGCCATGAAGGTTGCCATCACCCGTGCATTCCGGCTGGACAGCCACAAGTGTGCATCCAGCCCGCCGGGCAAGTGATGATGATCATGCTGTCCCGGTTGCGCCGGCTTGTGCCCATGCCCGTCATCTTCCGCCTCGTGATCATGAGCATTGGCGTAGTACAGCAGCTCGAGCCCGGGCAGCTCCTGCAGGGCATGGCTGTGCTGCGGGCGGCGGCTGACCAGTGTGAGCAGAAAATTTTCCATGTCGGGGCCAATCCAGAAAAACGCATCCGCTTCGGCAAAGCGCCTGCTGTCGGAAGGGCGCAGCGTGAATGAGTGCGGCGAGGCACCGGGCGGCAACAGCACCTCACTGGTGCCATGCTCACCGAGAATCTCGCTGGCAATCAGCTGCAACGGCTGGATACTGGTCAGCACCACCGGAGCGGCCAATGCGGAGCGGCTCAGGGCCAGTAGAACGAGGAACAGCAAAAAACGGTGCATGGGGGTCTTCCTGCAAATGAATTGTTATATAATAACGTTTCATTTACGACCCTGTGCAACTCATGCCAAAAAATATTTCCGTTTCCATTGCCGGCGACAGCCCAGCCCTGTGTGTCGGTCACAGCCATCAGGCCTGCATCGAACAGGCTCTGGCCGCTGCAACCGAACTATGCAACCGCCAGGGTCTGCGCCTGACTCCCATCCGCAGGCGGGTGCTGGAGCTGGTCTGGCAAAGCCATCGTCCGTTGGGTGCCTACGAGATCCTGGCCCGGCTCAGCGAGGACGAAGGCAAACCGGCGGCACCGCCAACCGTGTACCGTGCGCTGGATTTTTTGCTGGAACATGGGCTGGTCCACCGCCTGGCATCTCTGAATGCCTTCATCGGCTGCGACCGTCCGCACCAGGCGCATCAAGGGCACTTTCTGATCTGCCGGCTATGTCGGGTGGCGCACGAGTTGCCTCATGATGATATCGATCAGGCGGTGGAACGGGCGGCAGCGGCTCTGGGTTTTGCCGTCGAGCAGCAGGTGGTGGAAGTTTCCGGAGTCTGCGCTCCGTGCAGGGAGCAAGCATGAGCCAACCGCTGATCCGCATCGAACAAGGCAACGTCTCCTTTTCCGGCCAGCCGGTACTGGAGGACATCAGTCTTGAGCTGCACCAGGGCGAGATCGTCACTCTGGTCGGCCCCAACGGCTCCGGCAAGACCACACTGGTGCGCGTGCTGCTCGGATTGCTGCCACTGGACAGCGGAACGGTCTGGCGCGCGCCCAGATTGCGCATCGGCTACATGCCGCAGAAGCTGGGCGTGCACCCTACCCTGCCATTGACGGTGAAGCGCTTTCTGCAGCTGGTACCGGGAGCCGGCACGGCCGAAATACGCTCGGCGCTGACCGAAACCGGTGCCATCAAGGTGCTGGACAGCCCGCTGCAGCGCATTTCCGGCGGCGAACTGCAGCGGGTGCTGCTGGCCCGTGCCCTGCTGCGCAAACCGCAACTGCTGGTGCTGGACGAGCCGGTGCAGGGCGTCGACGTCAACGGCCAGCTGGAGCTGTACAACCTGATCGGCCGCCTGCGTGACCGCTATGGCTGCTGCGTGCTGATGGTGTCCCACGATCTGCATCTGGTGATGCGCGCCACCGACCGTGTGCTCTGTCTCAACCGCCACCTGTGCTGTACCGGCAAACCGGAACAGGTCAGTCATCATCCGGCCTTCATTGCGTTGTTTGGTAACCAGGCCGCACGCGACCTGGCGGTCTACCACCACGAGCACGACCATCAGCACGATCTGCACGGTTGCGTGCTGGACGATGACAAACCTCACGACCACGGACCGGACTGCACCCATGCCTGAGTTTCTTTTGTACGCCCTGCTCGCCGGCCTGGCGCTGGCCCTGGTGGCCGGTCCGCTGGGAGCCTTCGTGGTGTGGCGGCGTATGGCCTATTTTGGCGATACCCTGTCGCATTCCGCGCTGTTCGGCGTGGCCATCGGCCTGTTGCTGGATGTGCAGCCGGCGCTGGCGGTAGTGGTCAGCAGCCTGCTGCTGGCATTGCTGCTGGTCACCCTGCAACAGCGCCAGCCGCTGGCGTCGGATACGGTGCTGGGCATTCTGGCACACAGCACCCTGTCGCTCGGGCTGGTCACGCTCAGCTTCATGGACTCGGTGCGGGTGGATCTGATGGGCTACCTGTTCGGTGACCTGCTATCGGTCACCGGCAGTGATTTGGTCGGCATTCTCGCCGGCAGCCTGCTGGTATTGCTGGGCCTGCTGTGGCTGTGGCGGCCGTTGCTGGCCATGACCGTGGACGAAGAGCTGGCCCGGGTTGAAGGCGTACCGGTGGCCGGCCTGCGTCTGGCGCTGATGCTGCTGATTGCGCTGGTGATCGGTGTGGCGATGAAGATTGTCGGCGTGTTGCTGATCACCTCGCTGCTGATCATTCCCGCCGCCACCGCTCAGCGTCATGCACGCAGCCCCGAGCAGATGGTGCTGATCGCCACGCTGCTGGGCATGGCCGCAGTCTGCGCCGGGCTGACCATGTCCTGGTACCTGGATACTCCAGCCGGCCCGTCGATTGTGGTCTGTGCGGCCGCCTGGTTCATTCTCAGCCTGATCCGGCCGGCGCGCTCATGAGCGGCTGCCGATCATCCACCGACACGGATCACTGACCGACCTGTACATACTGTGCGGTGATCTGATCCATCTGCCGGAAGATCTTTTCAGCTGCGCGTGCCACCAGATACGGTATGTACTTGCCTTCCCCGTCTTCGTGCAGCTGGAAGCTGGTCCGGAAAATGATCCACTGCCGCTCCACCTCCTTCAACCCCCGGGTGATCTCGGAGGTGTTTTCCGGCGCTTGCTGCAGGTGTGCAAGCGCACCTTCAAACTCGTAGCGTGCACTCAGCAGTTGTTGATCCAGCTCGGGTGAACGGACACCACCACTGGCCAGCATGTACAGCTTTGCAATGCGCTGGGACAACATGCGCTGGCGTCCGGCGGTATTGACCAGCCTGGCCGGTGCAGTTCCTGCGTGCTCCTGCAGATCATGCACGGCATCATTGGCCGCTTTAAGCAGGGAGTCATCCAGACCCAGCAAGGCTCTCAGCCCGTCCCTGTTGACAGGCCCCTGCACAACCGGACGGAAATCATGCCAGATCTCGTCCACCTTCTGCAGGGATGTCGACACCTTTTGACTGGGCGCTTGCCGTGTCAGCTCGTCCAGCCGCCTGTCAAACAGCGTGGCGGCATCCTCCAGCTGTTCCCGTGCCTCCTCCGGATCGACATCAAACAGGATTTGCGCATAGGCCTTGACCATCCGCTGCGACAGCATCCGCTGCAGACCCGACTGATCAACCATGACCCCAAGGGACTCAGCGGCCTCCACCTGTGCTTGTACCGGCAACCACGCCGTCACAATCAGTAAGAGAAGTATTCTTTGCATCATCTTGAACATACCTGCGTCCTTGTATATCCAGGCAGTAACTGCTGTTGTTGTATATGACCATGAGCCGTCCGGCACATGCCCCGTCGATCGATACTAATTCCGAAAACAGCAAGGAACAATCCCTCTTAATAGGTATCCGTTAACCAGGCAGGTGTCAAAAACCGCTGTACCTACAAGACAACTTGAAGCCTTGCTGCTAAAGGTTATACTCAGCCTGGCGATGCAGGCAGCACATGGTATTCAACAATGGCTGCATGGCAGCATAGCAAGCCCATCAGGAGATCCCATGGGATTACATACCCCAATGCACGACATGCACCTGGCCCTGGGTGCAAAAATGATCGACTTCCACGGCTGGGAAATGCCGCTGCACTATGGCTCCCAGGTGGAGGAACACAATCAGGTGCGTAACGATTGCGGCGTGTTCGATGTCTCGCACATGTGCACCACGGATGTCAGTGGCGCCGATGCGGAGCGGCTGCTGCGCAAGGTCCTGAGCAACGACGTGGCCCGTCTCTCCGAAAACGGTGCCGGCCATTACAGCGCCATGCTCAACGAACACGGCGGCGTGATTGACGACCTGATCGCCTTTCGTACCGATTGGGGTTTTCGCCTGATCAACAACGCCTTTACCCGTGACAGCGTGGGCAGCTGGCTGACGCTACACTCTGCCGGACTGGATGTGGAGATCCGCCAGCGCGACGACCTGGCACACTTTGCCGTACAGGGCCCAGAATCCATCGAGCGTCTGACCGGCGTGCTCAACTCCACCCGCGCGCAGATCATCCGGGAGCTGCCTCCTTACCACAGTCGCTGTGACGGTGAATGGTTCCTCAGCCGCACCGGCTACACCGGCGAGGAAGGCATCGAGATCATCCTTCCGGCAAGCCGCGCCATGGACTTTTTCAACGAACTGATCGGTGCGGGCATCACCCCCATCGGCCTGGGTGCACGGGACACCCTGCGCCTGGAAGCAGGTTTCACCCTGCTGGGCAACGACATGGATGAAAACCATGGCCCTCTTGTGGCCAACATGCACCATGTGGTGGCCATGGAACCGGCCGACCGGGACTTCACTGGCCGTGCCGCGCTGGAACAGCTGCTGGCCAGTGGCGTCAGCGAGAAGCTGGTCGGCCTGATCCTGGAGGAGCGCGGAGTGTTGCGCAACGGCCAGCCGGTACGCATTGACGGTGTGGGTGAAGGCACCATCACCAGCGGCAGCTTCTCGCCCACCTTGAACAAGGCCATTGCCCTGGCCCGTGTTCCGGTCAATACTGCTGAACGTGGCGAGGTGGAAATTCGTGGCCGCTGGTTCCCGGTGCGCATTGTCTGCCCGCGCTTTGTCCGTCACGGCAAGATACTGGTCTAGGCAAGCACCCCCGGCCGACAGGCCATTGGCACGGTGTCCCTTGAGCGTAATCACAATAAACAACCAGAGAGATGCAATCATGACTACCACGCCTGAAGAACTTCATTACGCTGCCACCCACGAATGGCTCCGCCTGGAAGCCGACGGTACCGTTACTCTGGGTATCACCGACCATGCCCAGGAAGCCCTGGGCGACATCGTCTATCTGGAGCTGCCGGAAGAAGGCACGCAACTGGCTGCCGGCCAGGTGGCCGGTGTGGTGGAGTCGGTCAAGGCCGCCTCGGACTATCATGCACCGGTCAGCGGTACCGTGATCCAGGTGAACGAAGGCCTGATCGATGCGCCGGAAGGCATCAACAGCCACCCGTACCAGAGCTGGTTCTACCGCATGCAGCCGTCCAGTCCGGCCGAGCTCGAACAACTGCTGGACGCCGCCGGTTACCGCAAGCAGTGTGGTGACTGAGCTATCTTCCGCCAGGCTGTGCGAAGCGCAGTCGCAGAATATCTACAGAATTGACTCTGACTCGTCATCACCCGACTGGATCGGGTGATCCCCAGCCAGCTGGCACAGGACGGGGAGATCCCCTGGTCAAGCCAGGGGATGACGGGGATTGATGGAAGCCGTCATCACGCGGGCGTCATTGCCGGCGTTCCCACACCTCGAAGGTATAGGCCGGCTGGCCGTCCTGCTCCGGCTGCGGTTGGGCATCGACCCGCTGCCACTCATCAAAGGGCAATTGCGGGAACCAGGTGTCGCCTTCCATTTCGGTCTCGATGCGGGTCAGGTAGATGCGGCTGGCCTGTGACAGCGCCTGATGGTACAGCTGCCCGCCACCAATCAGCATGACCTCATCCACACCCTGCTCCGCAGCCCACAGCTGGCCACGCTCCACCGCACTAGGCAGGTCGGCAAACACTTCGGCACCTTCCAGTTGCAGGCCCTGCTGGCGGCTGATCACGATATTCAGCCGGCCCGGCAAGGGGCGTCCCAGGGACTCCCAGGTCTTGCGTCCCATGATGACCGGCTTGCCCAGGGTACGCATCCGGAAATAGCGCAGATCCTCGGGCAAATGCCAGGGCATGGCATTGTCACGGCCTATGACCTGATTACGGGTTGCAGCTACAATAAGGCACAAAGGCAAACTCTGCATGAACGGGCCCTGTTCTGTTCGACACGCAGGCAATAATGCCGTCTTAGGCGATTCATCTCAATGTTTTATATTTTTTATGCATGACTCTTCGCACCCTGCTGTTGCCGCACCCACGCTAACTCCGCTGCAACGGCTGTGGCTCTGTGAGGGCATCCGCCTGCACGAGCAGCACAACCCGCCTCTTGAGGACAGCGAAGCCTGTCGCCTGGCACGTCAGCACGACGGTCGTCTGGAAGAGCGCATCGAGCTGCGCAACCTGTCGCTGGCCAGGCGCGAAGGGCTGGTTGTCGCACTGCAGCAATGGCTGGCCGCCACCCGCTGGCTGGCCATTGTCCTGCTGCTGCTGGCACTGGCGACCGGTGCCGGACTGGCCGGCACGGCATTCAGCCGTTCTGCAGACACTATCAATGTGGTCTGGGCGCTGCTGGGCCTGCTCGGTGTTCACCTGCTTACCCTGCTGTTCTGGCTGGGCGGCCTGCTGTATCGTCCCGGGCAGCCATCGCAGTTCATGCAGCTGCCGCTATCCCTGCTGGAATGGCTCAGCCGCAGCCCGCGCGCAGCCCAGCTGACCGCTGCATTGCTCAGCCTGCTGGGGCGCAACCGTTTGTTGCCGGCCGCCCTGAGCCGCCTGATTCACGGCTGGTGGTCGCTGGTGCTAGTGACCGCCCTGCTGGTCTCGCTGCTGCTGCTGGGAATCCATCGCTATGCCTTTGTCTGGGAAACCACCATTGCCAGTGCCGAGGTCTTCATTGCGCTGGTACGCGGCCTGGGCTGGCCGCTCCAGCTGCTGGGCTTTGCCGTACCAGATGTAGAGCTGATCCGCGCCAGTGGCGAGCAGGCGCTGGCCGATGAGGCTTCCCGCCAGACCTGGGCCAGCTGGTTGATGGGCATGCTGGTGGTCTATGGCCTGCTGCCACGCCTGCTGCTGGCCGGCTTCTATCAGTGGCGCTGGCTGCGTGGCAGGCAACGGCTGCAGCTGGATGGCCAGTCGGCCGAATGGGCCTGGCTGCTGCCACGCCTGCAGCCCGCTGCACGCTCGGCCAGCATTGTGGATCCCCAGCCAGCCCCCCGGCCGAGTGCACCAGCCGCGGCTGCACGCATTCCGGCCGGCAGCGGAACCTGTCTGGCCGGCCTGGAGCTGGAAGAGCCGCTGACCTGGCCAACACAATTGCCGGAGCGTATCCACCTGCTGGGCAACCTGGACGGCTATCCGGCCCAGCAAGCCCTGCTGGAACAGCTGGCCGAAAATTCCTGCCAGCAGCTGATCCTGGCCTGTGATGCCCGCCGCTCCCCGGATCGCGGCAGCCTGCATTTCATTGGCGAGCTGGCCCGCAGCTGCGAAAGCCTTGCCGTCTGGCTGCTGCATCCGCAAACGGATACACAGCGCCTGGCCGGCTGGCAACAAGCACTGGATCGGCTGGGCATCCACCACGACACCGCCACTCCCTGGCCAGCGGAAGAGACCGACGATGCCTGACAACCCCACCATGCAGCTGGCCGTGGTCGGCCACACCAATGTCGGCAAGACTTCCCTGCTGCGCACCCTGACCCGTGATGCACGTTTTGGTGAGGTCAGCCCGCGACACAGCACCACCCGTCACGTGGAACAGATCCGTCTGGGTACCGATACCCGGGTCGTGCTGGACCTGTTTGATACCCCCGGGCTGGAAGATGCCATGGCTCTGCTGGCCTATATCGACCAACTGGCTGGCGATGATCGCTCGCTGGATGGTCCGGCGCGTATCGAACGTTTTCTGGACAGCAGCGCGGCAAAACAGCGTTTCGAGCAGGAGGCCAAGGTATTGCGCCAGCTGCTCCGCTCCGATGCCGCACTCTATGTGGTGGACGCCCGCGAGCCGGTATTGGCCAAGTACCGCGACGAGCTGACCCTGCTGCACATGTGCGGCAAACCGCTGCTGCCGGTCCTCAACTTCACCCGTGATCCACGACAGCAAACGGAACACTGGCGCAATGCACTGGCCCGGCTCGGACTGCATGCGGTGATCCGCTTTGATACGGTCAGCCCGCCGGAAGACGGCGAGCAGGGCCTGTATGACAGCCTGGCCCTGCTACGCCAGGATTTTCGCCAACCCTTGCTGGCGCTGCAGGACTGGCACCGTCAGCAAAGCCGGCAGCGCGAACAGGCCGCGCTGCTGCAGATTGCCGAACTGCTGGTGGATGTGGCTGCTGCTCGCATGCCGGTACGTCCGGAGCAGTCTGCCGAGGGACTGCAACAACTGCAGGACTGGGTACGCAAGCGGGAACAGGCCTGTGTGGGCAGATTGCTGGATATCCACGCCTTTCACAGCGAAGACGTGACCGCCGATGAAGTGCCCCTGCAGGAAGGCCGCTGGTCCACCGACCTGTTCAGCAGCGATGCCCTGCTGGATGCCGGCATCAAGCTGGGCGGTGGTGCCGCGGCCGGTGCCGCGGTGGGCTTCGGAGTGGACGTGGTCACCGGCGGGCTGTCGCTGGGCATGGGCACGCTGGTCGGCGGACTGTTGGGCGGCACTGCGCAGTGGTCACGCCGCTATGGCAAACGCATGCTGAACCTGATCCAGGGCTACGAGGAACTGACCGTCAACGACGCCATCCTGCAGTTGCTGCAGGCGCGCCAGCTGCACCTGCTGGATGCATTGCGCAAGCGCGGCCATGCCGCCCAGGACAGCATTCACATCGCCGAGATCGTCGCCCGCCAGGAACGCCTGCCAGAGCCGCTGAAACAGGCCCGCAGCCATCCACACTGGTCCAGCCTGTCCGGCAAGAGCCACCTGCAGGACAGTGAACGAGAGAAACACGTGCAACGGCTGGCCGAAACCCTGCAACAAGGCCTGTGAAGAGCGCCATTGCCCGTCACCCTGATTGAGAGTGCAGGGCCGGAAGCCTGTGCCGTGTCTTGTGCAGAATGCAAGGCGCGAGTACAGCAAATCGGAATGACCCGCAGTTGCCGGCAGGAGATCACCCGATCAAGTCGGGTGATGACGGATGGATGGAGCATACTGTGAACGTTCTGCGCGCCGAAGGCGCTAGCGCCCCGATTCAGTCGAGTGACGACAGAGTGAGAGATCAGGCGATGATGGAGTGAGCGGCCTGACGATAACCTGAGAAAATACCCGTCACCCTCTGACTTGGCCAAAAGATCTACCAAACGGGTGCACTGGTTAAATGTACCCGTTCAAGTCGAACCTTGACGGAATGACAGGCCGCGCGATAACCAGGAAAAAATACTCGTCATCCCCTGGCTTGACCAGGGGATCTCCCTGACCAGTGCCACTGGATGAAGAACACCCGGTCAAGCCGGGCGATAGCGGCAACGGGTTGGAAAGCGGCTGCCACCAGGGCATGAGGCACCCGGCGGTAACAGCGAAACCGTGCGCCAGCCCAGTAGCCGCTCAGTCTTCTTCCATCTGCTGCTGCAGGTAGTTCTCGTTGCCCAGCTGCTCCAGCAGGTTCAGCTCGGTTTCCAGCAGATCCAGGTGCTCTTCTTCCTTGTCGAGAATGCTGCGCAACAGATCTCGGCTGACGTAATCCCGTGCTTCTTCGCATACGGCAATGGCCTCCAACAGCGTGCCATGCCCCTGTTGCACCAATGCATGATCGCTACCCAGCATTTCCTGTACATGCTCGCCAATACGCAGCTTGCCCAGTTCCTGCAGGTTGGGCAGTCCTTCCAGAAACAGGATGCGCTTGATCAGATCGTCGGCATTGCACATCACTACAATGGATTCTTTGTAGGCCAGCTTGTCCAGCCGTGGAAAGCCCCAGTCGGCATACATGCGCGCATGCAGAAAATACTGGTTGATGGCGACCAGCTGGTTGCCCAGCACCTGGTTGAGCTTTTGAATGACTTGCGGATTACCCTGCATGGCTGCCTCCTGCGGACCTGTTGGTTACAGGCGCAGGATAGCAGAAAAAAGACGGGATAAAGGAGGGAGTGTCAGACGGCGTATGCCAGATCGCTGGCATTTTTCGTCATCTGTTCGGCAATGGCCGCACGCGTGACGGCCTTGGCTTCACAGGCACACTTGCCACATTGCGTGGCGCATCCGGTCTGCTGGCGAATCTCGTGCCAGCTGCGCGCACCATCGGCAACCAGCTTGCGGATCTGGTGGTCGGTAACCCCTTTGCACAGGCAAACGTACATGGCACTACCCCGAGTAGAAAACCTTACGCAAACAATAATGATTCGCATCAATCTTTGCAAGCGTTTTTATCGCGCTCCACATGCTGCCCCATCCCGGGGGTTGCTCGACAGGAAGTCAGGCACGATCGTCTTGCTCGCGTACCGGAAGGCACTGCCAGGCCGAAGTCGTCCGTTCCGGCGGCGACCCGGCCTGCCCTGCGGTCATGCCAGTAGCCGGGCGGCCTGACGCAGCATGGCTTCGGTCCTGTCCCAGCCCAGACAGCCGTCGGTAACCGACACGCCATATTGCAGCGGGCAGCCCAGTGGCTGATTGCCGTCCTGCAAGTGGCTTTCAATCATGACCGCACGCAAACGATCATTGCCGGCCAGCCGCTGACGCAAGACCTCTTCCAGCACCTGCGGCTGGCGCTGGGGGTCCTTGCCACTGTTGGCATGGCTGCAGTCCACCATGATGCCGCTGTCCTGGCCAGCCTGCTCCAGTGTCTGCAGGATGCGCGCCACGCTATCGGCATCGTAGTTGCTGCCACTGGCTCCGCCACGCAGCACCAGATGGGTATCCTGGTTGCCGGCCGCCTGCAGCAGCGCCACCCGGCCCTGCGCATCCATACCCATGTACTCATGGCCGTGGGCGGCGGCACGCATGGCATCCAGGGCGATCTGCACGCCACCATCGGTACCGTTCTTGAAGCCGGTCGGCACACCCAGCCCGCTAACCATTTCGCGGTGCACCTGGGACTCGCTGGTACGCGCACCGATGGCCGCCCAGCCGAGCAGGTCGACAAAATAAGGCACGCTCAGCGGCTGCAGCAGCTCGGTTGCCACCGGCAGGCCAAGCTCCGCCACCTGCAGCATCAGCTTCCGCGACAGGGCCAGGCCTTCATCCATGCGGCCACTGCCATCCAGATGCGGATCGTACAGCAGGCCTTTCCAGCCCACGGTGGTGCGGGGTTTTTCCGTGTACACGCGCATGGCCAGCAGCATGTGGCCGGACAGTTCCTCGGCCAGGGCAGCCAATCGATGCGCGTAGTCCATGGCAGCCACCGGATCGTGGATGGAGCAGGGGCCAACCACGACCAGCAGGCGCGGATCACGGCCGTGCAGGATGTCGGCAATCGCCTGGCGCTGGTTGCGGATGCGCTGGCGCAGGCTGGCGGAAAGTGGCAGGCGCTGCTGCAGCTCGGCCGGGGTCGGCAGGCTGCGGCTGGCGGTTGTGGCAGAAGCCTGGTGGTTGTGAATGACTTCAAGGGCAGCAGACTGGGCGTTGTTCATGTCGGTATCCTGTTCTATCTCTGTAGGGGTAGCGAATCGGGCAAGGGTGCGGGCTGGTACAGATAAAATCGCCAGTGCTTGCAGCTGCGGTATCGATCGATCATGGTCATGCTGTGTTCTCCTGAAAATTACATAAAAAAACCCCGGAGGCGGGAAGCCAACCGGGGTTTGATGTTTGTCTGGCGGCTACCCTTGCGAAAAAGGGCCGCCCGATAACAGGTATCAGGCTAGCCCATGGCTAAACCAATACCCGAAAAAATAGGCAACAGCTGCACACGCGGCTACGGCAACCGGCTGGCTGCTGTGGCTGTATGGCGTGGAACAAGCGTTCGATTGCATGCTGTTCTCCAGATAACTGCGTCCTAACATAGCCGAGCTGCCTGCGGCACGCAAGCTGCAAACGTGCTTTTATCGAATCATTTCGCCAGGCCGCCGGGGAACAAGCCCGCTCCGCACGAGTCTGAACGCGCATGCGATGGAAACCGCGCCAGTTTTGCTGTCCGGTCATTGCTGCTAAAGTAATCATTCAACCGTTAACAGGATGCTGACCATGCGAAAAATTCCCTTTCTTGCCGCCGTTGGCCTGCTGAGTTTTGCCGGTGCCGTTTCCGCCAGCAGTTTTGTGGCCACCACAGATGCCATCGGCACCTCGCTGGCCAACACCGCCAAGTCCACCAGCAATGCCACCGCCGCCACTTTCGGCAACGACAAGGTGGTGCTGGATGCCCGCGATGATGCCGCCAGCTATGTGGGCAGTGCCGGCGCCGTACGTGGCGTCTATCTGGAAGCGGCCCTGCAGCACATCCGCCAGCAGATGCCCGACCTGCAAGCCACCGACATGCAACTGGCCGAGGCCATTCTCGCCCTTTGAGCAAGCGTTGCCTGCAGCTTTTGTTGGCTGCGCTGCTGCTGGCGGCCCTGCCGGTACGGGCCGCCCTGCAACTGCAGCTGGATGAAACACAACTGAGTCAGCCACAACAGCAGGCAAGCCGGCAGCTGCTGGACGATGTGCGACAACTCCTGCCGCCGAAAATGATCGCCCAGCTGGAGCGCACAGTTCCGGTACGCTGGAGCACGCAGCTGCCCGCACATGTCATGGGTCGGGCCACAGCCGGCGGCCGGATTCTGCTGAACCGGCGCTGGCTGGATAGCCTGGTTACCGCGCCTGACGCACCCAATCTGCCCGGCCGCCAGCACCCCGACCTGCGCAGCGAGCTCAAGGCTGCGCTGATCCATGAGCTGGCCCATCTGTACGGTCGCGGCCGTCACTGGTCACAGGAACAGCGTCGCCTGATCAGTCAGTGCCGCTCCCGTGAGCGGGTACAGGGTCCGGTCGGCCTACCGGAGGCCTGTCGTGGCCAAACCGGCAGAAGGTATACACTCAGTGATGATCCCGCACTGCTGGACCTGGCCGGCTGGCCACAGCAGGTCGGGCAGCGTGGCCGGCGCACCGGCGACAATCACCAGCACCTGCGCAGCCCCGACCACTATGAACTGCAGAACCCCCGTGAGTTCGTGGCGGTCAACCTGGAATATTTTCTGCTGGATCCCGAATATGCCTGTCGCCGGCCGACGCTGGCGGCCTGGCTGCAACGGCATTTTGACTGGGCTCCGGCTCACAACCGGCAATGCCCAACCCGCCTGCCCTACCTGAACGCCGGACTGGAAGCCGGATCGGCACTGGCATGGCTGGACCCGGAGCACATCTATCAGGCCCATTATCTGCTGGCCGAGCCTGACCGGAGCTGGGCCGGACGCTGGGGCCACAGCATGCTGCGACTGGTGATCTGCGCACCGGGGCGCGAGCCCGGACCGGATTGCCTGCTGGATCTGCAACACCATCTGGTGTTGTCGTACCGCGCCTTTGTCGATGATCTGCAACTCTCGAACTGGGACGGATTGACCGGAGTCTACCCGTCACGCCTGTTCATCCTGCCGCTACAGAAGGTCGTGGATGAATACACCCGCACCGAGCTGCGCAGCCTGAGCTCCGTACCGCTGCAACTGAGCCGGGAGCAACTGCATGACCTGGCGATACAGGCGATCAGCCAGCACTGGAGCTACGACGGAACCTATTATTTCATTGGCAACAACTGCGCGGTGGAAACACTCAAGCTACTGCGCAGCGGCAGCGGACACCCGCAGCTGCAAGCTCTGGACAGCCAGACCCCGGCCGGTTTGCTGCAGTCGCTGGCCACCCGCGGACTGGCGGATACCCGCCCGCTACACGATCGCAGCGAAGCCATGCGTCTGGGTTATTACTTCGACTCGCACCGGGAACGCTATCAGCAGCTCTTTGCCGGGGTACGCGAACATCTGCAGCTGCCATTGCAAGGATTCGAGGAATGGCTGGCACTGCCAGCGAAGCAGCGCAGAAACCTTGCCGCCAATCCGGACCTGCGCACCACCGCCGCCCTGCTGGTACTGGAACAGGCCGCACTGCAGCAGCATGTGCAGCGAGTTCAAAATGAACTGAAACTGCGTTACCTGGGCAACCGGCAGGACAAGGCACTGGCCGAGGCGGGACAGCTGATGGCCGGGCTGCTGAAGGAAAGCGGCTTCCTGAGCCGTCCAGCCGACCTGTTTGAGCAGGGCTATGGCGTGCCGCAGCCTGCCGACTGGCAGATGCAGGGCGAGGCGATACAGCAGCGTTACGACCAGCTGCTCGACATGAGTGCAGCGCTGGAAGAGCGCTTTCCGGAACTGCTGACAGCCATCCAGCTGGAAGAACTGGAAACCATCCGGCAGTACCAGCGGCAACTGGAACAGCGATTGAGACAGCTGCACCGGGGTAAGCGTCCGGCCATCCCATATTGACTAGATAGTCGTTATCCCTGCTCTGCCCT
>ERZ1032915.26-NODE-26-length-33340-cov-9.664173_pt1 | contig 33340 bp, 27 predicted proteins | sample MGYA00517090_ERZ1032915 | MGnify/ENA primary metagenome ERZ1032915 (study PRJEB33719, sample SAMN04261607) | wastewater metagenome | biome: rural village; feature: latrine urine exit; material: soil | place: El Salvador | collected 2013-01-14 ...
ATTCGTACAGGGCCGTACGCCTGGGCATCATGCCTGTGATGTAGTGTGCGAATGAGTTTGCACCTACGTCTGGGCAGGTGGTTGTGGGCCGGTTTGTGCCTGCAGGCGGCCCAGCGCCGGGGCCAGGTACGGAATCAGGGCGGCCACCGTGGTGTCATCCAGGTGGGGCACTTCCGCCAGGCAGGGTGCGGGCATCCATTGCCGCAGGGTTTCCAGGTTATCTGCCTGGCAGGCCATGTGCGGATCAACGGCATTGGCAATCCAGCCCGCCAGAGGCAGGCCATCGCGCAGGATCGCCTCGGCACTGAGCAGCGCGTGATTGATGCAGCCCAGCTTCATGCCGACTACCAAAATTACCGGCAGTTGCAGTGCCATGGCCAGATCGGCCAGCGATTTCTGCGTATTGAGCGGTACCCGCCAGCCGCCGGCCCCCTCGATCAGGGTCAGCCCGGCTGCGTGATCCAGTACCCGCTGGACATCGGTCTGCAAGGTAGCGCAATCCAGGCGGATGCCGGCGGCACTGGCTGCCAGGTGGGGGGCGATCGGTGGTTCGAAGGCATGGGGGTTGATGTCGGTGTACGGCAGGCGGATGCTGCACTGGCTGTCCAGTTGCAGGGCGTCAGGATTGCGCAGGCCGTCTGCCGTCTGCTGCGAACCCGAGGCAACCGGCTTGCAGGCCAGGGTACTCAGGCCCTGTTGCCGGGCTGCGGCCAGCAGGCCAGTGGAAATGGTGGTCTTGCCGGCATCGGTATCGGTGCCGGTGACGAAAAAGGCCAGGGGGCGGGAACGTTGCATGGGTTGCTACCGGCGGACGGAACAGCTGGCCAGGCACGGGTCGTGCCAGCCGCCGTCCGCTCGGGGATGCAGATCCGGCTGCATCAGCCCTGCTTGAAGCTGATGCGGCCGTTGAGCATGGTGTAGCGCACGCGGCCGGGCAGGTGATGGCCAAGGAAGGGACAGTTGCCGCCTTTCGACAGCCAGTTTTCCCCGGTCAGGGTCTGGCCTTCCGGATCGAACAGCACCAGGTCGGCCCGAGCACCCACGCCCAGACTGCCGGCGTCCAGACGCATGGCCTGCGCCGGGCCGATGGTCATGCGCTCAATGGCGGTCGGCAGATCCAGCACGCCTTCGCGCACCAGGCTCAGGGCCAGCGGCAGCATCAGCTCGATGCTGCTGATGCCGGGCTCGGTCGCGGCAAAGGGATCCTGCTTGGCATCCACTTCGTGGGGTTGGTGGTGGCTGGCAAGCACACCGATGACACCGCTGCGCACCGCTTCGCGCAGACCTTCACGGTCTTCGATCGAGCGCAGGGGAGGCTGTACATGGTACTGGCTGGAGAAGTCCAGCACGGCCTCATCGGTCAGGATCAGCTGATACAGCGCCACATCGGCAGTCACGTTCAGGCCCCGCTGCTGGGCCTTGGCGATCAACCGTGCGCCGCGCGCGGTGGTGATCTGGCTGAAGTGGGCACGTACGCCGCTTTGCTCCACCAGCAGCAGGTCGCGTGACAGGGCAACGGTTTCCGCAGTTTCCGGAATGCCGCTCAGGCCGCGGAAGCTGGCCGCTGCGCTTTCGTGGGCAATGCCGCCTTCGGCCAGGTCGCGGTCCTGGGGATGGAAGATGACGGTCAGGTCAAAGGTGGCCGCATACTCCAGTGCATGGCGCAGCAGGCGGTTGTTGGCAAAGGGCACCAGTCCGTTGGTGAACGCCACGCAGCCGGCATCGCGCAGGGTGACCAGTTCGGCCAGGTTCTCACCGGCCAGACCCTGGGTGAAGGCGCCCAGTGGAAACACCCGGGTGGAGCCATGGTCGCGGGCCTGGTCCAGGATCAGCTCGGCCACGGCCGGGGTATCCAGTACCGGCTTGGTAAAGGGTGTGCAGCAGATGCTGGTCACGCCACCGCCGGCGGCGGCACGGGTCTCGCTGGCGATATTGCCCTTGCGGCCGTAGCCCGGCTCGCGCAGAGAGGCGTTGATGTCCACCAGCCCGGGCGCGGCAACCAGGCCGCGACCGTCGATCAGCTGCTCCACGGAGAAGCCGGCCGGTTTGTCGCCCAGTGCGGCAATCTTGCCGCCTTCGATGAAGATGTCGCAGATCTGGTCCAGCTGGTTGGCCGGATCAATCAGGCGGGCACCACTGATCTGGATACGCATTAGCGGGCCTCCTGTTGTTGCAGGGCTTTCTCGGCGTCAATCTGGCGTTGCTCGTTCTGGCCGCTCATGGTCATGGACAGCACCGCCATGCGTATGGCGATTCCGTAGGTCACCTGGTTGAGGATCATGGCGCGGGGGCTGTCGGCCACCGAGGACTCGATTTCCACACCCCGGTTGATGGGGCCGGGGTGCATGATGATGGCTTCGGGGTGGGCCAGGGAGACCCGCTGCTCGCTGAGGCCGTACAGGCGGTAGAACTCGCCTTCGCTGGGCAGCAGGCCCGAGCGCATGCGTTCGCGTTGCAGGCGCAGCATGATGATCACGTCCACGTCCTTCAGGCCCTGCTCGACATTGTTGTAGACGTTGACGCCATACTGTTCCAGCCCGACCGGCAGCAGGGTTTTCGGGGCGATCACGCGGATGTCGGGGCAACCCAGGGTGCGCAGGGCGATCATGTTGGAGCGTGCCACCCGTGAATGCAGGATATCGCCGACGATGGCCACCTTCAGCTGGCTGAAATCGCCCTTGTGGCGGCGGATGGTCAGCATGTCGAGCATGCCCTGGGTCGGATGCGCGTGACGGCCGTCACCGCCGTTGATGATGGCCACATTGGGACTGACGTGCTCGGCGACGAAATGGGAGGCGCCGGAGTCCGAGTGGCGCATGACGAACATGTCGGCGGCCATGGCCTCCAGGGTGCGCAGGGTGTCGGTGAGGGTTTCGCCCTTGCTGGTGGACGAGGTGGATACGTTCAGGGTGATGACGTCCGCCGAAAGGCGCTTGGCGGCCAGCTCGAACGTGGTCCTTGTGCGGGTGGAGGGTTCGAAGAACACGTTGCAGACCGTCATGCCGCGCATGAGCGGTACCTTCTTGACTGCCCGTGCGCCGACTTCGAGAAAGGAGTCTGCCGTATCGAGGATTTCCGTGAGCAGTTCGCGGGGCAGACGGTCAAGGGAGAGGAAGTGGCGCAGGCGGCCGTGGTCATTGAGTTGCAGTTGGCAGGCAGAAGTCATCCGGGAATATCCTGTGGCGGATTGGACGGGTAGGGAGGCAGCCGGCAGGCTGCCCCGGTTTTGCTCAGTCGTAGAAGTTCTCCACCTCGCGCAGCTCCAGTGCCAGCGGTTCCGGTCCGGTCAGTTTCACCCGCTGGCTTTGCGGCAGGGTGAGGGTCAGGCCGACCACGTCGGGGCGGATCGGCAGCTCGCGGGCGTTGAGCTCGACCAGGCAGACCAGGGTCACGCTGGCCGGGCGGCCATAGTCGAACAGTTCGTTGAGGGCGGCGCGAATGGTGCGGCCGCTCATCAGCACGTCGTCGATCAGCACCAGGTGCTGGTTCTCGATATCGAACGGAAGCTGCGAGGGGCGTACCAGCGGATGCAGGCCCTTGCGGCTGAAGTCATCACGGTAGAAGGATACGTTGAGGATGCCCAGCGGCTCGTCTTCCTGGTCGAGTGCCTTCAACAGGGCGTTGGCCACCCAGACACCACCGGTATGGATGCCTACAAAGCATGGCTTTTCAATGCCCTGCTCGGCCAGATGGTGGTTGAGGCCGGCGGCCATTTCTTCAATCAGGGACGCGGGTTGCGGCAACATGGAACTCTCCTTGCAACTACGGACGGAAAACTTCGAATGATCAACCATTAGAGTAGCAGAAAATGACGCGGGAAAATGGATTTGCTGTGGATTTTCCGCTAGTGATCTGTGCGGTTGGCTGATTGGCCCGGATTCGGATGATCGGGGCTCAGGGCAAGGCACCGAGACGAGTCATGGCAGAGCCGGGGCAAGGAGCGGTAATGCCGCATCGGGGCCGCCGACGCCAAGATTGGTCAAGTGAGTGCAGCGGACAGGCCGCCGGATCAGGGCTGTGCTTCCAGCCAGCCCTGCAACAGCAGACTGGCGGCCAGGGCATCGACCGGATTGTCGCGGTAATTACGGCCATGATCGCCCTGCTGCATGCGCTCGCCCTTGGCGGCAAAGGTGGTCAGGCGTTCGTCGTGGGTGAAGACCTGCAGACCGAAACGCCCATGCAGGCGGTTGGCGAATTTTTGTGCCCTGGCGCTCATTTCGCTTGGGCTGCCGTCCATGTTCAGTGGCAGTCCGACGACCAGCGCGTCCGGTTGCCACTCGCGGATCAGTGCCTCGATCTCTTCCCAGCGCGGAGTGCCGTCACGGGCCTGGAGAGTCGTCAGCGGGCGGGCCTGACGGGTCAGGCCCTGGCCCACGGCAACCCCGATCTGCCGGCTGCCGAAGTCGAAGCCCAGCACCAGTTTCCAGGCGGGTGCGCTCATGAATGACCGGCCATGTGGCTCAGCTGCGATAGCTGGATGCCCAGACTGGCAGCGGCCGCCTCACGGCGTTCGGCGGCCGGAGTGTCGAAGATGATGGCGTGGCTGGCCGGACAGCTGAGCCAGGTGTTGTCCCTGAGCTCCTCTTCCAGCTGGCCGGCACCCCAGCCAGCATAGCCCAGCGCGATCAGGTAGTGTTCCGGCCCCTGCTGCTCGGCGATGGCATGCAGGATGTCCTGCGAGTTGGTGATGCTCAATGCGCCCAGGTCTACCGTGCTCTGGTACGGATGGCCGGGCGGGTGCATGACAAAGCCGCGTTCGGTCTGCACCGGGCCGCCGGCGTATACGGCGATGTCTGCGGTGTGGGTAGCGGGTTCCTCGTCCGTCTGCAGCTGGACCAGCACATCGGCCAGACTCAGCTCGGTCGGCTGGTTGATGACCAGACCCATGGCGCCCTCGGGTGTATGTTCGAACAGGTACACCAGTGACTGGCCGAAAAACGGGTCCTGCAGGGCAGGCATGGCGATCAGGAAATGATCGGCCAGGGAAGTGAAATCGGTCATGGCTCGGATTCCTTGTGGGACAAAGGCCGGTCTTACTGGCTGGACAGGCGGTCGCCGCGTTCGAAGCGCCAGGTGCGGATGATCTCCACCTGATCGTAACGGGCCGCGAGCTCGCCCGTAAAGGGGGCGAAAGGGGCGGACAGGCGCACGATGTTCAGTGCGGCCTGGTCCAGCACGGCCTGGCCGGAGGATTCGAGAATGGCCATTCTTTCGATGGTGCCGTCACTGCGGATCACCACCAGCAGGCGCAGGCTGCCGTAGATCCGGTTGCGGCGGGCCTCGTCCGGATAGTTGAGGTTGCCGATACGCTCCACCTTCTTGCGCCAGTCGTCACGGTACCAGGCGCTCACGTCGCGGCGGGTGCTGGCGGTGTGCTGGTGGCTGACGCGCGGGCGCTTGGCGTACTTTTGCCGCTCCATGGCGAATTCGGCTTCCAGGCTGGCGATGTCGGCTGCCAGCTGGTCGCGGTCCATCACCGGTGCCTGGCGTTCCGGCTGGGTGACCGGTTTCGGACGCTCCGGCTGCTTGACCTTCTGCGGGCTTGGCTGGCGGGTGGCCAGCACCGGTGCGGTCTCTTCCCGGGGCTTGGGCGGCTGCACCGTGCTTTCGACACTGACTTCCTTGATTTCACTGTCCTGCACGGGGGCCTGCTCGTCGGTACTGGGTGTGGCCTCATGCTCCAGCGTGCCGCTGCCCAGCTGGTCGGCCTGGGCGATGTAGTCGGCCTTGTCCGGCGCACGGTCGCTGGCAAAGCTGGCCAGCGTGACTTCCAGTCCGCGGCTTTGTGCCGGCAGCTCTTCCACGGCAAAGCCCACCCCGAGGATGATGGCCGCATGCAACAGTGCGGCAATCAGCAGGGTGAAGCCCAGACGGTCGTGGGGCCGGATTTCCGGCCGCAAGGAAGAAGGCAAGCTGTCGTTCATGGTTTCTGCAGGTATCGGGATGACCGGCAGTCTGCCGCCGCCGTGGACAAATGTCCACTTTGGAAACGGCTGAATGCGGGACCGCGCACAGTCCCGCATGAAAACATCACCGGCGCTGCTGCAGCTGCTTCTCGATGGCCTGCATCAGCTGACCGGCGATGTCGGTGTCGTACTCCGCATCGATCTCGCGGATGCAGGTCGGGCTGGTGACGTTGATTTCGGTCAGATGCTCGCCGATCACGTCCAGGCCGACAAACAACAGGCCGCGCTTGCGCAGCTCCGGGCCGACCGTTGCAGCGATGTGCCGGTCGCTGTCACTGAGCGGCTGGGCGACACCACGACCACCGGCGGCCAGGTTGCCGCGGGTCTCGCCGGAAGCCGGGATGCGGGCCAGGCAGTAGGGGACCGGTTCGCCGTCGATCATCAGGATGCGCTTGTCGCCGTCCTTGATGGCCGGCAGGTACTTTTGCACCATGATCTGCTGGCTGCCGTGCAGGGTCAGGCTTTCCAGGATGACCGACAGGTTGGGGTCGTCCTTGCGGTGACGGAAAATGGACGAGCCACCCATGCCGTCCAGCGGCTTGAGGATGATGTCGTCATGCTCGGCGGCAAATTCGCGAATCAGCTCGGCCCGGCGACTGACCAGGGTGACCGGTGTCAGCTCCGGAAAGAGGGTGGCGAACAGCTTCTCGTTGCAGTCGCGCAGGCTTTGCGGGCGGTTGACCACCAGGCTACCGGCATTTTCCGCCATTTCCAGCAGATGGGTGGCGTAGAGGAACTCGTTGTCGAAAGGCGGATCCTTGCGCATCAGGATGACATCCAGGTCGCCCAGTGCCATGTCCTGTTCCTCGCCAAGGTCGTACCAGTGCTGCTCGTTGCGGTGCACCTGCAGGCTGCGCGTACGTGCCCTGGCCTGGCCGCGAATCTGGTAGAGATCCTGCATTTCCATGTAGTGCAGCTGCCAGCCGCGATCCTGTGCCGCCCACAGCATGGCGAGCGAGCTGTCTTTCTGGTAAGCGATGTCACAAATGGGGTCCATGACAATGCCAAGGCGAATGCTCATGCGTATGATCTCCGAAACGGGAATGCGGAAAATATGGGCGGTCTGCACCGCCGCCGACGTCAGCTGCAAACCTTACCAGAGTGAAAGGGGGAATGGTTCACCATATGATTGATTTGTTGGAATCTTTATAGATTGCCAGTCGGTTGTATGCTACAAAGGCCACTTGGCCTGAAGGTCAGGCAGGAGGATGCACGGACGTTTGCGCAAACAGGGCATACAATGCTGAAGTATCCGGATTTCCTGCCGACAACCTGCAAAGAAGCCGAGAATATCCGAAGGAAACCGCCTGGCCGGATGTCGAGGAAAGGGCCGGCGGGGCTCAATCATTTAGCAACATGTTGCGACCCACCAACAGTGAGTAGGGTAGAGATGGAACAGAACTCAGAAAGCTTGAAAGTCATGGTGATCGACGACTCCAAGACGATTCGTCGTACCGCGGAAACCTTGCTCAAGAAGGCCGGTTGCGAGGTGATCACGGCGGTTGACGGTTTTGATGCACTGGCCAAGATCGCCGACAGCCGGCCCGATATCATTTTTGTGGACATCATGATGCCGCGCCTGGATGGCTATCAGACCTGTGCCCTGATCAAGAACAATAGCGAGTTCAGGAGTACTCCGGTCATCATGCTGTCATCCAAGGATGGCCTGTTCGACAAGGCCAAGGGCCGCATCGTGGGTTCGGACCAGTATCTGACCAAGCCTTTCAGCAAGGAAGAGCTGATCGGGGCGATCAAGGTTCATGTACCCGGCTTCACCCTTGAGGAGGACGCCTGAGGACGCCCCGCAGGCAAGTGCTTTTCACTTTTTGAACAGACGAGAATGGGATCATGGCACGTGTTCTGATTGTTGATGACTCGCCAACCGAGATTTACAAGCTGGCCAGCATGCTTGAAAAAAATGGCCACGAGGTGCTCAAGGCCGACAATGGCGCTGATGGCGTGGCGCTGGCAAGGAAAGAACTGCCGGATGCCATCCTGATGGATATCGTCATGCCGGGCCTGAATGGCTTCCAGGCAACCCGCCAGCTGACCAAGGATGCGGACACAGGTCACATTCCTGTGATTATAGTGAGCACCAAGGACCAGGAAACCGATAAGGTATGGGGCAAGCGCCAGGGAGCGCGCGGCTACCTGACCAAACCCGTCGAAGAAGCCGTCTTGCTGAGTACCCTGGCAGAAGTTCTTGCCGGCTAGGAGCGCCCGGAACAATCGCATGGCCAAAGTATCCCCCTTTCAGCAATTGCTGGAGCTGGACAATCGCTTTCGACAGCATGCAGCCAGCCTGCCGGCCCGCCAGGAAGCGGGCGAGTTCTGGAGCGGCGTCGGCTTTCGCATGGGACAGAATTATTACGTGGCGCCAATGAGCGAGGTGGCCGAAGTGCTGCCCGAGCCGCGTTTCACCCTGTTGCCCGGTGTCAAGGACTGGGTGCGGGGCGTGGCCAATGTCCGCGGACGTCTGCTGCCGGTCATGGATCTGTGCGGCTTTTTCGGCATGTCATTGAGTGGTAGCCGCAAAAGCCGGCGGGTCATTGTGCTGGAGCACCAGGGGCTGTTTGCCGGTCTGACCGTGGACGAGGTGCTTGGCATGCAGCATTTTTCAGCTGAAGAGTTCTCCGAACAGGTCGACAGTCTTCCCGAACGGGTGTGGCCCTTTGTGCACGGAAGCTTTCAGCGCGAGCGCAGCTGGGTGGTATTCAGCCCTTTCATGCTGGCAACCGACAGCAGCTTTCTGGATGTGGTGGCCTGACCGACTGCAAGGGCCGGACATCATGCAATGGGACGGACCGGCGGCAAGCCGGGCCGAATGTGAAACAACGACTTTACAGGGCCGGGTCCGGGTAGGGGCCAAAGAATGAAAAACTCAAACATTGGACACAAGCTTTCTGGCGCACACAGCGGAACCCTGACCAGGGTGCTTTTTCTGGTCATGTTCGGTGCCGCACTTTTGCTGTTTGCCAACTTCCTGTACCTGAACAAGCAAACCACCTATGACAAGGAATACCTGGCCCACGCCGGTGAGCTCCGGGTGTTGTCACAGCGTATTGCCAAGAACGCCAGCGAAGCGGCAGCCGGCAGTACCGAAGGTTTCGCCCTGTTGCGTGATGCACGCAATGATTTCGATACCCGCTGGGGCTATATCGAGCAGGGTGACCCGGCAACCGGCCTGCCTGCGGCGCCGGAGCACCTGACTGCCGAAGTGGAAGCGGTTGCCCGCAGCTGGCAGCAGTTGCGCCGGCACGCCGGCGTGATCCTGGCCAGTCAGGAAAGCGTCAATACACTGCACAACCTGACCAGCAACCTGGCCGATACCATTCCTCAGTTGCAGCTGGAATACGACGAAGTGGTGGACATCCTGTTGCGGGTCGGCGCACCGGCAGACCAGGTGGCCATTGCCCAGCGCCAGTCGCTGCTGGCCGAGCGGATCAACACCTCGGTCAACAAGGTGCTGGCCGGTGACGAGAACTCCGTGATGGCTGCCGACCAGTTCAGCCGCGATGCCAGCCTGTTCGGTCGCGTGCTCAAGGGCATGCGCGAAGGGGATCGCGCCATGCAGATCAGCCAGGTGACCGACAGCGAGGCCACCCAGCGCCTGAGTGAGATCAGCGGGCTTTTCGCACTGGTTTCCAGCTCGGTGGACAGTATCCTGGATGCCTCTCCGGAACTGTTCAGCGTGCGTGAGGCCGGCGACGGCATCTTCAGCGTATCGCAGACCCTGCTGGCCAATACCTCGCGTCTTGCGGAAGGCTTCGAGCAGCATGCCGGTAGCCGTATGCTCAATACCCTGGCCGGCTATCTGCTGGGTGCCCTGATCCTGGCGGCTATCATCCTGGCCGGCCTGGTCAGCATGCGTGAAACCCGCAGCAGCCTGCTGGAAACTGCAGAGAAGAACGAACGCAACCAGGCGGCGATCCTGCGCCTGCTGGACGAGATCGGTGACCTTGCCGACGGTGACCTGACCACCGAGGCCACGGTGACCGAGGACTTCACCGGCGCCATTGCCGACTCGATCAACTTCACCATCGACCAGCTGCGCGAGCTGGTTGGAACCATCAACAACTCGGCGGTTCAGGTGGCCACGGCCGCCCAGGAAACCCAGTCCACCGCTGCGCACCTGGCCGAAGCCTCGGAGCACCAGGCCCAGGAAATCGCCGGAGCATCGGCGGCAATCAACGAAATGGCCGTCTCCATCGACCAGGTATCCGCCAACGCCGCTGAATCGGCTTCGGTAGCCGAGCGCTCGGTAACCATTGCCAACAAGGGCAGCGAAGTGGTGCACAACACCATCGCCGGCATGGACAAGATCCGTGAACAGATCCAGGACACCTCCAAGCGCATCAAGCGCCTGGGTGAATCCTCGCAGGAAATCGGCGACATCGTCAGCCTGATCAACGACATTGCCGACCAGACCAACATCCTTGCGTTGAACGCGGCCATCCAGGCCTCGATGGCGGGCGATGCAGGCCGGGGTTTTGCGGTGGTTGCTGACGAGGTACAACGTCTGGCCGAACGTTCCTCGGCTGCCACCAAGCAGATTGAGGCGCTGGTGAAGACCATTCAGGCCGATACCAACGAGGCGGTCATTTCCATGGAACAGACCACCACCGAAGTGGTGCGTGGAGCCAGCCTGGCCCAGGATGCCGGAGTTTCCCTTGAGGAGATCGAAAACGTGTCCAGGAACCTGGCCAGCCTGATCCAGAGCATTTCCAACGCGGCGCGCCAGCAGGCGTCATCGGCGGGGCATATTTCCAACACCATGAACGTGATCCAGGAAATCACCTCGCAAACCTCCTCTGGCACCAGTGCATCCGCCCAGAGCATCGGCCACCTGGCCAAGCTGGCAAACGAGATGCGCGAGTCGGTTTCCGGCTTTACCCTGCCGGAGCAAAATCCGAACTAGGCCGTTGGCAAACGGCCGCCTGCCGGCGGCCGATCCAGCCGCACAGTCTCAGAAGGGCCAGCCATGCTGCAGCCTCAATCAGGATGGAAGACCGGGTTTCCGGCCAGCATGCCGGCTGTTACGGCTGGCGGTGGCTACCGGGCGTCGTGCACTGCCGTCCGACGGGCCGGTTTCTTTCGTCATTTGCCCTCTTTTGAGTACCTGTCGGGGTTTTTTCGACAGCATTTGCCGGACAATGGACCATTGCTGCCTGCATTTGCCGTTCCGGATCGGCTTCCGGAGGGGCATTTCAGGCTGGTGCGCAAGGTGCCGGCATTCCGTATACCAGCTGCCCGGGCAGGAAGCCCGCAGCAAATGCCGAAAGCGATTGAACGGATTTTGGCTTTTGTCCGGAAAGGATAGTGAGCGTTATGAGTGGATTAGCCATGGGTGACCGCCACGACTATGTGGCCCTGGAGTGGGTCAAGGGCGAGATTGCCGAGACACTGAAGCAGGCCCGCCTGTCGCTGGAGGAGCATGTCGGCCGCCCGGACGATGCCGAAAGCCTGCAGTCCTGTCTGGACGATATCCACCAGGTGCATGGCACTCTGCAGATGGTCGAGTTCTTTGGGGCGGCCCTGCTGGCAGAAGAAATGGAAATGCTGGCACAGGCGCTGCTGAACGACCAGGTGGTCAACGTAGGCGAAGCCCGTGAAGTGCTGATGACGGCCATTTTGCAGCTGCCGCTGTATCTGGAGCGCATCCAGAGTGCCCGTCGCGACCTGCCCATGGCCGTCCTGCCGCTACTCAACGACCTGCGTGCGGCGCGTGGCGAGAAATTCCTGTCGCAGTCCAGCCTGTTCAATCCGCGTCTGCCTGCTCCGCTACCTCCCCTGGATCCGGTTCGTCGGCAACAGCTGGATGTTCCCCAGTTGTCCGGCCTGTTGCGCAAGATCCGTCAGACCCTGCAGATCGCCCTGATCGGCCTGTTGCGTGAGGAGGACGTGCCGCAGAGCCTGCTCCACATGGCCCGGGTATTCGCCGGCATGGAAAAGCTCAGTCGGGGCGCCCCGCTGCTGCCGCTGTGGCAGGTGGCTGCCGGACTGGTGGACGGCCTGGCCAACCAGAGCGTGGAGCTGACCACATCGGTACGTTCCCTGCTGCGTCAGCTGGATGCCCGCCTGCGCATGCTGGTCAAGGCCGGTGCCAGTGGCCTGAACGAACATCCACCCGAAGACCTGCTCAAGAACCTGCTGTTCTATGTGGCCAAGGCGCAGGCCAACTCCGACCGTCTGCAGCGCCTGTACCGTGAGTACGATCTGGAAGGTGCCCTGCCGAGGGAGGTTCGCGATGCCGATGCGGCTGCCGACCGGGATACCATTCGTTCGGTGGTGACCGCGCTCTGCGAGGAGCTGGTGCGCGTCAAGGACAGCCTGGATATTTTCGTACGCGGTGACCGCAGCAGCCCGGCCGGGCTGGAGTCCCTGCAGGTCCCGCTCAAGCAGATCGCCGACACCCTGGCGGTGCTGGGTTTTGCACAGCAGCGCAAGGTGATCATCGAGCAGGCGAACGTACTGGAGGCCATTGCCGCCGGTACCCGTGCCGCCACCGATGCCAACCTGATGGACGTGGCGGGTGCCCTGCTGTACCTGGAAGCCACCCTGATCGGCATGGTCGGGGCCGGCGACAGCAAGAAAGAGGAAATCAGTGAACTGGGTGCGCCCACCGATGTTCTCCAGGTGCACCGTCTGGTCATCCGCGAAGCCCGTACCGGCCTGGAACAGGCCAAGGACGGCATCATCGAATTCATCGCGTCCCAGTGGCAGCATCAGTACCTGGAGCCGGTTTCCGAACTGCTCAACCAGGTGCGTGGCGGTCTTGGCATGATTCCGCTGAAGCGTGCCGCGCAGCTGGTGGATAGCAGCAAACGCTACATTGACGAGCAGCTGCTGGAAAATCGCCAAGTTCCCGGTTGGCAGGATCTGGATACCCTGGCAGATGCCATTACCAGTGTGGACTACTACCTGGAGCGTCTGCATGAGGACCGCGACGGGGATAACGAGAAAGTGCTGGAAACAGCGGCCCAGAGCCTTGCCGCACTGGGCTATCCGATTGCCGATCTGGCAGCCGGGGAAGAGGAACAGTACACAGAAGCTGCGGACAGCACGGATACCGTGGAAGATGCGGTCGACGAACTGGCCCGCAAGCTGCTGGAGGAGCATGCCCCGGAAAGGGATATGGAGGAAGAACTCCAGGACGTGCTGGAGGCCGCCACCAGCTCGCTGTTGTTCACCCTGCAGGAAGCCGATACCTCATCCCTGTCACTGGATGTGGATAGCGCGGAGCCGGAGGAAGATACCGGGCTGGAAGATTTCGAGCTGCCGGAAGTCTCCTTGCCGGAAGCGGCCAGCAAGCCTGAAAAGCCTGTCGATGAAGCCGAAAAAATCACCCTGGATGCTCCGGTCAGCCAGCTGAATCCGCCTGCCACCGAGATCGTCGAGCAGCTGCTGCCTCCACCGGAGGGTGATGAGCCCATCGATGAGGAGCTGCGGGAGATTTTCGTCGAGGAGGCCGGCGAGGTACTGGAAACCCTGCACGAACAGTATCCGCAATGGCAGAAGGAGCGTAACGACCAGCATGCGCTGACCGAGGTGCGTCGGGCCTTCCATACCCTGAAGGGTAGTGGCCGCATGGTGCGCGCGCTGGTGGTTGGCGAGCTGGCCTGGTCCATCGAGAACATGCTGAACCGCGTACTGGAAGGCAGCGTCGAGTCCGAACCGCCCGTATTGCAGGTGGTGGCCGATGTCATGGCCCTGCTGCCCGAACTGGTGGGCGAATACGCAGACAGGCAGCAGCGTCAACGAGATGATGTGGACCGACTCGCGGCCACGGCGCACGCGCTGGCCCGCAAGCTGCCGGTGCCGGTTTTTGATCTGCCGGAGCAGGAGCCGGAGCTGGAGGTTGAGGGGCTGGAGCCCGAGGATAGTCCGGCTCTCGTACCGGCCGGGGATGATACCGACGGGCAACCCGTACAGGATGACATCGTGGAAGATCTCGTACCGCCGCTGGAAGAAGCCGCGGACATGGGGGAAAGCGATGAAGATGAAGAAGAAGTGGATCCCCAGCTGATCGAGATCTTTCACGGCGAAGCCTGGGGCCATCTGAAGGCGCTGAAGGATTTCATAGCCGACTGCGATTTCTTCTTGCCGCGCAGCGTATCCGACGCCCTGCAGAGAGCCCTGCACACCCTGAAGGGCAGTGCCCACATGGCCGGAATCATTCCGGTGGCCCAGTTGGCAACGGCGCTGGAAAAACTGGCCAAGGAATACCGTGCCCACCTGTTGCCCATCGGCGAAGGCGAGCTGCCGCTGCTGAAGCAGAGTCTGGAGCTGCTGGAGCTGGGTGTCGAGCAGGTACTGGACACACCGATGCAACCGCTGCCCGGCGGTGACGAACTGGTTGTCGCATTGCAGGAAAAGCTGCAGCGACGGCTGGCAGACAGTCAGCAGAACCAGGACCCATCCGGCCCCTTGCGTGATCCCCTGCTGATCTCCAGGTTCATGGAAGAAGGCATGAACCTGCTGCTGGACATGGACGACCACCTGGAAAGCTGGCGCTCCCGCCCCGCCGGACGCGACGAGCTGGCATCCCTGCAGGAAGAGCTGCAGGCATTGCGCCAGAGTGCGGAAATGGCCGAGCTGGAGCCGGTCACCGAACTGGTGGACGGTCTGGCCGGCTTTTACCGGTACATGGATGACAACCAGCTGCAGCTGGATGATGCACGCTATGCGGCGGCGGCCAATGCCCACGAAGCGCTGATCAGCATGATGGACCAGGTCGCTGCAGGCCTGGATGTGAGTTTTGATCCGCAACAGTTGTTGCAGCTACAAGCCCTGACGGGCACCCCGTTGGCGGATGCCGACATCCCGCAAGTGCCGGATGCGACTATTGACGAGCTGCTGCAGGAGGCTGCCGACAGCCCGCAGGATGAAACCGCAAGCGAAGACCGGGACGAAGCGGAAGATGCGGTCTGGGAAGAGATTCCGGACCGTGTCGCCGGCAATGATGCGGCTGTGGATACGGACGAGGACAGGGTCGGCTACGACAGCTTCGAGCTGGACATGGTCGAGATCTTCCTCGAAGAGGCGGTTGACCTGCTGGATAGCGCCAACCTGGGTCTGGAACAGTGGCAGGAGAGCCCCGACAACCAGGCTCTGCTGATGGCGCTGATGCGGGATCTGCATACCCTCAAGGGTGGCGCACGCATGGCCGGAATCGGTCCGGTGGGCGACCTGGCCCATGAGCTGGAAGCCCTGTACGAAGGCTTGATTGATGGCCGCTACACCGGTGAAAACGAATTGCTGCCGGCGTTGCTCGGTGCCCATGATGAACTGGCGTTGCAGCTCGAGCAGTTGCAGGCCGGACAGGATCTCGTGCGTCCGACCGGACTGATCGAGCGTTTGCAGGTTTTTCGTAAAGGAATAACTGCGCCGCCGATCCAGACAGTTGATGCCCTGTCCGGGGAAGAAGAACCCCCTGTCCGGGAGCCCGAGGCCCCGCAACCGGCAGCCGAACCAAAGACAGTACGGGCGCTTCCCGTGCGCGATGCCGAGCTGGTTGAAATCTTCCTGGAAGAAGCCTTTGAAGTGCTGGAGCGCATGTCGACAGGCCTGGAAAACTGGCTGACCGACACCGGCAACATGCAGCCTGTGGAAGTGTTGCAGCGTGATCTGCATACCCTCAAGGGCGGTGCGCGCATGGCCGAGATCGACGAAGTGGCCAACCTGGCGCACGAACTGGAATACCTGTATGAAGACCTGACCAATGGCCGCTTGCAGTTTGCGAAGGGTCTGGGTTCTTTCCTGCACGAAGCGCATGACCTGCTGACCGGCATGCTGGAAGCGGTTTGCGATGAGCAGCCGGCGCCGGACGAGACACGGATGGTCGAGCGCGCCCGCAATTGGCGCAGTGGCAACGAAGAGACCACACAGGGCTTGCAGCTGGACAGCGAACAGGATGCAGAGTTGCTGGGTGTGTTTGCCATCGAGGCGGCCGGCCAGACCGCCGACCTGCCGGCGCAGTTGCCGGAGGATGAAACGGTGGCACTGGCGGCACTGGCCACCCTGAAGGGTGGTGCCGAGCTGGCCGGCCTCGAGCCGGTGACCCGCTGCTGCGTGCAACTGGAAGAAACCCTGAACCGGCAGGACGCCGAGGGCTGGACTGCCGGGCGTGACAAACTGCTCGAGGAGCTGGCGCAACTCAGGGAGGCGGTACCGGATGTCGAGCCGGCAGCACTTGAACAGTTGATGGCTCCCGCACCGCCTGTTGCGCGGCAGACCGACAGCCGGCTGCCGGTAGCGGAACTGGAAGTGGAGGAGCGCGCACAGCAGGCTGGCGAACTGCTCCGCAAGGCCCTGCCGTTCATGCAGCAGGCCCAGGAAGCGAGTCGTGCGCGCGGTGTGCACTCCGGACCGCAGGAACAGGTACGCATTCCGGCGGAACTTCTGGAAGGACTGGTCAACCTGGCCGGTGAAACCTCTATTTTCCGTGGTCGCGTCGAACAGCAGGTCAGTGACTTCGGCTTTACCCTGAACGAAATGGAAACCACGCTGGACCGCATCCGCGACCAGCTGCGCCGCCTGGATACCGAAACCCAGGCGCAGATTCTCAGCCGTTACCAGACCGAGGTGGACGGCGTCAGCTATGCGGACTTCGACCCGCTGGAAATGGACCGCCACTCCCAGCTGCAGCAACTGTCGCGCTCCCTGTTCGAGTCCGCCTCCGACTTGCTCGACCTGAAGGAGACCCTGGCTGCCAAGAGCCGTGACGCAGAGACCCTGCTGCTGCAGCAGGCCAGGGTCAATACCGAGCTGCAGGAAGGCCTGATGCGTACCCGCATGGTACCTTTCGAGCGGCTGGTGCCGCGCCTGCGCCGCATTGTGCGACAAGTCTCCGCCGAGCTGGGCAAGCAGGTGGAACTGCAGGTGGCCAATGCCGAAGGCGAAATGGACCGCAGCGTCATGGAGCGCATGGTGGCACCGCTGGAGCACATGCTGCGCAATGCCGTGGGACACGGTATCGAGGACCCGCAGACACGCCTGGCGGCGGGCAAGCCGGCAACCGGCACCATCCGCCTGGAACTGGGCCGTGAAGGAGCCGACATCCTGCTGATCATCAGTGATGATGGTGCCGGCGTCAATGTGGATGCGGTGCGCAAGAAAGCCGTCGCGCGCGGCATGATCAGCGAGAACAGCGCGCTGAACGACCATGAGGTGATCCAGTTCATCCTGCGTGCCGGTTTCTCCACCGCCGAGCAGGTGACCCAGGTATCCGGCCGCGGTGTTGGCATGGACGTGGTGAGTTCGGAAATCAAGCAAGTGGGCGGCTCCATCAGCATCGAGTCCGAACGTGGCCGGGGCACCAGCTTCCTGCTGCGTCTGCCGTTTACCGTATCGGTCAACCGGGCGCTGATGGTGATGACCGGAGAGGACCTCTATGCTATTCCGCTGAATACCGTCGAGGGTATCGTGCGGGTTTCCCCCTACGAGCTGGAAGCCCTGTATGAACAGGCGGAGCAGGGCGAGCCGGCCCGCTTCGAGTATGCCGGCCAGCAGTATGACTTGCGCTACCTTGGTGACCTGCTGGTCAACGGCCAGCAGCCCAAACTGGTGGGCCAGCTGCTGCCGTTGCCGGTGGTGCTGGTCCGTTCTGCCGAGCATGCAGTGGCGGTCCAGGTGGACAGCCTGGCCGGTTCCAGGGAAATTGTGGTGAAAAGCCTGGGCCCGCAATTTGCCAACGTACCCAGCCTGTCCGGTGCCACCATCCTCGGCGATGGCCGCGTGGTGGTGATTCTTGACCTGATGGCGGCCATTCGCGATCGCTACCTGCAGCCTGCGCTGCCGGTGGATGAAACTCTGCTGCTCGCGGAGGAGGCCCCACCGGCGGAGGACGACAGTACTTCCGAAGAAGGCGAACAGCTGCTGCAGGTCATGGTTGTGGATGACTCGGTAACGGTACGCAAGGTGACCAGTCGCCTGCTGGAGCGTTATGGCATGCAGGTGACCACTGCCAAGGACGGAGTGGATGCAATCAACCAGCTGCAGGAACACAAGCCGGACATCATGCTTCTGGACATCGAGATGCCGCGCATGGACGGCTTCGAGGTGGCCACACTGGTACGTCGTGACGAGCGGCTCAGGGATCTGCCGATCATCATGATCACATCGCGGACCGGCGACAAGCACCGGCAGCGGGCGATGGAAATCGGTGTCAACGAATATCTGGGCAAGCCCTACCAGGAAGCGCAGCTGCTGGAGACAATCCAGCAGTTGACAGAATAGGCGGAGGCGGGCGGTGCGTGTTGCGGTACTGGCCGATACCCACCTGCAGCGCTTGCGATTGCGCCAGTTGCTGCAGCAGCAGGGATACCGGATCCTCATGAACGAGGATCCGGCCCGGCTGGCAACGGCCGATCTGGAAGACTGCCAGCCGGATGCCTGGCTGGTCAGCCTGAACAGCATGGATGAAGACGCCCGGCTGGAACTGCTGGACTATCTGTACCAGCAGGAGCAGCCTGTCCTGTACGGAGAGGGCGAGGCACCGGCGGTTGGTTCGGAAGATTTTCCACGCTGGCAGCGCACGGTGCTCAAGAAGCTGCACGCCACACTGCCCGAAAAAGTGCAGCCGTTTTCCCCGCCCCCGGCGCAGCAACCGGCCGGGGTGTCGGGAGCAAGATCAAAATCCGTGGAGCAGGTCTGGCTGCTGGTGGCTTCACAGGGTGGCCCGGTGGCCGTCAAGGAATTTCTCGAGCATCTGCCGCATGATCTGCCACTGTGCCTGCTGTACGCCCAGCAGATCGACCCGCGCTTTGAAAAATATCTGCCCAGGGTGGTGGGCCGGCACAGCAACTGGAAAGTGCACCCTGTGCGTGACGGTTTGCCGGTGCAGAAGGGCGAGATGCTGGTGGTGCCCCAGTGCCAAGCCATCGCCTTTGCCGATGACGGCCGGGTGGAGTGCCTGCCGAATCGCTGGCCGGACGAGGCCGGTCCCTGTTTTGAGCGGTTGCTGCATGACCTGGGCCGACAGTTCGGGTCGGCCAGCGGCGTGATCGTGTTCAGCGGCATGGGGACCATCGGCAAGGCAGCCTGTCTACGTGCCGGCGGGCAGGGCGTACGCATCTGGACGCAGAGCAGCCAGAGTAGTATCTGTACGCAGATGGCGGACAGCGTGCGCGAAGGAGGCTTCAGCAGCTACAGCGCGGCACCACGTGAACTGGCACTGGCACTGGCTAGCCATCTACAACATCAGCGCACCGGTACAGACCGTGCACAAGGAGCGGAACATGTCGGACCTTGCGGTAATTGAGCAGGACAGGGAACAACTGAACGGACTGCTGTTCAGCCTGAGTGATCGTACATTGCTGGTACCCAACACCGCGGTGGCCGAACTGATCGGCTGGCAACCACTGACGGTGCCGGGAACCGCGGCACAGGCAGCCAATGGCCTGGCCGGCCTGATCAGCTGGCGCGGCACCGAGATACCCCTGGTCGTGCTGGAAGTCATGGATGGCGGGGAAGAGCCGGAGCATGGCAGCTCCACCCGCATGGCCATCATGAACAGCCTGGGTGCCATGCAGGGGCGGGGTTTCTATGCGCTACTGGTGCAGGGCATCCCCCGTTCGGTCATTCTGGATGCCTATCTGCAGCGGGACAGCGCGGCCACCCTGTTGCCCACGGAAGCGGATGCAGTGCATCTGGACAGTCGCAGCGTGCGCATTCCGGATCTGGAAGCGATCGAGGAAAACCTGTTCAGCATCTTGCAGGCGCAGCCACTTTGACCCGGTCACGGCCCTCTTCCTTGGCCTGATACAACGCCTGGTCCACCCGTGCAAAGGCTGTTTCCGCACTCTCGTGGGCTGCAATCTGCCCGATTCCGGCAGAGAAGGTCACCTTGACTGGCTCACCCTTGAAATGGAACGGACATTCGGCGATGCGCTCGCGCAGCTTGTTGACCAGGCGTTCGCCATAATCGAGTGGCGTGTCCGGTAGCAGCATGGCAAACTCCTCGCCACCATAGCGGGCCAGGAAGTCCGTCTTGCGAATGCTGCTCTTCAGCCGTTCGGCCAGGATCTTCAACACCCTGTCACCGGCCGGATGGCCATAGCTGTCGTTGATGTGCTTGAAGCGGTCCACGTCAATGACCACCAGCAGCAGTGGCTGATCCTGGCGTGACAGACGGGCGTGCTCGATTTCCAGACGCTCGTCCCAGGCGCCGCGGTTGGGCAGGCCGGTCAGCGCGTCCTGGCGGGCTTTCTGGTGTTGTTCGACCAGCTGGCTGGTCAGTTCCGCGGCTTCGGCCTCGACCTGCTGCACCCGCTCATCGAGCTCCTGCAGTTGCAGCAGTAATGCCTGTTCGGACTGCTGGCGCTGCTGCTGATGCTGGCCCAGTGTATCGATGAACAGGTTGAGCCGCTGGTCCACACGCTGCTTGAGTTCTTCCAGATTGTCGGCCTGCTGCATGTCCTGGTGCATTTCGCTGACCTGTGTGTGCAGGTCGCGATCCAGGCTGGCCGCGCTGGCAATGCTGGCCTGGTAGCTGTCGGTGGTGCGGCTGACCGTACCGGTGATCTGGCCCAGCTTGCTGTTGATCTGCTCCAGATATTTGCCGAACTCCTGCTGGCGCAATGCATTGGTGCGGATGATCAGCTCGGCCAGTGCGTTGAGGGCTTCGGTAAGGGTGTCCCAGCCTGCCTGTGGCTGGAGTTTCTGCTCCAGCAGGCGCAGCTGTTGCTGGTCCTGCTCGCCTACCGGCAGTTCATGCATCAGCTTGAGCAGCGCCTGCCTGACCGGTTCCGCAGGCATCGGGTCGCTGGAGACCGCCTGCTGCAGTGCAAGTGGCGTTTCGGCCCGAGTGATTTCCGTGGTATCGGACGCTGGCGGTTGCGGGTTGTCGGACCGGCTGTCCTGTTCGTCGGCCAGCGCCGGTTTGGCCGGCTGCTTTCCGAGCAGGCGGTCAAACAGGCCGGCAGCACGTTCGGGCTGGTCGTTTTCCAGTATTTTCGCCTGTAGTTGACTTAGCTCGAGCAGCCAGTCATGCAGGTTGTATTGCAGCTGCTGACTTTCCTTTAGGGCTTTTTGCAGTTTCTTCAGTGCCTGCTGGCTGCCGTGCTCCGGGCTGGTGGCCAGCAGCTGACCGCTGAGGCTGTCGAGCGCCGAAACCAGTATCTGCAGACGATTGCTGCGCTGCGATTCGGTAGCCAGCAGATGGCGCTCCAGATCATCAATGATCTGTTGCAACTGGGTCAGGTTGCCTTCCTTGCGGATGCTGTCGCGCAGGGATTGCAGGTGGCGATCCAGACGCGGGTCCTGTCCTTCCGCGGCCAGACTGCTGCGTACCAGGCCACGCTCCAGCAGCCCGGTCCTGGTCTGGCTGGCCTGCTCCAGACGCTCGTAGTCGTCGAGCAACCGGCTGTATTTCTCTTTCCAGTGGGCTACTTGATTGGCAGGCATGGCTCAGTTGACCTGTGGATAAAGGGTGGCCGGCAAGATCAGTTCGGTAGCCACCGGCAGGTGGTCGGAGATGGGTTGTGGCAACACCAGCGCGCGCTCGGCTTCCAGCTCCGGGCTCAGCAGGATATGGTCCAGACAGCGCTGCGGATTCCAACTGGGAAAGGTGGCCCGGGTTTGTGGTGCCTTCAGGTCCAGACTGCGCAGGGGCGAACGATACAACAGTTCGTCGACATGGGTGTTGAGATCGCCCATCAACACATAGTGACGGTAGTCCTGCAGCAGCTCGCGTACATAGGCGAGCTGCAGGTTGCGGACGCGGGTGCCCAGTGCCAGGTGCATCATGACGATCGCGACCGCATCGGGACCGTCACCGATACGCAGCAGGATGGCGCCACGTCCGGCCGGACCGGGCAGCGGGTGGTCCTGGATCATGCTCAGCGGAATGCGGCTCAGCAGACCGTTGCTGTGCTGGGCAAAGGGCGCCAGGTTGCGGTTGAGCTGCTGGTACCAGTAGGGAAAGCCGGCGGCGCGGGCCAGCTGCTCGACCTGGTTGATCCGGCTGGTACGCAAGCTGCCACCATCCACTTCCTGGAGTGCCACCAGATCGAAGTCATCCAGCAGCATGCCGACCCGCTGCAGGTTGTCGCGACGCTGACGATGGGGCAGCAGATGCTTCCAGCAGCGGGTCAGGTAGTGATGGTAGGCGCCAGTGCTGATGCCCACCTGGATGTTGAAGCTGAGCAGGCGCAAGCGCTGTAGCGGAGCCGGCTGCAGCGGTTCGGGCAGCGGCGTGCGCATGGCGCTGCACTCCAGTACCTGGCGTGTCTGGCCTTTCAGTGCGGTCAGCATGGCAGGAGTCCGCGCTTACCGTGCAGCACGCTCTTTGGCGATCAGCAGGTCGGCCACCCGGGTGGTTTCCTGCATCCCGCCGGCCATGCCGATGTCAAAGCGGTACTTGCCGTTGACCACCAGCGTGGGAACGCCGCTGACCTGGTAGGCGATGGCCAGTTTCTTGGCTTTTTCCATCTGGCTCTTCACGGCAAAGGAGTTCCAGGCCTTTTCGAAGGCTTCCTTGTCAACGCCCTTGCTGGCAACGAAAGAGGAGATTTCCGGCAGGGAAGCCAGGCGGCGGTTTTCCTCGTGCAGGGCGACAAAGACGGCATCGTGCATGGCCGGATCCGCCTTGATGGCCTCAAGGGTGTAGAACAGCTGTCCGTACAGATTCCAGATACCGCCAAACATGGCCGGCATGCGCACCACTCGAACGTCTTCCGGTACGGTCTTTTCCCAGTCACGCACCACCGGCTGCAGCTGGTAGCAGTAGGGGCAGCTGTAGCCGAACAGTTCGACAACCTCGATTTTTTCGGGTTGTGCAGTGGAAACCGGATTGGCCAGAACGGCATAATGCTGGCCGGCAACCAGGCTGTCCGCCATGGCGGTAGCGGTCAGACTGCCCAAGGCCAGGGCGGCGGCAAGAAAGAGTTTGCGCATGATGTCTCCATCGGGTTGTGCAGAGAAGGGTTGTCCGGCAGCGGCGATGCGGCTGTCGTGACGGTATTGTCCGTATTATATGGGATGGCGTGTGCCACGTCATCGCGGATGCAGGCCGGACGGGCCTGTTGTCATTGCGGCATCCAGGTGCCCCGGTTTTGCTGCTCACAGGCCGGCTTGAGATAGCGGGCATCCGTGGCTACGCCGTAGTAGTGGATATCCTGTTGGTAGGGAGTGCCTCCGGTGGTGGCGTTGCGGCATACGCCGAATGCGCCGGCCGGACAGCGTTCCACAAAGGTCACCGTGGTTTTCTGGCCGGCCAGCTGTGGCTTGCAGAAACCGTTCTTGAACAGGTTTGGCGGAATGCTGCGGTTCTGCTGGCAGAGCCGTATCTCCATATCTGCGGATTCGGCGTGGATAATGCAAGCCTGCCCCATGGCCTGTAGTGGCAGCAGCGCAGCCAGGAACAGCGGAATGTAGCGCAATGGTTGCATGGGTCGATCTCTAGGTTGAATGGCGGCCAAGCTGTTCAAACAGGCTGCGCAGTGCCAGCTCGGCAGCGCGGATCCGCTCCATGGCCTGCTGTGCCTGATCAGGTTCGATCCCCAGCTGTTTGTACAGTTCCGCATCCATATCCGCATCTGCATTGCCGGGCCAGGAACTGCCGATCCCCTGCGTGGACAGCAGACTGCGGGAGAGGTGAACCAGTCTGGGGTAGATGGCATGCTCGCCGGCGTAGGTGGCGTCATGCTGATTGGCCACGGCGATGACCAGTTCTTCCGGCAGGTTCCACATGTGCAGCAGGCTGGTTGCAATCTCTTCCCGGCTGATACCCAGCAGGCTGCGGTCGATCTGTGGCTCTGCAACATGGGGGTTGGCGGCGCGATGCTGCTGGATCATCTCGAAATAGGAAGGAAACAGATGGGCCAGCAGCAAAAAGCCGAAGTTGTGCAGCAGCCCGGCCAGATAGGCCAGGCCGGGTTCGGGGCGTGTTTCCTTGGGCATGAGGCGTACCAGTCCTTCGATCAAGGTGGCACTGTAGACGGCGGTTTTCCAGTAGGCGATGTTTTCTTGCAGGTACTCGGCAGGCAGGGCAAATTTCTTGCCCAGCGCCAGACCGAGTGCCAGGTTCATGACCAGGTCGAAACCGAGCACCCGCACAATGGCATCCTCGATGGAGCGGACCTTGCCCGGCACGGCATAATAGGGCGAACTGGCCCAGCTCATGACCTGGGCCGACAGGGCCGGGTCGGTCTCGATGATGCCGGTCAGGTCGTCCACGTGCATGTCGGCCTTGTTGCGCAGCTGCAGAATCCGCTGGGCGGTAAGCGACAGGGGCGGGATTTCCAGGGTCTTGCCCAGACGTTGTTCGATGCGCTTGACGGTCAGGCGGGTGATGGTATCCGTTGACTGCATGCTTGCTCCTGCGGGAAGAGGCGGAAGATTGATGGTGAAGTGATTGGCCAGTGCATCTTTCATGCACAGGGCAAACTCGGCCTGTGGCATGGCAATCAGCATGTCGTCCCTGCCGGATTCCAGGTAAAGGACCGGCAGGCTCGCCAGGGACCGGGAAACGATACAGGGCTGCTGCAGCAACTGCGGCAATGCCGGCAGATCCTTCATCTGCAGCCGGCGGGCCAGTTCACGGCTGGCTCCCGGACTGGCCCGGAACGGCTGGCCGGTCACGCGCTGGACGGCCTGCAGGCTGAGCAGCTCGTCACGGCTGAAGATTGCACACAAGCACTCGTCACCGGAGGACAGCAGGCTGACCTGTAGGCGGGCCGCCGAAGGCACCTGTTCCCGGGGCACCACCTGGTGGGGAAGCTGCAGACGGTTCAACAGCCGGGTTACCGGGCAGGATGCTTCCTTGTCGGGTGCAGCGGGTGAAACAAGAGCCATGGGTGCCATCCTTCACCTTGGTGATCTGTCCAGTATAGCCGTGAAATCTATATCGACCAAAGCTCCCGATCCGATAACGGATCAGACTTGCGCATACTGCTGGCCATGCCGCAGCCAGCGTTCCAGCAGCGGGCCGACATGGGCCGGGTGTTCTTCCAGCAGCGCAAGGGCGGCATCGCGGACGGCCGGCAGCAGATGGTTGTCACGCATCAGGTCGGCCACCTTGAATTGCAGCAGGCCGGTCTGGCGGGTACCGAGCATCTCGCCGGGGCCGCGCAGCTCCAGGTCCTTTTCGGCAATCACGAAGCCGTCCGTGGTATCGCGCATGATGGCCAGCCGCTCGCGGCCGATCTGCGAGAGTGGCGCATGGTAGAGCAGCACACAATGGCTGGCGGTGCTGCCGCGGCCGACCCGGCCGCGCAGCTGATGCAGCTGGGCCAGCCCCAGCCGTTCGGGATTCTCGATGATCATCAGGCTGGCATTGGGCACGTCCACGCCCACCTCGATCACCGTGGTGGCCACCAGCAGCTGCAGCTCGCCTTGCTTGAAGGCGTCCATGATCGCGGCTTTCTCGGCCGCCTTCATGCGGCCATGCACCAGACCGATGCGCAGTTCGCCCAGTGCCAGCTGCAGCTCCTCGAAGGTGCTTTCCGCAGCCTGGCAGGTCAGTTCCTCGGACTCCTCGATCAGGGTGCACACCCAGTAGGCCTGCCGGCCTTGCAGGCAAGCGGCGCGAACGCGCTCGACCACTTCGGGCCGGCGGTTGTCACTCAGCACCACGGTATTGATCGGCGTGCGGCCAGGTGGCAGTTCGTCGATGATGGAGGTGTCCAGGTCGGCATAGGCGCTCATGGCCAGGGTGCGGGGAATGGGAGTGGCGGTCATGATCAGCTGATGCGGGCTGAGCTGGCCGTTGACGCCCTTCTCGCGCAGCGCCAGCCGCTGCTGCACGCCAAAGCGGTGCTGCTCGTCGATGATGGCCAGCGCCAGATTATGAAACTGCACCTCCGCCTGAAACAGCGCATGGGTACCGACCACCATGGGGGTACCGGCGGCAATCCGCTCCAGCGCGCCGCTGCGGGCCTTGCCCTTGAGCTTGCCGGCCAGCCAGGCAACCTCGATGCCCAAAGGTTCGAACCAGCGGGAGAAATTGAGAAAATGCTGCTCGGCGAGGATTTCCGTGGGAGCCATCAGGGCTACCTGATAGCCGGCCTCGATGGCCTGCAGGGCGGCCATGGCGGCCACCAGCGTCTTGCCGGCACCCACGTCGCCCTGCACCAGGCGCAGCATGGGCCGGTCCTGTTGCAGGTCGTAGCGGATCTCCTCGCCCACCCGCTGCTGGGCGCCGGTAGGCTGGAAGCCCAGACCGGCCAGCAGTCTGGCCGGCAGCCGGGCGGGAGCCGGTAGTGCTGGCGCTTTTTGCGCCTGCATCTGCTCGCGCATGCGCTGCATGGACAGCTGGTGGGCCAGCAGTTCCTCAAAGGCCAGCCGTTGCTGGGTCCAGTGTTCGCCTTCCTCGAGCTGGCGGGTGTCGGCTTCCGGTGGTGGCTGATGCAGATAGTGCACGGCCTCGGCCAGCGGGCCGAGCCGGTAGTGCTGGCGCAGATCTTCCGGCAGCCACTCCGGCAGGCTGGCCGCTGACAGATGTTCCAGCGCCTGTTGCACCAGATTGCGCAGACGCTGCTGGGTCAGCCCTTCGGTGGTGGGGTAGATGGCGGTCAGGCGCTCTTCCAGGGCGACCGGTTCGCTGGCGTTCTGGGTGCGGTATTCCGGATGGTAGATCTCCAGTCCGCTGGCGCCGGGGCGTACCTCGCCATAGCAGCGCACCACTGTGCCGCGGGTCAGGGCGTTTTTTTGCGCCATGCTGAAATGATAGAAGCGCAGGCTGAGCGCACCGCTGCCGTCCTGCAGGCGCACCAGCAGGCTGCGACGACGACCCATGACCACATCGGCAGCAGCCACCGTGCCCACCACCACGGCATCCTGGCCGGGGCGCAGGGCGCCTATGGGGGTGACCCGGGTACGGTCCTGATAGCGTGACGGCAGATGGAAGAGCACATCCTGCAGGTTTTCCAGGCCGACCCTGGCCAGCTTTTCGGCCATGGCCGGGCCCACCCCTTTCAGGCAGGTGACCGGTGTGTCGACCAGCAAGCCCATACGTGCCTACACCAGGCTTTTCTGCGCCAGCGGACACTGGCGGATGGCCTCCACCAACGCATCGATCGCCTTGGGGCGCGGAAAGGTGGCACGCCATGCGATGGCCACTGTCCGGCTCGGTGCCGGCTTGCTGAAAGGGCGTACCTCAATGACGCCGGCAGTGTACTGATGGCTGTCCACTGCCGACTGCGGCAGCACGGAAACCCCCAGTCCGGACGCCACCATGTGGCGGATGGTTTCCAGCGAGCTGGCCTCCACCGTGGTATAGCGGTTCTGGCTTTCCTGGATGCCGGTCGTGGTCGGACAGGCTTCCAGCACCTGGTCGCGGAAGCAGTGGCCTTCACCGAGCAACAGCAGGCTCTTGTCGTCCAGCATGTCGCTGTTGATGCTTTTCTCCTTGACCCAGCGATGTTGCCCCGGCAGCAGCACGCAGAAATCCTCCTCGTACATGGGCTTGGTCAGCACATCCGTATCCTGGAATGGCAAGGCGATGATGATCACGTCAAGTTCGCCATTGCGCAGCTTGTCGCGCAGCACATGAGTGAAGTTTTCCTCGATGTAGAGCGGCATTTCCGGCGCGCTCTGGTGCAGCAACGGGATCAGCTGCGGAAACAGGTAGGGTCCGACGGTGTAGATGGCCCCCACCCGCAGGGGGGCGGTCAGCTGGTTCTTGCCGGCCTGGGCCAGTTCACGGATGGTTTGCGCCTGTTCCAGCACCCGTCTGGCCTGTGCCACTATGCCTTCGCCGACCGGGGTCAGGCGTACGGCACCCTTGCTGCGTTCGAAGATCAGTACGCCCAGCTCCTCTTCCAGCTTCTTTACCCCGACAGACAGGGTCGGCTGGCTTACGTGGCAGCGCTCGGCCGCACGGCCAAAATGTTTTTCCTGGGCCAGGGTCACGATATAACGCAACTCGGTGAGTGTCATAGTAGAATTCCATTAAAAACGCGTATGACATAGTTTTCGCTGAATGAAGCATACCCGAATTACCGGGCAGGGCAACAGGGGAGCACAATGGACAGAAAAAGCATCTTGTATGTGGGGGCCGGCTCGCTGGCATTGCAGGTGGCGGAACGCTTGCCGCAGTGGCCGGGCTGGGCGCTGCGCCGCTCGCGAGTGGAGCTGCCGGGCAATCTGCAACCACTGGTTGCGGACGTCACCAGACCGGAATGCCCTGCGGACTGGCCAGTGGAGTGTCCCGACTACGTGGTGGTGACCCTGGTACCTGCCGCCCGCAGCGAAGAGGCCTATCGCAGCGCCTATCTGCAGGGAACGCAAAATCTGCTGCGCTGGCTGCAGGAGCATGGCCAGCAGCCCGGACGCATCCTGTTCGTCTCCAGTGTGGGGGTGTACGGGCAGTCTGCCGGAGAGGTGGTGGACGAGCAGTCGCCCACCCGGCCCGAACGCTGGTCCGGCCGGGTCATGCTGGAGGCCGAGCAGCTGCTGTTTGCCAGCGGCCTGCCGGTCACCTCGGTGCGTCTGGCCGGCATCTACGGCGGCCACCGGCGCAGCTTCCTGGAGCGTGTGCGCCAGGGGTATCACGCCGACGGCCAGACCAACCGATACACCAACCGGATTCACGAGCGGGATGCGGCGGCCCTGCTCGCACATCTGTTGACCATAGATGCCCGTGGCAAGCCGCTGGAGCCGGTATATATCGGTGTGGATGATATGCCCGTGGAGCAGGCCGAGGTGGTTGGCTGGCTGCAACGGCAGCTGGGGGCGGAGAGTGTTGCGCAGCGGCTGCTCAAACCGGCCGGCAGCAGTAAACGCTGTAGCAATGCACTGGCGCGCAGCACCGGCTGGGCGCCAGCCTATGCCGATTATCGTGACGGCTATGCAGACATGGTCTAGCGGCCTGTTTGGTTGATGGAACCAGCCGCGCAGGCCACTGGCAGGGCAGGGTGACTGCCGGAAGCCGCCATCACTGCATCAAGCGGTGATGGCGGGGGATCTCCTGCAGTCCGGGGCTGCCGGTTTGCAGGGTTGTCAGCCTGCCAGCTTGGCAGCGCACTCGATCAGACGGCGGGTCTGGAAACGGATGGAAGCCAGCACTTCCTCGGTTGGCTCCCCCATCATGGCGCTGGCGCCATAGGGGTTGCCGCCGGAGGCGAAGATCACCGGATCGGCGTAGCCCGGAGTGACGATGATCGAGCCCCAGTGCATGAAGGTGGTATAGAAGCCGACCAGTGTGGATTCCTGGCCTCCGTGCAAGTTTTGTGCGCTGGTCATGGCACTGACGGCCTTGTTGGTCAGGCCGCCCTTTTGCCACAGTCCGCCCAGCGTATCAATGAAGGCGCGCATCTGGCTGGCTACCGTGCCGAAGCGGGTCGGGGCACTGAACAGGAAAGCGTTGGCCCACTCCAGGTCGTCCGCTGTGGCTTCGGGAATGTGCGCGGTGGCTTCGGCCTGCTTGCGCCAGGGCTCAACCGAGTTGACGATCTCGGCCGGTACGGTCTCGCGTGCCTTGAGCAGGCGGACCTCGGCACCGGCGGCCTCGGCTTCCGCGGCGGCCGCGGTGGCCATGGCGTAGTTGGTGCCGTAGGTGCTGTAGTAAACAATGGCCAGTTTGACGTTGTTCATGGCAAGTCTCCTGTTGCGTGCTGAATCAGTTGTGTCGGTTGGCACTGGGGCGAACCGTGCCCGTCGTGTCACCGGTTGGACAGCGAGGATGGTGCATTGTCCCGGTCGTTTGCGATGTCTGGGGTACGGCAAGGTCCGGTGACGGGCCGGCTGCGTGTGCAGCGCCCATGCCTTGTCTGGACCCGGAGACAACCCGGGCTGTCATGGATTCATGCTAGAACGGAAACAAAAAGCTGAAAAGGGGTAAAACGACAACGGACTGTTCTGTTTGCAAGACAATGCAGTCGGAAGTCGACCCCGGGGTCAGGAGATTGCCCTGCCGGATGGCAAGGTGCGGTAGCGGCTGGCCGGCTCAGTGACCGGCAATATGCAGGATGGCATCCATCTCCACGGCGGAGTCCCTTGGCAGGCTGGCCACGCCCACGGCAGCGCGTGCCGGGTAGGGCTGTGTGAAATAGCGGGCCATGATTTCGTTGACCGCAGCGAAGTTGGCCAGGTCGGTGAGGAAGATGTTGAGCTTGACCACGTCCTGCAGGCTGCCGCCGGCCGCTTCCGCCACGGCCTTGAGGTTCTCGAATACCTGAACGGTCTGGGCCTCGAACCCGCCTTCCACCATGTTCATGGTTTGCGGATCCAGGGGAATCTGGCCGGACAGGTAGACGGTGGAGTCCACCTTGATGGCCTGGGAATAGGTGCCGATGGCGGCAGGTGCCTGGTCGGTGCTGATGACGGTCTTGCTCATGGGTTCTCCGCAGATTCGGATTGTCCGGCGCCGGACGCAGGGCGTTGCCGGCGCGGAATGTCTGGTTTGGTGGCCGGGTCAGGCACGCACACGGGTGATTCGGGTCACGCCATGCAGGCTGCGCAGCTTGCGTATGACCCGGGCCAGGTGCACGCGATCACGCACACTGACCGCCAGTTGCACCACACTGAGGCGGCCGTCCTTTTCATCCACGCTGATCTTCTCGATATTGGCATCGGCTTCGCTGACGGTGCCGGCCAGCAGGGCGATCAGGCCGCGCTGATGGGCCAGCTCGATACGCAGCTCCACGTTGAACTCGCCCTGGATGTCCTTGGCCCAACTCAGCGGAATGTACTTTTCCGGCTGGTTGCGAATGTCGGCCAGGTTGCGGCAGGACTCGCGGTGGACCACCATGCCCTTGCCGGCCGACAGATGGCCGACGATGGGGTCGCCGGGAATCGGGCCACAGCAGCGGGCATAGTTGAGCACCATGCCCTCGGTGCCGTGGATCACCAGCGGTTCGTCCACCAGCGGGTGCTGTTCGGCATCGCCATCGGCCAGCAGGCGGCGAGCTACCACCTGGGCGGTGCGGCTGCCAAGACCGATGCTTTCCAGCACGTCGTCCAGTTCGCTCTGCTGGTACTCTTCCAGCATGCTGCGGATGCGCGATTCGGGAATGTCGTCCAGCTTGGCGGTGTGCTGGTCCAGTGCCTTGTCGAGCAGACGGCGGCCCAGTTCCACCGACTCGGTACGCTGCTGTTGCTTGAGCGCATGGCGGATATGGGTACGTGCCTTGCCGGTGACCACAAAGTTCAGCCAGCCCGGGTTGGGCCGCGAACCGGGACCGGTGATGATTTCCACCGTGGCGCCGCTCTGCAGCGGTTGCGACAGGGGTGCCAGACGCCGGTTGACGCGGCAGGCGATGCAGGCATTGCCAATGTCGGTGTGCACGCCGTAGGCGAAGTCGACCGGCGTGGCGCCCTTGGGCAGTTCCATGATGCGGCCGTTGGGGGTGAAGACGTAGACCTCGTCCGGGAACAGGTCGATCTTGACGTTCTCGATGAACTCCAGCGAACTGCCGGCGCTTTGCTGCAGGTCGAGCAGACCCTTGACCCAGCGGCGGGCACGGGCATGGCTGGTGCCGATGTCCTCGCTGTCGCTCTTGTATAGCCAGTGGGCGGCAATCCCGTTGTTGGCCAGTTCTTCCATGTCACGGGTGCGGATCTGGATCTCGATGGGCACTCCGTGCATGCCGAACAGTGTGGTATGCAGCGACTGGTAGCCGTTGGCCTTGGGGATGGCGATGTAGTCCTTGAAACGGCCGGGAATCGGCTTGTACAGGCTGTGTACCGCACCCAGCACGCGGTAGCAGGTATCCACCTTGTCGACCACGATGCGGAAGGCATAGACGTCCATGATCTCATTGAACGACTTGCGCTTGGCCTTCATCTTGCGATAGATGCTGTACAGGTGCTTCTCGCGGCCGCTGACCTCGCCGGGCAGCCCTTCGCGCTCCAGCAGGTGGACGATGGACTCCTCGATCTTGGAGACGATTTCCTTGCGGTTGCCGCGAGCCTGGCGAACGGCGGCCTGGATGCGTTCGGCCCGCATCGGGTGCATGGCATGGAAACCCAGGTCCTCGAATTCGGCATACATGCGGTGGATGCCCAGCCGCTTGGCGATGGGTGCATAGATTTCCAGGGTTTCCCTGGCGATGCGGCGGCGTTTTTCCGCATTCAGTGCGCCAAGGGTGCGCATGTTGTGCAGCCGGTCGGCCAGCTTGACGAGAATGACGCGGATGTCGCGGGCCATGGCCATGGCCATTTTCTGGAAGTTTTCCGCCTGGGCCTCGGCCTTGGTGCCGAACTTCATCTGCGTGAGCTTGCTCACGCCATCCACCATCTCGGCCACGCTTTCGCCAAACTGGGCGGTCAGCGCCTCCTTGGGGATACCGGTGTCCTCGATCACGTCGTGCAGCATGGCGGCCATCAGGCTCTGATGGTCCATGTGCATTTCGGCCAGGATGGTGGCTACCGCCAGCGGGTGGGTGATGTAGTGGTCACCACTGCTGCGCAGCTGACCGTCGTGAGCCTGCTCGGCATAATAGTAGGCCCGTCGGACCAGGTTGACCTGGTCCGCTCCCAGGTAGTCACCCAGTTGTCCGGCTAGGCGTTCAACGGCTGGCATGCGGGCCTCCTGCAGGTTGCAACAAGAAAGTCAGAGGCGGTACCGGTCAGTTGATGCTGTCGTCAAAGGCAGCAAACAGCGGCTCGTCGACAATGGTGGCCTCTTCAAGGGCCACGCTTTCGGCGTTGATCAGGTTTTCGGCAATTTCGCGCAGGGCCAGTACGGTGGGCTTGTCGTTTTCCAGCGGAACCTTGGGTTCCTTGCCGCCAGTGGCGATCTGGCGGGCGCGCTTGGTGGCGAGCATGACCAGCTCAAAGCGGTTTTCTACGTTTTCCAGGCAGTCTTCAACGGTAACTCGGGCCATGGGAAATCCTCGTGCAATGCTAGGCAGCCCGGCTGGGACTGCATGGTGGTACGGATCAGTGTAAGAAAATGTTCCCGATAAGAAAAGGCTTGCCGCCGCACAGGCCTTGCGGGCCGCCGGGGTATGGCCGGCAGTGGCGGTTTCGTGTTTCTTTCAGGGAAAGGCAACTATTTTAACATAGACCGGACGCGGCCTGCAGATATCTTGCTTCAACAACTAAATACACCATGCATAGGCAACGCAAGCACTTTGGGATGTCTGAAGTAATGAGCTGCCCGCTTGGTCGCCGCTGGATTTTACCGGAATTGAACGGATTCGTTTGTCACGCTCTGGTTTCTAGCCGGGCTGTAACCTTTTTGCTGTGATGCCCAGTAGAAGACACCAGCATGACCAACCGCTTTCAGCGCCAAGCTAAGCAGCATGCGTGATTTCGACGCTGGTATCTGGTCAAGGTATGACTGACGTGTCATGTGTTTGGTATGCTCACGTTCTGTGGCTGCCATTTGGACCACAGGTTGTAACTGTATGGACAAGGATGCTCCATGTTGCTTTTCTAAGCAGAGCCGGTGCGTGGTTTTGTCGCTGCGCATCAGGTCGGGGTTGCAT
>ERZ1032915.27-NODE-27-length-32741-cov-9.217891_pt1 | contig 32741 bp, 30 predicted proteins | sample MGYA00517090_ERZ1032915 | MGnify/ENA primary metagenome ERZ1032915 (study PRJEB33719, sample SAMN04261607) | wastewater metagenome | biome: rural village; feature: latrine urine exit; material: soil | place: El Salvador | collected 2013-01-14 ...
GGCGCCTTCGGCTGTTAATTGGAGGGTCAATTCGGCTTGTTGGCGAATCGGGGGCTGTGGCTGCGGGGCGCGGGGGGTCCCCCAAATATTGCCCCGCCCGCGGGCCTGGGGTGGGCGGGCGGGCGGGCATTGGCTGTCGGATGGCGGCAAGCGGCGGGAGCGGCGTTCGGTGGCCGGCAACCAGGGCTCCAGCGTTGCCGGCCACAGGGCAATGTCCGCTGGTCGGGCTGTATCGCAATCGGCAGCTACCTGTTGGCCCCGGTCATTGATCCAGAAACGTTGCCAGACAGGCTGGGACAGGCCGGCCAGGTTCAGGGTTGGCGGGGTGATGCCATCCAGCGTCCAGGCAATGCGTTGTCGGCGGCAGTTGTCATCATCGGCTGCCAGTGGTTGCCCGCCGGGCCAGCAGATGGCGGCGACTCCAACGGCGGGCGGCTGTGGCGGGTTGCCGGTGAGCCGGCCGGGCTGCTGCGCAAGAATGTCGTACACCTGCAGCAGCAGGGGGGTGGCACTGACCTGACCGTATTGTCCCGGTACCGGAGTGCCGTCGGGCCGGCCGACCCAGACGCCGATCACATAACCATTGCCCACACCCAGTGCCAGAGCATCACGGTGGCCATGACTGGTGCCGGTTTTCCAGGCAAAACCCTGTCGCCTTCGCTGCTCCGTGCTGTTGGGTTGCAGGTGGCCAGACAGAATCCGCTGCACCACCCAGGCCGAGCCAGGCGTCGTGAGCGGACGTGTCTGCAGGGGCGTGTCTGGCTGATAGCGCAGCGGAGCGGTGCTGCCATTGCGCCCGAGCGCGGCATAGGTGCTGACCAGATCTTCCAGTTTCATTCCGATACCACCGAGAATCAGCGCCAGATTGGGAATGCCGTCACCCGGATAGTGAAGGCGGATGCCGGCCTGTTGCAGACGGGCGTCGAAGCGCTGGCTGCCATAGTGCTCCAGCAGTTGTACCGCCGGCAGGTTGAGCGAGTTGAGCAATGCTTCGCTGGCCGATATCGGCCCGCCAAAGCCGCGGGCAAAGTTGCCCGGCTGGTAGCTGGCATGGTGCCGGGGTACATCCTGCAGCAGCGATTCGGAATGGATCAGGCCGTCTTCCAGCGCCAGTGCATAGAGGAAGGGCTTCAGGGTCGAGCCGGGCGAACGCACTGCCTGAATCATGTCGACATGGCCGGCGCGCTGTTCGTCATGCAGATCCGCCGAGCCGAGGTAAGCACGCACTTCCATGCTGGCCGTTTCCGCCACGACAATGGCGGCGGATACCCGTGGCGGCAGGTGATGTTTCCAGCCGGCCAGCAGTTGCTCCAGCCGCTGCTGCAGGGCAAAGTTGATGGTGGTCTGGATACGACCGCTGTGCGGCTGGCGCAAGCGGCGGGCCAGCAACGGAGCCAGTGCCGGCTCCTGACGTGGGGACAGCCAGATCTCCTCGGCCAGCGCCTCGTCAATTTGCTGTGCCGGCCAGCTACCGTGCTGGTGCAGACGCTGCAGCAGCTTGTCCCGTGCTGCCCGCGCCCGTAGTGGGTGACGATCCGGCCGCAGGCGGCTGGGTGCCTGCGGCAGCACCGCCAGCAATGCAGCTTCCGCATGGGTCAGCTCGCTGGCCGGTTTCGACAGATAGGCCCAGCTGGCCGCCGACACCCCTTCCAGCGTGCCGCCAAAGGGAGCACGGTTCAGGTAGATCTCGAGGATTTCATCCTTGGAGTGATGCCATTCCAGCTGCAATGTGCGCCAGATTTGTCGCAATTTGCCCTGCCAGGTGCGGTCGTGCGGTTCGATGATGCGTGCCACCTGCATGCTCAGTGTGCTGCCGCCGGAGACGATACGGCCATGACGCAGGTTGAGCCAGAACGCCCGCAGCAAAGCCGGCGGGTTGATGCCTGGATGCAGATGGAACCAACGGTCTTCGTAGCCCAGCAGGGCTTGCAGGTAGAGTGGCGATACTTCGTCCAGTGTCACCGGATAGCGCCATACGCCTTCGTCATCGGCAAAGCGCCAGAGCGGCTGGCCATCACGAGCCAGTACCACCTGAGCACCGCTGGCCTGCACATCCGGCAGAGGATCCAGCCGGTCTGCCAGCAGAAACAGTAGCCAGCACAACAGCAGGAGCAGGGCAGCGCGAAGTAGCGGATGACGGGATTTGAGCATTGGCTGTTGATGGCGCGAAGAGGGTTTCGGCTATGGTGCAGCAAGTTGTTTTGCTTGTCGAAGGTCAGCCCAGAAAGATAAAAATATCGGTTGAGTGTTTTGAATGCTCTATAGTGTCTGTAGGTTGAAATATCTATTTTTGCTATTTTTAGATACAGGGATTTAATTGCTATCAAATTGGAGATCAGAGATGAGTATGCAGGTTGAGCAAAATCAGGCTGACTCCAAGCAAATGGCTGCCAGTGGTTTGCGTGCAGCGATGAATATCATGGAACGCTGGGGTGCGACACGAGAGCAAATGGGCAAGATTCTGCGGGTTTCGGCCAGCACCCTGGCACGTAGCAAAGCCGGGGCCGGTAGTGGTGCAAAGCTGGATGATGACCAGTTGGATCGTATCAGCCATGTGCTCAATATCCATGCTGCCCTGCGCACGCTGTTTGAAAATCCTGCCAACCTGTACGGCTTTGTCGCCATGCCCAACCAGAATGGTTTTTTCAATGGCCGCAGTCCGCTGGAGGTAATGAGCGACGGCAGTTTTGCCAGCCTCTACGAAACTCACCGCCATATTGACGGCTTGCGTGGTGCCCAGTGGTAAGTGTCCGGCAGCTACCCCTGTTGCCGGACACTGAAGTAGCCGGCTACCGGCTGGTCAATTCCAAGTTCCCACCCATTGGCCTGTTCGATGATGTGGCCGATGCGGATGAGTTTGAAATTCTTTATCAGCTACAAGCCAGAACCAATCCGCGACTGCTCAACGAAGCGGGGCGTATTGAACAGCTGCCACGCAATGAAATTCCGTTTGGCATTACTGGTTGTTCCTATGCGGTGGCGCCTTTTACCCACGTCAATCCGGCGGGCTCGCGGTTCAGTGCTGGCAGCTATGGTGTGCTGTATCTGGCAGATGCCATGCCCACTGTATTGGCTGAAGTGCGACATCATCAGCAAAGCTATTGGCAAGGCGTAAGTGGACTGGAGTTTGAGCGTATTGTTCTGCGGGGAGTGAGCTGCCAATTTGTTCAGAATGGTATGGCTGATATCAGCGGCCTGCCCTGACAGCATCCGGTTTGCCGGGCCTGAAATACAGGTCAGTACGTAAAGACGGGCAATACTGCTGAGCGTTATTTACTCCCAAACCGGTGCTATCTATTATGCAAAGCAACTATTACAAGCGCTTTAGTATATAGCTGGCTAAGTTGCATATAAGTTATTGGTCGGCCACTTTAAATAGTAATTGGCGTATGATCTTTGTGTTTGAAAAATATAAAGCTTTATACTTGAAGTCTACAGGAAGACTGTTAAGTAAATCTTAGTTGTTTAACAAGAGGTTGGTTATTCTGGACTACTTTCCTTAGTTTTTATTAAGGTTTAAGTCTGCATATTTGTCACATGAGCTTTGTATGCCGCGGTCACAAGATATTCCGTATAGTTCTTTAGCTTTTGTATTGCTCTGTCTTACGCCTAGTCCTTTTAGATACAACTCAGCAAGCTCTGCAGGAAAACAATCTTTACAGCTCTCGTAAGTATCAAAAGCATTTCGCCACTGTTTGCGAAAAACGTATATATTACCGAGCGTAGAAAGTATAAATGGGTCGAGCTCTTTTTGTCGATTAGGATTGTCAAGCGATAGTTTGAACCATTTTATAGCATTGTAATGATTTTCCGCTTGCGAAGCGACATAGGTAGATTTTTGTTTTTCACTATAGAAAGGTGGCGGTGAGTCAAAACCAGCTTTTGATGTATAGTAAAAGGCCACACTTTGTTGGGCGAAATAATCACCTCCTTCTGCTAATTTTAAGTCCCATTTAAAAGCAATATCTTTGTCTTTCGTAGCTCCCCAGCCTTCGCTATATATTGTCGAGAGAGCCTCCATTGAAGGCCTATGTCCTTTTGCTGCCTCGCTTTCAAGATAGGCAATAGACTCTGATAGAAATTTCCAGCCTCTACTATATAGAGCGCTAAGTTCCTCTTCGGTAACGGTCCGTGAGGATTTATAAGATTCAGATCTATATTTCTTGAAGTAATATAACCCAAGCTGAACTTTAGCTGTGTTATCCCCTTTTTGTGCTTTATGTAGAAGGGTTTTTTCTGATGATTCATCTGAGCAGGATGTAAAAGCTATAAGAGCTCCAAGGAGTAAAGTTAATTTAATTATTTTTATCATGGCTTTAATTTTATATATCAAGAATGCTGACTGTACCTGTTGCTAGAGCAGCAAGTTTGATTTTAACAAGATGAGAGGAGGCTCGTGTTTTAGGATTTAAAAAGGGAAGTTTGTCAGATAAAAGATCATATGATATGCGGTCCTTGCCTTCATCTCCTAGCAAGCTTTCCAGTTCAAGCTGATTGATGATGTCAATTTTATCTAGAGTTAAATTTATAATTTTAGATTTATCAAGTTGATCTTTTGGGGGTTTTGATAAAATGAAAAAATGTCTTTCGTCTTTTCGATACTCATCGATAAAATTAAAATATCCAGCAGCATCATTTTCAAACCATTTTTTTCTACTATCCTTAAGGACGGTTATTCCCAGAAAATTGCAAAGAACATGAGCTTCAATAAGTATCGCTTCAGCATTTTCTCTCCAGCAAAGTAAGGAGCAATATAAATAAAAAATATTATGTTCTTGTCTTGCGCCCTCACTTCCAGAATCTGTTTGCTGACTATTCATATGCTCACCTCATATTATTAAATTACCAACTGGTTTGACAGTTATGATTAGCTATATTCTATGGCTTCGCATGTGATTAATGAAAAAAAGGGGCAGGTGTATTTATCATATGTATATCTACCCCTTTTGAAGCCGCGTTACCCCAACAACTCCTTATTCCTCACCGCACCCTTGTCGGCACTGGTGGCCAACAGGGCGTAGGCCTTTAGCGCGGTGGTCACTTTGCGTGGACGTTCTTGGGCCGGTTTCCAGCCGACGTGGTCCTGATGCAGGCGACGGGCGGCCAGGTCTTCATCGCTGACCTGCAGCTGGATGGTGCGGGCCGGGATGTCGATCAGGATATGATCGCCTTCCTGCACCAGACCGATGGCGCCGCCGGCGGCGGCTTCCGGTGAGGCGTGGCCGATGGACAGGCCGGAGGTGCCGCCGGAGAAGCGGCCGTCGGTGAGCAGTGCACATTCCTTGCCCAGTCCCTTGGACTTCAGGTAGCTGGTCGGGTAGAGCATTTCCTGCATGCCGGGACCGCCCTTGGGACCCTCGTAGCGGATGATGACGATATCGCCGGGCTTGACCTCGTCATTGAGGATGCCGCGTACTGCGTCGTCCTGGCTTTCAAAGATCTTCGCCTTGCCGTCGAACACCCAGATGGACGGATCGACACCGGCGGTTTTCACCACGCAGCCGTCTTCGGCGATGTTGCCGTACAGCACCGCCAGGCCGCCTTCGCTGTTGTAGGCGTGCTCGACGCTGCGGATGCAGCCTTTCTCGCGGTCCAGGTCCAGTGTTGGCCAGCGGGTGGCCTGACTGAAGGCGGTCTGGGTGGGGATGCCGCCGGGGCCGGCCTTGTAGAATTCGTGCACGGCCGGGTCGTCGGTCTGGGTGATGTCCCACTTGGCGATGGCTTCGGCCATGGTCTTGCTGTGCACGGTGGGCAGATCGGTGTGCAGCAGACCACCACGGGCCAGCTCACCGAGAATGGCGAAGATGCCGCCGGCACGGTGCACATCCTCCATGTGGTACTTCTCGATGTTGGGTGCGACCTTGCACAGCTCCGGCACCTTGCGGGACAGGCGGTCGATGTCGCGCAGGTCGAAGTCGATCTCGCCTTCCTGGGCGGCGGCCAGCAGGTGCAGGATGGTGTTGGTGGAGCCGCCCATGGCGATGTCCATGGTCATGGCGTTTTCAAACGCCTTGAAGTTGGCGATGTTGCGCGGCAGTACCGATTCGTCGCCGTCCTTGTAGTAACGCTGGGTGATATCGACGATGGTGCGCGCAGCCTCCAGGAACAGCTGTTCGCGGTCGGCGTGAGTGGCCAGGGTGGTGCCGTTGCCGGGCAGGCCCAGGCCCATGGCTTCCACCAGGCAGTTCATCGAGTTGGCGGTGAACATGCCGGAGCAGCTGCCGCAGGTGGGGCAGGCGCTGCGCTCGATTTCGGCGACTTCCTCGTCGGTGGCGTCGTCTTCGGCTGCGATCACCATGGCATCGACCAGGTTCAGCGGGTTTTCGGACAGCTTGGACTTGCCGGATTCCATCGGGCCGCCGGAGACGAACACCACCGGAATGTTCAGGCGCAGGGCGGCCATCAGCATGCCGGGGGTGATCTTGTCACAGTTGGAGATGCACACCAGAGCGTCGGCGCAGTGGGCGTTGGCCATGTACTCAACCGAATCGGCGATGATTTCACGGCTGGGCAGCGAGTAGAGCATGCCGTCGTGACCCATGGCGATGCCGTCATCCACGGCGATGGTGTTGAATTCCTTGGCGACACCGCCGGCCTTCTCGATCTCGCGCGCCACCAGCTGGCCCATGTCCTTCAGGTGTACGTGACCGGGCACGAACTGGGTGAAGGAGTTGGCCACGGCGATGATGGGCTTCTTGAAGTCCTCGTCCTTCATGCCGGTGGCACGCCACAGGGCACGGGCACCGGCCATGTTGCGGCCAAAGGTGGAAGTTTTTGAGCGATAATCTGGCATGGCGGTTTCCTGCTGGTTCGGTCTATACAATGTTCTGGATTCTACGCCGCCGTGGAACATTCGGCAAAGCATGCCGAACCGCCTGGCCGGTGGAGGGTCGAAGTGGGCTTGCCGGCCGACCTTGTCACGCTGTGTCACCCGAACCATGACGGGATATCCGATGAACTTCAGATTCTATACCGCTGTACCCTTGCTGCTGATGGCCCTGCTGGCTGCCCTGGCCCATTACTTTCACTGGGATGATCGGCTGCTGCAGGTGGTGCGCGAGCAGCGTACGTCGACCTACCAGCGCGAAGCCAGCATCTGGCTGAACCGCTACAGCACGGATATCCAGGCCAAGCCGCTGGAACGCCTGCTCAAGGACGAGCTGTCCGGACTGACCTGGCATGCGCCCAGCAATACCCTGTTTTCGGTGACCGGCAAGATTCCCAAGCTGGTGCAGTTGAGTCTGGATGGCGAGCTGTTGCGCGAGATCCGTCTGATCGGCGTGGCGGACCCGGAAGGTGTGGAAGCGCTGTCGGATGGCCGTTTTGCCATGATCGACGAGCGCCGTGGCCACTTGTTGCTGTTCAGCCTGCCGGTGGATGACGAACTCGATCTGGAGCAGGCATTGCGGCTGGATCTGGGCATGCTGGATGATGCGTTTCTGTACCCGCGCAACAAGGGACTGGAAGGCATTGCCTGGGATGCCGGCAAGGCAAGGTTCATTTTGGCCAAGGAGCGTGACCCCCATGTGCTCTTTGCGCTCGGGTTCGATCTGCAACGCAGCCTGTTCGGCCAGTTGCAGGAGTTGCCATCCGGCCAGCTGTTCATGCGTGATATCTCGGGGTTGGATCTGGACGAGAATACCGGCCATCTGCTGGTGTTGTCGGATGAGTCACGCATGCTGCTGGAGCTGGACAGCCAGGGCGATCCGGTCAGTTTCATGAGCCTGATGGGTGGTTTCAACGGCTTGCAGAAAAGCATCGACCAGGCCGAGGGCGTGGCCATGGATGCGGATGGCATTATTTATGTGGTGGGAGAACCCAACCTGTTCTACCGCTTTGTGCCGGAAGAGGATGGAAACTGAGGCTGCCTGGTACGGAAGCGGTACACTGGCTGCCATGAAAAATATGCTGGCGGGCAGCGGAAGCAGCGAAAGGAGACGCGGATGAGCACGCAAACACTGCAGCGATGGGTGGTCGAGGGACGGCTGCAGCCGGAGCAGCTGCCGCAGGCACTGCAGGTGACCGGCATTGCGCCGGATGCGAAACGCACGCGGTGGTTTCTTGACCGCTTGCTGCTGATTGCCGCCATGCTGTGCGCCTGCAGTGCGGTGATTTTCTTCTTTGCCTATAACTGGGATGCCATGGGGCGGCTGCACAAGTTTGTGCTGGCGCAGTGGTTGCTGGTGCTGTCCTGTCTGCCCCTGCTCAGGTATCCGCTGCGGCACTGGCTGTCGCAGACCAGCCTGTTTGCCGCAGCCCTACTGCTGGGAGCCTGGCTGGCACTGATCGGCCAGACCTACCAGACCGGTGCCGACTCCTTCGAGCTGTTTCTGGTCTGGGGACTGTTGCTGCTGCCCTGGCTGTTGCTGGCGCGTAGCCGTGCGCTGGCGGTGCTGGTGGTGGTGTTGTTCAACCTGGCGGCGCTGCTGGCGCTGACTACGTTTGGACACTGGCATGTCGACGCGCAGTTTGGCCTGCTGGTGGCCCTCAACCTGTTGTTCTGGGCGCTGACAGGCTGGCAGGAGTGGCATGGCCACTCGCGTTTCTGGAAGATTGCCAATGCCGCCATGCTGTGCTGGCTGCTGATGATCGTGACAACCTGGGCGGCGCTGTCGTTGCTGGACTGGGCTGAGAAATTCACTGGCTGGACGGCCAATCTGGTCTGGCTGGCGTTGCTGCTGGTGGCCCTGGTGCTGTACGGCTGGCTGCGACCGCAACGGGCGTTGCAGTTGCTGTGCGTGCTGTCGGCCACGGCCTGGCTGATGGTCCTGGGCGGCAGGCTGTTGCCGGGTACCTGGCTGTTTTTCCTGGGCCAGGGAGGCTTTGTCCTCATGGTCACACTGGGTGTCTATCTCTGGCTGAAGCCGGACAGGGCGGTGCGACATGAGCAATGACAGGCAGCTCTGGCGGCAGCTGCAGGTTGCCGGACTGGTTGGACGGGAGCAGCTGCAGCCAGCGGAATCGCAGCCGGCGTACCTGCGCATGTTTTTCGGCGGCATGGCCTGGCTGGCGGCACAGTCGTTCCTGCTGGCGGTGATCCTGATGCTGGGCATCATCCTCAAGGCGTACGGGCTGGATGGTATCGAGCGGCCGCTGGTGCTGGCCGGCAGCATCCTGCTGATCGGTGCGGGTGCGCTCGTTTTTCGCAAGGAAAGACACTTTTTCCTGAAGCAGACCGGGGTGGCTGCGGTCCTGACTGGCCAGGGGCTGCTGTTGCTCTATCTGATGCTGCATGAGCGGTTCGATCTGGCCTGGCTGGTCTGGCTGCAGGTACCGGTGTTCTTTCTGGTGCGTGAATCCATGTTGCGCAGCCTCTCGGTACTGGTTTTTGTGCTGGCCGGTAGCCATGTGCTGGCCGGCTTTGCCACCGCCCACGAGTTGCAGGCGCTGCTTGTGCAGCCCTTGCTGCCGCTGCTGGTGCTGTGCGCGGCCTGGCTGTATGCGGCGCCGGCCCTGCTGGCGCGCTGGTACGCCTGGCTGTATCCGTTGCGGCACGGCCTGACGCTGGCGCTGTGGAGCTGGCTGTTGCTGCAGCAGACGCCGGAAATCATCCGTGAGCTCTATTGGCTGCAAGTGTTTCAGCCTGCTCTGGTATTGCCGGTGGTGGCCGGCTTCCTGTTCTGGCTGCTGAGCCGGATACCGGAGCCGGCAACCAGGCTTTATGGACTGGTGCTGGGCCTGCTGGTGCTGCTGGCCGGTTGGCAGATACCCGCGGTGGCACCGCTGGCCCTGTTGCTGGCGCTGGCCTGGATGCAGGGCGAACGCAGGTACTGGGTGGGCCATCTGCTGGGGCTGGTGGCGACGCTGGTGTTCTATTACTACAGCCTGCAGCAGACCCTGCTGGTCAAGTCGTATATCCTGCTGGGTCTGGCGGTGCTGCTGTTGCTGCTGCGCTTCTGGTTGCAACGCCTGCCGGCGGCCGGGCCGGGCAGGTTGGCCGGCCAAGGCGGGGTGGAGGTATAGCCATGCGCAAGACAGGCATTTTTGTGGTGTTGCTGCTGTTGCTGGTTGGCATCAACCTTTCCATCTGGCGTACCGAGCAGGTATTGGCCGACGGCAGAGAGGTGATTCTCCAGCTGGCGCCGAAGGATCCGCGCTCGCTGATGCAGGGGGATTACATGGCCCTCAATTTTGCCATGGGCAACGAGATCATGGCGTTGTTGCGGAAGCAGCAGAAAAAGCCGGCAAACGGGCGTGTCATCGTGGAGATCGATCCGCACGGGGTGGCACGACTGGTGGCGCTGGATGATGGCCGCGCGCTGACGGAGAGCCAGTTGCAACTACAGTACCGTTATCGCGAGCAACGCATCCGCTTTGCCACCAATGCCTTCTTTTTCCAGGAAGGTACGGGCGAGCGGTATGCGTCAGCCCGTTACGGGCTGTTCCGGGTGAGTGAAGACGGCCAGCCCTACCTGACGGATCTGCTGGATGAAAACCTGGGGCGAATCGGCACAACCCGGCTACTGGAACACTGAGTGTTTGCAGCATGCACTGCATGTCGGGAAGGTGAGCATTTTCTGCGGAACTCCGCTTTCCCGCCTGTTGTCACACAGCTGCCGGTTCGACCGGTTTGTACATTTCCACATAGAAGGAAACACCATGAAGACCAAAAGTCTGTTTGCGGCTCTTGTTCCTGCACTGTTGCTGACCGCTTGTGCCGGTGAACAGTCCCGTGAGGCAGAAGAATTTTCCACCTCGAATTATCGCTGCGAAAGCGGCGCCCGCATTGCCGCCTATTATCCAAATACGGATACGGCGGTCATCAAGTATCAGGGCAAGAGCATCGCCCTGAGCAATGCGGTCTCTGCCAGTGGTGCCCGTTATGTGGGCGCGGGCCTCGAGTGGTGGACCAAGGGCTCGGGCAGCGGTTCCAGTGGCATGCTGCTTGAGCACAATACCGACGGTACCAGTGGTGAGGTGTTGGAGCTGTGCATCGCTGAATAAGCGCTTGAATCGCCCCTGAGATAAACATCCTGCAGGGATTGTTCTGTAAGAGCGCCGCTCGGCGCGACTAGGCTGACCCCGATCGCGGCCAGGGCCGCTCGTACAGGTTTTTGTACATCCTGATGGAGATCACCCGGTCGGTGCCGGGTGATGACGGGTAGCAGGGCTGGCTTTGGATGGTTGCCTAAGCAGGGTTGCGCGTGATGCGCTGTACGCCGCTGGCGCTGCCCAGCAGCAGCACGTCGGCCGGGCGCCAGGCAAACAGGCCGTTGCACACCACGCCGACAATGGCGTTGATCTTTTCTTCCAGCCCGCGCGGATCGGTGATCTGCATGTTGTGCACATCAAGGATCACGTTGCCGTTGTCGGTGACCACGCCGGTGCGGTACACCGGATCGCCGCCCAGCCTCACCAGTTCACGGGCGACATGGCTGCGCGCCATGGGAATCACTTCCACCGGCAGCGGAAAACTGCCCAGGAAATCCACCTTCTTGCTGTCGTCTGCGATGCAGATGAAGGTTTTGGCCACGGCGGCAACGATCTTTTCGCGGGTCAGTGCGGCACCGCCGCCCTTGATCAGTTCCAGGTGGGGGTTGGCTTCGTCCGCACCGTCGATGTAGAACTCCAGCTGGCCCACGTTGTTCAGGTCGAATACCTCGATGCCGTGTCCCCGCAGGCGTTCGGCGGTGGCTTCGGAGCTGGCTACCGCGCCGGCAAAGTCGTACTTGTGGGCGGCCAGCTCGTCGATGAAGAAATTAGCGGTGGAGCCGGTGCCGACGCCGATGATCGTGTTCTTGTCGAGGAAAGGCAGGATTTCGGCAATCGCTGCCCGGGCTACGGCCTGTTTCAGTTGGTCCTGGTTCATGGTCAGCTCCGCAAGAAATGAGGCGGCATTATAGCGGTTTTGGCGTGCCCTTGTTGCCGGATCCGGGGCGTGACAGAAACCGGAAGAGCGGTTGCCGATGGCATGCCGGCGCACTCTGCAGTAGACTTCAGGACTTTATCGAGTTTTTGTCCGGCCGCTTCCCATGCTAGAACACACCATCAAGAAGATCCTCAATGCCCGCGTCTATGATGTGGCGGTGGAAACCCCGATCCATGAGGCCCGTGGGCTGTCCAAACGGCTGGGCAACCGGGTACTGCTGAAGCGGGAAGACCTGCAGCCGGTATTCTCCTTCAAGATCCGTGGTGCCTATAACAAGATTGCCCAGCTTGGCGAGGAAGAGCGCAGCCGTGGCGTGGTCACCGCTTCGGCTGGCAACCATGCCCAGGGTGTGGCGCTGGCCGCCCAGTTTCTGGGCATCAAGGCGACCATCGTGATGCCGAAAACCACGCCGGAGATCAAGGTCAATGCGGTGCGTGCCCGTGGTGCCGAGGTGGTGCTGCATGGCGAGGCCTTTCCCGAGGCGCTGGCCCATTCGCTGAAACTGGTCGAAGAGCGCGGCTATGTGTACATCCACCCCTACGATGATCCGGACGTGATTGCCGGGCAGGGCACGGTGGCCATGGAGATCCTGCGTCAGCACCAGGGCCCGCTGCACGCCATTTTCGTGCCCTGTGGCGGAGGCGGCCTGCTGGCCGGCATTGCCGCCTATATCAAGTACCTGCGTCCGGAAATCAGGGTGATCGGTGTGGAGCCCAAGGATTCCAACTGCCTGCAACAGGCCATGCGGGCCGACGAGCGGGTGGTGCTGCCACAGGTGGGCCTGTTTGCCGATGGTGTGGCGGTCAGCCAGATCGGCGAGCACACCTTCGAGATCTGCCGCAATTATGTGGATGACGTCATCACGGTGGACAATGACGAGATCTGCGCAGCCATCAAGGATATCTACGACGACACCCGGTCCATCACCGAACCGGCCGGCGCGCTGGCGGTGGCGGGCATCAAGAAGTACATCTACAAGACGGAGCTGACTGGCCAGACTCTGGTGGCCATCGACTCCGGTGCCAACGTCAACTTCGACCGTCTGCGCTATGTGGCCGAGCGGGCCGAGCTGGGTGAGCGGCGTGAGGCCATCATTGCGGTGACCATTCCGGAACAGCCCGGCAGCTTCAAGCGTTTCTGCGAGGCGCTGGGCACGCGGCAGATCACCGAGTTCAACTATCGCTACCATACCAACGGGCAGGCGCACATCTTCGTGGGCGTGCAGACCCATCCGGATACCGATCCGCGGCGGGCCCTGATTGCCGAGCTGCAGGATCAGGGTTTTCCGGTGCTGGACCTGACCCGCAACGAGCTGGCCAAGCTGCATATCCGGCATATGGTGGGCGGGCATGCCGACGCGGTCAACAACGAACGGGTATTCCGATTCGAGTTTCCCGAGCGGCCCGGTGCGCTGTTCAACTTCCTCAACAAGCTGGGCGGACGCTGGAACATTTCCATGTTCCACTATCGCAACCATGGCGCGGCAGATGCCAGGGTGCTGGCTGCGCTACAGGTCAACGAGGACGAGTACACCGAGTTCGAAGAGGCGCTGGAAAATATCGGCTATCCCTACTGGGAAGAAACCGACAATCCGGCCTACCAGCTGTTTCTGGCGTGAGGGCTGAAGCATGGATCATTATCTGACAGTACGCATTGTGCACGGAGCAGCTGCAGTCCTGCTGATTCTGGGTCTGCTGGTGCATCTGTTCCTGTTGTGGCGTGCCCGTACGGCGGAGCCTGCAGTGCTGGAGCGTAAACTACGTCGCACCCGCCTGTTCAGCCTGCCATTGTTTGCCCTGCTGTGGCTGTCGCTGCCGGTCAGCGGCTGGTGGCTGACGCACTGGGCGGCCCTGCCCCTCAGTCAGTTGTGGCTGCTGGCCAGCATCCTGCTGTTGCCGGTGTTTGTACCGTTCTGGTTCTTGCTGTCCGGCAATCTGCGCCGCTGGCAGCATCTAGCTGCCGCCAAGCAGAAGGCCAGCGGTAAACAGCAGGTGTTTGCCCTGGTCTGGACGCTCATTGTGCTGGCGCTGCTGCTGGCCATCAGCGGCCTGATGGGTGCCAAGCCGCTCTAGATTGCCAGAGCCCGTCACTTGCGCCGCAAGACGTCGGCGAGTGCATCTTCCAGCAGCGGAAAGCGGTGATTGAAACCGCTTTCCTGCAGGCGAACCGGTTGTATCCGCTGGCCACCCAGCAGCAATCCCGACATTTCCCCCAGCAGCATGCGCAAGACAAAGGCGGGCGCATGCATGAAGGCCGGCCGTTTCAGTTGCGCGGCCAGCTGGCGGGTGAACTCGCTGTTGCGTACCGGATTGGGTGCGCCGGTATTGTAGGGACCCTGCGCATCCGGCAGGTGCAGCAGGTGGTCGATCAGGGCCACCTTGTCATCCAGATGCACCCAGGACATCCATTGCTGGCCATTGCCCAGCCGGCCGCCCAGCCCCAGTGCAAACAGCGGCCGCAACCGGGCCAGAAAGCCGCCGGATGGTGCCAGCACCAGCGCGGTACGGATGCGCACCACACGTACACCGAAGGCTTCCGCCTTGCGGGCGGCCTGCTCCCAGTCTTCGCACAGCTCGGAACCGAAGTCGCGGGTGCCCGGTGTGCTTTCTTCGGTGACCAGCTGTTCGCCGGTATCGCCATACCAGCCGATGGCCGAGCCGGAGATCAGCAGGGGGGGTGCCTGTGACAGCTGTGCCATCCAGCCGACCAGCTCATCGGTGAGCCGGATGCGGCTGTCACGCAGCAGCCGCCTGCGGCCCGCGGTCCAGGGCCGGTCGGCAATGGGCGCACCCGCCAGGTTGATGATCGCATCCAGCTGGATGTCGCCCAGCTCCTGCAGGCTGGCCACGCCCCGCACACCCTTGCCGCAGAGGGGTTCCACCTGCTCCGGTCGCCGGCTCCAGACCAGCAGTTCATGTCCCTGTTCCAGCCAGAAGGCACAGAGTGCCCGTCCGATCAGTCCGGTTCCACCAGTCAATAGAATTCGCATTTCGACCTCCTTTGCCAAACGTTGCAAGCGTACAGCTCCTACAGATAGGACAGGATCCGTGCAGCCGGCGTCACCAAAGGGCTGGCGACCTGTCCACCCGGTGTAGCGGTTGCCGGTAGTGACTGGATGCTGCCGGTTGCACTTGATCTGCGTCAATTTGTTTTTGCCGTGCAGTCCCTACTATCACCACATCTTGTGCCTCGACGGCATTCATGACACAACATGGTGTGGGTGGTGAGAATGATGGAAATAACGCAAACAGCAGCGGAAGCAACCCTGGTACGCAAGCGCAACGGTCAGCCGGAGCGCTTTGCAGCAGACAAGATCGAGGCCGCTGTTGCGGCGGCGGCGCGAGCCACCGGTGAGCTGAACGCGGCGCAGGTGCGGGAAGTAACTGGCCAGGTACTGGCACAGCTGCCGGTGCGCGAGGTGCTGGATATCGAAAGCATCCAGGACGTGGTGGAACGCTGCCTGATGCAGGGTGGCTACTGGCAGACCGCGCGTGCCTACATCGTCTATCGCGAACAGCACCAGCGGCTGCGCCGTAACCGCCATGAGCTGGTGGACGTGGCCGCCGCCATGAATGAATACCTGAACCAGGAAGACTGGCGGGTACGCGCCAACGCCAACCAGGGCTATTCGCTGGGCGGACTGATCCTCAACGTGTCCGGCAAGGTCACCGCCAACTACTGGCTCAACGAGGTATACAGTCCGGAAATCGGTGCGGCCCACCGCAGTGGTGATCTGCACATTCATGACCTGGACATGCTGGCCGGCTACTGTGCCGGCTGGTCGCTGCGCACCCTGCTCAATGAGGGCTTCAACGGTATTCCCGGCCGCATCGAGGCCGGTCCGCCCAAACACCTGAGCAGTGCGCTGGGGCAGATGGTCAACTTTCTGGGTACCCTGCAGAACGAATGGGCCGGTGCACAGGCATTCAGCTCCTTCGATACCTACCTGGCGCCCTTTGTGCGCAAGGATGCCATGAACTATAGGCAGGTGCGCCAGTGCATCCAGGAGTTCATCTACAACCTCAACGTGCCGTCCCGCTGGGGTACGCAGACGCCCTTTACCAACCTGACCTTCGACTGGGTGTGTCCGGAAGATCTGCGCGAGCAGATCCCCTACATCGGTGGCGAGGAAATGCTCTTCGCCTATGGCGATCTGCAAGAGGAGATGGACCTGATCAACCGTGCCTACATTGAGGTGATGCAGGCCGGTGACGGGCTGGGTCGGGTGTTCACCTTCCCGATCCCCACCTACAATATCACCAGGGATTTTCCATGGGACAGCGAAAACGCCAACCTGCTGTTCGCCATGACCGCCCGCTACGGTCTGCCGTACTTCCAGAACTTCATAAACTCCGACCTGGAGCCCAACCAGGTGCGCTCCATGTGCTGCCGCCTGCAACTGGACGTGCGCGAGCTGCTCAAGCGCGGTGGCGGCCTGTTTGGCTCGGCGGAGCAGACCGGTTCGCTGGGTGTGGTGACCATCAACTGTGCGCGGCTGGGTTACCTGTTTAGGCATGACCTGCCGGGCCTCTATCAGCAGCTGGACCAGTTGCTGGATATGGCTCGCGACAGTCTGGAGGTCAAGCGCAAGGTCATCCAGAACTACATGGACAGCGGTTTGTATCCTTACACCAAAAGGTATCTGGGCACGCTGCGCAACCACTTCTCCACCATCGGCGTCAACGGACTGCATGAGATGGTGCGCAACCTGACCGGTGATCGTGAGGGCATGCATACCGAAGCCGGTCGCCAGCTGGCGCTGGACCTGCTGGACCATATCCGCGCCAAGATGGTGCAGTACCAGGAAGAGACCGGGAACCTCTATAACCTGGAGGCCACACCGGCCGAAGGTACCACCTACCGGTTTGCCCGCGAGGACAGGAAGCGCTTCCCGGATATCCTGCAGGCCGGTTATGCGGATGCACCCTATTACACCAACAGCTCGCAGCTGCCGGTCGGTTTTACTGACGATGCCTTCGAGGCCTTGCAGCTGCAGGACGAGCTGCAGTGCAAGTACACCGGCGGCACGGTATTGCACCTGTACATGAACGAGCGGATCTCCTCGGTACAGGCCTGCAAGACGCTGGTGAAAACGGCCCTGGCCAACTTTCGTCTGCCGTATCTGACCATTACGCCCACCTTCTCCATTTGTCCGGTGCATGGCTACCTGGCCGGCGAGCATGAGTTCTGTCCGCAGTGCGATGCACAGTTGGAGGCCGAGCTGGAGCAGGAAGCGGTCAAGATGCATTGAACGGAACCCTATAAATGGCTGTGGTCGTGATCCGTCCTGTTCGGGTTATCGCGGCCAGGGTCGCTCTTACAGAAATAACTACCCCAAGCTTGTCGGCAGGAGCCGGCAGTTTTTTCAACAGAAGGAAATCAAGCATGCAAAACAGCAAACTCCCTGAAGAACGTCGTCAGCGCTGCGAGGTATGGACCCGCGTCATGGGCTATCACCGTCCGGTCAGCGCCTTCAATGCCGGCAAGCAGTCCGAACATCGCGAGCGTCGGCACTTCACCGAGCAGGCCAGCCGCAGCGCATGAGCCTGTCAATCCGGGTCGGGGGCATGGTGCCCCTGACCACCATCGACTATCCCGATCACCTGTCCTGCGTGATCTTTTGTCAGGGCTGCGCCTGGCGCTGCCATTACTGTCACAATCCCGATCTGATCGCACCCACCGGCAGCAACGAGCTGGACTGGCAGGAGGTGCTGAGATTTCTGGGCAAGCGCCGTGGCCTGCTGCAGGCCGTGGTGTTCAGTGGTGGCGAGGCCACCATGCAACCGGGTCTGGCTGCTGCCATGCAACAGGTGCGGGAGCTGGGCTTCAAGGTGGGCTTGCATACCGCCGGGATCAAGCCGGGCGCTTTGCTGAAGGTGCTGCCGCTGTGCGACTGGGTGGGTTTTGATGTCAAGGCACCCTACGGCAAGGCACAGCAGGTGACCGGTATCATCGGCAGTGATGCCGCCAACTGGCAGAGCTTGCAGTATTTGCTGGGCAGCGGTGTGGACTACGAATGCCGCACCACAGTGCACTGGCAGCTGTTGCAGCCGGATGATCTGCGTGCACTGGCCCGGCAGCTGCGCGAACGCGGCGTGCAGCGTTTTGCGGTCCAGCTGGCGCGTGACGGCAACTTGCTGAATGAGCAACTCAAGCCACAGCAAGTACCTGCAGAAGCCGGCTTGCTCTGGCAGGAGCTGGCGGCCGTCTTTCCACACTTTGAGCTCAGGGAAGGCTAGGCTGGCCTGCTTGCAAAAACAGTCTGGATGCCTGGAATCGGGTTTCGTGAACTGACTTTCAGGGAACTTACTGGCTTAGAGTGCTTCATAGGGATGTGAACTTATCACCAGGTTGCCAAAGCTGTTTTGGCTGTTAAAACCGTTCTAGCGGTGCCCTTGTGCTATAGTCACATCCGCAAAAATATATCAAAGGCTAGGGAGTGTCAGAAATCTGACTAAGGCTAAGAAATTTGCCCCTTCAAAGTAAGGCACGGATGCTCTGTAAAACTCCCCGTTCTCAATAAACTTGCCTTGTCGACCTCAGGCTGACGGCTGAGCTGCGTCTTGCCTTTGCGACACAGGTTTTTCATTTCCGGCTCAGGGATGACCGATTCGGCATCCGTGAGCGTTTGGATTGCGAACAGGTATTTTCAGAGTATGAAATCCCTTGTTGTTCACGGCTGTAGCCTGGTACTGGCTTGTTCAATATTGCAGGCTCAGGCCAGCACCGAGTATGACTCATTGGTCTTGGAGGCTCGCTCGGGTAACCAGGCACCCTTGCTGAACTGGCTGGCCGAGCACGAAAATCAGCTAAGCATCAACCAGACAGCCGACTGGCTGCAGGTCGCCAACTGGGCGGGCGATGACCGTCTGGTGGTTGATGTCTGGCAGCGACTGCCAGATAGGCAGGCCATTCCTGAGCGGGGTGTTTTCGCGGTGGCCCGCTCGTACCGCAACCTCAAGCTTTGGCCCGAGTCGCTGGAACTGTGGCAGCGCATTTTGCGGCGCGATCCGGGTCAGCAGGAAGCCCGGGCCGGCTGGATCATGACCCTGTCCGATGCAGCCGATCACGCTAAAGCGCGGCAGCAGGCCGAACGCTTTGTGCATGACAGCGGAAGCTTCCTGAGTCATCAGGTTTTGCTGTATGTCGTGCGTGCCCGTGGCAACGGCTGGGACGAGTTGTTCATGCTAACCCGGTTGCATGACCTGTCCGGTGACAGTCCCGAGCTCAGTGAGGAAAGAATGCGGGCCATGGCGGCGCTGCAGGTTTCCGGTCCGGCGCTGCAGCTGTCTGAAGATTTACCATTGAACGCACAGAGCCACCGCCAGCTTGAGCTGGACCAGGTAGCGGAAATGGTTCGTGTGGCGCATATCAGCACGCGTGGTGAACAAGAGAAGTACTGGATTGCCGATCGTGCTCTTGAGCGTTATCAGGTGCTGCTGCAGGAGTGGGACGGACTGGCCGATGCCGAGGAGCAAATCCTGCTGGCCAGAACAGACCGTATGGGTGCCCTGTTGGCGCGTAACCATTTTGTCGAGGTCATTGCAGAATACGAGGATATGCAGGCTGCTGGCCATGTGGTCCCGGACTATGCGCGACGCTGGGTTGCTTCGGCATACTTGTCGGCGCGTCAGCCGGAGGCTGCCCTGCAAATTATGGAAGAGCTGTTTCATGGTATTCCGCCGGCAGAGCTGCCGCTGGAAGATTCTCAAGAACTGTTTTTTGCTGCGCTGGAAAGCGAACGGATTGAGCGCGGTGGCGCCTTGGCCAAGTCCATTCTGCAGGATACGCCTTACCACAGGTACCACTTTGGCTCGCCCACCCCGCAACCCAACGATAATTGGCTGTCGGGCCAGGTTCTGTATGGACACTATCTGTACAAGAGCAACCGGCTGGATCTGGCCGAACAGCACAGCCGTCAAATGGCCTATTCGGGTCCGGGTAACCAGGGCCTGCGCATTAACCATGCAGAAGTTCTGTTGGCCAGGGGTTTGCCCCGTGCCGCCGAGCACGAACTCAAGCTGGCTGAAGTGTATGAGCCCAGAAATCTGCAGCTGGAACAACAGCAGGCCTATGTTGCCCAGACCCTGCAGGAATGGCGCCAGTTCGACCTGTTGGTCGAGGATGTGGTGCAGCGCAGCCCACACGAGCCTTCCGTCCGCCAGCTGGCGCGTTATCACCAGGTGGAGAACATGCGTGAGTTCAGGCTGGACGGCAGCAAGGGCATCTCGTCAGGCAGCCCGGTCAGCGGTTCCCATGACCTGAATCTCAGGGCAGCCCTGTATGCGCCCCGCCAGTTTGATCATTGGCGGCCGTTTGTCGCCTATGACTATTCGACCGGCCGTTTTGACGAGGGCACGGGGCACAACCGGATTACTGCTGCAGGTGTGGAATACACCAGCAGAAACAACTGGGCCGAGCTGGAGCTTTCCAACCATCGTGCCCGTGGCGGCAGCAGGCTAGGGGCACGCCTGGCGTATCAGTATGACTTCAATGATCACTGGAGGGCCGGTGCCGAACTTGAGCGTCTGTCACGGCAGACACCGTTGCGGGCGATCCGCAATGGTGTGACTGCCAATCGGGGCAGCCTCAACTTGCGCTGGTACCAGAATGAACGCCGTGAATATCAGGCGAGCGTGGCCCGAAGCCACTTTTCTGATAGCAACAACCGGATGGAGTATGGCATCAGCGGCAAGGAGCGGCTGTACAGCAGTGCCCATCTGACCCTGGACCTGCAGCCCTCCATTGGCGTCAGTACCAATACCAAAAAAGATGCTGCCTATTACAACCCCAAGCGGGATTTCTACGTACTACCGACCCTGTTTGCCGAGCACACCCTGTATCGCCGCTATGAAAAAGCCTGGCGCCAGCAGTTTGTAGCCGGTGCGGGCGGGTACTGGCAGAAGGGATACGGTAGCGGGTCCATGGTCACCGTAGGCTATGGACAGCGTTACCAAACCCATAGTGTGCTGGATGGCGGTGCCATGCTGGTCTGGAGCAAACAGCCCTATGACGGCAAGCGCGAGCATGATTTCAGTCTGGTTTTTGATGTGAATTACAGGTTTTAAGGTTGAAATGAAAAAAAGCATTTTTCAGGCAGTAGCCGTTTTTTTCGCCCTGTTCATTACGGCTGCCAACGCATACCAGCAGCCAGAATTTCTGAAGCCGCAGGAACGTCCTGGGCTGAACATGGAGAAACCCTGGCCAGCCAACCACTTTCTGGCGCTCTGCTACCACGATGTCGAAGATGACTTTGCGGACGAGCGTTACATGTCTGTGCGGTCCAGCGCCCTGAATGACCAGATGGCCTGGTTGAAAAACAATGGGTATACCGCAGTGAGCGTACAGCAGATCCTGGATGCCCATCATGGTGGCACGCCGTTGCCCGAAAAGGCGGTCCTGTTGAGCTTTGATGATGGCTACAGCAGTTTTTACACTCGTGTGTATCCCTTGCTCAAGGCCTACAACTGGCCGGCGCTCTGGGCTCCGGTTGGCAAATGGCTGGATACCCCAGAGGACCAGATGGTGGATTTTGGTGGCTTGCTAACAGAGCGCAAGCGCTTTGCTGACTGGGATATTGTGCGCGAGCTCAAAGACTCACCGCTGGTCGAGATCGGCTCGCACACCTGGGATTCCCACTTCGGTGTGCTGGCCAACCCGCAAGGCAGCAAGCTGCCGGTGGCGGCCAACCGCATATACGACAAGGACAAGGGCCAGTACGAGGCCAAGCAGGAGTTTTACCAGCGCATGGACGCGGATGTATCACGCATTACCAGCAAGCTACGCGAGGTTACCGGCAAATCGCCGCGCGCTTGGGTCTGGCCCTACGGCGCTGCCAGCGGCACCACATTGTCCATTGCGCGCAAGTATGGCTATGAAATGGCCTTTACCTTGCGACCAGGGCTGGCAGATGTAAAAAATCTAAGCGACATTCCACGCATGCTGATTTCCGGCAACCCTAGTATCGACCATTTTGCCAATCAGGTAACCAGCTTTGAGGAGCAAAATTCTGCACGGGTCATGCACGTTGATCTGGATTATGTGTACGACGAAAACCAGGCGCAACAGACCCGCAACATTGATGCGCTGATCCAGCGTGTGTTCGACATGAAGATTTCCCATGTCTTCCTGCAGGCGTATGCCGATCCGAAAGGTGATGGCACCGTGGAGTCGCTGTATTTCCCCAATCGCCATCTGCCGATGCGGGCTGATCTGTTCAATTTCATTTCTTGGCAGCTACAAAACCGTGCGGACGTCAAGGTCTATGCCTGGATGCCGGTGCTGTCATTCAACCTGGATCAGAATATTCCGCGGGTGCTGGCCCAGCAGCCGGATGGCAGCAAAAGTTTGGACCTGTCGCAATATCGCAGATTGTCGCCATGGAGTGCAGAAGCACGCAGGAAAATTATCGACATCTATGAAGATCTGGCTGGTAGTGCGGCTTTCCACGGTATTTTGTTCCACGATGATGCCCTGTTGTCGGATTTCGAGGATGCCGGCCAGGATGCATTGGCCGCCTATCGCCAGCAGGGCTTTGGTGACGATCTGGAAGCCATTCGCAATTCGCCGCAGCAGATGGATGCCTGGAGCAGGTACAAGTCCCGCTTCATGACGGACTTCACCCTGGAGCTTGCCGACAGAGTTCGTGCTGTCCGTGGACCACAGATCAAGACCGCCCGCAACATATTTGCCATGCCGGTGCTTGAGCCGGGTTCCAGCCGGTGGTTTGGCCAGAATCTGGAAGAGTTCATTGACAACTATGACTGGACGGCAGTCATGGCGATGCCGCTGATGGAGGGTGTGCCACTCAAGGAAAGCAATCGCTGGCTGCATAAACTGGTGGCCGAGGTCAATCGCCATCCGCAGGGACGCAGCAAGGTTCTTTTCGAGTTGCAGGCGCTGGATTGGAGCAAAGAGGGTGAGCATATCCCGATTCCGGAGAAGCGTCTGGCGGAGTGGATGTATCAATTGCAGCTCAGTGGTGCCAAGCACTTTGGCTATTACCCGGACGACTTTGTCAACGACTATCCCAGTATCAAGAAGATCCGGCCTGCTTTCTCATCCTATTGGTACCCTGACCATGATTGACAGACTGTTTACTTTTTTGCTGTTGTGCCTGGTGCTCGGTATTCCGCTCGGTGTTGCGGCAATGTTTACCGGACAGGTACTGCTGAACTTTGTCTTTTTCTGGCCCTTGCTGATGTCCGGAATCTGGATGGCGGGCGGCATCTACTTCTGGTTGCGCCTCGAACGCCACTGGCCGTGGGGCAAGGATGTTCCGCCCCCCGAGCTGCCCGGCAATCCGCTAGTGTCCATTCTCATCCCTTGCTACAACGAGGGTGTCAACGTTCGTGAAACGATTGCTGCTGCGATGGCCCAGCGGCATACCAACATTGAGGTTATTGCGATCAATGATGGCTCTTCTGACCATACTGGCGAAGAGCTGGATCGCCTGGCGCGTGAGCATGACCGGCTTCGTGTGGTGCATTTGGCCAAAAACCAGGGCAAGGCCGTGGCTCTCAAAGCGGGCGCATTGGTTTCGCGTAGTGACTTGTTGGTATGCATTGATGGTGATGCCATGCTGGATCAGGATGCAGTGGCTTATATGGTTGCTCCCATGATCAATCAGCCACGGGTCGGGGCAGTCACCGGTAATCCGCGTATCCGCACTCGCTCTACTTTGGTGGGCAGGGTTCAGGTGGGCGAATTTTCTTCCATCATTGGTTTGATCAAGCGTACCCAGCGGGTCTACGGCCGGGTATTTGCCGTATCGGGCGTACTGGCGGCATTTCGCAAACGTGCACTGGCGGAAGTCGGCTACTGGAGCCAGGACATGGCGACAGAAGATATTGATATCAGCTGGAAGTTGCAGCTTGGCCACTGGTCAATATTTTTTGAGCCGCGTGCCATCGCCTGGATCCTGATGCCGGAGATGCTGCGCGGCCTGTGGAGGCAAAGATTGCGCTGGGCACAGGGCGGTGCCGAGGTATTTGTGAAGAACATTCGCAGCATCTGGAGTTGGCGCAAGCGTCGCATGTGGCCGCTGATGCTGGAATTCTGCCTGTCAGCAATCTGGGCCTTTGCCTTCATGATCAGTGTTGTTCTGTTTTTTGTTGGCATGCTTTTTCCATTGCCGAAAAATCTGGTGATCCTGAATCTTTTTCCGCCACATTTTACCGGGTTGCTGCTGGGCATCGTGTGCCTGCTACAGTTTTGCGTCAGCCTGTTGATTGAGCGTCGTTATGAGAACAATTTGTTCCGCTCGATGTTCTGGGTAATCTGGTATCCGGTGGTGTACTGGGTATTGAGCTTGCTTACCACGCTGGTTGCTTTTACGGCCGTTATGCTCAGGCAGCGTCAGGAGCGTGCTCGTTGGGTGAGTCCAGACCGTGGCATAGACAGGGAGAGCGTCTTACCATGAGCCATCCATTGATTTATACCGAGTTGCGCTGGTTGCCAAAACTGCTGGATGTCCTGCTGACTTTGCTGGCGTGGGGTGGTTTTCTTTGGCTGATCTATCGTGGCTTCATGCTGACCCTGCAAGAAAGCAGTTACTTCGGCAACAACCCGGCATTGGGAACTTTCGGTTCAATTCTCAGCTATTTTGTACTGATTATCATTGGTAGCCTGGCGTTGGTTTTCTGGGCCAAATACAACCAGTACCGTTATCATTACGAGCGTCGTCAGCGCCGGAGCGGGTTGGCGCTAAAGGAGCTGGCAGAAAGTCTTGAAGTGGACCAGGAAATCATGAGCAGAGCGCATACCGCCCGTACCCAGATATTTCATCACGATGAGAGCGGGTGTGTAGAGAAGGCAGAAATCATCTCCTGACAAGCTGTGGATAGGCTGGCATTTTCACGCGTGCCATTTGTCCTTAGCCGCCTTCTTGGCATACACTGGCTTCCGGCCCCACAGGGTGCCGGCCAGTACCTTCGGTATTCCGCCCGCCCTCTCTGCGGGCGTATCCGTTTGTAGTATTCCAGCTGCAAATGGATGCCTGCCTATGTAGCGTGGAGCCTTCATGACCATCCTGAAATCCTACCGGGCGTTGTATTTCGCCACTTTTTTGATGTTGCTGGGCTCCGGTCTGCTCAGCACCTATCTTGCGCTGCATGTGGCAGACCGCGCCAACAGCATCTGGGTGGGTGCGTTGATGACCTCTTTCTATCTCGGGCTGGTGGGTGGCGGCAAGACCGGACACCGGCTGATTGCCAAGGTTGGCCACATCCGTGCCTATGTGGCCAGTGCGGGGATTGTCGGGGCGGCAGCCATTGCCCATGGATTGGTGGACGAGCTCCTGTTCTGGCTGGTGCTGCGTCTGCTGGTGGGCGTCGGCATGATGTGCATGTACATGGTGGTGGAAAGCTGGCTCAACGAGCAAAGCAGCAGCGAGAACCGCGGCAAGGTGTTTTCCGGTTACATGATGGCATCCTACCTGGGCATGGTGGTGGGTCAGCTGGTGCTGGCCAGCTTGCCGAACATGAGTATCGAGCTGCTGATGCTGGTGGCACTGTGCTTTTCCCTCTGCCTGGTGCCGGTGGCCCTGACCCGGCGCATTCACCCGGAGCCCTTGCATCCGGCTTCCCTGTCGCCGCGCTACTTTTATCGGCAGGTACCGATTGCCATGTTTTCCACCCTGTTTGCCGGTGCGGTAGTGGGTGCCTTCTATGGTCTGGCGCCCCTGTATGCCACCCGGGTGGGCATGGAGACCCGGGATATCGGCCTGTTCATGGCCTGCTGCGTGGCGGCCGGTTTTCTGGTTCAGCTACCGCTGGGCTGGCTGTCGGACAACTTCGAGCGGCCACGGCTGATCCGGGTGCTGAGCATCCTGTTGCTGCTGGTGGCAGCGCCCCAGGCAATTCGTACCGACTGGCCGCTGTGGCTGCTGTTTGCCGGTGGAGCGCTGACCTGCGCTTTTGTCTTCAGCCTGTATCCGCTGGCGGTGGCGCTGGCCAATGACAACGTGGATCCGGAAAAGCGGGTTTCCCTGGCGGCGGTGCTGCTGGCCGTGTTCGGGATCGGGGCCAGCATCGGGCCTTTGCTGGTTGGCAGCCTGATGCGCGGCATGGGGCCCAACATGCTCTATGTGTTCTTTTGTGTCAGCGCCGGGCTGATCGCGTTGCGTGTGCGTCCCCAGATCAAGACGCTGGAGACGGAAATCCCGGAAGAGCCGGTCGAGCACGTTTCGATTCCCGATGGTCTGGTCAGTTCGCCACTGGCGGTGGCGCTGGACCCGCGTATCGAGGAAGAGCAGGTACAGGAGTACATGGTAGACATCCCGCTGGAAGATGGTCCGGATGTTCCGGCAGATACGGAAGAACAGCACTTCTGACGTCTTTCCTGTCAGAGATCCGTACGGCAAGCGACAGGCGCTTCCTGTCGTTTTGTCCTGTACCGGATGGCCCGGCCATGTAGAATGAGCGACTTTGAATATTGCAGGCGGATCCGTACGTGGAACTAATGCTCTATCTGGTGGTGGGCGCACTCTCCGGTGTGCTGGCCGGTCTCTTCGGTGTCGGTGGCGGCCTGATTCTGGTGCCGGTGCTGGTATACAGCCTGACGGCGCAGGGTGTCAGCGTCGATGTGCTGACCCATATCGCGGTGGGCACCGCGCTGGCCACCATCGTTTTCACCTCGGTCAACTCGGTACTGGCGCATCAGAAGCACAAGGCGATCCTGTGGCACCTGGTACGCCCGATCAGCCTGGGCGTGCTGGGTGGCGCGGCGCTGGGCGCGATGACCGCCTCGATGATCCAGGGACCGATGCTGCAAAAGATCATCGGCGTGTTTGCGCTGACCATGGCCGCGCAGATGGCTTTCAACCTGACCCCGAAAACCCGCAAGCCGCCACCCGAAACGCCCGGGTTGCTGGTTGCCGGCGGCGTGATCGGCTGGGCTTCGGCCATCTTCGGCATTGCCGGCGGTTCGCTGACCGTGCCGTTTCTGGTCTGGCGCAGTACCGACATGAAAAAAGCCGTAGGCACTTCTGCAGCCTGTGGGGTGCCCATCGCGCTGGCCGCCGCCATTGGCTATGTGGTGACCGGCTGGAGCGCCGAAGGTCTGCCCGAGTGGAGTACCGGTTTTGTCTATTGGCCGGCGGTGATCGGCATGGCCGCCACCTCCATGCTGTTTGCCCGGGTCGGGGCAAGGCTGGCACACCGGCTGGATCCGCTGCTGCTCAAGCGCCTGTTCGCGCTGATGCTGGTGGTGGTCGGCTGTAGTTTTCTGCTTCGATAAGGCACAGGCATGCTGCAATACCCTGCAATCGATCCGGTGGCCATCGCTGTCGGACCACTGAAAATCCACTGGTACGGGCTGATGTATCTGGTCGGCATCGGTGCCGCCTGGTGGCTGGCCAGGCGTCGGCTGGAACAGTTCGATCCGGCCTGGAACAAAGACATCCTGTCCGATCTGGTGTTCTGGTGTGCATTGGGCGTGATCGCCGGTGGCCGGCTGGGCTATGTACTGTTTTACGACCTGGCGGCCTACATCGCCAATCCGGCACTGGTGCTGCGCATCTGGGAGGGCGGCATGTCCTTCCACGGCGGCTTTCTGGGTGTGCTGATTGCCGTGTTCTGGTTTGCCCGCAAGCACAAAAAGCCGTTCTGGGCGCTGGTGGACTTCATCGCACCGCTGGTGCCGATCGGACTGGGAGCCGGCCGCATCGGCAACTTCATCAATGCCGAGCTGTGGGGCAAGGCAACCGATGTGCCCTGGGCCATGGTGTTTCCCACGGATCCTGCCCAGCTGGCCCGGCACCCGTCACAGCTGTACCAGTTTGCGCTGGAGGGCGTGGCGTTGTTTGTCATTCTCTGGCTGTACACCCGCAGGCCCAGGCCGACCATGGCGGTTTCCGGCCTGTTTGCCCTCTGCTATGGCGTATTCCGCTTCATCGTTGAATTTGTCCGTGTGCCGGATGCCCAGCTGGGCTATCTGGCCTTCGACTGGCTGACCATGGGCCAGATCCTGTGCCTGCCGATGATGGCGGTGGGCGTTGCCCTGATGGTTTTCGCTTACCGGCGCGAGGAGGTGCGCACATGAAACAGTATCTCGACCTGATGCGCCATGTGCGCGATACCGGCATCGACAAGGCCGACCGTACCGGTACCGGAACCCGCAGCGTATTCGGTTACCAGATGCGCTTTGACCTGGCGAACGGCTTTCCGCTGGTCACTACCAAGAAGTGCCACCTGCGCTCGATCATTCACGAACTACTGTGGTTCTTGCAGGGTGATACCAACATCAGGTATCTGAAGGACAACGGCGTCAGCATCTGGGACGAGTGGGCCGATGAAAACGGCGATCTGGGCCCGGTGTACGGTTACCAGTGGCGCAGCTGGCCTGCGCCCAACGGTGAGTCCATCGACCAGATCAGCAAGCTGGTGGAGACCATCAAGACCAATCCGGACTCGCGGCGCATGATCGTCTCCGCCTGGAACCCGGCGCTGGTCGACCAGATGGCACTGCCACCCTGCCACGCACTGTTCCAGTTCTATGTGGCCGACGGCAGGCTCAGCTGCCAGCTGTACCAGCGCTCGGCGGACATCTTCCTTGGCGTGCCTTTCAACATCGCCAGCTATGCGCTGCTGACCCTGATGCTGGCGCAGGTATGCGACCTGCAGCCGGGCGAGTTCATCTGGAGTGGTGGCGACTGCCATCTGTATTCCAACCATATGGAGCAGGTGGAAGAACAGCTGTCACGCGAGCCTTTCCCGTTGCCAACGATGAAGATCAATCCTGAAGTGAAAGATGTGTTTGCCTTCCGTTTTGAGGATTTCGAGCTGTGTGATTATCAGGCGCACCCGCATATCAAGGCGCCCGTAGCGGTTTGATTTTCTTTTGCGGTGTAGGGTGCTGGCTGGTGACCGTACTGCGGCTACGCACCTGCGCCGAAGCAAGCTTCGACACAGGTGCTGATGCCTTGCACGGCCACCAGCCAGCACCGAAACACCGCGTGTTTTGAGGGAGGGTGGCCCGGCGTTGCCGGGCTGCTGTCGCGTGTGTGTTGGATGCTCTGATGGGGATCACCCACTCAAGTCGGGTGATGACGAAAAAAGAGATCGTTCAGACAAAGTAGATCGCGCTGATATCGGAAAAATATTCAGTTCTTCACGCGACAGCAGCCTGCCGCAGGCGGGCTAAAACCCCTCACCCCGCACAAGGTGGACCTGCCAGCAACCGAAGTGCATCCCCCTCGCAGCAACCGCAGTGAAACCCACCACAGCAACCGCAGTGCAAAACCGCTCCCACAAGCCATTCTCCGGTATGCTGTGGGCAAACCTAACGCGACGGGATACTCATGTATAACTGGCTTAACGACCTGCCCAAGGCCGAACTGCACCTGCATCTGGAAGGTTCACTGGAACCCGAGCTGATGTTCGAGCTGGCGCAGCGCAACCGGATTCAGCTGCCCTGGAGCTCGGTGGATGAAGTCCGCAGTGCCTACAGCTTCAACAACCTGCAGGAATTCCTCGATATCTACTATCAGGGCGCCAATGTGCTGCAGACCGAGCAGGACTTCTACGACCTGACCATGGCCTACCTGAAGAAGTGCGAGGAGCAGAATGTGCTCCACGTGGAACCTTTCTTCGATCCGCAGACCCATACCGATCGCGGGATTCCCTTCGAGGTGCCGATTCGCGGCATCAGCGAGGCGCTGGCGGATGCCCGGGATCTGATGGGTATCAGCAGCGGGCTGATCCTGTGCTTTTTGCGACATCTGAGCGAGGAAGAGGCCTTTGCCACGCTGGAGCAGGCCATGCCGTTCCGTGATCTGTTCTTTGCCGTGGGTCTGGACAGCTCCGAAGTGGGCCACCCGCCGGTCAAGTTTGCCAGTGTGTTTGCCAGGGCACGCAGCGAAGGCCTGTTGGCGGTGGCCCATGCCGGCGAGGAAGGGCCGCCCGAGTACATCTGGCAGGCGCTGGATGTGCTCAAGGTGGACCGTATCGACCATGGCGTGCGTGCCTGGGAAGACCAGAAGCTGGTGCAGCGGCTGATCGACGAGCAGATCGCGCTGACGGTCTGTCCGCTGTCCAATACCAGGCTGAAAGTCTACGAGCACATGAGCCAGCACCCGATCCTGCAGATGCTGGAGCGTGGTCTGCTAGTCACGGTCAACTCGGATGATCCGGCCTATTTCGGCGGCTATGTGACGGAAAACTACATGGCGCTGCATGAGCACCTGGGCATGACCAGGGAACAGGCCGAGCGGCTGGCTGCCAACGGCTTTGCGGCGCGGCTGGCACCCTGAACCGTCCAAGCCTTATCCGAATGTCGTGCTGAATCCGCCTTTTGCAGCTGGCTATACTGTGCTTCGGTAGGGCGGATCCGGCTCTGGCGCAGGCCGTGCGACCGGACTTTCCGCCATCATCAAATGGATGGAGGAGCAGGGTAATGACGGACTCTCAAGAGCTGGTGCTGAGCGCGATACGCAACCGGGTGGGGCATATCATCCTGAACCGGCCGGCCGCCTACAACGCCACCAATCTGGATATGGTCTGTACGGTTCTGGAACAGTTGCGCGCCTGGGAGACAGAGGATGAGGTGCTGGCTGTGGTGCTGCGCGCCACGGGCGACAAGGCGTTCTGTGCCGGTGGCGACATTCGCGAATTGTACGATAATCATCTGGCCGGCAGTCCGCGCGCCATGGAATTCTTTAATCAGGAATACAAGCTCGATCAGCTGATTTACGATTATCCAAAGCCCCTGCTGGCCCTTGGTGAGGGACTGGTGCTGGGAGGTGGCATGGGCCTGTTCCAGGGAGCGGCCTACCGGGTCATTACGGAAAATGCACGCCTGGGTATGCCGGAGACGGGCATCGGCTATTTTCCGGATGTCGGAGGCAGTTATTTCCTGCCGCGGTTGAGCGGTGAAACCGGCACCTATCTTTCAGTCAGCGGCAGCATGGTCAATGCGGCCGATGCGCTGTACACGGGACTGGCGGACTGGATGGTTCCGGCCGAGCGGATTGCCGAGCTGGACCAGTGTCTGGACCGGCAGGAATGGGATACTTCGGCCGACGCCGTGATTCGCAGCATCCTGGAAAGGCTATCCGAACCGGCACCGGCAAACGGCGTCCTGGCGGCAGTACAACCTGCCATTGACCAGCACTTTGCCTTTGATGGTGTGCCGCAGATCATCGCTTCGCTGGAGACCGAGCAGCGCCCGGAATACAGCGAGTGGGCGCAGCAGACCCTGGCCACCCTGGCCAGCCGTTCCCCCATGGCCAAGTGCATGGCGCTGGCCATGCAACGTCGCGGCCGCAAGCTGTCGCTGCAGGACTGCTTTGCCATGGAGCTGCAGGCCATCCGCTACTGGTTCGATCGCGGTGACTTCATCGAGGGCGTACGGGCAGCCATTGTCGACAAGGACAAGAATCCGCAATGGAAGTACACCAGCGTGGATCAGGTGCCACCGGCAGAGATCGAGGACATGCTGGCCGGATTTTAGTGGCCGGAAAGAACGCGGCCGGGGCGGTACCGCAACAAGGTACGCCCCGCAGGGTGATCACTAGCCCGAATATTTCACCACAAACAAGAACGACGAAGCCTTAATTCTTTATAATACAGTTGCTTAAAAAGACTATGGAGGGGCTCGCCGTTGATACAATGTACCGCAAAAAACATTGAATTTGGACGTTTTGGTCGCAAGCACATTGAGGCTAATTTCAAGGGCGGAAATATCAGCTCTGACGGTGGTGCTTTGTTGCTGCGTCAGATGGGTCGTCAGCAGGGTTTATCGGAAGCAGCTGCCGGCGCTTTGCGTGATCCTCGCAACCCACTTCAGGTCGTCCATAGTCTGCGCAACTTGGTTGTCCAGCGTATTTATGGGCTGTGCTGCGGTTACGAAGACCTCAACGACCACAATCAGCTACGTCATGATCCGTTGCTACAAACAGCCGTCGGTACCGACCAAGAGCTGGCCAGCTCGCCCTCTTTTTCCCGCATGGAAACTCGCATCAGCCGTCAGGATCCCTAGGCACTGAACGGCGTATTGGTCAAGCAGTTTCATAGCTATTACAACCACTACTACCTGCCACTTTATGTTTTCTGTGGTCAGGCCATGCTTGCGTGCATGCTGCGCCCCTTCCGGATTGGCGGCGCCAAGCACACTGGTGCCATCCTCAAGCTACTGGTCGTTAAGCTGCGTGAACACTGGCCTGGGGTACAAATCATTTTGCGCGGTGACTCTGGTTTCTGCCGTCAGCCCTTGATTCTTGGTGCGAACGCAACCAGGTGGATTACATCATTGGCGTTGCCCGTAACACGCGGCTGGAACGCATGGTTCAGCCCTGGGAAAAGCTGCTAGAAGACGCCTACAAGAAACAGGATACCAAGCGTTCCATCCACGAGTTCAGCTATGCTGCCAGTGCCTGGAAGCGGGAGCGTCGTATGCTGACGCGCCTTCAGTTTGACGCTAAAGGCGTCAATCCGCATTTTGTGGTGACCTCTTTGCGCGGCGCTCCAGACAGACTGTATGACCAACTGTATTGCCAGCGCGGTGAAGCTGAAAACCGTATCAAGGAGGTGCAGCTTGATCTGTTCGGAACCCGGGCCAGAGCCAGCTCGCAAACCATTCGCTGCAGGCTGCTGAAAATCGGTGCTTGCATCATCTACAATACCCGCAAGGTTTACATCTTGCTGGCCAGCAATCACCCGCTACAACATGTTTATCGGCATGCGGTCAAGGCTTTGCCAACATAGAAAACAGCGTGCTGTTCCGCACAGAAAACAACGGGGTAAGGGGAGGGTTGCGGGCGGCTTGGATTTTGTTTAGTGTCTCTTTAACAATTTTCACGCTCAGAAGACATTTCTTCTGAGCAGAGCCGGTGCGTGGTTTTGTCGCTGCGCATCAGGTCGGGGTTGCATAACCG
>ERZ1032915.28-NODE-28-length-31538-cov-7.975193_pt1 | contig 31538 bp, 29 predicted proteins | sample MGYA00517090_ERZ1032915 | MGnify/ENA primary metagenome ERZ1032915 (study PRJEB33719, sample SAMN04261607) | wastewater metagenome | biome: rural village; feature: latrine urine exit; material: soil | place: El Salvador | collected 2013-01-14 ...
GCTTTGACCTGCCGCCACAAAAAGGCGACGAGGAACAGGTCTGGGTGGCCGCCGGTATTGGTGTTACACCTTTCATTGCCTGGCTGGAAGGCCTGCAAGACCGGCCTGAGCAAGCGCCTGTGGCCAGCCTGCATTACTGCGCCAACAATGAACAGGATGCGGTCTTTGCAGATCGCCTGCAGCAGCTATGCGAGAAACTGCCCAGCATTCGCCTGCATGTCCACCTCAGCCAGCGTGATGGCCAACTGGATTCCAACCAGCTGCTGGCCGGACGGGATGACAACACCCGAGTGTGGTTCTGTGGACCGGAAGGCTTTGCTGACAGCATTGCACAGGCCATGAACCAGCTGGGCATGAACCCGCACAACCTGCACAGGGAGTTTTTCAGAATGCGCTGACCATCCAGAGGTTCGTTCAAGCCCGTGTAGCTTGGCAGATCAGCAGATACGAAGCAGAGCCCGGTTCCGGTACAGGTTCCGGGCTCTATATGTTTAATCCGTGCTGTCGTGACCAGAATGAATATCAGTGTGACAGTTTGATCGCCTCCCAGCCTTTTGGTAAATCAAAGTGGTCGCCGTAACTATTCAGCACCTGTGCAATGCCGACCACCCTATCGACGGGTGACTGGGCTTCAGACTTGCTCTCGACTGCCTCCAGGCCATGCATGACGGGTTCGGGTTTTAATTGGTTTTTTCTGCTATCTCCAGCTTCTGCAAAAAAGTGTCACGACAGTTTGCAAAATCCGTGTTTCACCGATAAGTTAGTAATAACTCACTTACTTTGAAGGCCACATGAATACCAAACCCAGGCACCTCGCTGCCGCCGAGCGTAAAGAGCTGACCATCGAGACGGTGGTCGAGCTGGCGGCGGAACAAAATCCGGCCGAAATCACCACAACTGCGATTGCCCAGCGTATGGGCTTGACCCAGGGGGCGCTGTTTCGGCATTTCGCCAGCAAAGATGCATTGCTGGAAGCCACCATGCAATGGGTTAGCCGGCGTTTGCTGGACCGGGTGGACCGGGCTGCCGCCAAAACAAGTTGTCCACTTGCTGCGCTGGAGGCAATGTTCATGGCGCATACCAGCTTTGTTGCGCGACACCCGGGAGTGCCGCGCCTGCTGTTTGGCGAGCTGCAACGTCCCGGCAAAACGCTGATCAAGTCCATGGTGGAAACCCTGTTGCAAGAGTACAGCCAACGCTTGCAAGCTCATTTACAGCAAGGCATCGAGCGAGGTGTTTTTTATCAACAGCTGAACACCCAAGCCGCAGCCAGCCTGTATATAGGCAGCATTCAGGCGCTGGTCATTCAATCGACGGTAAGTGGTGAGGCACAGCTGATCAGCCAGCAGGCACCTGCAGCTTTTGCGCTGTTTCGACGTAGCCTGGAGGTTCACCCATGAGTACAGCCAAACGCAGGCTTCCCGTATTTTTGCTGGTGTTGTTGGCGGTTGTCGCCGTGTTGTTCTATGTGTGGCAACAGCAAGCTGACGACCGCAGTGACCGTCTTTTGTTGTACGGCAATGTGGATATCCGTGAGGTGCAGCTGGCGTTCCGACAGCCGGGCCGTTTGCAGACTCTGCATTTTGACGAGGGTGACCGGGTTGCCGAAGGTACCTTGCTGGCGGATCTGGATGCCCAGCCCTACCGGGAAGCGCTGGCAGTTGCCAGTGCCAATACCTGGCTGGCGCGCACCGAGCTGAGCAAGCTGCAAGCCGGCCTGCGCCCGCAGGAAGTCGAGCAGGCGCGGGCTGCGTTGAACCAGGCACAGGCCGTTGCCCGTGATGCCCAGGCCAATCATCAGCGCCAGCAAGTGCTGGTCAAGGATGGCGCTGTTAGCCGCAGTGTGGCAGATGCCGGTCAGGCCGCCCATGAACAGGCGCAAGCCCGGGTCCATTCTGCACGGGCCGCTTTGTCACAAGCTCTGGAAGGCTACCGGCAAGAAGATATTGCCGCTGCCGAAGCTCGGCTGACAGCCGCCGAGGCAGCAGAGGCCCAGGCGGAAACGGCTCTGGCTGATACCCGCCTGCTGGCACCGGCCGATGGCGTGATTCTGTCCCGGATACGCGAAGCCGGCAGCATGCTGGTCAGTCAGGCTGCTGTGTACACATTGAGTCTTGAGCATCCGGTGTATGTACGTGCCTATGTGGGCGAGCCTGATCTGGGCCAGGTCGTGCCCGGACGTCAGGTGCAGGTACGCAGTGATAGCAGTGAGCGTGTTTATCAGGGCCAGATTGGCTTTGTTTCGCCGCGTGCCGAATTTACCCCCAAAACAGTGGAAACTGAAGACTTGCGAACCGAGCTGGTGTATCGACTGCGCATCGTAGTCAGCGATGCTGACGATGCATTGCGCCAGGGAATGCCGGTTACCGTTGAGCTGCAAAGAACCAGCGCGGATGAATGATCTGCTGGCGAGCAACAGCGCACCTGCTGTGCAGTTGACGGAGCTGAGCAAGAGTTTTGGCCCCGTGCAGGCCCTGCATAGCCTGAGTGCACGGGTGGAATACGGACGCCTGACCGGGCTGGTCGGGCCGGATGGTGCCGGTAAAACCACCCTGATGCGTATTTTGATCGGCTTGCTGACCCCCAGCAGTGGTCAGGCCCGTGTCGCTGGTCTGGATACAGTGCGTGAGGCCGAGGCGATCCATGCGACAACCGGCTACATGCCGCAACGCTTTGGCCTGTATGAAGACCTGAGCGTGCTGGAAAATCTACGCCTCTATGCACGACTGCGCGGCCTGGATGTGGGTCAGCAAAGAGGCTTGTTTAAAGAGTTGCTGGACTTTACCCGGCTGGCGCCCTTTACCGCACGTTTGGCTGGCCAACTGTCAGGAGGGATGAAGCAAAAGCTGGGACTGGCCTGTGCCCTGATGGCCAGACCACGGGTGCTGCTGCTGGATGAGCCCGGCGTTGGTGTGGATCCGGTCAGCCGTCAGGATCTGTGGCGGATGGTGCAGACGCTGACCGATGAAGGCATGGCGGTGATCTGGGCGACCGCCTATCTGGACGAAGCGGAGCGCTGTGAGTCGGTACTGCTGCTGGATCAGGGCCAGCTACTCTATCAGGGCGCGCCTGAACAACTGACTCAACGCCTGCGCGGCCGTAGTTACCGGCTGGAAAATCTGGGCAGCCAGCGCCGGCAACTGCTGAGCGAGGCGCTGGATCTGCCTTCGGTCAGCGATGGCGTGATCCAGGGGGCTGGCGTGCGTGTGGTATTGCGTGATGGAGCCGGGCGCACAGATATTGAAGTGCTGGCCAACCAGGCGGAAGTGCCACTGCGCCCCGTCGAGTCCCGTTTTGAAGATGCCTTCATTGACCTGCTTGGCGGCGGGCCGGGCGGAACCTCGGCGCTGGCCGAACGCCTGGAACCGGTCCGGCTGGCTTCGGACATCGCAGTCTCCTGTGATCAACTGACCAAGCGCTTTGGCAACTTTACCGCCACCGACACAGTCAGTTTCGAGGTACGCAAGGGCGAAATTTTCGGTTTGCTCGGCCCCAATGGAGCCGGTAAATCCACCACTTTCAAGATGCTGTGCGGACTGCTCAAACCGACCTCGGGAGAAGCCCGGGTGGTCGGGCTGGACTTACGTCGTGCCAGTGGTGCCGCCAAGGGTCAGCTGGGCTACATGGCGCAGAGGTTTTCCTTGTACGGTTTGTTGTCGGTCCGGCAGAACCTGGATTTTTCCGCCGGCGTGTATGGTCTGGAAGGCAATGAGAAGCGACAACGCATTGCCCAGATGGTGGAAACCTTTGATCTGGAACCCTGGCTCGACAGCGCGCCGGATGCATTGCCACTGGGACACAAGCAGCGTCTGGCGCTGGCCTGCGCCTTGATGCACCGGCCGCCGGTACTGTTTCTGGATGAGCCGACTTCCGGCGTGGATCCGATTACCCGGCGTGAGTTCTGGACCCATATCAACGGCCTGGCACGCAAGGGTGTGACCATCATGGTGACCACCCACTTCATGGACGAGGCAGAGTATTGCGACCGCGTTGCCATGCTGTCCCAGGCGCGGCTGATCGCCCTAGATACACCGGATGCCCTTAAGCGCCAGGCCGCCACGGCCGACAATCCGGATCCCAGTATGGAGGATGCTTTCATTCATCTGGTCGAAACATCCGAACAGACGGCGCAGGTGCAGCCATGAGTCACCGTCGTTTATGGGCGCTGGTGCACAAGGAAAGCCTGCAGGCAGTGCGTGATCCGTCCACCCTGCTGATTGCGCTGGTGCTGCCGGTGATCTTGCTGCTGCTGTTTGCCTATGCCGTATCACTGGATGCGAAAAATGTACCGGTTGCGGTGGTCAACGAGTCAACCAGCGCCAAGGCGCAGCAGTTGGCCGCTGCGCTGGCGGCCACGCCCTATTTGCAGCCGGAGTTTGTCCAGGATCGGCGTACGGCGATGCCCGCACTGGTCTCAGGACAGGTGCGTGGCTATATCGTCATCCCTGCGGATTTTGAACAGCGCTTGTCCCGGCGTGGCGAGCAACCCGTGTTGCAGGTGCTGACCGATGGCTCGCATCCCAATACGGCCAACTATGTTGAAAACTATACTTTGGGTGTGCTGCAAAGCTGGCGGGCTGGTTTGCCGGAAGCCGCCGCGGCGCAGCAAGGTGGCATTCAGCTAGAACCACGATTCTGGTTCAATCCCGAGCTGGAAAGCCGGCGGGCGCTGGTGCCCGGTGCCATTGCGATTGTCATGACCATTATCGGCACTTTGCTCACCGCGCTGGTGGTGGCCAGGGAGTGGGAGCGCGGCACCATGGAAGCCATCATGTCGACACCGGCCACGGTCAACCAGATCCTGATCGGCAAATTGCTGCCGTATTTTGTGCTGGCCATGCTGTCCATGCTGGGCGCTACTTTGCTGGCAGTGCAGGTGTTTGACGTACCGTTGCGCGGTTCCTTGTGGGTCCTGTTGTTGTTGTCGGCGGTGTTCATGATTCCGGCGCTGGGCCAGGGGTTGCTGATTTCTTCGCTGACGCGCAACCAGTTTCTGGCTTCACAGGTTGCCCTGTTTTCCGGCTACTTGCCGGCCTTTATCCTGTCGGGTTTCTTGTTTGAAATCGATGCAATGCCCGCTGCCGTCCGCGCCCTGACCTATGTAATTCCGGCCCGTTATTTTGTGGATTCGTTAAAAACCGTTTTCCTGGCCGGCGATATCTGGGCGGTATTCTTGCCTAATCTGTTAGCCATGGCAGGTATCGGGCTATTGTTTTTCGCCCTGGCCAGGCGGGCCACCCGCAAGAATCTGGAGGGTTGAACATGCGAGGCATCATTGTCTGGCCACGCTTGCGTGCCCAGTTCATCAAGGAAGTGCTGAGCATCCTGCGTGATCCGCGCAGCCGTATGGTGGTGTTTGTCCCCCCGATTTTTCAGCTGCTGGTGTTTGCCTTTGCCGCCACTCTGGAGGTACGCAACATCGAGCTGGCGGTCTATAACCAAGACCACGGGCGTTGGTCGGTCGAGTATCTGCAGCAGCTGCATGGGGCCGGTTTTGTCAGCCGTATCCATCAGGCACAAAGCCAGCAGCATTTGGGCGAATTGCTGGAGCGGGGCGAAGTGATTGCCGCGTTGAGTTTTCCGGCAGACTTTTCCCGCGCCATCAGTGCCGGCGAACCGGCCAGTGTACAGGTACTGATCGATGGCCGGCGCAGCAACGCAGGGCAGATCAGTCTGGCCTATCTCAACCGGATTGCGGCTTCGGTCAATGCCCAGACACAGCATGAACTGGCCGTTCCCGAGCCCGCAGCAGTGCGTCATCTGTTCAATCCGAACCTGATCTATCGCTGGTTTACCGTGCCCGGGCTGACCGGTATTCTTGCCCTGTTCAGTGCACTGTTGATCACTTCGCTGTCCATTGCCCGCGAGCGGGAAATGGGTACCTTTGACCAGCTGCTGGTTTCGCCCACCACCACAACCGAGATTATTCTGGCCAAATCATTGCCTGCCTTGCTGATCGGCACCTTGCTTGGGTTGGTGATGATCAGTGCCGGAGTCTTTTTGTTTGGCATTCCCTTTACCGGATCATTTGGCTGGCTGCTGTTGAGTCTGATCCTGTTCATCCTGTCGGTGGTTGGCATCGGGCTGATGTTGTCGGCCATCAGCATGACGCAGCAGCAGGCCATTCTGGCAGCTTTTGCCGTCGGCATCCCGGCTGTGCTGATGTCCGGTTTTGCCACCCCGGTGGAAAACATGCCGCAGGTGTTGCAGTGGCTGGCCCAGCTGATCCCGCTGACCCATTTTCTGATCATTGTCGAAGGCAGCTTCCTCAAAGGGTTACCTACCCGGGATGTGCTGCATAGCCTGTGGCCACTGGCCTGCATTGCGGCGGTCTGCCTGGGAATGGCGGTGTGGCTGGTGCGCGGGCGTTTGCAGTAGACACAGCCCCAAAACGGAACATCAAGACTGCGCTCGAGCGGGCAGCCTCGCGCAGGCGCTGGGTCGGCTCGGCATGAGCCCCCGCACAACCTGCACCGGGAACTGTTCGCAATGCATTGATACGCGCGCCAGTGCGCTCTCCACCTGAAGCCCCGTTGGCTCAAGGCGGGGAGCCGTCCAGTGGCAGACGGAACCTGTCCGGTCCGGCCGCCAGCCAGCGTCGCACCCCTTCCAGACAGGAGCTGCGGGATGAATCAGGTTTCAACCAGCTGGTCGGTGCGGGCCGCCATGATGAAATCATTGCGGTGCAAACCACCGATCTTGTGTGTCCACCACGATACCCCAACCTTGCCGTACTCCAGCAGCAAGGCCGGGTGATGCCCTTGTTGCTCGGCCAGTTCGGCCACCCTGTTGGTAAAATCCAGCGCGGCAGCGAAATCCTTGAAACGGAACTCGCGCCATAGCTGCTCCACTCCATCCACGTCCCGTACCTGCCAGTCGGGAATCTGGGGTTGCAACTCCTGACGTTCCTGCGCAGTCACACGTGGGGCACCCACCCGGCACGCATCACACTGTTGTTCAGTCAATCGGGTCATGATCTGTCTCCATCGCATGCTTGATCGGTCTGGCCGATCAGCTTGCACCTGATCGCTACAGACAAGTGCGGCGAAGTCTTGCCGGTATCCGTAAAGTTTCAACGGGCCGAACTGCACCGCTGTTCCACTGTACCGCAAAACCATCCCGGTTGAGCGTTTGATTATCGTCCTGCCTAGCCTTCACCCACTGATGCAGTCTGACGTTGTTTGCATCTGAAGCAGGCACTGCTTTTCCGGCAGCTGGACAGGGCCCGCCACGCCCAGCAACCAGATCCGACACCGTCACGTCAAATCTACTGCTGCGCGTAGACGGTAGGATCGACAACACCGGCCCGCGCCAGGGCGTCGATCCGCTCGAGGCAGGTGGCGCAGCGGCCGCAATGCAGCTCGCCGCCTTCATAACAGGACCAGGTCTCGGCAATCGGCACTCCGTAGCGGGCCGCATCGCGGGCAATGGCGGTTTTGTCCGCCTCGACATAGGGCGCGAACAGTTGCACGCCTGCCTGGTCGGCCAGCGCCAGACGCTGCATGGCAGCCATGGCGTCAATGAACTCGGGACGGCAGTCGGCATAGACAAAGTGGTCACCGCCGTGCACGGCAATGGCCACGGTATCCAGCTTGCGCGCCACCGCCACGCCAAAGGCGATCGTCAGCATGATCGCGTTGCGGTTGGGTACCACGGTCAGCTGCATGCTTTCCTCGCTGTATTCACCATGGGGCACGGCAATGTCATCGGTCAGCGCCGAGCCGGACAGCTGCCGGCCAATACCGCGGATGTCGAGCAGGATGAAAGGCACATCCAGCCGTTCGGCACAGCGACGTGCGGCGGCGATTTCCTTATGGTGGCGCTGGCCATAATCAAAACACAGCAAGGCGGCCAGCTGGCCATTGGCGTGCAGGCGGTGAGCGAGGGTAACGGAGTCGAATCCGCCGGAGCAGATCAAGAGAGCATTCATGGAGGGTCCTTGTTTTGATCGGGTAGGCTGCGACCGATTGAGATGCGAATTCTAGCGCCGGGGCACCACAAACGCCAAGCGTTCAGCTGTGTGCCAGTCCTCTCAAGGTCTTTCGCACCGTCCGGCTCTACCACCACGGATGGAGAAGTTATGGATCCGACAGCATGGCTCCACAACTCACAAAAGCTGTGGATAACTCTGTGCAATAGCTGGATACCGATGCGGCAAATGCACAGTGGATCGGCGTGATGGTCAAACTGGCTGTTTTTTCATCAAAAACGACTTATTCACGCCAGATCAATAACTTACAGAACCCATGCAGGAACATGGCATGTTTTTCAGCAGGTGCTCTCCCCTCTCCACACCCTGAGGACGACCATGTGCACAACATTTCCTGCACACCCGCACACTCGGCCGGTCTGCTCCTGTTGCCAGTAGTTGCGGCAGGTCCGGCCTTGCTGCGGAAACCGGGCCGGCTGCCGGGCAAGCCCTGCCGGCGTTGCAGTCCGGCACAGAAACAGGCGCCTGACAGAACTGCGCATTCACTTGCAGCACGCCCACAAAATGACTGATTTGCCACTTGCGGTTTCTCTGCATTTAACGCTGCCATCCATCCGGATTCACCTATATAATCGCGCCTTTTATTTTGCTGAAAACCGGCGCCATGACAGACTCCCTGAAAACCCCCTACTACCTGATCGACAAATCCCGTCTGCTCGAGAACATGGAGAAGATGGCCTACGTGCGTGAGCACTCAGGCGCGAAGACCCTGTTGGCGCTCAAGTGCTTTGCCACCTGGTCGGTATTCGACCTGATGCGCGAATACATGGATGGCACCACCTCCAGTTCGCTGTACGAGGTCAAGCTGGGTTACGAAAAGTTTGGCGGCGAGACCCATGCCTACAGTGTGGCCTACGCAGATGATGAAATTTCTGAGGTACTGGCCAACAGCGACAAAATCATTTTCAACTCAATCAGCCAGTTGCAGCGCTTTTCTGAAGCATCGAAAGAACATGTGCGCGGCCTGCGCATCAACCCCGGCCTGAGCACTTCCGAGTTTCCATTGGCCGACCCGGCCCGTCCGCATAGCCGGCTGGGCGAGCATGATCCAGCCAAAATCGAGGCCGTGCTGGACCAGGTATCCGGCTTCATGTTGCATAACAACTGCGAGAACGACAGTTTCGAACGTTTCGACCAGATCCTGACCGCCATAGAGAACAAATTCGGCCACCTGTTTCACAAGGTCGAGTGGATCAGCCTGGGCGGCGGTATCCACTTCACCGGCGAGGATTATCCGCTGGACCAATTCTGCGCCCGCCTCAAGGCGTTTGCGCAAACCTATGGCGTGCAGATCTATCTGGAACCCGGAGAAGCGGCCATCACCAACAGCACCACGCTGGAAGTCACGGTGTTGGACACATTGTTCAACGGCAAGCATCTGGCAATTGTCGACTCCTCCATCGAGGCACACATGCTGGACCTGCTGATCTATCGCGAAACCGCCAAGCTTGCGCCTGATGCCGGCGAACATGAGTACATGGTATGCGGCAAGTCCTGCCTGGCCGGTGACATCTTCGGCGAGTTCCGCTTCGAGCGTCCGCTGCAGATTGGCGACCGCCTCTCCTTCCAGGATGCGGCCGGCTACACCATGGTAAAGAAAAACTGGTTTAACGGCGTGAAAATGCCGTCAATTGCTGTAAAGCAACTGGATGGCCGTATCGAGCTCATCAAGGAGTTTGACTACGGCGACTTTAAATCAGGGCTGTCTTAGTGGCCTGTTTGGTTAATTCCATTAGTCAATTTCGGCGTCTGAGGCCCCGATGCTGCGTTACTGCTCCTCGTCATAGCCCCGCTATGACTCGTCACAGTGCCTTGCCTCGAAACCTCAGCCATCCGAACTTGAGTTAACGAATCAACCGTACAGGCCACAGGCCCTACCTTGTGGAGTCTTTATGTAAATGAAAAGAAACGTTCTGATTATTGGCGCCGGGGGTGTCGCACAGGTAGTCGCACATAAATGCGCACAAAACAACGTGGTTCTGGGTGAGATCGCAATCGCTTCACGCACACTGGAAAAGTGTGAAGCCATCGCGGCCAGCGTGGAGGAAAAGAAAGCCTGGCAACAACCCGCCAAATTGCATTGTTACCAGCTGGATGCGCTGGATGTGGCAGCCACTGCCGAACTGATCCGCAATACCAACTCGCAAATAGTCATCAACGTTGGCTCCGCTTTTCTCAACATGTCGGTGATGAGCGCTTGCATTGAAACCGGTGCGGCCTACATCGACACCGCCATTCACGAAGATCCGGCCAAGATCTGTGAAAACCCGCCCTGGTACGGCAACTATGAGTGGAAGCGCCTGCAGGAGTGCGCCGACGCCAAGGTCACCGCCATTCTGGGTGCCGGTTTTGATCCGGGCGTGGTCAACGCCTATGCCGCACTGGCCGCCAACCACTACTTCGACAGCATCGACTCCATCGATATCATCGACATCAACGGCGGTGATCACGGCCGTTATTTCGCCACCAACTTCGATCCGGAAATCAACTTCCGCGAGTTCACCGGCCGCGTCTGGACCTGGCAGAACAGCCAGTGGACGCAAAACAAGATGTTCGAGGTCAAGCGAACCGACGATCTGCCCGTGGTCGGCGAGCGCACCAGCTACCTGACCGGTCACGACGAGATCCATTCGCTGTCGAAAAACCTGAACGTACCCAACATCCGCTTCTGGATGGGCTTTGGCGATCACTACATCAACGTGTTCAACGTGCTGAACAACCTGGGTCTGCTGTCCGAGCAGCCGGTGAAAACCGCCGAAGGACTGGAAGTGGTCCCGCTGAAGGTGGTCAAGGCCGTACTGCCCGACCCCAACAGCCTGGCCGCCGGCTATACCGGCAACACCTGCATCGGTGACCTGGTCAAGGGCCAGAAGGATGGCAAGGAACGCGAAGTGTTCATCTACAACGTGGCCAGCCACGAGGAAGCCTACCGGGAAGTCGGTACCCAGGGCATTTCCTATACCGCCGGCGTACCTGCGGTGGCCGCTGCACTGCTGGTTGCCGATGGGCAGTGGGATGTGGAGCGCATGGTCAACGTCGAAGAGCTGGATCCGCGCCCCTTCCTCAACCTGCTCAACAAGATGGGGCTGCCGACCAGCATCCGTGACGAGCAAGGCGATCGCCCGCTGCATTTCGAGTGAACCTGCCGACCCCTGTTCCGGGGCCTTGCATGAGCAACGACAGCCCGGTGTGCTACCGGGCTGTTTTGCCACTCCCGTTTCAATCATCCGTTCACCACCCGTGAACGGATGCCGAAACCCCTGCCAACACCATCCGGCAGCTCCGTTTGTGGTATACAGGACGAATCCGTCTTTCCGGGCAGCCCGGACACCACCCGACAGGAGCAGGCCCCATGAACCCCATCCAGCACCTGATTACCCAGCGCACCAGCAAGATCAGCGAAGGCTTCGAGGTCGGCCGCCTGCTACCCTATCGCCGTCAGCGCATGGTCGGTCCCTTCATCTTTTTCGACCATATGGGCCCGGTCGAGCTGGCCGCCGGACAAGCCGGAAAGCTGGACGTGCTGGCGCATCCGCACATCGGCCTGGCAACGGTGACCTACCTGTTCAGTGGCGCCATGACCCACCGCGACAGCATGGATTCGCTGCAGGAAATCCGCCCCGGCGAGGTCAACTGGATGGTAGCCGGACGCGGTATCACCCACAGCGAGCGGCTGGAAACCCTCAACAACATGGGTGGCAACCTGCATGGCTTGCAAACCTGGGTGGCGCTGCCGGAAGAACTGGAAGAATCCGCACCCTCCTTCACCCATTACGCAGGCGAAGAACAGCTGCCCGTCTGGCAGGACCAGCACAAGCACTATCGTTTGCTGGCCGGCCGCTATGCCGGCATGGAGTCCGCGGTGGTTACCCAGTCTCCCCTGTTCTACCTGCACCTGCAGCTGTCCCTGGGCGCTGTCGAGCAGGTACCCAAGGAGTATCCCGAACGCGCCGTGTTTGTGGTGCAGGGGCGTATCCAGCTGGGCGAGCAGACGATGGAGGCCGGACAGATGGCAATACTGGTACCGCAGGCGGATGCTCGCTTCAGCGCACTGCAGGACAGCTCGGTGGTCATCATCGGTGGTGAACCGCTGGGCGAGCGCTATCTGGACTGGAACTTCGTCAGCTCCTCGCCGGAGCGGCTCCGCCAGGCCCGCGATGCCTGGCTGCATGGAGAAATGGAACTGCCCCGTGACGAGCAGATGTTCGAACCCTATCCGCCGGCCCTGCTCAAGCTGCGCAGCAGGCCCGCCCGAAGCTAGCCCCGGAGGCAACATGACCCATTCCATCACCGAAAAGCGCAAGATCTTTCATGCCCTGCATGCCGACGGCTGCTTTGTCATGCCCAATCCCTGGGACCTCGGCAGCGCCCATGCATTGGCACAGCTGGGTTTCAAGGCACTGGCCAGCACCAGCGCCGGCCTGTGCTGGTCGCAGGCCAAGCCGGATGGCGGGCTGGATCTGGAACAGACCTTGGCCCACCTGCGCCAGCTGGTCGCCTGCAGCGAGTTGCCGATCAATGCCGACTTTGAAAGCGGCTTTGCCCTGACTCCGGATGAACTCCATGCCAATGTGCAGCGTGCCGTGGCGACCGGCGTGGCCGGCCTGTCGATCGAGGATTCCACCGGCAACCCAGATGCCCCCTTGCGGCCCCTGGACGAAGCCGTGGAACGGCTACAGGCGGCCCGGGCCGCCATTGACGATTCAGGCTCCGGTGTCTTGCTGACCGGCCGCGCGGAAAACTTCTTTGTCGGCCGTCCCGATCTGGATGACTGCCTGCAGCGCCTGCAGGCCTATGCCGCCGCAGGAGCCGATTGTCTGTATGCGCCGGGTATTCGCACCAGCGAGCAAATCCGTGCGGTGCTGGATGCGGTGGCACCGAAGCCGGTCAATGTGCTGATCGGCTGGGATAGCGAACTGAGCGTGGCCGATCTGGCCCGGCTGGGCGTGCGCCGCATCAGCATTGGCGGCGCGCTGGCCCGCACCGCCTGGCACGGCTTCTTGCAAGCGGCACGGCAGATTGCCGAACAGGGCAGTTTTGCCGGTTTGGCAGCCGGAACACCGGCGGCCGAGCTGAATGCCCTGTTTGCGGACCGTAAACAACAGACGTAGAGAAATACGGATCCAGTCGAAACAGGCTTCTTGCCAGCGCTGCGCAGCCGTTTGGCGATTGCCGCATCGCTGTGCTTCCCGCCGGAACGGGATCACTCGGCACTTTCCTGAATGGAAAGTGGGTCAGCCCCTGCGCGGCATGGATGCGTCCGTCAGGACTTATAACAGGCTATCAACCCGCTTTCAGCCGATCATCAGCTCTCGGCTGCCGCCTCTTGCAGCCTTTCCAGCCTGCCATCGAGGAAGTCATCATAGCCCTGCTGTACCAGCTGGAACGTCTTGCCGATTTCCTCGGCAACGAAACTGCCCTCACCCATCACTCCCAGCCCCTGCAGGATGCCGGCCGCCTCGTTGTAGCCTTTTTCAAAGCCACCGCGCACCAGGTCGACAAAGTCACGCAGCACTTCTTCCGGATCGTCTTTAGGACGCTGCGCCGCGTAGGCTTCATAAAAGCCGGTGGACATCGACAAAATGCGCTCGGCAGTGGCTTCCGGACTATTGTCCTGACTCATCGCGCTCTGGATGGCGTTGGGCCCAAGGGTTGGTGCCAGATGCTCGTTGATGCTGTCGATCGCGCTGCGGTACAGCAACGCCAGTGAGTTGTTGCCGGAGCTGATGGACACATCCATCGACGCCTGCATGATCTGCGCGCCCAGCTGGGCCTTCTGGCCTTCGCGGCTGCTACCCGCCTTGTTCGCCTCGCTTGCTGCTGCCGGTTCGCGCTTGCTGCCGCCAACCTCGGGCATGGCAGGACTGGATACTGGATTCAACATGATAGACTCCTGTGCCAACAACCGGCCTTGCCGGACTACCTGTATATCGGCGGCGACACAGGGAAACTGAAGGCTGGAGTGACAGTACAGGCACCAGCCCAGCCATGAGTCCGCACCACCTGCCACACATCCATCATCACCTGGCAATGGCCGGATAATCTTCAAAAAAACACAAGAGTCAGAGGGATCACCGCATTAAATGCGGCGATACCTAGGTCATCACCCGGCTCGACCGGATGATCCCTGGCAGAAAAGCACGGGAGCCAGGAAAATCAGTGCATCAGGTACGGTACTGAAAAAGTGCTATACACTTGAGTGATCAAACAGTAAAGAAAACCCCATGCACCTGATCGACAGCCACTGCCATCTGGACTTTCCCGACTTCGACGCCGACCGCAACGAAGTACTGGCTCGCGCCCGCGCGGCAGGCGTGCAGGGTTTTGTGTTGGCCGCCATCAGCCGCGAGCACTGGCCCAGGCTGTGGCAAGTGGTCGAACAACATGGTAACTGCTACGGCACATTCGGGCTGCACCCCTACTTTCTGGCCGATCACCGTCCGGAAGATCTCAACGCACTGCGCGAGCAGCTACAGCAGTACTGTCCGCACCCCAAACTGTGCGCCATTGGCGAAATCGGCCTGGACTGGCAGCTGACCGATCTCGATCGCGAACAGCAGCAGTTCTACTTTGAAGAGCAATTGAAGCTGGCACAGGAGTTCGACCTGCCGGCAATCCTGCATGTGCGCAAGGCTCACGCAGATGTGATCGCCACCCTCAAACGCATTCCGCCTGCCCGTGGCGGCATCATCCATGCCTTCAACGGCAGCTACGAGCAGGCACTGGAATACCGCAAGCTGGGCTTTCTGCTTGGCATCGGCGGCACCTACAGCTGGCCCAACGCCCGCAAACTGCGCACCCTGCTGCCTCGCCTGCCGCTGGAACAGCTGGTGCTGGAAACCGACAGTCCCGATATGGCTCCAGCCTTCGCCGCCGACCAGCGCAACAGCCCCGAACACCTGCCGCAACTGTGCCGCCTGCTGGCAGACGAGCTGCTGGATATGCCCGCCGAACAGCTGGCGCGCCAGACCAGTGCCAACCTATGTCGGCTATTTGGCTGGAACCTGCCAGAGCCACTGGCGCACGGCTGATGGCAGGGTGTTACAATCCGCACTTTTGCAGCCTTTCTGCCCCGTTGCCCATGTCTACAGAAACCTCTTTCCCCGGCCGCTTCTCCGTTGCCCCCATGCTCGACTGGAGTGATAGACATTTCCGGTACTTCGTACGCCTGCTGAGCAGGCATGCCGTGCTGTACAGCGAGATGGTCACCACCGGGGCGCTGATTCACGGCGATGTCGCCCGTCATCTGGATTTTGACGCCAGTGAAAACCCGCTGGTGTTGCAGCTGGGCGGCAGCGATCCGCAGGCGCTGGCCCAGTGCGCTAAAATGGGCGAACAATGGGGCTACAGCGAGATCAACCTCAACGTCGGCTGCCCCAGTGATCGGGTACAGAACAACCTGATCGGTGCCTGCCTGATGGGCCATCCGCAGCGGGTGGCCGATTGCGTCCGTGCCATGCGGAATGCGGTCAGCATTCCGGTTACCGTCAAGCACCGTATCGGCATCAATGGGCGCGACAGCTATCAAGAATTGGCCGACTTTGTCGATACAGTGGCTGAAGCGGGCTGTGAACATTTCATCGTGCATGCGCGTATCGCCATTCTGGAAGGATTGTCCCCCAAGGAAAACCGCGAAGTGCCGCCGCTGCGCTACGATATCGCCCGCCAGCTGCGTGGTGACTTCCCTGCCCTGCAGTTCACCCTCAACGGCGGCATCAGGACGCTGGAGGAGTGCAAACAGCACCTGCAGCACTTTGACGGCGTGATGCTGGGCCGCGAAGCCTACGCCAACCCCTGGCTGATGCGCGAAGTGGACGAGCGTCTCTACGGCCTGCCCGGTCATGCACCGACCAGCCGCAGTGAAGTGCTGCACAGTCTGCGCCCCTATATCCGGCAACAGATTGCACAAGGTTGCAAAGTTGCGCATATTACCCGCCATGTCCTGGGACTTGCCCAGGGTTTTCCCGGCGCACGGCGTTTCCGCCAGTTGCTATCCGCCGACATATACCGCAGCAACAATCCTCTGCAAGTGTATGATCAGGCCATCGAGGTTTTGCAGGGCCGCTGATTTCGGCTCGAAAACCGCTGCCGGAAATTTCGCGGAACGCAACCGCTTGTACAGATCACCGACCCGACGGCTGCAGGATGCAGCGCAACTTTTGAACAGACCAGACCCATGACTTCCAGACTCGAACAGCTCAAGCAATACACCACCCTGGTAGCCGACACCGGCGACGTCAGCCAGATCCGCCTGCTGCAGCCCCAGGATGCCACCACCAACCCTTCCCTGCTGCTCAAGGCAGCTGGCCAGGAGCAATATGCCGGCCTGCTGCAACAGGCACGCGCCGCCCACAAGGGCAATGCGGCCCTTTCCGCCGTGGATTTTGCCGTGGGGGTGGGTCTGGAGATCAGCCAGCTGATCCCGGGACGGATCTCCACCGAGGTGGATGCACGCCTTTCCTTTGATGAAGAGGCCAGCTACGCGGCCGCCCTGCAGTTGATCGAGGCCTATCAGGCCCGGGGGCTGGGCAAGGAGCGCATCCTGATCAAGATTGCCGCCACCTGGGAAGGCATCCGCGCCGCCGAGCGACTGGAAAAACAGGGCATCCAGACCAACCTGACCCTGCTGTTCTCCTTTGCCCAGGCCGCGGCCTGCGCCGATGCCGGCGTGTATCTGATCTCGCCTTTTGTCGGCCGCATCTATGACTGGTACAAGAAGTCCACCGGACAGGACTACAGCGGACTGGATGATCCCGGTGTGCAGTCGGTTTCGCGTATTTACCGCTACTACAAGAGCAACGGTTTCAACACCATCGTGATGGGCGCCAGCTTCCGCAATCTGGGCCAGATCGAGGCACTGGCCGGCTGTGACCGCCTGACCATCAGCCCGGAACTGATCAACCAGCTGGCTGCGCAGACAGGTACCCTGGAGCGTCAGCTATCGCCCGGGCAGGCCGGTGAAGAGCGTATCCGGCTGGATGAAAGCGGCTTCCGCTGGGCCCACAACGAAGACGCCATGGCGACCGAGAAACTGGCCGAGGGCATCCGCGCCTTTGCCGTGGATCAGCGCAAGCTGGAAACGCTGTTTGCCTGATTGGCTGCTCCCACTGTCAGCCTGCGCGCAGTCGCAGGGTCCATCAGCGCACGACAAGCGTATGGATTCTGCGACTACGCTACGCTTCGCGCAGAATGACGGGGGCTGGCATTGCAGCGTGCAGAGCCCTGTGTGCGAATGAATTCGCACCTACAGCAGATATGCGGGTATCTCCTTTTCCCGTCATTACCCGGCTTGACCGGGTAATCTCCCGTATGGTGCACAGGCTCGGAAAATCGTCGTATCAAAAGCGGTAGTGACGCAAGATATCGTTTTTCAACGCATTGCTGGTCGCATTCGGATGCCACTTGTAGGTACGAATTCATTCGTACAGGCGGTATTCACGTGATGACCGGCTCTGCTGTGCTAGTCCATTCGTACAGGCGGCATCTGCAAGGTGGGCATGGGACGCTCTGGATGCCTGCCGTGCTGGATCAGCAGCTCTTTCCGGTTCCTTCCAGGATGCTGACCAGATCCCGGAACTCTTCACGATTGGAGTCGTTCAGTTCCATCAGGATCCGATGGGCTTCCAGTACCCGTTCGCGCACCACTTCCTGTGACTGCGGTTGTTCCGGCAGGTCGGTCAGGCACTCCGGGCAGGGAGCCGGCGTCTGCACCAAGTTGAACACCCCGGCAAAACCCATGGCCTGCAATTGCAGGGTGATGTCCGGGTTGGTGCTGGCCAGGGTGGGCAGGATGCCGAAATTTCGACGCGACAGGATCGACAGCTTGGCCAGCAGGCCAAGGGTGGTGCTGTCAATGCTGGTCACATCAGTCAGGTCGATGATGACGGAACGGAAATCGCCGGCCAGTTTCTGCTCGATGGTTTCGTTGAGTACAGCGCAATAGTTCAGCCGCACATCTCCGATGCATTTGAGGACGAAGCTGCCGTCCTGCTCGGCAAAGCGGATCTTACCGCTGCTCATGACCCGGCCTGCTGATCACGAACACCGAACGGTCATCCGGATGACTGCCCGGATGACGGTCAATCAGGGCGGAAGCCAGCCTGGAAAAGTCTCCTGCACAGCGTTCCACCAGCTGGACCAGGAGAGCCTCGCGACCGGCAAAGTCATCGGCAGGCAAGGCGTCAAGGATGCCATCGCTGAACATGCACAAGGCAAACCGCTCCGGCATGGCCAGCCGCTCATTCTGGTAGTCGGCTCCGGCAAACAGGCCGACCGGCTGGCTCTGACCGTACAAAAGACGTGCACCCCGCTCTGTCCAGAACACCGGTCTGGGCGTATGGCCGGCGTGGCTCCATTCCAGTTCGTTTTGCTGCGGGGAGAAAATCACGCAAAGCATGGTGGCGTACTTGTGCAGCCCGGCATCCAGCAGGGCTTCGTTGACATCCGAAAGCACGCCGGCAGCAGTGACGTCGCTGCGCATGGCCAGACTGTAGCGCACCATGCTTTTGATGAACATGCTGAGCAGCGCAGCGGCCGTTCCGTGACCGGAAACATCCAGCAGATAGGCCAGCACACGACCATCCGGCAGCTTGAAATAGTCCACCGCGTCCCCGGAAAGGCAGAGCGCGGGGCTGATCTGATGCTCAAACCGCATGTCATGCAGGATCTGGCCACTGCGGGGACGGATGTGCTCCTGCAACAAGCGCCCTTCGCGCTGGTCCTGCATCAGAACCCCGGAGTCTGGAAAAACCGGACTTTCCTGTTCCACGACGGCAAAATGTGAACGGGTTTTGGTCATGAGCCATCCAGTGCATTAAGATTCCGCAAAGGTACTCCTATCATCTGCAGGATTCAACCTGCCAGCACAAGCGGCGGCCCCGGAGGCTTTCAATGACTGCACGTCTACGTGACTATGAAGAGAAGCGTGATTTCCAGCGAATGCAGGTCCAGACCCGTGCAGTGCTGCACACCCGTCATCATACCTACGATGCGGTGTGTGTGGACCTGTCCAGCACCGGCATGCAGATCCGTTGCAAGTGCAATCCAACCATCGGGGAGACGGTCGAGGTCAACATCGATTCCACACACAGCAAGCTGGGCGGCCTGAACGTCATGGCAAGTGTGGTCCGCGTCACCCATGACACATCCGGAGAACCGGGCAGCTACCTGATCGGCCTGAAAACCATCCGCCTGCTTTGAGTCGTCACCTCCCTGCATGCGGCAGTCATACAAGGCAGAAGTGCCCTTCCGCCTCACACCTTTCCATCAAACGGTGACCCTAGAAGTCATCCACCACATTACCGTCCAGTACCTTGTATTCCCGGTTTTGTAGCCAGACGTTACGGACCATGCTGTATTTGTCTCCCGTGCCCAGCAGATCCTCCGCATCCAGCAGCGACTCGCGCACGCTGACCAGTTCGACACCGGCCAGGCCGTAGCGGTAGCGGTCCCTCTTGATGTAGGGGTATACGGTGGTGTACACATCGGGCACCAGTGCCGGTGCGTCACGCACGGTGCTTGGCCCCAGCAGCGGCAAGACTACATAGGGACCGCTCGGCAGGCCCCACTTGCCCAGAGTCTGACCGAAGTCCTCGTCATTGCGTTGCAGTCCCATCCTGGTGGCCACATCAAAGAAACCAAGCACGCCGAAGGTTGTGTTGAACAAAAAGCGTGCGGTGTCGACACCCGCGTCATGGAACTTGGCCTGCAGCAGGTTGTTGACCAGATTCTTGCCTTCGCCCAGGTTGCCGAAGAAGTTGCGCACGCTGCGGCGCACCGGCTTGGGCGTGACCTTCCGGTAGCCTTTGGCAACCGGCTTCAGCGTGTAGGTATCCAGGGTTTCGTTGAACCTGAACACCTTGCGGTTCCAGTTTTCCCAAGGGTCCTCTGCACTAGCGTAGTCCCAGTCATCGTCCTGCCAATCCTCATCGGCAAGCAGCGCCGGGCTCCAGGCCAGGCAGGCTGCCAGTGAGAGGCCGGCAACACCTGTTGTAATCAGCGAACGCATGGTTATTCCTTCTTGATTTTCGTTCTCTCGGTACGTCCACACTGGCGGCTGCTTCGGCTCCGATCCCGATCACGACCGAATGCTTCGGTCGCGATCGGAGTCGCACTTGCAGCACCCTAGGCATAGCGCCAGGTGGTGACCCCCTTGCTGTCTTCCAGAATCACGCCCTGCTCCGCAAGTTCGTCGCGGATACGGTCGGATTCAGCCCAGTCCCTGGCTTCGCGGGCGGCCAGGCGCTGTGCGATCATGGCCTCGATATCGGCCGGTGCCAGCTTGTCTGCACTGCCGGCCAGCAAAAACTCGTCGGCCTCCAGCTGCAACACGCCCAGTACCTCGGCCAGCTTGCGCAGTTGCGCCGCCAGGGCGGCAGCAGCCTGCAGGTCGCTGGCCTTGAGACGGTTGATCTCGCGCACCATGTCAAACAGCACGGCACAGGCTTCGGGGGTGTTGAAGTCGTCATTCATCGCCGCGGTAAAGCGTTCGACGAAGGCTTCGCCTCCGGCAGGTTCGACCCGTTCCAGCCCCTTCAGTGCCAGATAGAAGCGCTCCAGCGCGCCCTTGGCCTCTTTCAGGCTGTCTTCGGAATAGTTGATCGGGCTGCGGTAATGGCTGGAGACCAGCAGGTAGCGCACCACCTCGGCGGGATACTTTTCCAGTACCTCGCGGATGGTGAAGAAGTTGCCCAGTGACTTGGACATCTTCTCGCCATCAACCCGAACGGCGCCGGCGTGCATCCAGGTCTCGGCATAGGTCTGGCCGGTGGCCGCCTCGCTCTGCGCGATCTCGTTCTCGTGGTGCGGGAACACCAGATCCGGACCGCCGCCGTGGATGTCAAAGCTGTCTCCCAAGCAGCAGGTGGACATCACCGAGCACTCGATGTGCCAGCCGGGACGGCCCTCGCCCCAGGGTGAAGTCCAGCTCGGCTCGCCGGGCTTGGCGGCTTTCCACAGCACGAAATCCAGCGGGTCCTCCTTGGCTTCGTCAACCTCGACGCGGGCACCGGAGCGCAGGTCGTCCAGCTTGATGCGCGACAGCTTGCCGTACTCGGCGAACTTGCCGACGCGGTAATAGACGTCACCATTGCCGGGAGCGTAGGCATAGCCCTTGTCGATCAAGGTGTTGATCATCGTGAACATGCCTTCGATGTGGCCGGTAGCGCGCGGCTCAAGATCCGGACGCAACACATTCAGGCGGGCTTCATCCTCGTGCATGGCGGCGATCATGCGCTCGACTAGCTCGGTGAACGGCTCGCCGTTTTCGTTGGCGCGCTGGATGATCTTATCGTCGATGTCGGTGATGTTGCGTACATAGGTGACATCGTAGCCGCTGTGGCGCAGCCAGCGGGTGACCACGTCGAAGGCCACCATCACGCGGGCATGGCCGATGTGGCAGTAGTCATAGACGGTCATGCCGCAGACATACATGCGCACCTGATTGTCCTTGAGCGGACGAAAATCTTCCTTTCGCTTGCTCAGCGTATTGTAGATTTGCAGTGTCATTTGCCACCCCAGGAGTCACGCAGGGTCACGGTGCGGTTGAATACCAGCGCATCTGGCCGGCTGTCTTTACTGTCGAGGCAGAAGTAGCCTTCGCGCTCGAACTGGAAGCCCTCACCCACCTGGGCACTGGCCAGCGACGGCTCGGCGCGGCAGCCTTTGAGCACCTTCAAAGATTCGGAGTTGACGTTTTCCAGGAAGTGGACGTCTTCGCCCTCGGCGTTCTTGTCCGGGTTGGCTTCCTTGAACATACGGTCATACAGGCGCACTTCGCACTCAACACTTTCGGCGGCCGGCACCCAATGGATCACGCCACGCACCTTGCGGCCTTCGGGGTTCTTGCCCAGGGTGTCAGGATCATAGCTGCAGCGCAGCTCAACCAGGTTGCCGTCGGCATCCCGCACGGCCTCGTCGGCACGGATCACGTAGCTGCCGCGCAGGCGCACTTCGACGCCGGGTGACAAACGCTTGTAGCCTTTGGGTGGCACTTCCTCATAGTCACTGGCGTCGATGTAGATCTCGCTGGAGAACGGCAACGTACGGGTGCCCATATCGGTTTTCGGGTGACGCGGAAGTTCCAGCTGCTCGGTCTGCCCTTCCGGGTAGTTGGTGATCACCACCTTGACCGGGTTCAGCACGCACATGGCGCGGCTGGCGTTGGCGTCCAGGTCCTCGCGGATGCAGAACTCCAGCATGCCCATGTCGACAATGCCGCCGGCACGGTTGACGCCGATCATGTCGCAGAAGTTGCGGATGGACGCAGGCGTGTAGCCACGACGGCGGAAACCGCTGATGGTGGACATGCGCGGGTCGTCCCAACCGGATACGTGGTTCTCGTCCACCAGCTGCTTGAGCTTGCGCTTGCTGGTGATGGTGTAGTTCAGGTTGAGACGGGCGAACTCGTACTGGCGCGGCTTGGCCGGCACCGGCAGGTTGTCCAGGAACCATTCGTACAGCGGACGGTGGTCTTCAAACTCCAGGGTACACATGGAGTGGGTGATCAGCTCGATGGCATCGGACTGGCCGTGAGTGAAGTCGTAGCTCGGGTAGATGCACCACTTGTCGCCGGTCTGGTGGTGTTCGGCATGACGGATGCGATATAGCACGGGGTCACGCATGTTCATGTTCGGTGAAGTCATGTCGATCTTGGCACGCAGCGAACGCTCGCCTTCGGCAAACTCACCGGCACGCATGCGCTGGAACAGGTCGAGGTTCTCTTCGATGCTGCGCTCGCGGTAGGGGCTGTTCTTGCCCGGTTCGGTCAGGCTGCCGCGGTATTCACGACCCTCTTCCGGGCTCAGGTCGCAGACGAACGCCTTGCCGGTCTCGATCAGATGAATGGCCCACTCGTAGAGCTGCTCGAAATAGTCGGAGGCATAGCGCACCGGACCGTCCCAGTCGAAACCCAGCCAGTGGATGTCGTCCTTGATGGAATCGATGTACTCCTGCTCTTCCTTTTCCGGGTTGGTGTCGTCAAAACGCAGGTGGCAGACACCGCCAAACTCCTTGGCCATGCCGAAGTTCAGGCAGATGGATTTGGCGTGGCCGATGTGCAGATAGCCGTTTGGCTCCGGCGGGAAACGGGTGACGACGCTGCTGTGCTTGCCGGACTTCAGGTCCTCTTCGATGATGGTACGCAGAAAGTTGACAGCAACGGTAACGGAAGATTCTGGCTTGCTCATGGTGTCCTTAAAAACTCTGATACCCGCTACTGTTGCGCAGGGGTAGGCTGAAACGGATAAAGGGCTTATGATAGCGCAAATCTGTCCGGCATTCCGACAGCCCGTTCGTTTTTATGATTGATGGATTCCAGCAATGATCAAACTGCATACCAATCACGGTGTAATCACCCTGCAACTGTTCAAGGACAAGGCTCCGGAAACCGTGGCCAACTTCATCCAGTACGTCAAGGATGGCCATTACGACAACACCATTTTTCACCGCGTGATCAGCAACTTCATGATCCAGGGTGGCGGTTTCGAGCCCGGCATGCAGCAGAAAAGCACCCGTGCGCCCATCAAGAATGAAGCCGACAACGGCCTGTCCAACAAGACCGGCACCGTTGCCATGGCCCGCACCATGGAGCCCCACTCCGCCAGCGCGCAGTTCTTCATCAACGTTCAGGACAACAGCTTCCTCGATCACAGCTCTCCCACCCTGCAGGGCTGGGGCTATGCGGTATTCGGCGAAGTCGTGGACGGCATGGATGTGGTCGACGCGATCAAGGGCGTGAAAACCACCAACCGTGGCGGTCACCAGGACGTGCCCGAAGAGGACGTGATCATTGAAAGGGCCGAACTGGTCGAGGGCTAGTCCCGGATGATCCTGCTGATCTCGGATCTGCACCTGCACGAACAACGCCCGGACATCTACCGGGCATTTTTCCGTTTCCTGGAGGAAAAGGCGGTGCAGGCCGATGCGCTCTACATTCTGGGCGATTTTTTCGAGGTCTGGATTGGCGACGATGCCATGACGAATTTCCAGCGCGACGTGGCCGCCGCCCTGAAGCGGCTGGCGGACCGGGGCACCCGCATCTACCTGATGCACGGCAACCGTGATTTTCTGATCGGCAAGGAGTTCTGCCGGCAGGCAGGTTGCACCCTGCTGAACGACCCTGCCCTGCTGGAACAGGACGGCGAACGCATCCTGTTGATGCACGGTGACAGCCTGTGCACCGATGATCGCGAATACCAGCGCATGAAGCGCCTGCTGCGCAACCCGCTGAGCCTGTTCATCCTGCGCAACCTGCCGCTGAAAACCCGCCGCAAGCTGGCCGGCGATCTACGCGCGCAAAGCCAGAACCGCACCCGCATGAAGGCCGCCGACATCACCGACGTGAATGACACGGCCGTGGAACGCATCATGCAGCGCTTCGGTGTGCGTATCCTGATCCACGGGCACACCCATCGCCCGGCCATTCATCAACTGCCACAGGGACGGCGGGTGGTGCTCGGCGACTGGGACAGCAAGGGCTGGTACGTTCAGCTGGAGAAGGGACAGCTGCTGCTGGAATCCTTTACACTGCAATAGCGTGTCCTGCAGTCTGGAAGACTGCCCGATCCATTCTCCGGCTACAGGGAGGTAGCCCCATGCACAGACTACTTGCAGGCCTGCTGCTGGCCATGCTGTGTAACGGCCAGGTACTGGCCGATGGCAGACAGAAAAGCTTTGATGCAACCAACTATCAGCCCCGTGGAGCCGACAACGGCATGTCTGCCCCGCCGCCGGCAAGCCATCGTGCACGAAAGAACCGGGGCAGGCAGACCACCATCTACAAGGTTGACTGGAACTGGAGCAGCCACAGCTTTGCCTCCACCACAGACCGGCACAAAAGCGGTAACCGCGTGCACAAGGGTGTTTTCTACTACCAGCTCGGCAACGGCCGCATCAATACCGCCGACATCTGCAACAACTACGAAAGGGGCTCACTGATCTATCGCGATTGCCGCAAGGCGGCCAAGCGGCATTTTCAGGAGCAGTGTTCCAGCCGGTTCTCCGCCGCCTGCAGCGCGGCGGGGATGATCCCCTGACCAGCTGCAGGCGCGGCCTGCGGCGCACCGCTATGGGCGCAGCACCCCGGGATTTCCCTTGCCAGCCAGTGCCGCCGCCTCATCGGCAGTCAGCAATGCAGTTCTCGGCACACCCTGCAGGCGGGCGCAAGCGGCCAGCACATTGCCCCAGCAGGCACGGTTGGCGAACTGCAGGCCCAGGCTATCGAAATTGCCGCCACGGTTGCGGTAACCCAGCACGAAGTTATGCTCGACATCGTGCAGGATGGGCCACAAGTGGCCACGCAGCACCTCGCCACGCATGTGGGTCAGCACCACCCGCAGGCGGTAGCGCTGCGGGAACAGCTCCTCGACCAGTGCGTCGTCGGCCACATGCTCCAGCTCCCAGCGGTCACGGGGAGCACGGAACCGGCCCGGCTCCTGCAGGTAGACCAGCCGGTAGGCCACTCCGGCCTCCTGCAGGCGTTGTCCGGCGCGCAGCATCTGCTGCAGCTGATGACTGCCGTTGGCAACCAGCAACAAGGGATCGTCTCCTTCGTATTCATCCAGAACAATGGCTCCGTCACGGGCCAGCTGCTGCGCTTGGTTCTCGTTCAGGAAGACCGGCTGCGGGCCTGCCGGCGCCACCACGCAGGCAATCTGGCCACGGGCGGAGTAGATTTCCGGCAACAGCGCCTGCATGCTGTTGTAGTCGGCAGGGAACAGAACGCGTGCCATGTCACCCATCTCGGCCAGCATCGCCTCGCAGAACCCGGTATCCTGGCTGGTCTGCCGCAGCGGGCTGCCCTCCCAGGCATGTGCGGTCGCCACTACCGGCCAGCCCAGCCAGCCGGGCGGATGGCCGGCCTCCTTCTGTCGGCGCGCATGGATCAGCGCCTGACGAATGCCATTGAGCATGCTCATGCAATCCGCCTCATCGGCAATCACCAGGTTCAGGCCGCCCTGGTTGCCCAGGCAGGCGGATACCGCACTCTCGCCGCCGGGCGTGGCAATGATTGCGCCGGTCATCGCCTCCTGCTCCGTTTGCGGCTGACAGCTTCGATACTTCAGCTGCTCCGGGATCTGCCGCATGCCAAAAGCGGACAGCAGCTCCGTGGTGGCGCCGACCCGCGGGCGCAGATCCGGGTTGGCGGTCGCCAGGCCCCCAAAAAAACCATCCAGTGCGGCCAGCGGACTGGCGCACTCCTGCACCTGCTGCAACAGCGGCATTTCCGGTATGGCCGGCTGGCGGCTGGCCAGACGGTTGTCGCGCTCGGCCGGGCGGCCGTTTGCGGCATGATTCCTGAACAGCGCGATCGCCTGCCGCAACTCTTCCGCCGGTACAAACAACTGCGCGGCATGCTGGTTGAACAGGCGGCGCGACTCCTCGTCATGCTTCGGATTACCCGGCAACGGCAGGTCGAGACTGTGGCTATCACCGGCACCGTAAAAACCGAAGCCGTCACTGGCGCAGGCCACGCCACAGGGCACCGGCAGCGGATATTCCAGCACCCCGCTGTTCTTCTCCTTGATGCGACGCTGCAAACGCTGTTCCATCTCCCAGATGGTGGTGACGAAGGCAGCCGGGTCCTGGCCGTCAAACTCCATGGGGTCAAAGCCGCATTTCGACAGCTGCCGGACGAAGTCCCGCCAGCCGCCCACCGCGTCCGGCATCCGCCGCGGCGCGGAACTGCGGCTGCCGGCCAGCATGATCGGCAGGGCCATGCCGGTATCCTCGTCACGCCACCAGTGTGGCAGCCGATCACGACCCGGCTGGCATTCGGCGGCACAACCGGACAGGAAGGCCACCAACTTTTCACCGGGCAACGGCATGTGCGGGTATTGCATTTCCGCCAGCCCCGCACAGGGCCCGCCGATGATTGCTCCGGCAGTGCCGGCATGCACGCTGGCATCCAGCGGCACGCCCGGCAGTCCGTCCGCGGACATGACCTGGCTGCCAAAATCGGCAAGCAGCCGGTTCTGCCCTTCCTCGCTGTCGTCATACAGGGCTGCCTGCCCCGCATGGGTATTGCCCAGCAATACGTTGAGCGCATCAATGGCCGCCACGCTGAAGCCCAGCCCGGTCAGCCAGCCACGGGTTTCCCCGGTCAGTGCATTGAGTGCCATGTAGGCCGCATAGGCGGGCACCATGTTCAGGGCGGTGCCCATGTGTCCCTGCGGATCCTCCTTGAAGTCGGCAGCCGTCAGTTCCTGTCCCTGCGGGTGCAGCCGGCAGGCATAGGCCATGTGCACGACCATGCGCATGCCGTGCACGGTCAGCCGGTCCAGTGCGGCCAGCAGCCGGTATACCGCTGCCGTATCCGGCTGCAGTCCGGCCTGCACAAGCTGGTGCGCCAGACGGTACACTGCAGCGCGGGTTTCCGGCGCATGCTGCAGCGGACCAAGTCCCGCGCCCCAGTGTGCGAAGGAAGGTACCTGCCGGCCATGTCTCTCAAGCTCGGCAAGGTCCGGAAATATCTGGTGCATCGCTGGCTACCCCGTTCAAAATAATCGTGACAGTCTATTGTATGATAGTGCAGCAACACATGATGCCCATCAATTGGCCACCTGATTACAGGCTTGCCTGTTCTGCGAGGAATCTATGGCGTTACTGACTTTTCTGGGAGCAACCCGCCAGGTAACCGGCTCCTGCTACCTGATTGAAACCCATGACAGAAAAAAGATCCTGCTCGAGTGCGGCATGCAGCAAGGTGGCCACCACCAGCACGACAACGATGAGGACAACGGCAACCGTGCCGCTTTCGCCTTCAATCCCGAACACATCGATGCGGTGGTCATCTCGCACGCCCATATCGACCACAGCGGCCTGCTGCCGCGTCTGGTGGCCGAGGGCTATCGCGGCCCGATCTATTGCACCGAAGCCACCAGCGAACTGCTGGAAGTGATGCTGATGGATGCCGCACACATCCAGGAAAAGGACACCGAATGGGAGAACCGTTGGCGGGCACGGCGTGGCAAGCGGGCCATCGCTCCCATCTATGTCAGCAGCGATGCCGAGCGGGTGCTGGGCCAACGCCACCCGGTCGGCTATGAGCAGTGCACACAGATCCTGCCCGGCGTAGAGCTCAAGCTGCACGACGCCGGCCACATCATCGGTTCGGCGATTGTCGAGCTGACCTTCCACGAGCCCAACAACAGCACGCGCAAGCTGGTCTTCTCCGGCGACCTGGGCAGCACCTGCTCACCCCTGATGCGTACACCCAGCATACTGAAGCAGGCCGACGTCCTGCTGATGGAATCCACCTACGGCGACCGCGATCACCGTTGCAACGAAGACACCCTGGACGAACTCGCCGAAATCCTGCAACAGGCGCACCGGGACGGCGGCAACGTGATGATCCCGGCGTTTTCCGTAGGCCGTACCCAGGACATCCTGTTCCATCTGGGCCGCTTCTACCAGGAAGGCCGTCTGCCACAGCAGGTGGTGTTTCTCGACAGCCCCATGGCCATTCGCGCCAACCAGATCTACTTCAACCACCACGAGGACTTCGATGACGAGAACCTGGCCATGCTGCGCGAGCGCAACATCAGCTCGCTGGAGGACTGGCTACCGATTGTCCGTCTGACGCCCTCACCCGAACAATCCATGGCCATCAACCGCATCAAGGGGGGTGCCATCATCGTCGCCGGCAGCGGCATGTGCAACGGCGGGCGCATCGTGCACCATTTCAAGCACAACCTGTGGCGCTCCGACTGTCACCTGATCTTTACCGGCTACCAGGCCCAGGGCACCACCGGGCGGGCCATCGTGGATGGAGCCGACTCGGTACGCGTATTGCGCGAGCAGATCGTGGTTCGCGCCAAGGTGCACACTCTTGGCGGCTTCTCCGCCCATGCCGGCCAGTCGCAGCTGGTGTACTGGGCCAGCCAGTTTGAAACCAATCCGGAGATTCACCTGATTCACGGTGAAATCGAAAAGATGCAGGTCTTGCAGAGCATCCTGCAGGAGCGGCTGGGACACAACGTGAACATCCCCGAACACGGGGACCGTATTGCCATTTAAGGAGCTCGTATGATCAACAACAACAGCCATCCGGACGAATATCTCGAGCGCCAGTATCTGGTCAGCTCTTTTGATGTAGCCGAACGCATCGAGGCATTGCTTGAGGCTGCGGTTCCACCCAACAGTCCCAACGCCCAGCTGTACCGTGAAATGATGCTGACCGTGGCGCGCATGACCGAGTCAGACCGCAGCCGCTGGGACGCCAAGATCATGATGCAGACCCTGCGCGAAATGGAAGCCTCGTTCGACCTGCTGGACCGCTTCAAACGTCGGCGCAAGGTGACCGTATTCGGCTCTGCCCGCACCGAGCCGGATCACCCGCTGTACCAGCAGGCCAAAGAGCTTGGAGAGATTCTGGCCCGTCACAACCTGATGGTGATCACCGGCGCCGGCGGCGGCATCATGGCGGCGGCCCACGAGGGCGCCGGACCCGACAGCAGCCTGGGCCTGAACATCGTGCTGCCCTTCGAGCAGGGGGCCAATGCCACCATGCAGGAGCGCAACAGCCACCTGCTGACTTTCCACTTCTTCTTTCTGCGCAAGCTGTTCTTCGTCAAGGAAGCGGACGCCCTGGTGCTCTGCCCCGGCGGCTTCGGCACCCTTGACGAGGCCTGGGAAGTGCTGACTCTGGTGCAAACCGGCAAGAGTCCGCTGGTTCCCATTGTGCTGCTGGATGTGGAAGGTGGCACCTACTGGGACAAGTGCCTGGAGTTCATGCAGGAAGAGATGGTGGACAAAGGCTATATCCTGCCGGAAGACATGGGCCTGATCCGCCTGGTGCGCACGCCACAAGAGGCCGGCCTGGAAATCGCCCGTTTCTACGCCAACTACCACTCGACACGCTGGTATCGGGACAGCTTTGTCATCCGCACCAATCACCGGCTGACAGAGGAAGCGCTGGATTACCTGAATGCCAACTTTTCCGATATCTGCCTGTCCGGCAAGATCCGTCAGGTGCATTACTGCGAGGAAACCCACCGCGAGCCCGAGTTCTGCAACCTGCACCGGCTGGAGTTCGCCTTCAACGCCCGCGATCTGGGCCGCTTGCGCCAGCTGGTGGATTACATCAACCTGCCGGAAAACTGGGCTACGACCGAGGCCTTCCGCTAGTGCGTAACTGCCTGTCCGTGCCCGCCAGGCACGGACAGGTGTACCACTTGCCGCCGGCGCAGATGGTGATCACGCCATGGCGTGACTCGTCATGAAAGTGCAACTTTCCCCTGTCACGACGCCCAATACCACGTTTCGCGCCCGGCATCCGGCATTTCAAGGCCAGAAAATCTCTACTCAGTGCGCGGCGTATCCCTGTACAGCGGGAAAAAACTTCCGCCGTTATTCGCGCAACCCGAGATCTCCAATAAATTGTTGTAAACTTCCTGGTCCCAGATTTTCTTGCCCAGATAGAAGTCGAACTCGGTATTTTTGGAAAAGGATTTCTTGTATCGATAAAGGGAGTCTTCCGGATCGCTAGTGGTTCCCCCTCCCGCATGGTAGTACTTGTAGCCGTTCTGGTGCCCCCAAGTGATAATTTCCGTAGCAATGAAATCACTTGGTGAATAGCTCAAATAATCACTTAAAGTACCGGCCACATGGGCATTTATTATGCCGTCACAAAGAAAGCACAACTCGAAAGCGATAAGTTTATCGTCTAAAAAAGCACTAACCACTAAAACATTATCCGACATCTTGCTTATGATTTTTTCAAAATATTCTTTCGAGAAATAGAAAAAATCATAAGCATTATTTCTGTCCATCGTATCGTAGTAAATGGGCAGCTGAGATGCGAGTGACTTGGGAGAAAAGTCAAACTGGACCGTCAAGCCACTTCTCTTCGCTTTGTTGTAGCGTTGACGTCTGCTTTTTGTAAGTTCTCCGTACAAAGGGTCCCCATAGCTCTGCAGATCGGTAGCCACCATCTTTTTGAGGTAGTCAGTTTCCATCACACCTTCCGCATGCACATGGTTTTCAAGAAGCGGAGAAAACCTTACAAATTCCGAGATCACACCTTGGGCACGACAATAACTCTCGAAGCTTTCATAGAACTGGTTCATCAATTCCTTACTGCACTCGGTAGAGCCAGCATCCATCAAGTGCCCCGCATAACCAAACGGAGTTGCTATATCGAAATATTTACCACCGGGTAGTTTATCTTTGAAGTTGAAATGATCGCTTATATCCTTCAGCATAAAAGGATAGGCAACCCTACCCAAATCCGACTCAAAATAAGCCATTATCGGCTTTTTAAACTCATTAGAATAGAGATTAAAGTAGCTGTACTTAAAATAAATATCGCTTTTAGAGAAGCTTTCCACTACTCTATCCCATTCATCCTTCACTTTAATGATTATATACTTTGAAGACATCATTTCCTCTTCGTTAAAATAAACATTGCACCATATTATATATGCACATAACACTATGTTAAATGTCTGCAAAAATCAATCAGGAAACTTGGAACCAGTCGACATTTCCAGGTATTAACGCGGCAATTTAATAGGGCATAGTGTATAATATCACTTATTATGAAAATAGA
>ERZ1032915.29-NODE-29-length-29898-cov-9.261703_pt1 | contig 29898 bp, 23 predicted proteins | sample MGYA00517090_ERZ1032915 | MGnify/ENA primary metagenome ERZ1032915 (study PRJEB33719, sample SAMN04261607) | wastewater metagenome | biome: rural village; feature: latrine urine exit; material: soil | place: El Salvador | collected 2013-01-14 ...
GTGGAACAACAGCAGCTCCACACCTGCCTCTTGGCAGACCTGCACCAACTTTTCCTGGGCACGGTACTGAGCCCAGGCGGCAGCCGTGGTACCGGCATCCTTGGCCGAGTCGGAGTAACCGATCATTACCTCCTGTGGACCCGCCAGACGCTGACGATAATCGTCCAGCTCCAGCAATTGCTGGATAACTCCAGCTGCATTACCAAGGTCATCCAGGGTTTCAAACAGGGGTGCAACCCGCATGGCACGACGGACGCCGGCCTCCTTCAGCAGCAATTGCACCGCCAGTACATCGGATGCCGCCTGTGCCATGGAGATCACATAGGTGCCAAGTGACTCGGTCGGCGCGCGGGCAATCACCCCGCAGGTATCCAGTACCTCCTTTGTGTCAGGGCTGGGCTTGAAGTCACGACTGAGCAGCGGCCGCTTGCTGTGCAGCTCTTCGAGCAGGAACTCCTGGCGCCGCTCTTCGCTCCACTTCAGGTAGCTGCCCAGACCCAGCCACTGGGTAATTTCGTCGAGGGCTTCCGCATGACGGGACGAATCCTGGCGGATATCCAGACGCACCAGTGACAGGCCAAAGGTGGCGGCACGGCGAATGGTATCCAGCAGATCGCCGTCGGCAATCAGGCCCATGCCGCACTCGTGCAGCGAGCGGTAGCACAGCAGCAGCGGATCCAGCAGCTCGGCACGGTCATGAATGATGTCCTTGGGCAGCGGCAGATCGTGGGCAATGGCGTTTTGCAGCTCGGCACGGGTATGCCGCAGGCGGGCACGCAGGCGCTTGAGCACGATCCGGTACGGCTCGTTGCTGGCCTTCCCCGCTGCTTCCAGCAGTTCCGGCGTGGCCTCCAGCATGGACAGCTCATGGGTCAGCTGCGATACGTCGCGCAGATACAGGTCGGCGGCCAGCCAGCGGGCTATGCGCAATACATGTCGGGTCACCTTGGCGGTCACGTTGGGGTTGCCGTCGCGGTCGCCACCCATCCAGCTGGCAAAACGGATGGGCGCGGCATCCAGCGGCAACGCGCCGGCTCCGGCCTCGCGCAGCACTCCGTCCACATGACGCAGTACATTGGGCACGGCCTGCCACAGGGAGCGCTCGATCACCGCAAAACCCCAGCGCGCCTCGTCCTGGGGGGTAGGTTGGCTGCTGCGGATCTCGCTGGTATGCCAGATTTCGGCAACCAGGCTACGCAGCGTCTCTACATGCTTTTCCCGCTCGGCGGCCGGCAGCACCGCATGGTCCAGCTCGGCCAGTTGCTGGGCGATGAAGTCGTATTTCATGATCAGGGTACGCCGCGACACCTCGGTCGGGTGTGCGGTGAGCACCAGCTCGATGTCCAATCCGGCCACCACGCTGGCCAGCTCGTCCGGGCACTGGTTGCAGGCCTTGAGACGTTCCAGCACCTGCGCCAGCATCTGGTTCTCGAAAGCCGGTTCGTCATCATCACGACGGCGACGCATCAGGTGGTACTGGTCGGCAATGTTGGCCAGGTTGAGAAACTGGTTGAAGCCCCGCGCCACCGGCAACAACTCGTCTTCGGACAGGCCGGCCAGGGTTTCCTCCAACTGTTTGCGGCCCTCTTGCGAACCGCGCCGTGCCGACTTGGCACCGGTACGGATCCGCTCAACCTTTTCCAGAAACTCGGCTCCGCGCTGGGCCTTCATGGTCTGTCCGAGCAGATCGCCGAACATGTGAACGTTGTCGTGTACTCGCTGGCTGATACGCGCCATGGCACTTCCTCATGCTGTAGTGATGGGCAAAACCACATCAGCATAAACCAGCTGCAACTGGCGGGCCATGCTCCGTTGGGCGATGCCTGTACTGGCAGGGCATGAGGCAATCGTTGCCATGGCAGGATGGAAGCCGGTTACAGGGCGAACAGGCTGAAGAATGAAACCCCGAGAGCCACGGAGGACCCGTGGCGAGGGCGGATGGCAGGTGGCGAATCCGGCTGATGAAGGCACTGGCTCTGGTAGCGGCCCGGCTTCAGGGCCGCTTGCACCCTTGCCCTTACTCGCAGCGTACCGCGCGCTTCCTGTCGTCCACCAGCACGCCGGTCAGGTGCTCACGTTCGTTGTCGAACAGCACCACGATGCCCTCAATGCAGCGTGCGGTCTGCTCTGCCGGCTTCAGACTGGCCCGGTAATCCTCACCGGGTACGGTTTTCAGCATGGTGAACTCGGCCAGCAGCAACGCGTCTTCCGGCTTGGCGAAGTGCAGATAACCGTAGTGCCCCAACGTGAATACGGTCACCAGCACAGTCGCCACCGCAGTGGCGATGATGTGCAGCGGGTTGTACTTCTCCGGCCTGCCTTCAGCCATCTCAGTGCTCCGGACGCATGTGCGGGAACAGGATGACGTCGCGGATGGACGGCGAGTCTGTCAGCAGCATCACCAGACGATCGATGCCGATGCCCTCACCGGCAGTCGGCGGCATGCCGTATTCCAGCGCGCGAACAAAGTCGGCGTCATAGTGCATGGCTTCATCATCACCGGCCTCCTTGTCGGCCACCTGGGCATGGAAACGCTCGGCCTGGTCCTCGGCATCATTGAGCTCCGAGTAGGCATTGGCGATCTCGCGACCACCGATGAACAGCTCGAAACGGTCGGTCACCTCGGGGTTGTCGTCATTGCGGCGGGCCAGTGGCGACACCTCGAACGGGTACTGGGTGATGAAGGTCGGCTGTTCCAGACGATGCTCGACGGTTTCCTCGAAGATCATGGTCTGCAGCTTGCCCAGCCCTTCGTGTCCCAGCACGGGCGCGCCGTGCTTTTTCGCCAGCACACGACAGGTATCGATGTCGTTCAGGTCCTCGGCGCTGATGTCCGGGTTGTACTTGAGGATGGAGTCGAACAGGCTCAGGCGGGTGAAGGGTTCGCCAAAGTGAAACACCTTGCCCTGGTAGGGCACATCGGTGCTGCCCAGCACTTCCTGCGCCAGACCACGCAGCAGCTCCTCGGTCAGATCCATGTTGTCTTCGTAGTCGGCATAGGCCTGATAGAACTCCAGCATGGTGAACTCGGGATTGTGACGGGTGGAGACGCCTTCGTTGCGGAAGTTGCGGTTGATCTCGAACACCTTGTCGAAACCGCCCACCACCAGACGCTTCAGGTACAGCTCCGGCGCGATGCGCAGGAACATGGGCAGATCCAGCGCATTGTGATGGGTCTCGAACGGCTTGGCCGCCGCACCGCCGGGAATGGTCTGCAGCATGGGGGTTTCCACCTCCAGAAAGCCGCGCTCGACCAGGAAGCTGCGGATGTAGGCGATGACACGGCTGCGGATGCGGAAGGTTTCGCGCACCTCGTCATTGACGATCAGGTCCACATAGCGCTGGCGGTAGCGCTGCTCGGTATCGGTCAGGCCGTGGTGCTTGTCCGGCAGCGGGCGCAGCGACTTGGTCAGCAACTCGACCTTGTCCATGTGCACATAGAGGTCGCCCTTGCCGGAACGGGCCAGTTTGCCTTCGGCACCGATGATGTCGCCCAGATCCCAGGTCCTGGCTTCGGCCAGGGTTTCCTCGGGCAAGGTCTTGCGGTCCACGTAGACCTGCAGGCGGCCACTGCTGTCCTGCAGCACCATGAACGGCCCGCGGCTGAGCATGATGCGCCCGGCAATCCGGATGCGGATATCCTGATCTTCCAGCTCCTCGCGACTGGCTTCAGCATACTGCTTTTGCACATCGGCACAGCGGTGCTCGGGACGGAAGGTATTGGGGAAGGCATTGCCTCTGGCGCGCACGGCGGCAAGCTTTTCCTTGCGCAGGGCGATCAGCTTGTTCTCTTCGGCTTGGAGTTGTTCCTGGGTCTGGTTCTGTTCGGTCATGACGGGTCCGGCTGGCTGGTGCGCCGCTCTGCAACGGCAGCAAGGTTCTGCGATAAAGCCGGCAAGTATAGAGGAATTTCACGCAGCCCGCAGCAATAGCGGGCTTGATGATGACAGGCGGTGTTCGCCACAGGGCAAAAACCCGCAGGACGCGGGCTTTTGGCGATAACGAAATGCAGCCAGCAGGTCGCTTAGAACATCCAGCCAGCCGGATTCGGGTGCGCCTGACCGTTATTCAGATATTTCAGACCTTTCACGCAACGAACCACAAACCAGACCAGCGTAAACAGCAGGACCAGCCAGCCAATCACGACATAGGCCAGAATCAGCCCGATGATGCCGTACAGCATGCCGATCCAGAAAGTCCGGATCTGGAAGCGGTAGTGGGATGCCAGCCACTCGGGCGCATCGCCTCGGCTGACGTAGGCCATGATCACGCCCACCAGCGAGGTGATGCCAAAAGCCAGGCTGACCAGATAGAGGATATAGACCGCATTGGCCATTCCCGTGACGTTCTTTGGTGTCGGAACCACCGGGTCGTTCATTTTGCTCTCCTTTTCAGTTCAATGCCGGGACAGGACGCCTGCAGACGATCCCGCAAACACCCCGCCCCCGTCCCTTACAGCCCCATCTTCAGGCTTGCTTCGAGGAACTCGTTGATGTCGCCATCCAGTACGGCATCGCAGTTGCTTTCCTCGATATTCGTGCGCAGGTCCTTGATGCGCGACTGGTCCAGCACGTAGGAGCGGATCTGGTGCCCCCAGCCGATGTCGGACTTGCTGTCTTCCAGCGCCTGTGAAGCCTCGCTGCGCTTCTGCAGCTCCAGCTCGTACAGCTTGGCACGCAGCATCTTCATGGCGCGGTCACGGTTGGCGTGCTGGGAACGCTCGTTCTGACAGGACACCACGGTGTTGGTCGGCACGTGGGTGATGCGCACCGCCGAGTCGGTGGTGTTGACGTGCTGGCCACCGGCACCGGACGAGCGGTAGGTGTCGACACGCAGGTCGGCCGGGTTGATGTCGATCTCGATGTTGTCGTCGATTTCCGGCGAGACGAATACCGCGGTGAAGGAGGTGTGGCGGCGATTGCCGGAGTCGTACGGACTCTTGCGGACCAGGCGGTGCACGCCGGTCTCGGTACGCAACCAACCAAAGGCGTAATCGCCCTTGACGTGGATGGTGGCACTCTTGATGCCGGCCACTTCACCAGCCGACAGCTCCATGATGGTCGCCTCGAAGCCGTTGTGGTCGGCCCAGCGCAGGTACATGCGCAGCAGGATGTTGGCCCAGTCCTGCGCCTCGGTGCCGCCGGAGCCGGCCTGGATGTCCAGATAGGCGTTGTTGGCATCCATTTCGCCATTGAACATGCGGCGAAACTCCAATTTGGCGAGGATCTCTTCCAGCCGCTCGACTTCCTGCCGCACATCTTCCACGGCGTCCTCGTCGTTCTCTTCCACGGCCATTTCCAGCAGCTCCGGCGCATCGGTCAGGCTGCTGTCGAGGTCTTCGATGGTTTCAACGATCTGTGCCAACTGTGCCCGCTCACGGCCCAGATTCTGCGCGTATTCCGGATCGTTCCAGACGGCCGGATCTTCCAGCTCGCGTTCGACTTCTACCAGACGGTCCTTTCTGTTGGCGTAGTCAAAGATACCCCCTGATGGCCGTGGTGCGTTCGCTCAGGTCATCGATGTGGTTGTAGATTGGATTGACTTCCATGGTGGTGTTTCTCTTGTTTTGGTGAAAATTTGAAACAGTGAATTATAGCGGATTTTTGTCTGCGATGTTGGTGCGAGATGGGTGGAGCGCTACGCAAAGCTGCGCTGCCACAGTCGCTTCGCGCCCATGGCGCTAAGGCTTTGCTTCGGCTCCACCCATCCCGCAAACACACCTTGGCGTTGGGGGAAGGATGGCACGGCTGCGCCGTGCTACTGCCGCGTGTTTGCGCCAGGACTGGAAACCAGAAATCCTAGCTCGTGCATGCACTAAATACCTTTTCAACACGAAAACATCATCATCTCGCATCCAGCGAAGTGAAGTTCCCGAACTCGATAACTGATGGATCCTGCGACTACGCTTTGCTCCGCGCAGGATGACGGCTACGAGGGCAAGGATACCCGCTGGAGGCTGGCCACATGCTTGAACAGACCTGGTCAGGCCAATATGCATCCGGTCACCACAAGAGTCTCTTGTCATCTCGTAACAGCACGAAACCTCATCTGCTTTCACAAATACCTCCTGCCCCACCGCGTCAGCAGTCCGGCGCAGCCGGACTGCCCTCTCCCAACGCCATGGTGTATTGCAGGGCTGGCGGGACCGGAGTGAAGCCTTGTCGACATGGACGCCGAAGGCGGCTGTGGCGACGTGAGCTTTACGGAGCGTCTCGCCAGCCCTGCCCACACCAAACAGGCAAAAACATCACCCCTCCCGCACCAAACAGGCAAAAATCAACCAACAGCCACCAGATGCTCCACCATCAGCTGCAGGCTTTCACGTCCGCGAAATTCGTTCACGTCCAGTCGATAGGCCATATCGGCAAAGCGGATGTTGGGATTGGGCCAGCACTCCAGATCCACATTGAAGGCGATACCATCCAGTGATACGGCGCCATCCTCGGTCTGCAACAGCAGCTTCAGGTGACGCTCGCCAACCAGACGCTGCTCCAGCAGGCGGAAGCGGCCATGAAAGCTGGGCTCGGGAAACTGCTGCCCCCAGGGGCCGGCCATGCGCAGCTGACGCGCCAGCTCCAGCTCGAACTCTTCACGGCACAGCTCGCCATCAGTCACCCAGAGACCCTGCAGATCCTCTTCATCCAGATGCTCGCGCACACGGGCATCGAAGGCCTCGGCAAAACACTCGAGCCGCTCCCGTGCCAGGGTCAGCCCGGCCGCCATGGCATGCCCGCCGAACTTGCTGATCAAGCCCGGGTTGGCAGCGGCCACTGCATCCAGCGCATCGCGGATGTGCAGCCCCGGCACCGAACGGGCGGAGCCCTTGAGCTGGCCATCCCCGGCGTCGGCAAAGGCGATCACCGGGCGGTGGTGCCTTTCCTTCAGGCGTGCCGCCAGAATGCCGGTCACACCCTGATGCCAGTCCGGCTGATAAACACAGAGACCAAAGGGCAGATCTTCCATGTTCAGCACCTCCAGCTGCTGCTCCACATCCTGCTGCATGCCCTGCTCGACCTGCCGGCGCTGCTGGTTCAGCTCTTCCAGCCGCTGCGCCAGCCGCATGGCCTCGGCTTCGCTGCTCGCCAGCAGGCACTCGATGCCAATGCTCATGTCATCCATGCGACCGGCCGCATTCAGGCGTGGTCCGACGATAAAGCCCAGATCCATGGCAACCAGTCGTGACAGACTGCGCCGACCGGTTTCCACCAGCGCACGGATACCCGGACGGGTGCGTCCGGCCCGGATGCGGGCCAGCCCCTGCTGCACCAGGATGCGGTTGTTGGCATCCAGCGGCACCACATCCGCCACCGTGCCCAGTGCCACCAGATCCAGCAGCTCGCCCAGATTGGGCGCCCGGGCCGCATCAAAACGGCCCAGCTCACGCATGCGTGCCCGCAGTGCCAGCAGCACATAAAAAATCACGCCCACACCGGCCAGCGCCTTGCTGGGAAAAGCGCAGCCCGGCTGATTCGGGTTGACGATGGCATCAGCCTCCGGCAGCTGCTCGCCCGCTAGGTGGTGATCGGTGATCAGTACGCGCATGCCGGCAGCCCGCGCTGCGGCCACCCCCTCGATGCTGGAAATACCGTTATCCACGGTAACCAGCAGATCCGGTTGCTTTTCCTGCGCCACGGCCACTATTTCCGGGCTCAGGCCATAGCCATAATCAAAGCGGTTGGGCACCAGATACTGCACGTCGGCAGCCCCCAGCATGCGCAGGCCCAGCAGAGCCACGGCAGTGGCGGTCGCACCATCGGCATCAAAGTCACCCACCACCAGAATGCGCTGTCGCCGCTCCACGGCATCCAGCAGCAACTCCACGGCCTGCGGCATGCCCTTGAAGGAATGATAGGGCTCCAGCTGCTGCAAACCGGTTTCCAGTTCGCGAATGTGGCGTACCCCCCTGGCCGCATAAATACGGGTCAGCAGTGGGGGCAAACCCTCAAGATCGGGCATTGAAGACGGCAAAACTCTTTGCTTGATGCGCATGGCTACTCTGGAAACTGTGAACCGGCAACCGCCGGACTGTGGTTTGCAAGCGGGACAGACGGCAATGTTTGGCAAAACATTGCCTGCGGGCGGATAGGCGCAGGCCGCAACGGCTTGCTACAATGCCCCGGTTCATGGATAGCCGGCGCCTGACGCCGCCCAACACGATCAAGGACCACCCCGATACAAAATGAAAGCGGCTCATCTTACCCTGTTTGCCCTCTGGCTGGCACTGCTGCCCCCTGTCAGCGCGGCAGACGCACCCCTGCTGATCGAAGGCAGACCCGCTACCTGCCAGCCCCTGCAGCCTGGACCCGGCCTGAAGGAAGGCCTCGAACTCTGCATTCGCCAGGCAGAACTGGGCCATGCCAACGCCCAGTACATCATGGGCAACTACTGGTATGAAGGCGAGCTGGTCGAGCAGAATTTTCAGCAGGCCATGCACTGGTATGAGCAGGCATCCCTGCAAGGTCACGCCGGGGCCCAGTATCGCCTCGGAATGATGTTTGCATCCGGCGAGGGAGTGGCCGTCAACCGCTCCCAGGCCTATATCATCCTCAAGATGTCGGCCATCAACGGCTCGGATCTGGCCTTTGACGCCAGCGACCGGCTGGATGCACTGATGAGCAAGGAAGAGCGGCAACAGGCCAACGACGTGCTTTCGCACATCTTCCGCCGGTACCTGCGGCAGATTCAGGAACAGGGCCTGCAGGACGATTCCGACAGCCTGTTTCCAAGGTGATCCTTCATGAAACGGCAGCTGAACTGGCTACTGGCACTCTGTCTCTGCCCGCTGGTACAGGCTGCCGAGAAGAGCACGCCGGATCCGGCCCTGGCGGAACCTGCCGGCTTGCATGCCGAACCGATTGAACGACCCCTCCTGCGCAGCCGGGACCGCTTGCAGTTGCAGCGCCTGCAACAGGCGTATCCCGCACAGTTTCGCAGCCTGGTCACGGCCCATGATGAAACCGGTGCGCTCTACTTGCCGGCCAACCGGGACAAGGCGCGCGGCTGGATCATTCTGCTACCCGGCAGCAACGAGACTGCCGACAGCACCTTCAATATCGACCTGCTGCGCAGAGCACTACCGGACTCCGGCTGGCACACCCTCAGTCTGCAAGCTCCACAGGAGGATTTTTCCGGCCTGCGCATCTCCCCTTTACCGGATTCATCGGTGAACGGCCAGCCCGTGGATCCGGACGATGCGACAAGTATTGACAGCACCAGGGCGGACTCCTCTCCTGACGAGGAAGTCATCCCCGGGAACCCGGCAAAGCCAGCGACGACTGAAGCTACAAACCCCGCCAGTCTCGAGCAACGTATCCACGCCGTACTGGATGCGGCCATGGAACTGACTCAAAAGGAAGACCCCGAAAAAAACCACCTGATCCTGCTCGGCCAGCATGAGGGAGCCTGGCATCTCCTGCAGTGGCTGAACCAACAACCTGCCACCCGGGCCGACGCACTGATCCTGCTGCACCCCCGGCACCCTGCTGGCGACTCTGCCGAACTGGCCAGTCTGGCTGCGGCCAGCAACATTCCGGTTACGGATTACTTTTCATCGCACAGGCAACCGGAAGTGCAGGCCGCCCGCCAGCGTCTGAATGCCAGCAAACGCAATCCGGGCAGCAATTATCTGCAAACCGGTCTGCGCGAACCTGCTTCAGCCCTACAGCAAAGTGAACTGGTTCGCAGAATGAAAGGGCGTTTGAACAAGTTTGACGCCAAAAAATAATTTCTTGTTTTAGATCAGTTTCCCGCCTTTCGTCATAAGGTTGAATGCCCGAAGTCAACCCTTCCGCCCTGCTGAAAACCGGCCATGACGCCACACCATCAGCACCAGATACGCCGGATCAAAACATGCTTATCAATATACTCTTCAAGATGTGGATGCTCGCCCTGGCTGTCCTGCTTGCCGGACCGCTGACTGCCAGCGCCGCCACGCAACAGACACCCATGCAGCAACTGCAAGCCGTGCTTGCCGACCCGGAACGCACCCGTGAGGCCTACGCCCAGGGTGAGGAACGGGTGGCTTTCTGCAGCTACTGCCATGGCAAGGACGGCAACAGCGTACGCACCAACATCCCCAACCTGGCCGAGCAAAGACCGGAATACCTGTTCGCCACCTTCGAGAAATTTGCCACCGGAGAGCGCACGGACTACGTGATGAACAGGCTGGCAAAAACCCTGAGCCTGGAGGAACGCATCAACATTGCCCTGTATTACGGCAAGCAAAAGGTGCAGCCCAAGGCCGCCGACCGTCCGGACCTGGTCGAACAGGGCAAGATCAAGTTCCAGCAATGTGTTGCCTGTCATGAAAGCTCGGGGCTGGGAGCCCACGACAAGCCAAGGCTGGCTGGCCAGCCGGCCGATTACATCCGCTACTCGCTAAAGCTGTTTCGTAGCGTGGACCCGGCCCGGCCACTGTCGGAAATGACTGCGATAGCCGCCAACCTGTCGGATGAGGACATCGAGGAGCTGGCCGAATATCTGCAGAGCCTTTCACCCTGAACCGGTACCCGTGCGCGGCCCGGCACCACCGGCGCTGCGATCCGCCTGGGCTATCGCTGCTGGTAATGGCGGCGTAACAGCCTGTAGGCGGCATGCAATGCGCTGGTCTTGTCATTGGCGCGCTGCACCTGCTCGGCGTCGGCTCCCGCGCCAATCAGACGATCCGGGTGGTTTTCGCTGAGCAAGCGCCGATAGGCCTTGCGGATCAGCGCAAAGTCCTCCACCGGCGGGCTCAGACCCAGCTCCTGCAGCGCCTTGTCACGCTCGCTCAGGCGGACGCGCATATTGTGCTCGGGCCGCCTGCTTCTCGGCCTGACCTGTTGCTCCAGCTGCAGTAGCCGTTCGGTCGTGACCGACAGCCAGTCGGCGCACTGTTTCAGGGCCTGATACTGCTGACGGCTGGCACGGCCTTCGGCCCAGACCTGCCGCCAGGCGCTGAGCAACAATTGCTCGGCATCCAGCTCCTGCCGGAAAGTGGCCTGCAACCCCTTGCGCAGCTCGCCAAGCGCCATGCCCTTGCCCTGGTTGAATGCAGCAATGGCCGCCTGGTAGGGATAGCCATCCAGCCCCAGCTTGCGCATCTCGATACGCGCCTGCCGGATGTGCTCGGGCAACACCCGGCCATTGAGCTTGGCCAGATGCCCCAGCAGCATGAACTGCACTTGCCGGTGATCGGCCTGTTTCTTTTTCACCCTGCCCGGTTTGCCGCTGCGCAGACCGTCCTGCATCTTCTGCCAGCCCTTGCTGCCCAGCCGCCGGTCCAGCCACACGCCAAGCAGGACACCCAGCAACAGCCCGGGAATACTGGCCAACCACCAGCCCAGCATGGCCAGCACGAACACCACAACGGCTGGAAGGATCATGGCTGCAGCGCCATCCGGGCGGCCTGCTGCAAACGCTCGACCGTGCCCACATCCAGCCAGCGTCCGGCATAGTGCTCGCCGCTGACCCGGCCAGCCTGCATGGCACTGCGCAACAGGGGTGCCAGCTTGAACGCACCGGCGCTGCAACCTGCAAACAGGGCGGGAGACAGCACCGCCATGCCGCTATAGGTGAATCGCGGCTGCCCCTCATCCAGTACCCGCCCCCGCTCCAGCACGAAGTCGCCCTGCGGGTGATGCCCGGGGTTGTCGACCAGCACCAGATGCGCCAGCCCGTCCAGCTGCCGGGGCAGAGCGGAAAAATCGTAGTCCGTCCACACATCACCGTTGACCACCACAAAGGGGTCGCCACCCAACAGCGGCAAGGCGCGGAAGATGCCACCCCCGGTTTCCAGCGGTTCCGGCTCGGGAGAGTAGCGGATCCGTACGCCATACCGGTCGCCGTCGCCCAGCGCCTGCTCGATCTGCAGGCCCAGCCATGCGTGATTGATGACCAGCTCGGTACAACCGGCCCGGGCCAGCGCATCGATGTGGTATTCGATCAGCGCCTTGCCGGCAACACTCAGCAGCGGCTTGGGCGTATGCAGGGTCAGCGGGCGCATGCGCTCGCCCTTGCCGGCCGCCAGGATCATGGCTTTCACGATTGCACTCCCGTATCTTTCGGAAGGCTGTCCAGCAGCTGTCGCAGCGGGCGCAACTCCGGATAACGGGCAACCACCGGCCGGATATAGGCAAAGAATCTTGGCACATCCTGCAGATAGCGCGGCTTGCCGTCACGGTGGCAGATCCGGGAAAAAATGCCGATCACCTTGAGGTGGCGCTGCAGCCCCATCCAGTCGCAGTCACGGATAAATCGCGCAAAGGAATCCGGCACAGGCAAGCCGGCATTACGCGCTTTTTGCCAGTATTCCAGCAGCCAGCCATGCACCCGTTCTTCCGGCCAGCTGAGAAAGGCATCCTTGAACAGGCTGATCGCGTCGTAGCTGACCGGGCCGACCACGGCATCCTGAAAATCCAGCAGCCCCGGGTTCGGCTCATCCAGCATCAGGTTGCGTGGCATGTAATCGCGGTGCACCAGCACCCGCTCCTGCGATAGTGCCGACTCGACCAGCAGGTCGCAGCCTTGCTGCCACCATTCCTGTTGTTGCGCATTCAGCTCAAGGCCGAGCTCATAGCGCAGATACCAGTCGGGAAACAGCTGCAACTCGCGGCGCAGCAAGGCATCGTCATAGTCCGGCAGACCGCTGCCGGCCACATCGATCCGCTGCAGACGAACCAGCAGATCCAGCGCCAGCCCGAACAGCTCATCGGCATTGTCCCTGTCCAGAACCTGCAGCCAGGTCCGCTCGCCCAGATCGCTCAGCACCAGAAAGCCCTGCTCCACATCCTGGGCCAGCACAACCGGCACATGCAGGCCGGCAGTCGCCAGCATCTGTGCCATGCGCACAAAGGGACGACAGTCTTCCGGCGGCGGGGCATCCATCAGGACCAGTTTCAAGCCCCCGGCGCGCCAGCGAAAGTAGCGACGAAAACTGGCATCACTGCCGGCCGCCTGCCAGTTGCCCTCCGGCAATACGGGAATACCAAGCCTGGCAGCCAGGTGGGGCGCGCGCCGTGAAAACCAGTTTTGCAGCGCCAGAAAACGTGCATCTTTTTCATTTGCCTGTGGTGCCGGCATCTTGAATCTCCAATGGAAGCTGGCCCGAAAGCGGACCATGCCTTATTATTGCCTATCTTTATCGCGTGTTCGAGTTGCGCGGGATTTTTGGCACTCTGGCTGCAGGAAGTACGGATCTACATACGATGACAGCTCATCTACCCAAGGTTTTCCGGCCAAGCACTCTGGCCCTTGGCATTTTTGCCGCACTTCAACCTTTCCTAGCGCAACAGGCTGTTGCCGATAGCGAACATAGCTGCACCGTTGGCCCTGGCGGCCAATGGATCTGCGTCACCCAGGAAAAGGCCCGGGTAGCCCCGCGCCCCGAGCAGACCGCACCTGCCGCTGCCGTCAAGCAGCCGAAAAAACGCAAGCCAACCACTGTTGCCGGCACGCCTGCGCCTGACGCCAGCCCCGTGGTTGCCGATCCGGAAACCGGCACCTGGATCCTGCCCGCCGGCAGCAACCAATATGCCTACCTGGACTGGATTCCACGCGAACAGCTCAGCGAAGCCCAGCTGGCGGAAATCGCCCCATACTGCGCCGGCGCCTTTGTCGAGCCGGCACGTCTGGGCAAGGATGACGATACACCCTTCAACCGGGCACCGATCTTTGCCAGTGCCGATTCCTCCAGCTACCACCAGCCCGAGCTGACCACCGTGCTGGACGGCAACGTGATCATGCGCCAGTCCAGCCTGCAATTCACCGCCGACCGCGCCGAACTCAACCAGCAAACCAACCTCGGGCAGCTGGACGGCAACGTCAGTCTGCGCGATCGCAACATGCTGATCGTGGGTGACCACGCGCAAATCCAACTGGATACCGGCGAAGCCCAGGTCGACAATGCCGAATACGTGCTGCATGACATGCAGAACCGTGGCACCGCCAGCTACATCAAGCGTCAGGAAGAAGGCATCATCCGCCTGAAAAACGGCAGCTACACCAGCTGCATTCCGGGCAACAACGACTGGCACCTGCAGAGCAACAACATCACCCTCAACCCGGAAACCGGCTTCGGCAACGCCACCAACGTCACCCTGCGAGTCAAGAATGTTCCGGTGTTCTATACACCCTACATCTACTTCCCGATCGACGACCGCCGCCAGTCCGGCTTCTTGCCGCCCAGCATCAGTTACAGCCGCCGCAAGGGCGTGGATCTGACCACCCCCTACTACATCAACCTGGCTCCGCACATGGATGCCACCCTGTATCCCAACCTGATGACCAAGCGCGGCCTGCTTGCCGAAGGCGAGTTCCGCTACCTGACCCAGAAAGGCACCGGCACCCTGGGTGGCGCGTGGCTGGGCAGCGACCAGGAAAAGGAGCGCAAGCGTCAGTCCGAGTACAAGCGCGACCGCTGGATGTACCTCTGGCAGCACGAACACCGCTTCAACAAACGCCTGCTGGCCGAAGTGGACTACACCGACCTGAGCGACCCCTACTACTTCCAGGATCTGTCCTCGAACATCCGCGATTCATCGGATACCACGGTTGACCAGCGCGCCAGCCTGCGCTGGCGTGGCGACAGCTATACAGCCGGCCTCAACGTGCACGCCTACGAGCGCGCCAACGTCACCGACATCACGCCCCACGACAGGTTGCCGCAGCTGACCCTCAATGGCCGCGTGCCCGGTGAGTGGGGTGGCTTGCAGATGGCCTATCAAACGGAGTTTGTACGCTTCGAGCGCTCGCTGGAGAAAGGAAACTTCATCAATCGTGACGGCAGTCCCGAACAATGGCGTGATGACCGCCTCAGCGGCATCGACCGTGCCGATGGCAACCGTCTGCACCTTGAGCCAAGCCTGAGCCTGCCCATGAGCTGGAGTTGGGGCTTTGTCAAACCTGCCGTAAAGTATGCCTACACCAAATATGACCTGACGCTTGACCAAAAAGGCAAACAGGGGCTGGCCAGCAACAATCGAAAATTCGACAGGAGTCCCAGCCGCAGCGTACCCATTGTCAGCATAGACAGCGGCCTGTACTTCGACCGGCCTACCCGGCTGTTCGGCAAGAACTACACCCAGACACTGGAGCCACGCCTGTTCTATCTCTACGTGCCTTACAAGGAACAGCACGACATTCCTCTGTTTGACAGCAGTGAGACCTCATTCAGCTACTCCAGCCTGTGGCGTGACAACCGCTTCACCGGTCGCGACCGTATTGGTGATGCCAATCAGGTCTCGCTCGGCCTGTCCTGGCGCTGGCTGGACGAAACCGGTTTCGAGCGCCAGCGTGCCGCCATCGGTCAGGCCTACTACCTGTCTGATCGCAAGGTACTGCTGTCGGCTGACAACAAAAACGAATATAAAGAGCATTCACGCAACACCACCAGCCGCTCTCCTTACGCCATGCAGTACATGCTGCGTTTCAACCAGGACTGGCGCTTCAATGCTGACTGGGCCTGGGACCAGGATGAACGCGCCACCCGCGCCGGCAGTCTGATGTTCCACTACCAGCCGGAAGACAACCTGAACAAGATCATCAACTTCGGTTATCGCTACAAAAACGATGGCGTGTATTTCGATGAAGACCGGGGTCGCTACGTGACCGGTAGCGGCGACTATGTGCAAACACTGCCCAATGGCACCAAAAAGGTTTACAAGGATTTCTACAAGATCGAACAAACCGATGCCTCCATCATGTGGCCGGTATACCAGCGCTGGAACGCCATCGCCCGCTGGCAGTTCGACTACAACCGCAGTCGCACCCTCGACGCCTTTGGCGGCTTCGAGTACAACAGCTGTTGCTGGAAGCTGCGCCTGATCCAGCGTTACTGGGTGGACTACGACGAGCGCAGCATGTCACCCGAAGACAACCGCCGTCCGGATCGCGGCATCTTCCTGCAGGTCATCCTCAAGGGTTTGGGCGGCGTGACCGGCAACAAGGTAGGCACCTTCCTGGATGAAGGCATTCCCGGCTATAAACAACGTGAAGAACATGGCTATTAAACCGATGAAAACCCTGTGCCTGGCGCTGCTGCTGGGCACCGGCCTGAGCTACGCAGCAGAGCAGCCACTGGACCGCATTGCCGTGATCGTCGATGACGGCATCATCATGCACAGCCAGTACACCAGACGGCTGGAAGAAGTACGCAGCACCATCGCCAAACGCGGCGGCCAGCAGCCCCCGGAAGACGAGCTGCGCCAGCAGGTGCTCGACCGCCTCATTCTCGACGAGCTGCAGATGCAGATTGCCGAGCGCTCCGGCATTCGCATCAGCGACGAGGAGCTGTCCGAAACCGTCAGCACCCTGGCCGAACGCAACCAGATGACCGTCCGCCAGTTCCTGCAGACGCTGGCCGAGGAAGGCGACATGAACGTGGACAGTGTCCGCGAACAGATCCGTCAGGAAATCACCATCAACCGCGTACGCCAGTACCGGGTCTCCGACCAGATCCAGGTCACCGAACAGGAAGTGCGCAACTTCCTCAACTCGGCACTGGGCCAGATGCAGCTGGCCGACGACTATCACCTGGCCAACATCCTCATCGCCCTGCCCGACAGCCCGACCGCCGATGAGCTGGACGAGGCCCGCAGCCGTGTGGAAGAGGTCATGCAGCGTCTGGCGGCCGGCGAGGACTTCCACGAGCTGGCGATGCGCTACTCCGCCAGCGAAAACGCCTTTGACGGTGGCGACATGGGCTGGCGCAAGGCCGCCCAGCTGCCACCGCCCTTCGACAGCGCCGTCACCGAAATGCAGCCTGGCGACGTCAGCGAACCCATGCGCACCGCAGGCGGCATCATCATCCTCAAACTGCTGGACAAGGAAGGTGCCGATGACACCAGCTACAGCGAGGAAGTGCATGTGCGCCACATCCTGCTCAAGCCCAGCGAAATCCGCACTCCGGAGGCCACCGAACAGCTGGCCCGGCGCATCCACCAACGCCTGAAAGACGGCGAGGACTTTGGCGAGCTGGCCCGCCAGTTCTCGGAAGACCCCGGCTCGGCACGCAAGGGTGGAGAGCTTGACTGGGTCCGCCCGGACAGCCTGGTACCCGCCTTCCGCGACACCATGGCCCAGACCGCCATCGGCCAGCTGTCACAACCCTTTGTCAGCCAGTTTGGCTGGCACGTACTGCAGGTGCTGGACCGCCGCTTCAGCGACAGCAGCACGGAGCAACGCGAGCAACAGGCACTGAACCTGCTGCACAACCGTAAATACGAAGAAGAGCTGCAACTATGGCTCAGGGAGATTCGTGACGAAGCCTACGTGGAGATCAAGGAACCATGACTTTGCGCTTTGCCCTGACCCCTGGAGAGCCGGCCGGCATCGGCCCCGACCTCTGCGTCCTGCTGGCCCAGGAACCGCAACCCTTTCCGGTCATCGTCATCAGCAATGCCGAAATGCTGAAGCAGCGTGCACAGCAGCTCAATCTCGAGCTCGAGATCATTGAGGTGGACCCCGCGCGGCTGCCCGATACCGCGGCTGCGGAGAAAAGTCTGTACGTCTGGGATACCCCGCTCTACGAGCCGGTAGTCGCCGGCCAACTGAACCAGGCCAACGCACCCCATGTGCTGGAAACCCTGACCCGCGCCGGGCAGGGCTGCATGGACGGCCTGTTCAACGCGATGATCACCGCACCGGCCCACAAGGGCATCATCAACGATGCCGGCGTACCCTTTTCCGGCCACACCGAGTTCCTTCAGGAGCTCACCGGATCACCCCGGGTCGTCATGATGCTGGCTACCCAGGGTCTGCGCGTGGCGCTGGTCACCACCCATCTGCCCCTGCGTGATGTGGCGGATGCAATCACCCCTGAGCGCATCGAGAACGCGGTACGCATCCTGCACCAGGACCTGCAGAACAAGTTCGGCATCCGCAATCCGCATATCCTGGTCTGTGGCCTCAACCCCCACGCCGGAGAGGACGGACACCTGGGCCGCGAAGAGCTGGACATCATCATTCCCACCCTGGAAAACCTGCGCAGCGAAGGCATCAATCTGACCGGACCGCTGCCTGCCGACACCCTGTTCACCCCGGTACACCTCAAGGACTGCGACGCGGTGCTGGCCATGTACCATGACCAGGGCCTGCCGGTACTCAAGCACAAGGGCTTTGGCGCCGCAGTCAACGTGACCCTGGGCATGCCCATCATCCGCACCTCGGTGGACCACGGAACCGCGCTGGACCTGGCCGGTACCGGCGACATCGACAGCGGCAGCATGCAGATCGCCCTGGTGACCGCCTACCAGATGGCTGCCGCCAACAACGCACAGGCATAGGGACGGCAGACAGCAAAAAGCCCGGAAATTCCGGGCTTTTTCATTTGCGCGTTTGCGCCATCAGGATGGATCAGTGCTGGTGGCCACCCTCGCCATGGGCATGGCCATGCTCCAGCTCCTCACCGGTCGCCTCACGCACGCTGACCACCTTCACCTTGAAGTTCAGACGCTGGCCGGCCAGTGGATGGTTGCCATCCACGGTGACATCATCACCGTCCACATCACGAATGGTGACGATCTGCATGCCGCCATCCGGTGCGGAAGCGTGGAACTGCATGCCCGGCAACAACTCGTCCACACCCTCAAACATGCTGCGGTTCAATGTCGCAACCAATTCAAGACTATATTCGCCATAGGCCAGTTCCGGCTCGACACTGACTTCCAGTTCGTCACCGGCCGACTTGCCGGTCAGCGCCTGTTCCAGGCCGGGAATGATATTGGCTGCCCCGTGCAGGTACGCCAGAGGCTGCGCCCCTTCGGAGCTGTCGAGAACCTCGCCCTCATCGTTGCTCAGGGTGTAATCGATGGCCACCACTGTCTTGTCGGCGATTTGCATAATAATAAACCTGTATTTATGAGTGATCGCGCAGTGTAACCGTACTTAAAAATGAATGCGACTTTAGAACAACTAGACCATTAGCCGTCTTGACCTGATCCGGTACCCACCCGAACATTAGGCCTATTTTTCGGGGACAAGTCCGCCAAAACAACAACTGACAATGCGGACAGGTCAGTAACCAACCGTTTTATCAAAAGCCCAAAAGCGAGCAATAAACCATGTCAGGACGCAACGTATTAGTCATCAACAGCGGCAGTTCTTCCATCAAGTTTGCACTGGTCAACGAGGACCGGGACGATTTCATCATGGAAGGCCTGGCCGAATGCATCGGAACCCCTGAAGCCGAGGTCAACTGGAAGCAGAACGGCGAAAAGAAAAACCTGAAATTCCCCAACGCGGACCACTCGGAAGCGCTGGCACAGATCCTTCCCCATGTCCAGAAAGCCGCCGGCCATCTGGACGCCATCGGTCACCGCGTGGTGCACGGTGGCTCCCAGGTCCATGAAGCCTGCCTGCTGACCCCCGAGGTCATCAGCGTCGTCGAGCAGAACGCATCCCTCGCCCCGCTGCACAACCCGCCGGGCCTGATGGGCATCGAGGCCGCCCAGAAGCTGTACCCCGAGCTGCCCCACGTGGGCGTGTTCGATACCGCTTTCCACCAGAGCATGCCGGAGTACGCCTACCGCTACGCCATTCCGGAAGAGTTCTACACCGAGCACGGCATCCGCCGCTACGGCTTCCACGGCACCAGCCACCTGTATGTCAGCCGCAAGGGCGCGGAAATGGCCGGTCTGCCGGTAGAAGACAGCTGCTGGCTGGTGGCCCACCTGGGCAACGGCTGCTCCGCCACCGCAGTGGTCAACGGTGAAAGCCGCGATACCACCATGGGCCTGACCCCGCTGGAAGGCCTGGTCATGGGCACCCGTTCCGGTGACGTGGACCCGAGCCTGCAAATGCACCTGAACCGCACCTTTGGCTGGACCGCCCAGGAAGTGGAGACCCTGCTGACCAAGAAGAGTGGCCTGCTGGGTGTTTCCGGCCTGTCCAACGACATGCGCACCCTGATCGAGGCCAGTGAACAAGGCAACGAGAAAGCCGCCCTGGCCATCGAGATCTTCTGCTACCGCCTGGCCAAGGCCCTGGCCGCCCTGTCCTGCGCCCTGCCGCGCCTGGACGGCCTGCTGTTCACTGGCGGCATCGGCGAGAACGCCACCCTCATCCGCAAGAAGACCCTGGATCACATGCGTGTCTTCAACTTCAAGCTGGACGATGCAGCCAACCAGGAATACACGCGTGGCAAGGGCGGCAAGATCAGCGCTGACGGCCACCCGCTGGTACTGGTGGTACCGACCAACGAAGAGCGCCAGATTGCCAACGAGACCCTGGCTGTGGTAGACAGCAAGTAACCCGCTCCGGCCGGCCCAGTGCCGGCCTTTCTCTTTGACTGCAAGACAGGACTACAGAATGCATACATTCCTGCTGGCCCCGACCAGTTTTGGCGTTGGCCTGACTTCCGTAAGCCTGGGCATGGTCCAGGTACTGAAAAACGCCGGCCTGAAGGTCGGTTTCCTCAAGCCCATTGCCCAGCCACACCCAAGCGAAAGCGGTGCCGAGCGCGTCAGCCAGCTCATGGCAGCCCTGTACGACACCAAGCAGCCTGCCAGCCTGAGCCTTGGCCATGTCGAGCGCATGGTCGGTACCGGCCAGGTCGACGAGCTGATGGAAGAGATCGTCAGCATGCACCAGGACATGGCCGATGACTATGACGTGATCATCGTCGAGGGCATGACCCCTTCCCGCCAGGCCCACTATGTGGACCGCATCAACGCCAGCCTGGCCAAGACCCTGGATGCCGAGATCATTCTGGTCAGCGCCCAGCAAAGCGAGGATCTGGACGAGATCTCCGACCGCATCGAGGCGCAGGCCCAGATCTTCGGCGGCACCAGCGATCCCAAGGTGCTGGGCGTGGTCATCAACAAGGTGACCGATCCCTCCCTGAACGGTTTTGCCGAGCGACTCAAGGGCCACCTGCCCGCCTTGCGCAAGGGCGACCTGCACCTGATCGGCTGCATCAATGCCCGCGAGGAGCTGAACAACCCGCGCACCGCCGACTATGCCAAGTTTCTCAAGGCCGACATCGTCAACCGGGGCGAGCTGGAAGAGCGCCGCGTGAAGAAGGTCATCCTCTGCTCGCGCACCGTGGCCAACATCGTTCCCCTGCTGCAGGACGGCGTGCTGGTGGTGGTTCCCGGTGACCGTGACGACATCATCCTCGCCGCCAGCCTGGCCGAGATGAACGGCGTACGCCTGGCCGGCCTGCTGCTGACCGGTGGTTATGTACCCAACGCCGGCATCATGGCGATGGGCAAGGGTGCCCTGCAGGGCGGCCTGCCGGTAATGAACGTCAGCACCGGCTCCTACGACACCGCCTACCAGGTGACCCGCCTGCCACGCGCCATTCCGGTGGACGACATCCAGCGTGCCCAGGGTACCAGCGAGCACATCGCCAGCTATCTGGACCAGAAGTGGCTGAACAGCCGTTGCGCCACCCAACGCGTACCCCTGCTGTCACCGCCCGCGTTCCGCTACCAGCTGGTCAAGCGCGCCCAGGCAGCCGCCAAGCGCATTGTCCTGCCGGAAGGCAACGAGCCGCGCACCATCCGCGCCGCAGCCATCTGTCAGGAGCGCGGCATTGCCAACTGCGTGCTGCTCGGCAATCCGGAGGAGATCCGCAACATTGCCCAGCAGCAGGGCGTGGCCCTGCCGGCCGGTATCGAAATCATCGATCCGGACAGCATCAAGGAAAAGTACATTGCGCCCATGGTCGAGCTGCGCAAGAGCCGTGGCCTGACCCCCGAGGAAGCCAGCGAGCAGCTGAGCGACACCGTGGTACTGGCCACCATGATGCTGGCCCAGGATGACGTGGACGGCCTGGTTTCCGGCGCGGTACACACCACCGCAGACACCATCCGCCCCGCCCTGCAGCTGATCAAGACCGCGCCTGGCTACAGCCTGGTATCCTCGGTGTTCTTCATGCTGCTGCCGGACCAGGTGTTGGTGTACGGTGACTGTGCGGTCAACCCCAACCCGAACGCCGAGCAGCTGGCCGAGATCGCCCTGCAAAGCGCGGAATCCGCCCAGGCATTCGGCATCGAGCCCAAGGTCGCCATGATCAGCTTCTCCACCGGCAGCTCCGGCGGTTCCGGCGCGGAAGTGGAAAAGGTCATGGAAGCCACCCGCATTGCCCAGGAAAAGGCTCCGCAACTGGCCATCGACGGCCCGCTGCAGTACGACGCCGCCAGCGTGGAAAGCATTGGCCGCTCCAAGGCGCCCGACAGCGCAGTGGCCGGCCAGGCAACCGTGTTCGTGTTCCCCGACTTGAACACCGGTAACACCACCTACAAGGCAGTGCAGCGCAGTGCCAATGTGGTGAGTGTCGGCCCGATGCTGCAGGGTCTGCGCAAGCCGGTCAACGACCTGTCCCGTGGCGCCCTGGTGGAAGACATCGTCTTCACCGTGGCCCTGACCGCCATCCAGGCGGCCGCACAGGACTGAAGCCAGGCGCTTGCCTTCAAACCCGGGCCCCGTGCCCGGGTTTTTTGTGCCTGCCCTGCCGGCAAACCACGGCAATCTCCCACCCGACACTTCCAGGCCACGTTCACGGCCCTTACCGGCCTCATCCGCATCCACACTTGCACTTTTTCGCCAAAAGCCCAACCATAACCTCCTGTTCTGGTTGCGGACCCATCTGCATGTTGAGCTTTCTTCCTCCGCTGGTGCGCGGCATCATTTCGGCCTTGCTGCTGATCATCAACACCCTGGTGTGGTGCTGGCCGCTGTTTGTGCTGACCCTGCTCAAACTGTTATTGCCCATTCCTGCCCTGCAAAAACGGTTGCTGGACGGCCTGCACTGGGTGGCCGAGACTTGGATGCACTTCAACGGCATGTGGATGGATCTGGCCGGTCACATCGAATGGGACCTGCAGGGGCTGGAAGCACTGGAACGCGATAAGAGCTATCTGCTGATCAGCAACCATCAGACCTGGGTCGACATCATGGCCTTGCTCTATCCGCTCAACCGCCGCGCGCCCTTCTACAAGTTCTTCCTGAAACAGAATCTGCTCTGGGTACCCATCGTCGGCCTGGCCTGGTGGGCGCTCGAATATCCGTTCATGAAGCGCTACAGCAAGGAATACCTGGCCAAATATCCGGAAAAGCAGGGGCAGGATCTGGTCACCATCCGCACCGCTTGCGAGCGCTACAAGAACAGCCCGGTCACCGTGATCAGCTACGTGGAAGGTACCCGCTTCACTCCAGCCAAGCATGCACAGCAACAGTCTCCCTACAGGCACCTGCTCAAACCCCGTGCCGGCGGCGTGGCACTGGTGCTGGATGCCATGGGCGAACAGCTGCATGCCATCGCCAACACCACCCTGGCCTACCCCGATGGCCGGCCCACGTTCTGGCAGCTGATGTGCGGCCAGATCCGGCGCATCAGCCTGCATGTCGAGCTGCTGCCGGTACCGGCGCAATTCATTGGCCGCAACTATGCCACCGACGCCACCTACCAGGACGAATTCCGCGACTGGATCAACGCCATCTGGCAGGCCAAGGATGCACAGCTGCAACGCCTGCTGGATTCCGACCAGACAGGCCACTGAACACCCATACCCGTCCGCCCGGCCACCCGCCTTTAGGCGCAAGCCAAAAGCCTTCCCCAGCATGTATAATCGGGATTTACCCTGGTCTTGACCGTGCAAGGCCGCCCTGTCCCGAGCTGAGGAGCATTTCATGGCTGTAATCAAGCAAGACGACGTCATCCAAAGCGTTGCTGACGCCCTGCAATACATTTCCTACTACCACCCGCTGGACTTCATCCAGGCCATGCACGAGGCCTACGAGAAAGAGGAATCCCCGGCCGCCAAGGACGCCATGGCGCAAATCCTGATCAACTCGCGCATGAGTGCCACCGGCCACCGCCCGCTGTGCCAGGACACCGGTATCGTCACCGTATTCGCCCGCGTCGGCATGAACGTGCAGTGGGACGGCGACATGAGCCTGGACGACATGATCAACGAAGGCGTACGCCGCGCCTACCTGCACCCGGACAACAAGCTGCGTGCCTCCGTACTGGCCGACCCGGCCGGTGCGCGCAAGAACACCAAGGACAACACCCCGGCCGTGATCCACTACAGCATCGTGCCCGGTGACAAGCTGGAAATCGAGGTTGCGGCCAAGGGCGGCGGCTCCGAGAACAAGACCATGATGGCCATGCTCAACCCGTCCGACTCCATCGTCGATTGGGTGCTGAGCGTGGTGCCGCAGATGGGTGCCGGCTGGTGCCCGCCCGGCATGCTCGGCATCGGTATCGGCGGTACCGCCGAAAAGGCCGCGGTACTGGCCAAGGAATCCCTGATGGATCCGATCGACATCCACGAGCTGCGCGCCCGTGGCCCGCAGAATCGCGTGGAAGAGCTGCGTCTGGAGATCTTCGACAAGGTCAACCAGCTGGGCATCGGTGCCCAAGGCCTAGGCGGCCTGACCACCGTGCTGGACATCAAGATCAAGGATTACCCGACCCACGCCGCGTCCCTGCCGGTGTGCATCATCCCCAACTGTGCCGCCACCCGTCACGCCCACTTCGTGCTGGACGGTTCCGGCCCTGCGGTACTGGACCAGCCCAACCTGGACGCCTACCCCGACATCGTCTGGGAAGCCGGCCCCAGCGCACGCCGCGTGGACCTAGATACCATCACTCCGGAAGATGTACAGGACTGGAAGCCGGGCGAGACCCTGCTGCTCAGCGGCAAGATGCTGACCGGCCGTGATGCCGCGCACAAGCGCATCACCGACATGCTGAACAAGGGCGAAGAGCTGCCGGTCGACCTGAAAGGCCGCTTCATCTACTACGTTGGCCCGGTCGATCCGGTTGGCAACGAAGTGGTTGGCCCTGCCGGCCCCACCACCGCCACCCGCATGGACAAGTTCACCCGCCAGGTGCTGGAAGAGACCGGCCTGCTGGGCATGATCGGCAAGTCCGAGCGCGGCCCGATCGCCATCGAGGCGATCAAGGACAACAAGGCCGTCTACCTGATGGCCGTCGGTGGTGCCGCCTATCTGGTATCCCAGGCCATCAAGAAGTCCCGCACCGTGGCCTTCGCCGACCTGGGCATGGAAGCCATCTACGAGTTCGACGTGAAGGACATGCCGGTGACCGTAGCGGTCGACACCAAGGGCGAATCGGTACACATCACCGGTCCACAGGTGTGGAAGGCCAAGATCGCCGACATGATCGCCAGCGACAAGCAGGACTGACGCTCGCCATACAGGCTGCACAACAAACAAACCCCGGCCAGGCCGGGGTTTGTTTCATCTGGCACTTGCGGAAATCAATGTACCGGTTTCCAGTTGCCGGCCGTAGCGTTGCGCGGCCGGCTTTTCTAGCGGGAAACGGACGGCGGCTGCAGGCGATACTGGAGCGGGACCTGATCCATGCCGCGCATGGTCACATCCAGGTTCTTCCACAGCCCGTCCTTGATGCCATAGATGCACCCATAGACCGACAGCTTCTGCCCGCGGTGCCAGGCATTCTGCACGATGGCGGTATGGCTGACATTGGCCACCTGCTCGATCACGTTCAGTTCGCAGAGGCGATCCACCTGCTCGTCATGGGTGGACAGCTTGGCCAGCTCGTCATAGTGCCGGAAATACAAGTCACGAATGGTCCGGATCCAGGCATCGGTAATGCCCACCTGCTTGTCGCTCATCGCCGCCTTCACACCACCACAACCGTAGTGTCCGGTAACCAGGATGTGCTTGACCTTGAGCACGTCCACCGCGTACTGGATGGATGACAGGCAGTTCAGGTCGGTGTGCAATACCACATTGCCGACATTGCGGTGCACAAAGAGATCGCCGGGCAGCATGCCGACGATCTCGTTGGCCGGCACCCGCGCATCCGAACAGCCGATCCACAAGTATTCCGGCTCCTGCTGCTTGGCCAGCTTCTCGAAAAACTCCGGATCCTCTTCCTTGATGGACTTGGCCCAGCGGACGTTGTTTTCAAACAGTTCATGCAATTCAGGCATGGGACTCCCCACTCAACTCAACAGGTCACCCGGTCGTCATGCGCACCGGGAAATACCGGACGCGCACGTAATAACAGGGCACAATCATCCCTTGTGGGACCGCTACAATCTGTCACAGGTCACAGAATTAAAAACATCCCTGGCTGTTTCACAACCACCCCTGTAAGAGCGACCCTGGTCGCGATCAATGATGCCGGCAGGTGCTGCACCGTTCAAGCGACCCGGACACCACAATCAGGCTACCTGTCGCGGCCAGGCCCGCTCTTACAGCCAGGCTCAAACGCATTCGCACATATGCCTCTGTTGCCCGGCGCTGCCGGGCTTTGTCCGGATAAATCCGGACCTACAGTGGGTCAGCGCCTGATTGATCAGCAAGGTGCAAACTTGTTCGTATAAAAATATCCCTGCCTGTTTCACAGCCATCCCTGTAAGAGCGACCCTGGTCGCGATCAATGGTGCCGGCAGGTACTGCACCGTTCAAACGGTCCGGACACCACAATCAGGCTACCTGTCGCGGCCAAAGCAGCTGGTGCATGGTGTGCGAAGTTTGTATGAACGGGTTTGTCCCGTGAGCAACATATGGCAAGCGAGTAGAGCGCCGCCCGGCATCGTTTCCGGATGCGGATCGCGGCCAGGCCCGCTCTTGCAGCCAGGTGCGAATTCATTCGCACAACAGGGTGGTCAATCCGAACACCCCAACAACAAACAGCTTGTCGGATCAATCCAGCGCAAACGTCCACTCATCCGCCAGGGTACACACCATCACCAGCGCATCCTCATGGCCATCAACAGTAGGATAGTAGTTGCGACGCCGGTCGATCTCGTTGAAACCATGGCGCTCATACAGGACATAGGCTGCCGTATTGGACTCGCGCACTTCCAGAAAGCAACTGGCGCAATTGCGTTCGCGTGCCTGGCTCAGGGCAAACTCCAGCAAGCGACTGCCCAGCCCCCGGCCCTGCTGATCGACAGCAATGACGATATTGAGCAGGTGCGCCTCGTCCACGATGTATTGCATCACCACATGGCCCAGATGCCGGCCATCCTGCTCCAGCACATGGCACTGATAGCCAGTCAGCGCATCCTCATACAGTGCGCGCGACCATGGGTGGCTGAAGGCACGCTGCTCGATGGCCACCACGGTATCCAGGTCGGCTGCAACCATCGGGCGGAAAGTCAGGGAGTCAGGCATCCTGCACCCAGTGCGGCATGATTTTCTGCAGGTGATGCCAGAGCTGCGGCTTGAGCGGCCGGTCGCTCATCAACTGTTCCAGGGAGGGCAGGTTCCAGCAACGCACGCCGCCCTGGAAGGCGGTCAGCGAAAACAGATCCGCCTCGGCGTCATGGAGCGCATTGGCGAAACACATGGCGCGCGGCCCAAGCAGCCAGACGAAATCCGCCGGGGACTGGCCGATCTCGAATTCCAGCACATCCCGTACACAGATGCGGGCCGCATCGGCATCCTGGGCGCCGGCCAGCTGGCCGCTGGTCAGCAGAGGCCAGCGGATCGGCTCGCCCTGACGCAGCAATTGCGGTGCATGGGGCAAGCGGGCAGCACGCAGGATGTCCTGCAACAACTGAAAATCGGGATCACTGGACTGGAAGGCTTCGCCCAGCGGCAGGTCGGCAAGCAACAGGCAGGTGCCACTGCGCAACAGCTGCAGGCTGAACCTCGGGATCTCGACCTGCTGCTCCTCCGGCGCTTCAGCATCCGGCTGCGGCAGTCCGGTTTGCGCTGCGGCGACCACCGGTTTTTCCGCCTCAAGAGACTGCCGCACCTGCTGCAAGCGATCCGCTGCCTGCCCGGTTTTTGCCACCGTCGCCGTGACGGTTTCGACAACTGGTGCCGCCTTCTGCTGCGGCACGCCCCTGTCGGCTGGCTGCGCTGCCGCATCCGGCGGTTGCCAGTTCAGCAGTTCCGGACTGGACGCCGGAGCATGCGGCAACTGCTGGCGTGGCAGCCAGCTCTCGATGCCCATGACCGACAGCATTGCCTGCCGCCGGACCTCCTGCTCCAGCACTAGCCCCTCCACGGTCTAGATGCCACCCACCTGAGGGTGCGCCCTGGCCGCACCGGACTCCATCAGGTTCAGTGCATGCAGGTACGCCTTGACCGACGCCACCACAATGTCGGTATCCGCACCGTTGCCATTGACGATACGACCGCCACGCTCCAGACGCACGGTCACCTCGCCCTGGGAGTCGGTGCCCTGGGTAATGGCATTGACCGAGTACAGCTGCAGGGTCGCACCGGACTGCGCTACGGACTCGATCGCCTTGAAGGCTGCATCCACCGGACCGGAACCCTGTTCGCTGGCACGTACTTCCTCGCCACCGACCAGCAGCACCAGCTCGGCCTGTGGAATCTCGCCGGTCTTGCTGGCCACTTCCAGGCTGACCAGCCGGTAATGCTCGGCAACTTCCTCGGCCTGGGTATCGGTCACCAGTGCCTGCAGGTCCTCGTCAAAAATCTCGTGTTTCTTGTCGGCCAGCTCCTTGAAGCGGGCAAAGGCAGCATTCAGCTCGCTTTCCGTGGCCAGCTCGATGCCCAGCTCCTGCAGGCGGCTGCGGAAGGCATTACGGCCGGAGTGCTTGCCCAGCACCATCTTGTTGGCGCTCCAGCCCACATCCTCGGCCTTCATGATCTCGTAGGTCTCGCGATGCTTGAGCACGCCATCCTGGTGGATGCCGGACTCGTGGGCAAAGGCGTTGGCACCGACAATGGCCTTGTTCGGCTGCACCGGGAAGCCGGTGATGCCGGACACCATGCGCGAAGTGCTGAGAATCTGGGTGGTGTCGATGCGGGTATGCACGTTGAGCAGGTCTTCACGGGTCTTGATCGCCATGACGATCTCTTCCAGCGCGGCGTTACCGGCCCGCTCACCCAGTCCGTTGATGGTGCACTCCACCTGACGGGCGCCGGCCACCACCGCCGCCAGCGAGTTGGCAACCGCCAGACCCAGGTCGTTGTGGCAGTGCACGGAGAAGACCGCCTTGTCGGAGTTGGGCACCCGCTCGATCAATTGGCGGATCAGCTCGGCATACTGGTGCGGAATGGCATAGCCGACGGTGTCGGGAATGTTGATGGTGCGGGCGCCGGCATCAATGGCCGCCTCGACGATGCGGCAGAGGAAGTCCAGCTCGCTACGGCCGGCATCCTCACAGGAGAACTCCACGTCATCACAGAGGCTGCGGGCCTTCTTGACCGCACGTACCGCCTGCTCCACCACCTGGTCCGGCTGCATGCGCAGCTTGTATTCCATATGGATCGGGCTGGTGGCGATGAAAGTGTGGATACGGCCGGAGTTGGCACCGGCCAGCGCCTCGCCGGCACGCTCGATGTCGGCATCCAGCGCACGGGCCAGGCTGCATACGGTGCTGTCCTTGATGCTGTCGGCCACCGCCTTCACCGCATCGAAGTCGCCGGGGCTGGCAATGGCGAAACCGGCCTCGATCACGTCCACCTTCATGCGCTCCAGCGCCTTGGCGATGCGCAGTTTCTCATCCTTGGTCATCGACGCGCCGGGGCTTTGCTCACCATCACGCAAGGTGGTATCAAAAATAATTACGCGGTCATTGCTGCTCATCGGATTCTCCTCGGCCAGGCCGGAATCATGTTGTTATAACCAATGGGTAAATATAGCACAGGCAAGCCAGCTGCAACTCGGACTTTAGGCCGACTGATACCCGGTATTTTGTACTGCCGCATGGTGTCGCTACCAGCGGCGTGCGACTTCACACAAAGCATGCATCTGGCTGGAGATTACCGCGTCACGCGCGGTAATGACGTTAACCGGATAACTCGATGCATAGTGGCGCCACTTGGTAAAGCCAGTGCCGGGCGATTATCCGCACCCAGTCGCAGACCGCCTCTTTACCTGTCGCTTCCCGTCACTTCCCGGCACCACCCGCCACTCCCCCGTCATCACCCGGCTTGACCGCACTACTGTCCGGAATAAATATTGGGGGAAAGGCTGGAGGGCTTGCAGCC
>ERZ1032915.30-NODE-30-length-27888-cov-9.364424_pt1 | contig 27888 bp, 27 predicted proteins | sample MGYA00517090_ERZ1032915 | MGnify/ENA primary metagenome ERZ1032915 (study PRJEB33719, sample SAMN04261607) | wastewater metagenome | biome: rural village; feature: latrine urine exit; material: soil | place: El Salvador | collected 2013-01-14 ...
TCGACAAGATCACCGCCTTCATGAAGACCCTGACCGGCGAGCAGCCGAGCTTCACACTGCCCATGTTGCCACCGTCCAACAACAACACTCCGATCCCGGAGCCTTTCGCCAAGAACTGATCCTGGCAAGGATGTTGTGACAAAAAATGCCGGACCTTGTGTCCGGCATTCTTGTTTGTGACTGTCGCACAGGCTGAAAGGCCTGCCTGTGCTAGCCGGCTTGTCCTGCAGTCAGTGTGAGTTTTCCGCATCGAGCAGCTCACGGAACTCCGCGGCTGACAGCGGCTTGCCAAACAGGTAGCCCTGGGACAGCACGCACTGGTGCTGCATGAGGAAATCGGCCTGCTCGCGGGTTTCCACTCCTTCTGCCTGTACGGCCAGACGCAGGCTTTCGCCCAGCGTCATGATGGCGCGGATGATGGCGGCATTGCTGGGGTCATGGGGCAGGTTGTTGACAAAGGTCTGGTCGATCTTGAGCTTGTCCACGGGCAGGAACTTCAGCCGGCCAAGCGATGAGTAGCCGGTGCCGAAGTCGTCAATTGCCAGCCGTACACCGGTCTTGCGCAGTTCCTGCAGCTGGTTGATGGCCTGTATGGAGTCGGCCATGATGGCGTTTTCGGTGATTTCCAGCTCCAGGCACTCCGGATCGAGACCGGTTTGGTGCAGGGCGTTTTGCAGTGCGGAATACACCGCACCCTTGCGGCCAAACAGGCGACTGGAAATGTTGACCGAGATGAAGTCCAGCTGGATGCCGTCCTTTTGCCATTGGCACATCTGTTCGCAGGCCTGCTGCAGCACCCAGCCGTCGATGCTGCCGATCAGCCCGGTATCCTCTGCAGTGGAAATGAAACTGAGTGGTGGAATCATGCCGCGCTCGGGGTGCAGCCAGCGCACCAGTGCCTCGCAGCCGACAATGCGCTTCTTGAGAAGGGAGTGGACCGGCTGGAAATGGATTTCCAGATGCTTCTGTTCAATCGCTTGGCGTAGTTCGTTGGCCAGCTGCAGTTTCTGGTAGGCGGTCTCGGTCAGGCCCTTGCTGTAGAAGGCGAAGGTGTTGCGGCCTGCCTGCTTTGCCTGGCTGAGGGCGGTTTCCGCATTGCGGAACACCTCTTCCGCATTCTTGCCCGATTCGGGGAACAGGCAAATGCCGACGCTGGCCGTAATGAAGATCTCGTTCTCGCCGGCCTGGAAAGGCTTGTGGAACAACTGCAGCAGGCCTTCGGCAATGCTGGCGGCGCGGGTACTGTTGCCGACGGAGTCCATGACCACGGCGAACTCGTCGCCGCCAAAGCGGCTCAGCGTGGCATGGCTGTCGATGTGTTTCTGGATGCGGCTGATGATGCTTTTGAGTAGCTCGTCACCGCAGGCATGGCCGAGGCTTTCATTGATGGTCTTGAAGTGGTCGAGATCCACGACGAACAGTGCGCCGTCCAGGCTGCTTTGCATGGCCCGCTGCAGGGCCAGTTTGAGGTGCTCGTGCAGCAGGGTGCGGTTGGGCAGGCTGGTCAGCGGGTCGTAATGCGCCAGGAAACTGAGCTCGTTCTGCGAGTTTCTCAGCAGCGAGATATCGGAAAAAACCGCCACCCGATGGGTGATCAGCCCATGTTCGTCCCGCAGCTGGGTGATGGTTTGCAGCTGCGGCAGGATCTCGCCATTCTTGCGGCGGTTCCAGATCTCACCGGACCAGTGGTCGGTCTTGTTCAGGGTTTGCCACATGTCGGCATAGAATTCGCTGCTGTGACGGCCGGAGCGCAGCAGGCGGGGGGTGTTGCCGACAATGTCGGCATAGGTGTAGCCGGTGATCTTGCTGAAGGCCGGGTTGACGAACACCACGATGTTGTTGATGTCGGTGACCAGGACGCCCTCACGGGTGTTATCGAATACGGCATTGGCCAGACGCAGGCGTTCATTGGTGTTGCGGTTGGCGGTGATGTCGGCGGCGATGCCGATCATGCGCACCGGTTTGCCGTTTTCCACAAATAGCCGGCCGCGTGAGTGGATCCAGCGGTAGCTGCCGTCCTTGTGCTGCATGCGGTAAGTGTTTTCGTAGAGGCTGTGCTGATCCTCGATCAGCCGCTTTACACGGCGGTAGACATGCTCGCGCTCGTCCGGATGCAGGTAGCGTTGCCATTCCTGCTGGTTCTTGGCGAACTCCTGCTGCGTGTAGCCGAGCATGGCGCAGTAGCTGCAGGAGAAGTGGATACTGGTGCCGCCACCGGCAAGCTGCCATTCCCACAGGCATTCGCCTGCCGAGTCCAGTGCCAGTTGCAGCTGGTCCTTTTCGGAAATGCGGCCAGCGGTTTGGCGACCTGTCCGTTTCTGGAGGTACAGCAGTACGCCAAAGAGCAACAGGGTACTGCAGACAATGAAAAGCGCACTGAATACCAGTGGTTGCAGGACAGCAGCAGAAGCCCGGGCGAGCCACAGATAGAGCCCTGCCCAGGCGCTGGAGGCTATCAGGTAGCCTGCACTGGCTTTGAGTGGAAAGTCCGCTTTCATGGTAGATTCCGTGCTACTGCTGACCTGCCGGTCAGGATCGGACTGGCTGGCCGCTATTCAGGTGGCATGGCAAAAGAATATCACACTGACCGGGCAGCTATCTGTATCCGAAGGTAAAAACGGTGCAGGCTTCACAGAATGAAGGTGCAATGTCCGAAAGATGTTGTGTGCCCGGGCTGTTTTCAAGGCTGGCGTAGCAAGAAGGCGGGATGATCAGACAAAAAAATACCCGCACGAGGCGGGTATCTGAATATGGTGCCCAGAGACGGAATCGAACCGCCGACACGGGGATTTTCAATCCCCTGCTCTACCGACTGAGCTATCTGGGCAACGGGGCGTAATTAAAAGGCTTTTCTGTAACAAAGTCAAGCCTTTTGTCTGCTGTATCCAGGGCCGTCATTTATTCGCTGGGCGGCACGTAGCCTTCGGCGCGCTCGAAATCCTCGCCGGCAAAGAACTTGTCCATTTCGCCCATGAGATATTTGCGGTCCTTGGCATCCATCATGTTCAGATGGCGTTCGTTGATGATCATGGTCTGGTGGTTCTGCCACTCGTCCCATGCCTTTTGCGAAATGTTCTGGAAGATGTCCTCGCCCCTGGTTCCGGGAAAGGGCGGGCGGGCCAGGCCGGGCAGTTCTTCTTTGTGCAGGCGGCACATCACGGTGCGGGTCATAGGGTTCTCCTTGGCTCAGGCGCTGGTGCCGGCCAGCAGTTTCTTGACTGGTGCGGCAAGGCCGATGGATTGGGGTCGTTGTCTGTTATACCAAACCTGCGCGGCAGGCGTCACCTCCGACACACCGGCGGGCTTGACCAGGATTCGCCAGGGCCGGATATGCAGGCGGAAGTGGCTGAAGGTGTGGGTGAGCACCGGCAGGCTGTGACGTTGCTGTTCCTGCAAGGCCAGTTGCTGCAATAGTTGCGGCAGCCGGTCGAGGTCTTCCAGTTCGGGCAGGCTGTACAGGCCGCCCCAGAGTCCCCGGGCGGGGCGCTGTTGCAGCAGGATCTCCCCGTCGGGATTTTCCAGCAACAGCATGTGGCAATGCTGCTCGGGCAGTTCTTTTTTGGGGCGGGGCAGGGGCAGCTGCTCCTGCAGGCCGAGTGCCCGGGCCTGGCAGCCCTGTTGCACCGGGCAGGCCGTGCAGTCGGGCCGGCTGCGGGTGCAGAGCATGGCGCCAAGGTCCATCATTGCCTGGTTGTAGATGCCGGCCTGCGGGCCGGGCGGGGTATGTCGTTCCGCCAGCAACCAGAGCTGGCGAGTGGCGGCGCTGCGCCCGGGATATTCCTGCAGGGCGCTGTAGCGGGCCAGTACCCGCTTTACATTGCCGTCCAGAATGGTTGCCTGCAGGCCCATGCCCAGGCTGGCGATGGCACCGGCGGTGGAACGGCCGATGCCGGGCAGGCTGGCCAGCTGCTCGAGTGAGCGGGGAAACACGCCTCCATGTTCGGCCACCAGCAGCTGTGCGGTACGGTGCAGGTTGCGGGCGCGGCTATAGTAGCCCAGTCCCGTCCACAGGTGCAGTACCTCGTCCAGCTCGCCGGCCGCGAGGCTGGGCAGGTCGGGAAAGCGCTGCATGAACCGCTGGTAGTAATCAATGACGGTGGCCACCCGGGTTTGCTGCAGCATGATCTCGGAAACCCAGACCCTGTAGGGCGAGCGGTTCTGCTGCCAGGGAAGGTCTTTGCGGCCGTGCTGTACAGCCCAGGCCAGCACGGCATCGGCAAACTGCTGCGGGGTCACTTCTTGAACAGCCCCTTGAGGGCGTCCTTGAGGTCGGGACTCACCTTGTCCTTCAGCTTGCTTTCCAGCTTTTCGCTGATCTTGTCACCGGCCAGTTGCGTGGCAACCTTGCCCAGTGCGTCCTGGTCGATGCGGCAGCTCTGGCCGGCATTGGCCAGCGAGCCGCGGCAGTGTACCGGCCATTCCAGACCCACATAGCGCTTGTTGATGGTACAGGCCGGGTCCGGCATGGGGCGGGTATCACCTTCCAGAATGATGGCCAGTCGGTGATCCAGTCCCATGTGGTTGAGATCCAGGTCGCCCTTGCCCTTGACCTGCAGGCCGGGCATGGCGATGTGCAGATCCGGCGTGTGGGCGATGCCGTTGCGGATGCGCGCGCTGGTTTGCAGGCGGGTGAAGGGCGTGCTCTTGCGGCTGTAGTCCTGGCTCAGGGACTTGCGGTTGAAGGTGGCAATGGCCATGCACAGCTGCTGTTCCAGGTTGCTGTCCGGCAGGGTTCCGTCCAGTACTTCCAGGCTGAGCTGGCCGTTGAGACCGGCAATCCACTGGCGTTCGCTGTTGCCGCTGGTGATCAGCTTGCTGTCCATCACCAGCTTGCCGGTGATGGGGGCTTCTTCCTGCAGGGCGGCCATGAGCTTCTCGATGGGGATCCGGTCGATCTTGCTGTCCAGGCTGATTTTTGCCGGGCTGGCCTTGCTGTCCAGCTGGCCGCTGATGTCAAGGCTGCCGCCGTAGAGGCCGGCCTGCAAACGGCGCAGATCGATCTTGCCGGAACGGGCGCGAACATCGAGGCGGCTGTTGTCCAGCGGCAGTTTTTCCAGTACCAGCCTGTTCAGTTCCAGCTGCAGGTCCAGGTTGAGGCCGGACAGTGCTTCCAGTGGCAGCACTTCGCTGTCGTCCCAGGGATTGTCGGTGGGTGCCGGCGGTACCGTGGTGGACTCGCCGCTACCGCTGGCGGGCTTTCTCTCCTTGCTCCGGGCAGGCTCTGCGGGGGGCAGGTAGTCATCCAGGTTGAGCTGGTCGCCGGCCAGGCGGGCATGCAGGATGCCCTGCTCGATATTGCTTATGCCCAGCTCGCCAGCCAGGCTGCTGTCATCCAGTTGCAGGCTGGCGCCGGTCAGCAGCAGGCTGTTGGTGTCGCCCTGCAATCCGGCGTTCAGCTCGAAGCGGCCGAGGGCGTTTTTCTTCTGCATGGCCGGCAGCTCGATGCCGACCCCGGTCAGGAATTCGCGCAGGTTGAAGGAGGCCAGCGAGAGTTGACCGGTGTAGGCGGGCTTGCTGTCCAGACCGCTGGCGCGGAGCTCGCCGATGCCCTTGAGCTGATTGATCGAGAACTTGAGTTGTTGCCAGTCGAACTGCTGCTGTTGCAGATCCAGCGCCAGGTTACCGCTGGCCGAGATGTTGGCGGATTTGTTGTCGAGCGGCGCGCCGGCCACTTCACCGGCCAGTTTGAAGCCTTCCAGGCGATACTGTCGGCCCTTGCCGTCCAGCCAGGCCGAGCCGGACATTTCCACGCGTGCGCGCAGCAACGGTTCGGTGCTGGCCAGAAAACCGGACAGCTTGAGCGGGATGTTGTGCCGTTCGCGGATGGCTCCCGTGCTGATCTGCACGCTTTCCAGGGTGATCTTCTGCCCGCTCTGCTCATCGGTGTAGTCGAGCCGGGCACTATTGACGATCAGGCTGTCCACTTCCAGATTGATGGCCGCCGGTTGCTTGCCGGACGGCTGGCTGACCGGAGGTTGTGTTTCCTGCTCGCCGTCTTCGCTGACGGTTTTTTCGGTTGCCGGCACTTCCCAGTTGTTGTTGCCCTGTGCATCGCGGACCAGATCGAGATCCAGCCCTTCGATGCGGATATCGCTCATGCGGATTTCCTTGCGCAGCAGCGGCATCACGCGCACGGACAGGCCCAGCAGACGTACGCTGGCAAAGGGCTGTCCGCTCATGTCGTCCCGGGCGACACGGGTATCGGTCAGCTCCAGGCCCAGCCAGGGAAACAGGCTCCAGCCGATTTCGCCGTCGATTTGCAGGTCGTAGCCGGTCTTGTTGCGTACCAGGCTGCGAATCTCGTCCTTGTAATCATTGGGATCGAGCAGATGAGTCAGGGCAAAGCCGGCACCAGCTACCAGTATCAGCAGTACCAGCAGGGCAATTCCCAGCAGCTTGCTCAATGATTTCATGGCAGTACTTTCCTGTATGTGGAGGATGTCAACAGTTTAGCAGACCCGCCGCGCGGTAAATGATTCTCGTCAGCGGTCGTTTCCGGCCGGTGCCTGTGCGGCTTCGCGTTGCGGCCCCGCGCTTCGACCGAGCCGGCAACGGACTTCACAGGTGACGCCAGGCAACACCCAGGTGGCTGGCCAGCTCTTCCAGTTCGGGCCGGTTGGCCGGAAGTCCCATGACCAGGCCGGCCCCGCTGGCGGCGGCTTCGCGCTGCAGTTCGTCCAGCAGCCTGCGGGCCACACCACGCATGCGGGTGATCTCGCGGACGCACAGGTGGCTGACCAGCCATTGGTCGCCTTCCTGGCGCAGGATGGCGGCGCCCAGCAGGCGCTGGTTGAAGCGTGCGCCCACCAGGTTGCCCTGCATCAGGTTGCCGTGCAGAAGATCCTCGGCGCTGGCATAGGGCGGCAACAGCCAGGCGGGCGCATCGGCATAGATCTTTTCCAGATCGGTACGGTCCTGGCTGCCGGGCAGCTGGATATGTTCGAGAAATACCGGCATGACGGTCTCCTGTGTGGTCCTGTGGCGGGCAAGGGCACTTTGGTCTTATAATATCGCCTTTACATGGTTTGCGGGCGAAGGTTGTGCCCCCTGTGATTTTGGAGCCAAGAATGACTCAGCGTACTGCATCGGTGGAGCGCAACACCCTGGAGACCCAGGTCAAGGTAGCCATCAACCTGGATGGCACCGGCGAAGGAAAATTCGATATCGGCGTACCCTTCATGGAGCACATGCTCGATCAGATTGCCCGTCACGGGCTGATCGATATGGACATCCACTGCAAGGGCGACCTGCACATCGACGACCACCACACCGTGGAAGATGTCGGCATTACCCTGGGCCAGGCCTTTGCCAGGGCGGTGGGTGACAAGAAAGGCATTACCCGCTACGGCCATTCCTATGTGGTCATGGACGAGGCCATGTCCCGTGTGGCGCTGGACTTTTCCGGTCGTCCCGGCTTGCAGTTCGATGTGCCCTACAGCCGGGCGCTGGTCGGCGGCTTCGATGTGGACCTGTTCCAGGAGTTCTTCCAGGGCTTTGTCAACCACGCCCAGGTGACCCTGCACATCGACAACCTGCGCGGCACCAACACCCACCACCAGATCGAGACCGTGTTCAAGGCCTTTGGTCGTGCGCTGCGCATGGCATTGACCATGGATCCGCGCATGGAGGGCCGCATGCCTTCCACCAAGGGTTCCCTGTAGGTCCGAGACCGCTTTGCCGGCTGCGGCCGGCAACCATCCACCGTTCAAACCGGATACGACAATGCTGATCATTCCTGCAATTGATTTGAAAGATGGCGCCTGTGTGCGCCTGCGTCAGGGTCGCATGGAGGACACCACGGTGTTTTCCGATGACCCGGTAAGCATGGCCGCCAAGTGGGTGGATGCCGGCTGCCGCCGTCTGCACCTGGTGGATCTCAACGGAGCTTTCGAGGGTGAGCCGGTCAATGGAGAGGTGGTGACCGCCATCGCCGGGAAATATCCGGAGCTGCCCATCCAGATCGGTGGCGGCATCCGCACCCTGGAAACCATCGAGCACTATGTGCGTGCCGGAGTCAGCTACGTGATCATCGGCACCAAGGCGGTCAAAGAGCCCGAGTTCGTCAGCGAGGCTTGCAAGGCGTTCCCAGGCAAGGTGATTGTCGGCCTGGACGCAAAGGACGGTTTCGTAGCCACCGACGGCTGGGCCGAAGTCAGCGAGCTGCAGGTCATCGATCTGGCCAGGCGCTTCGAGAATGACGGCGTCAGTGCCATCGTCTACACCGACATCGCAAAGGACGGCATGATGCAGGGCTGCAACGTGGAAGCCACCGCGGCGCTGGCCAATGCCACCCGCATTCCGGTGATCGCCTCCGGCGGCATTCATACCATCCGGGATATCCAGGCGCTGCTGGACGCCCGCGCGCCCGGCATCGTCGGTGCCATCACCGGCCGTGCCATCTACGAGGGCACGCTGGATGTGGCAGAGGCACAAGCCCTGTGTGATGCATTCAAATAAAACGAAAAGCCCTCGAACGAGGGCTTTTTCATGTGGCAAAATCATCGGCAGTCTGGCCGACTGTCGATGTCCGTACAAAGGTGTCGCCTGTCAACTGACATCGTGTCATCACCCGGCTTGACCGGGTGACCTCCTTAGGGCTACGGCAAGGGTCGGGAGATTATTCGCCTTGCTCACCCCTTTGGGGCCGTCCTTCGGACGTTCTGCGCGTAAAAGCGCTGGTGTCGGGTCAGGCCCGGCAATGACGAACCGTACCGGAGCGCGGCACAACCGTTTTACGCCAACCCCCAAGCGGAGCAATCCAATGAGCAACCCCAAGCGCATCATCCCCTGTCTGGATATTGAAAACGGCCGAGTGGTCAAGGGTGTCAACTTTGTCGAGATCCGCGATGCCGGTGATCCGGTGGAAATTGCCCGCCGCTATAGCGAGCAGGGTGCCGATGAGCTGACCTTCCTGGATATCAGTGCCACCAATGAAGGGCGTGCCACCACGCTGGAGCTGGTGAAAAAGGTGGTGGCCGCCATCGATATTCCGTTGACCGTGGGTGGTGGTGTGCGTGCGATGGACGATGTGCAGCGTCTGCTGGATGCCGGGGCAAGCAAGGTATCCATTGGCTCGGCGGCGGTGAGCAATCCCGATCTTGTCCGCGAAGCGGCGCAAAGGTTTGGCAGCCGGACCATTGTGGTGGCCATCGACGTGAAAAAGACCTCGGAGAACGGCTGGGAGGTGTTCATTCACGGCGGCAAGACCAATACCGGGCTGGAAGCTGTCGCCTGGGCGCAAAAAATGGCTGAACTGGGTGCCGGTGAATTGCTGGTCACCAGCATGGATGGCGATGGCACCCGGAACGGTTTTGACCTGGGCATTACCCGTGCCATCAGCGAAGCCGTGGCCATCCCGGTGATCGCCTCCGGCGGTGTGGGCAGCTTGCAGCATCTGGCTGACGGCATTTTGACCGGCAAGGCATCAGCAGTGTTGGCGGCCAGTGTCTTTCACTTCGGCGACATCAGCATTCCCGAAGCCAAGGCCTACCTGTGCGAGCGGGGTATCGAGGTGGCCGGGTAAGCCCGTTCCGAGTCATGAATTCTGCGACTGCGTTTCGCTCCATGCAGAATGACGGCATTCGCAACGGCAGTGTGCTGACGTTTATTGAATTGGTCGCCGTGACCTGACTGGTGGTGGGCTGCCGAACGGCCTGCAGGTACCAGGCAGAATCAAACCGGTCACTTTTTGGTTAGCACATTCAAACCTTTCAGCAGGCTCAGAGCCTGGCTAAGCTGATTGTCGTTTTCCAGTAGATCGGTCTGCTGCTTCCGGTCGGCGGATTCCTTGCCTTGAACGTTGTCCAGGTGACCGGCCAGGTCGGCTTCCTTGAAGGTGGTGGTGTGTGCCTGGCTGCTGAACTTGCCGCGCTCGACGGGGATATCGGGCTCGATACCCTGGGCCTGGATGGAGCGTCCGGACGGGGTGAAATACAGTGCGGTGGTCAGCTTGACGCCGCGATCGTCGTTGAGTGGCAGGATGGTCTGTACCGAACCCTTGCCGAAGCTGCTGGTGCCCATGATGACCGCACGCTTGTGATCCTGCAGGGCACCGGCCACGATCTCCGATGCGGATGCGCTGCCGCCGTTGATCAGCACCACCATCGGGGTGCCCGGCAGGCTGGTACGCGCGCCGGCATCGAAGCTCATCTGCGCGTTGGGCAGGCGGCCCTCGGTGTAGACAATGCGGCCATGGCTGAGGAAATGGTCGGCCACATCGGCGGCGGCCTGCAACACGCCGCCCGGGTTGTTGCGCAAATCCAGCACCAGCCCCTTGAGCGGGCGGCCGTTATCCTTTTCCAGCTGCTTGAGGGCCTTGCCAGTGTCACTGCCGGTGTTGAGCTGGAACTGGCTGATGCGCAGCAGGCCATAGTCTTCTTCCAGCAGCTGGACCCGTACGCTGCGGGTCTTGATCACGGCGCGCTTGAGGCGGACATCGAAGGGGCTGCGATGCTCGCGGCCGATGGTCAGCACCACGCTGGTGCCGGGCTTGCCGCGCAGCTTGTCCACCGCCTGCATCAGCGACAAGCCTTTGGTGGGCTGGCCGTCGATCTTGAGGATCAGGTCGCCGGCCTCGATGCCGGCGGCGAAGGCCGGAGTGTCGTCAATCGGCGAGATGACCTTGAGCAGATCGTTTTCCATGCCGACCTCGATGCCCAGGCCGCCGAATTCGCCGCTGGTGCTTTCCTGCAGTTCCTGGAAGGCCTGCGGCTCCAGATAGGCGGAGTGGGGGTCGAGATTGGCCAGCATGCCCTTGATGGCGTTTTCCAGCAGGGTCTTGTCGTCAATGGGCTCGACATAGGCGGTCTTGATACGCTCCATGACTTCGACAAAGGTGCGCAACTCGTCAAGCGGCAGCCTGCCTTCCTGCTGTTCGGGAGTGTCCTGTGCCCACAGCAGGCCGGCAAACAGCAGGGCGGCGATACCGCACATGGTGCTGCGGATATGCTGACGGAATGAATGATGCATGGATCGTGCTCCTGAAACCGGCAGTGATCTGCCAAAAAATTCTGTACTGCGGGCGCTCAGCCCTGGGCTCGGCACCACTGGCCGGGATCGGTGGCCTGGCCTTGCCGGCGGATGGCAAAGTATAGCGCCGATTGCGACTGACCGCCCGTGTTGCCCACGGTCGCGATGGGCTGTCCAGCCTGGACGCTGTCTCCGGCTGCAGCCAGCAGGCTTTGGTTGTGGCCGTACAGGCTGAGGTAGCCGTCACCGTGATCCACGATGACCAGCAGGCCGGAGCCGCGCAGCCAGTCGGCAAATACCACCCGTCCGGGGTGGATGGCGCGTACCTGCTGCCCTTCGGCCGCCTGGATGAGGACGCCATCCCATTTGCTGCGGGTATCGCTGCGGGTGCTGCCGAACCGGGCCAGCAGGCGACCGTTGACCGGCCAAGGCAGCTTGCCGCGGGCCTGCGCGAAGTTGCCGCCCGGATGGCTGATCTGGCTGCTGACTGCAGGGCCGGTGGCCGGGGTGCTGTCGCGTTGCTGCTGTGTCATGCGTGCCTGGCTTTGTTGCAGGGCCAGCAGGCGCTGACGTTCTTCGCGTTCACGGCGCAAGCGTTCTTCTTCGGCCTGGCGTGCCAGCTTTCTTTCAATGGCGGCCAGCAGTTCGTTCAGCTGTGCCTGGTCCCGTTTGCGGCTGGCCAGACGCTGTTCACCGCCCTGTTGTTTGCTGGTCAGGGCCTGTACCTGCTGTTTGCGCTGATCACGCAGGCTGGCCAGTTTTTCCTGCTGCTGTGCAAGCTGTCCCTTTTGCCGCTCCAGTTCCTGCTGGTGCTGCTCGATGGCCGCCTGCAGTCCGGCCAGCTGTTCCACGGTGGCCTTGAACTGGCTGATCTGTTGCTGTCGAGCCTGCTGCAGGTACTGGTAGTAGGTCAGGTTGTGGCTGACCAGCGCCGGTTCCTGCTGGTTGAAAAACAGGCGCAGCGGTTCCTGCTGGCCCGCCTGGTAGGCGGCGCGGCTCTGCACGGCCACCAGCTTCTGCTGTTCGCGGCGCCTGCCTTCCAGTTTTTCCTTCTCTAGTTCAAAGTCCCGGATTTCCTGCCGGTTTTTTTTTTGCTCCGCTTCCAGGGAGCGGATGTTCTTTTCCAGTTCACCGATATCCTTTTCGGTACCCTGCAGGGCTTTCTGGGCATCGGACTTTTCCGCCTGGATCTGCTTGATCAGCTTTTCCAGTTCGACAATGTCCTGCTGTGCCTTGCGGATTTCCTTCTGCGTGCTGCTGCGCTCATCGGCAAACAGGCTGGCCGGACCTGCGGCCAGTGCCGCGCACAGCAGCAGGCCGCCAAGAGCCCGCCAGCCGGAGCGGCGGGGTCTGCAGGGGAGGGAGGAGTGCAACCTGTCCATGTGTGCTGTGCCTGTGTCGCTGTTACTGGAACTCGACGATGGTGCGGCCGGTCATTTCGGCGGGCACCGGCAGGTTCATCAAGGTCAGCAGGGTGGGCGCCACATCCGCCAGGATGCCGCCGGCACGGATGGTGGCGGGACGCTCACCGACATAGATGAAGGGGACCGGCTCGCAGGTGTGTGCGGTGTGGGCCTGGCCGCTTTCGTGGTCCTGCATCTGCTCGCAGTTGCCGTGGTCTGCGGTGATCAGGGCTTCGCCACCGACCCGCTTGAGTGCATCGACAATGCGGCCCAGACATTCGTCCAGGCATTCCACGGCCTGTACGGCTGCGTCGAAGACGCCGGTGTGGCCGACCATGTCGCCGTTGGCGTAGTTGACGATGATGCTATCGAACTCCCGGTTGTCGATGGCCTCCACGATGCGGTCGGTCACTTCCGGGGCGCTCATCTGCGGTTGCAGGTCGTAGGTGGCCACCTTGGGGGAGGGGATCAGCACACGGGTCTCGCCGGGGAAGGGTTCTTCGCGGCCGCCAGAGAAGAAGAAGGTGACGTGGGCGTACTTCTCGGTTTCGGCAATGCGCAGCTGGGTCTTGCCCAGCTTGCCCAGATACTCGCCCAGCACGTTGTCCAGGGTGAAGGGGGCAAAGGCGCAGGGGGCGGCAAAGCCGGCGGCGTACTGGGTCAGCATCACGTAGCTGGCCAGGGCCGGTACGCGGGCGCGGGTAAACTCGCTGAAGTCGGCCTCGATGAAGGCGCGGGTGATTTCCCGGGCGCGGTCGGCACGGAAGTTCATGAATACCAGCGCATCACCGTCCTGGATGGGTGCTGCTTGGCCAATGGTGGTGCCCTTGACGAATTCGTCGTTCTCGTCGCGTGCATAGGCTGCGGCAAGGCCTTCGCTGGCCGTGGCGGCGCTGAACTCGCCCTGGCCATCGACCAGCAGTTTCCAGGCCTGCTCGACCCGGTCCCAGCGGTTGTCACGATCCATGGCGTAGTAGCGGCCAATCAGGGAGGCAATGCGGCCGGCACCGGCTTCGGCAAAAGTGCCCTCAATGAATTCGATGAAACCCTGTGCGCTGCGCGGTGGCGTATCACGGCCGTCGAGGAAGGCGTGCAGGTAGATCTCCCTGGCACCGCGCCCGGCCGCCAGCTTGATCATGGCGGCAATGTGGTCCTGGTGGCTGTGCACACCACCGTCGGACAGCAGGCCCATCAGGTGGACCGCCTTGCCTTCGGCAACCGCCTTGTCGACCGCCTCGACCAGTGTGGCGTTCTCGAAGAAGCTGCCATCGTCGATGGCCTTGGTGATGCGCGTGAAGTCCTGGTAGACCACACGGCCGGCACCGAGGTTCATGTGGCCGACCTCGGAGTTGCCCATCTGCCCGTCGGGCAGGCCCACATCCATGCCGCTGCCGGAAATCAGGCCGTTCGGATACTGCTGGCGCAGTGCGTCATAGACCGGGGTCCGGGCGTGATGGATGGCGTTGTGTTCGGCTTCTTCACGGTGGCCAAAACCATCGAGGATTACCAGAACGGCAGGCTTGGGAGCATAGGTCATGACTTGTACTCTCGGCAGGATGCTTTATAAACGTTTTATTTTAACCGAATTGACGGCATGCGTCATGGCCGGACACCGCTTTGTGTGACGGATTGCCCCCGCCGGACGGATGGTGATCCGCTGCGCCGGGGCGCGGATCGTGCACTGCATCCGCAAACCCTGACGCCATTCATGTATAATCACGCGATTTTAACCCACCGGATGTGAACCCCAAGATGGATAGGCTGATCGAGTTTGTTAGTAACCACTACCTGTTGAGCACCGCCTTTGTGGCGCTGGCCATTGCCCTGCTGCTGTATGAAACCCGCCGTTCCGGCAAGTCGCTGAACTCGCGCGAGCTGACCGGCATGGTGAATGCCGATCAGGCCGTGGTGCTGGATATACGCCAGGCCAAGGACTATGCAGCCGGGCATATCGTGGATTCGATCCATATCCCAAGAGACAAGCTGGCCAGCCGCATGGGTGAACTGGAAAAGCACAAGGACAAAACCGTTGTCGTGGTCTGTGATTCCGGCATGACTGCCGGTCCGGTATGCACGCAACTGCAGCAGGCCGGTTTCACCACCGCACGCCTGGCTGGCGGTATCGGTGGCTGGCGTAACGACAATCTGCCAACGGTCAAGACAAAATGAAAGACGTGATCATCTATTGCAGCAACTGGTGCCCGTACTGCATTCAGGCCAAGCAATTGCTGGACAGAAAAGGCATTGCCTACGAGGAAATCAGCGTGGACGGCAAGCCGGACGTGCGCCGTGCCATGGCCGAGAAGGCTGGCCGTACCTCCGTACCGCAGATCTGGATTGGCGAGCGGCACGTTGGCGGCTGTGATGACCTGTTTGCACTGGAGCGTGCCGGCAAGCTGGATGCCCTGCTGGCCTGAACCCTCCCCATCACCCCATCTGCAACCAATCAAGGAACAAGCATGAGCGAAGAAAATCAGAACAACGCAGCGGCCCAGGAGCAAGGCTCCCAGTTTTCCCTGCAGCGCCTGTACATCAAGGATCTCTCCTATGAGGCGCCGAAAAGCCCCGACGTCTTCCGCAAGGAGTGGGCACCACAGATCGAGCTGCAGCTGGGCACCAGCCACGACGATCTGGGCGAGAATTTTTACGAGGTGGTACTGAAGATCACCGTCACCGCCCGCAACGATGACGAAGTGGCCTTCATTGCCGAGGTGGAGCAGGCCGGCATTTTCATGATCCAGGGCCTGGACGAGGCCTCACTGGGGCATGCGTTGGGTTCCTTCGGACCCAGTCTGCTGTTCCCCTATGCCCGCGAGGCGCTGGACAGCATCGTGATCAAGGGCTCCTTCCCAGCACTGATGCTGGCGCCGGTGAACTTCGATGCGCTCTACGCGCAGGGTCTGCAGCGCCAGCAGGAAGCTGCGGAAGACGGCGAAGAGCAGGCCTGATAACACCCTCAGGCTTTTCTGCAAAACCGCTATCCGCTGTCCCCGTGCCTTACACGGGGACCCTCCGGAACTCCTGTTCCGGGTCTCCATGGTTTCCGTAGCTGAAGCTGTCTGAATATTCCCGTTATTTTCATGCGCGAGACGCAGCTTTATTCCTGTCCGTCCGCGCACCCCTGTCCGTCATCATCGGTGCGGATCATATCCGCCCCATTGTCGATGAGGTTTGTCTGGTCGGAACCCGGATATGCTGCGCAAAAGCCAATTCGCAACAGGCAAGAGCGGCCGACAAGCCCTTGAATCACGCCGGGCAGCACTTGTATCGGCAGAATGCTACAGGGCGACGCAGGGCAGTGACGGTCCGTTGCTCCTCAGAGCGGCAGCCAATAGTGCAGCACCACTCCGGCGAAGATGATCAGGCCGGCCCAGTGGTTGTGCAGGAAAGCCTTGAAGCAGATCAGCGCCTCGCGGCTGCGCGTGACATGAAACTCCCACAGGAAACAGAGCGCGGCGCCAGCCAGCCCCAGCCAGAACCATGGGCCCAGTTCGAAGTGCCTGCCGGCCAGCCACAGACAGAACAGTGACGCCACCTGCAAGCTCAGGTTGATGACCCGGTCGGCATCGCCAAACAGGATGGCGGTGGATTTGACGCCGATCTTCAGGTCGTCCTCGCGGTCGGCCATGGCGTAATAGGTGTCGTAGGCAATGGTCCAGAGCAGGTTGGCAATGTACAGCAACCATACCTCGGCCGGTAGGGTGCCGGTTTCTGCCGCATAGGCCAGCAGGATGCCGCAGGAGTAGGCAGCGCCCAGCGCCAGTTGCGGGTAGTAGGTGTACCGCTTGGTAAAGGGGTAGACAGCGGCCAGTGCCACCGCCAGGCAGGACAGGTAGACCGTCAGCGGGTTGGTTAGCAGGACCAACACAAAGCTGATGAGTACCAGCAGGGCAAAGGTGATCAGCGCTTCCCGTGGAGAGATGCGTCCGCTGGCCAACGGACGGCTTTTGGTGCGCCAGACGTGTCCGTCGATCTTGCGGTCGGCAAAGTCATTGATGCAGCAGCCGGCCGAGCGCATCAGGATCACTCCGCTGACAAAGATCACCACGTTCTTCAGTGAAGGACTGCCTTCACCGGCAATCCACAGCGACACCAGGGTTGGCCACAGCAGCAGGTAGATGCCGATGGGACGATCCAGGCGCATCAGCTGGATGAAGTCGAAGGCGCGGGGGTGCACAAAATTGAATGAACGCAGCAGTTTTTCGTACATGTTCAGGGCGCTGTAAATCCGGGGGGTTGGTAGTCCAGACGGCTCCAGAATGCCGGCAGGAAGGCTTCGGCCACCAGCACGCGAAGCCCGTTGCGGGCAAAGCAGGAGCGCCGGGCCCAGAGTGGAGCGGAACCGGGCATGCCCTCCAGCAGTCTGGCTGGCCGTGCATCCGCGGGCAGGCAGCATACCTCGAAGGTGCCACGAGTAAAGGCATCATCGGAAAACAGCAGTTCTCCCAGTGAGCGACTGCCCAGACCGGCCAGGTCAAAGCCGTCCGCTTCCAGCGCGGCACGGCTGGCCACACTGCGGGCATAGATCCAGGGTTGCTGCTGGCCGAGCAGGAACACCTCGCGTACCCAGCCTTCCGTTCCGGGAGTGCAACCCAGTGCCTGGCATTCGTCAGCACGCAACGGCTGCCAGCCCTCGCAAACCGGTTGTACGCGAAAGTCGCCATCGCTGAGTTCGCGTAACAGACGGGTCAGCGAACCTTCATTGAGCAGCCAGTGTTGCAAAACGGGAGAATCCGGCAGGGTGCTATGCCAGTCGGGCAGCGTGCGCGGGGTGTCAGCCACGATGTATATGCCTGTTGAAGAAAATGCGGCCATCTTAGCATGCTTTGAAATGCCTGCATAAAGGGGTGGATGGTCTGCTGCGGGGGCCGGCTGGTACTGGCTTTTGTGTGACTGGAATCATGTATTCGTTCGTAAGGAAACTGGAAAGGCGATCGTAGTCATGCCATGCTTTGCGTCGTGCCATATTCGGCGGGTCCGGTATGGCGCGGATAATAACCATAACAATTCATGTGGGAGCATCACCGATGAAGTTTCGTATCCTGCTATGGCTGCTGGGACGCATGCTGAGCAAGGCCAGTGCCTCGAACCCGGAACTGCAGAAACAGCTGGCGGACAAGGATCTGGCATTCAGCCTGTTGACGCTGGACGGCAAGGTGGCACGCAGCTTCAGGGTTGGCAGCCAGCGGATCAGCAGCAGTGGTGGCAGGGTGAAGAACCCGGCCTTTGTGCTGGGCTTTCGTGACGCCGCCTATGCCTATCAGGTCATGACCGCCAAGAACAAGCAACTGGCCTTCATGCAGGGCATCCAGGACAAGCACATCCGTATCGAGGGCGATCCGGCCCTGGTGATATGGTTTCAGGGACTGTTCAAGCACATCCGGCCACGCAAGAAATAAAACCGGCTGATACAGCGGCGGCGCAACACCGGTCATCATCCGTTCAGCTGGGTACGGTACTGCAGGGCTTCTGCCAGATGGTTGCGGGCAATATGTTCGGCAGCATCCAGGTCGGCCAGGGTGCGGGCCACCTTCAGGATGCGGTGGCTGGCACGCAGGGACAGCTGCAGGCGTTCGCAGGCCTGTTCCAGCCAGATCCGCTCGTCATCGGCCAGCCGGCAATGTCGATGCAGGCTGTCCAGATCCAGCTGGCTGTTGCAGCAGCCCTGGCGATCATGCTGGCGCTGGCGTGCGGCGACTACCTGTTCCCGCGCCTGCAGGGTGGTCGGGCCGGCGTGACTGGTGGGTTGCAGCAAGGAGGTGGGTTCGCGGGCCACGCTGACATGCAGGTCGATACGGTCCAGCAACGGACCGGACAGTTTGGTCCGGTAGCGCTGCACCAGGTCCGGGCTGCAGTTGCAGCGTCCACCCGGATCGCCCAGATACCCGCACGGACAGGGGTTCATGGCCGCCACCAGTTGAAAGCGGGCCGGAAACTGCAAGCGGCCGGCAGCACGGGAAATCACGATCACACCGGACTCCAGGGGTTCGCGTAGTACCTCGAGCACCTTGCGATCAAATTCGGGCAGTTCATCGAGAAAGAGTACCCCGTGGTGAGCCAGGGTGATCTCGCCCGGCTGCGGGCGGCTGCCACCGCCAACCAGCGCCGGCCCGGAGGCGCTGTGGTGGGGCTGACGAAAGGGCCGTTGCGGCCAATGCTGCAGGGGGCGGGCGCTGGTGACCGACTGCACGGCGGCAACTTCCAGGGCCTCGGCATTGGTCAGTGACGGGAGCAGCCCGGGCAGACGGCTGGCCAGCAGGGTCTTGCCGGTGCCCGGCGGGCCGCACAGCAGCAGGTTGTGCTGGCCGGCTGCGGCAACGATCAGTGCTCTTTTAGCGGCCAGCTGACCCTGTACCTGGCTGAGCTCCGGCTCCTGTTCCCGGTGTTCGGGAAGTCCGCCGGATTGCCAGGGGCTCAAGGGGGCACGCTTGTTGAGATGGTCGACCAGTTGCGGCAGGTGTTCGATGGCAAGAACCGTCAGCCCGGATACCAGTGCAGCCTCTTCCGCGTTGGCGGCAGGCACCACCAGGCTGCGACCGGCCTTGTGGGCCGCCAATGCAGCCGGCAGGATGCCGCGTACCGGACGGATGTTGCCGGACAGGCCCAGCTCGCCAAGGAATTCCAGCTGTCCAAGGCTATCGGCGGGTATCTGGCCACTGGCTGCCAGCAAGGCCAGCGCAATGGCCAGGTCGAAGCGGCCGCCGTCCTTGGGCAGGTCGGCCGGGGCCAGACTCAGGGTGATGCGTTTCTGGGGAAAGGTCAGGCCGCTGTTGAGTATGGCGCTGCGCACCCGGTCCTTGCTTTCACGAACGGCGGTTTCCGGCAGGCCGACCAGGCTCAGTGCCGGCAAACCGTTGGTCAGATGAACTTCGACGCGTACCAGCGGCGCATCCAGACCCAGCTGGGCGCGGCTGTTGACGATGGCCAGTGACATGCTTCCTCCTTGAAGCCATGGCGGCCGCTTCCTGCGGCCGTTTTACTGCCTGCTCTGCTCCGCAAGCTGTCGCTCCAGTTGCTCGACCTGTTTTTCCAGCGCCTCCATGCGGCTGCGGGTACGCTCCAGTACCAGCATCTGTCCGTCGAACTCGCTGCGGCTGACCAGGTCCAGACGGTTGAAGGCACTCTGCAACATGGTCTTGAACTGCAGTTCAAGTTCCTCGTGTGGCAGGTTGTCTTTGTTGGCCAGCAGGCTTGATGCGCGTTCGGTCAGGGATTCCAGCAGGGACTTGGCTACAGGCATGAACAGACTCCTCGAGCTTGTGACGCAAGTCTAGCATGAAGCAGTGATTTGGGCAGGGCTATTCAGGTTGCGGCCGTTTTTGCTTACTATAGGAGCCTGCTTATCCCATCTATCATTTTGCGGGAGCCTGGAATGAAACTTGTTACTGCGATTATCAAACCCTTCAAGCTGGATGACGTGCGGGAAGCCCTTTCGGAAATCGGCGTGCAAGGCATTACCGTAACCGAGGTGAAGGGGTTTGGCCGACAGAAAGGCCACACCGAGCTGTATCGCGGTGCCGAATATGTGGTGGATTTCCTGCCCAAGGTGAAAATCGAGGTGGCGATTGACAGTGGCCAGCTGGATCGGGTGATCGATTCCATCAGCAAGGCTGCCAATACCGGCAAGATCGGTGATGGCAAGATCTTTGTCACTGCGCTGGAGCAGGCGGTGCGTATCCGTACCGGTGAAACCGGCAGTGACGCCATCTGATTGCGACTGTTGCCGTGTCGCCGGAAACGCCTGCTTCGCCAGGCGTTTTTTGTATCTGCAGCCTGTTGTCCCGCAGGTAGCGAAGGCGCTTGTGGTTGGTCGGGCATTGATTGGAAGAATGTCTTGAACAGGCCGGTATGGATAGGAAAAATGTATCGCCGGGCCCATGGCCATTTTCATGAATGCACACTAAAATGCGCGCCCTGAACCCGGACGCGGGGCGGTGTGAATACCACTTTGCAGGCTGCGGCCGGGAAGCGATGAAGTGTGGCCCTCAGATGAGCGGACACGACCTTTTCCAGCATATGCAATCGGGGTTGGCATGTTTGAAGAAGAGATCGAAGACGAAGAGTTTGACGGCGAAGAGCCTGCCGATGATGGCGTGGACGAAGAGGATGCCGGCTTTGTAGCGACGGACGGCAGCATGGATGTGGACGAGGTGGATGCCACCGAGGATGAAGGTGAAGCGCCCGTACGCAAGGCCAAGGCGACTGTCGTCGAAGAAGCCCTGCCTTCGCTGGAAGCCAAGAAGAAGGAACGCGATGCGCTGGCCGAGGCCATGGCGGCATTTCTGGCGCGCGGCGGCAAGATCCAGGAGCTTTCGGCGACCGACGGAGACTGAGGAAGTATCTGGCCGATCTGGCAACAGGCTGTGTGACTTTTATGAAAAACCGGGCCCATTGAGCCCGGTTTTTTTATGCGGCTGCGGCCCGGTGGTCACTTGCTCTGCAGACGACAGGCCTGCTCCAGGCGGATCTTGCGTCGTACTTCGGCCTCGCGATAGCGGCGTTTTTGCTCGGACGTTTGCGGAACCAGTGTGGGTACCTCCACGGGGCGGCCGTCATCGCCCACGGCCACCATGGTGAAGAAGCAGCTGTTGGTGTGGCGTACGGATTTTTCCCGGATGTTTTCGGTGATGACCTTGATGCCGACTTCCATGGAGGTGCGCCCGGCATAGTTGACCGAGGCCAGAAAGGTAACCAGCTCGCCCACGTGCACGGGCTGGCGGAAGGTGACCTGATCCACGGAGAGGGTGACCACGTAGCTGCCGGCATACCGGCTGGCGCAGGCATAGGCGACCTGGTCGAGATATTTGAGGATGGTGCCACCATGCACGTTGCCGGAGAAGTTGGCCTGATCCGGTGTCATCAATACCGTCATGGAAAGTTTGGAGGAATCAAGCTCCATTGCGTTGCCCCTTGTGATTGTTGTTGGCGTAGAACGAGCAGCCTTTATACCTTGGTCACAGGGATATCTGCAAGCAGGCTAATGTTTTGCTCCCGCGCGGATTTGCCGCGCCATTCGGTGCGTCATTAGCGCACTGTTCCGTGACCTGTCGGCGCAGGCCGTACCCCTTTCATTGCGGGGCGAGCGGCATCATGGCCGCCGGCCTGCATCTTCCAGCCAGTAGTCACGTGCCCAGTGCCAGACGGTCTCCCAGGAGTCGTCCAGATAGTCTTGCCCGGTGGTGGACCAGGCAACCACCTCGCCGTCCGGCTCCACGGCAAAGTAACAGTCGGCCTCCTGGCACAGGGGTACCAGATGGCGCGGCAGGCCCAGATCCCAGGCAGTGGCGGCCACTTCAGGCAGATAGGTATGGCTGTGCGGATCGCTGGCGGTGACCGGCTCCAGATGGCCGAAGACCACGTCGCTGACTTCCAGCAGGAATTCACGCAGTTCATGCGGCAGATGGATCAGGATCTGCTCCTGCACATCCAGCAGGTCATCCTCGGTGGGCAGCTCCAGCGGGACGGGAACCGGCTGGTTGTGTTCGCGCAGCAGTTCGATTACGTCTTCCATTCAACTCTCCCGAAGCCAGTCAGGGTGACAGCATGCACGAGGCTGGAAAGCTCCCGGAGTCAGTGTGCGGGGAGCGGCAGTGGCTTGTTGATGGCCAGGCGCTCTGTGACTGGCCATAAGTGTCAGCGCTCAGTACCCGTCATCACCGCGCCTGGCGCGATGATCTCCTGCAGGACGGGGAGATTGCCCGGCCAGGCCGGGCAATGACGGAGTATGGGGTGGTTCGGCTATGGATCAGGCGTTCTGGCGGATGCCGGCAATCAGCCAGGGCTGGTCGTCGCCGTGCTTGCGCTCCATGCGCCAGCTTTCACTGAAGGCTTCGCCCTGGTCAAAGCGGGAGGTCTTGCTGATGCCACTGAAGCTCAGGGTGGCCACTGTATAGTCGCTCAGCTCTTCCACGCCATCCAGCTGCACATCGAGATTGTCGATGTAGGTGGACTGGTAGCCGTCGCCCAGCTCGGCACGTTCCTTCTGCAGGTAGCCGAGCATTTCCGGGGTGACATATTCGGCAATCCTGTCCATGTCATTGGCATCCCAGTGCATTTGCAGCTGATTGAAGTGCTCGCGGGCGGCGCTCAGGAAACTGTCTGCCTTGAACCATGCCGGAGCCTGCATCACCGGAGCTGCGCCGGCAGTGCCGGATCCGCCAAGGCTGCTGCCAAACGGACTGCTGCCGGGCATTTCACGCTGCATGGGGCCGCCGGCGGGCATCACCCTGGGCTGGCGCCGTGCGGCCAGCAGCCTGAAGATCAGGAAGGCGATCCCGGCAAACAGCAGGATGTCCATGATTTGCAGGCCCTCGAAGGCATCGCCGAACAACAGGGAGGCTAGCAGACCGCCTGCGGCAATGCCGGCCAGCGGACCCAGCCAGCGGGATGCACCGCTGCCCGCAGCGGCCTGCTTGCCGGTATTCTGTTGTTGCTGGGCGGCAGGCTGCTGTTTCTGCTGACGTTGCTGCTGCTGGACCTGGCGATGCTTGGGTGCGGCGCCAAAGGACTTGCCGCCACCGAAGCGACGCGCTTCGGCGTCGATGCTGAAAGTCAGGCCGATGAACAGGGCCAGGGTTATGCTGAGAATGCGTTGCATGGCATAGCCTCTTGATCTGGTAATTGAAAAATAACCGCCATCTTGCCTGAAACAGGGGGGCGGAATCCAGTTATTTGGTGAGCCCGTCGCTCTGCGCATGCAGTAATCATGGATTCTGCGATTCCGCTTCGCTGCATGCAGAATGACGGTGAGTTGTTCTCCTGCACGCGGCATGACGGCGAGTTGTCACCCTGCGCGAAGTCGCAGGGTCCAGTGCGTGCAGGCGGCCATGGCTTCTGCGACTGCGCTTCGCAGCGCGAGAATGACAGGGTTACTGCAAGCGACAGCAGCCCGGCAAAGCCGGGCCATTCCCCCACCAACGGCAAGGTGCATCCACAGGCAGGGCGAGGCCGGAGCAAAGCATCAGCAACAGGATCGAAGCTTGCTTCGAGACTGGCAGCGTAGCTTTGCGTAGCGCCTCACCCTGCCTGCCACACCGAAGCCAAACTCTAAATCAAAACCTGGCTCCAGCCACCCGTCACAGCGGCTCCAGCTTGGCAAACGACAGCATCAACCACTTGCTGCCTTCGCTGGCAAAGTGCACCTGCACCCGGGCCTGACCGCCGGAGCCTTCGAAGTTGAGCACGATACCCTCGCCAAAGACCGGGTGACGTACCGCCTGACCCAGGCTGAACGGGGTGTCCGGTACCGAGCTGCCCTTGAACAGGCTGCTGCCGGCGCCCAGGCTGCTGGCTCCCTGGCCTTGCATGCGCACTGGCTGGATCAGCTCCCGGGGGATCTCGCGGATGAAACGCGACTGCGGGCTGCTGTTTTCCGAGCCATGCAGCCAGCGCACCTCGGCACAGGTCAGATACAGTTGCTGCATGGCACGGGTGATGCCCACGTAGGCCAGCCGGCGCTCCTCTTCCAGACCATCGGCGCCGTCCATGCTCATCTTGTGCGGAAACAGGCCTTCTTCCATGCCGGCCATGAACACCAGCGGGAACTCCAGCCCCTTGGCGCTGTGCAGTGTCATCAGCTGTACGCTGTCCTCGTGCTCCTCGGCCTGGGCCTCGCCGGCTTCCAGTACCGCATGGTCGAGAAAGGCGACCAGCGGGGACAGCTCGTCCTCTTCGTCCTGCTCATGGCTGAAAGCCAGCGCGGCATTGACCAGCTCTTCCAGGTTTTCCACCCGTGACTGGCCTTTCTCGCCCTTTTCCTCCTTATGGTAGGTGAGCAGGCCGCTGTGTTCGATCACATGGCGGGTGCACTGGTGCAATGGCAGCTCGGTGGTGGCGATTTCCAGCTGCTCGACCAGCAGCATGAAGGCGTTGATCGCGTTGCTGGCGCGGCCACTGAGCAGCCTGTTTTCGGTCATTTGCTGCATGGCCTGCCATAGCGAGCATTCGTGCTCGCGGGCAAACTCGCGCAGCTGCTCCACCGTCTTGGCACCGATGCCGCGGGGCGGCACGTTGATGATGCGCTCGACCGCGCCGTCGTCGTGACGGCTGCGCAGCAGGCGCAGATAACCCAGCGCATTGCGGATTTCCATGCGCTCGAAGAATTTCTGGCCCCCATGGATGCGATAGGGAATGCCGGCGCGCAGCAAGGCTTCTTCCAGCACCCGTGACTGGGCGTTGGAGCGGTAGAGAATGGCAATATCCTCGCGCTGCAGGCCATCCTGACGCAGGGCCTGTTCGATCACCTCGACGATGTAACGGGCCTCGTCCTGCTCGTTGAAGGCCTGGTAGAAACGGATCGGCTCGCCGTCGGCGTCGCTGGTCCACAGATTCTTGCCCAGCCGGCCGCTGTTGTGGCTGATCAGCGCGTTGGCCGCCTTGAGAATGGTGGCGGTGGAACGGTAGTTCTGTTCCAGACGGATGGTCTGGGTGTTGGGAAAATCCTGGTTGAACTGCTGGATGTTCTCGATGCGCGCGCCCCGCCAGCCGTAAATGGACTGGTCGTCGTCACCGACGATCATCAGGCTGGCTGCATTGGCGGCCAGCAGGCGCAGCCAGGCATACTGCACGGCGTTGGTGTCCTGGAACTCGTCGACCAGGATGTGGCGGAAGCGGCGCTGATAGTGCTCCAGCAGGCCGGCATTGTCGCGCAGCAGCTCCAGCGTGCGCAGCAGCAGCTCGCCGAAGTCCACCGCGTTCTGGCGGGCACAGGCGTCCTCGTAGGCGGCATACACCTGCACCATGGTGTTCAGGAACAGGTCGCCGGCTGGCTGGATGTGCCGCGGCCGCAGGCCTTCGTCCTTCTGGCCGTTGATGAACCATTGCACCTGCTTGGGTGGCCAGCGCTTGTCGTCCAGCCCCAGCTCGGTCATCACCCGCTTGATGATGCGCAGCTGGTCGTCGCTGTCGAGAATGCTGAAGCCGTCCTGCAGGCCGGCCTCCTGCCAGTGGGCGCGCAGCAGGCGGTGGGCCAGGCCGTGAAAGGTGCCCACCCACATGCCCTGTGGATTGCGGCCCAGCAGCTGGCTGATGCGCTCGCGCATTTCGGCAGCGGCCTTGTTGGTGAAGGTGACGGCCAGGATGCTGTGCGGGCCGGCATCTTCCACCTGGCACAGCCAGGCAATGCGGTGCACCAGCACGCGGGTCTTGCCCGAGCCGGCGCCGGCCAGTACCCGTTGCTGACCCAGCGGGGCGGCCACCGCCTCGCGCTGGGCATCGTTGAGTTCGTTGAGCAGGTGGGAAATGTCGTCGTTCATGCCTTGGATCCCGGTACCGGGCCGGGTTTGCAGATCAGGGAGGGTCAGAAGTTGCGCATCAGCAGCGCGTACTCAAGGTCCACTTCCGGCGGGACTGGCAGGTAGAGGATATGGCCATCGCCGGGCGCCACGTCCCGGGCCTTGCCGTCCTTGCCTTCCAGTTGCTTGAGGTTGAAGGTCAGATTGCCCTGCGGAGTCATCAGTTCCAGGCTGTCGCCCACCGCAAAGCGGTTCTTGATGATGACCTCGGCCAGCTCGCCCTTGCGCTCGCCGCTCAGCTCACCGACAAACTGCTGCCTGTCGGAAATGGAATGGCCGTATTCGTAGTTCTGGTATTCATCGTGCACATGACGGCGCAGGAAGCCCTCGGTATAGCCGCGGTGAGCCAGCGACTCCAGCGTATCCATCAACGACATGTCGAACGGTTTGCCGGCCAGCGCGTCGTCCATCGCCTTGCGATACACCTGCGCGGTGCGCGCCACATAGTAGTGGGACTTGGTACGACCCTCGATCTTCAGCGAGTGCACGCCCATTTTCACCAGTCGCTCGACATGCTGCACGGCCCGCAGGTCCTTGGAGTTCATGATGTAGGTGCCGTGCTCGTCCTCGTAGGCGGACATGTATTCGCCCGGCCGGCTGGAGTCCTCCAGCAGGAAAACCTCCTTGGTCGGTGCGCCCACACCCAGCACCGGCTCGACCTGCTGTACACCGGCGATCGGCTCGTACTTGTGCACGATGTCGCCCAGCTCGTTTTCCCTGGCCTCGTGGGTCTTGTACTCCCAGCGGCAGGCATTGGTGCAGGTGCCCTGGTTGGGGTCGCGCTTGTTGATGTAGCCGGACAGCAGGCAGCGGCCGGAATAGGCCATGCACAGTGCGCCATGCACGAAGACCTCCAGCTCCATTTCCGGTACTTGCTGGCGGATTTCCTCGATCTCTTCCAGCGACAGTTCGCGGGACAGGATCGTCCGGGTCAGACCCTGGCGGCGCCAGAACTCCACGCTGGCCCAGTTGACCGCGTTGGCCTGCACCGACAAATGGATGTCCTGCTGCGGAAAATGCTCACGAACCAGCATGATCAGGCCCGGATCGGACATGATCAGCGCATCCGGCTGCATCTCGATGATCGGCTGAATGTCCTTGATGAAGGTTCTCAGCTTGGCATTGTGCGGGGCGATATTGACCACCACATAGAATTTCTTGCCCTGTGCGTGGGCTTCTTTGATGCCCAGCGCCAGGTTGGCGTGGTCGAAATCGTTGTTGCGCACACGCAGGCTGTAGCGTGGCTGGCCGCCGTATACGGCATCGGCGCCGTAGGCAAAGGCATAGCGCATGTTTTTCAGTGTGCCGGCCGGGCACAGCAGTTCGGAGCGGAAGGCTGTGGTCATGGGGAGCTCGTGTAAAAGGGTACTGCAAAGGTCGGGTATTCTAGCGGTTTCTGGTTCCACTGTCTGTAGCAGGGTATCCTGCAGATGGTTCGGTCATGCACGGGAAAACGGTTGTGGAACAGGTTTTGTCTTTCTGGTTTGAAGAGTTGAGTCCGGCACGCTGGTTCAATGGTGGTCGGGAGCTGGATGAACAGATCGGCAGCCGCTTTTCTACGGTGCTACGACAGGCGGCTGCCGGCGAGCTGGAACACTGGCGCACTTCGGCCATGGGCCGCCTGGCGGAAATCATTGTGCTGGATCAGTTCTCGCGCAACCTGTACCGGGACACCGCACAGGCCTTTGCGCAGGACGGAATGGCGCTGATCCTGAGCCAGGAAGCGGTGCGCGCCGGTGCGCTGAATGGCATGGACAATGCGCAGCAGTGCAGTTTCTTGCTGATGCCCTACATGCACAGCGAGTCGAGATATATCCATCAGCTGGCAGTACCCCTGTTCCAGAGGCATGCCAGTGAGGACTCGTATCGTTTCGAACTGCTGCACAAGGGCATCATCGATCGCTTCGGGCGCTACCCGCACCGCAATGCCGCGCTGAACCGGGAGTCCACAGCCGAGGAACTGGAGTTCCTGCAGCAGCCGGGGTCGTCGTTTTAAGGGCTATACTGCTTTGTCGGCGCATGGCTGCCACCCCTGAACATGCGTTGCACGGCTTATGCCGACTGTGCAAATAAGGGCCTGCTGGTCATATCAGCAGCCGCATGGAATAATCGCCTGCGCTTCCTGTATACCGACCAGATAAAATCCTGCACATGTACGGTGATTCTGAAATTCTAAGCAGAGCCGGTGCGTGGTTTTGTCGCTGCGCATCAGGTCGGGGTTGCAT
>ERZ1032915.31-NODE-31-length-27364-cov-8.536050_pt1 | contig 27364 bp, 30 predicted proteins | sample MGYA00517090_ERZ1032915 | MGnify/ENA primary metagenome ERZ1032915 (study PRJEB33719, sample SAMN04261607) | wastewater metagenome | biome: rural village; feature: latrine urine exit; material: soil | place: El Salvador | collected 2013-01-14 ...
CAAGAAAGTGTCAAGGGTGTCCTGCAATGTGTGCTCCTTGTCTGTCCGGCATGAAAGCTGTGCTGTTTTGCCCGCCAACCGGCAAGCAAAGCCCGTCAAAAACTGGCATTATAGACGAGGTTGCGCCATTGCTGCGGCACTCCGTGGCAGTGACCTGACCTACTCTTTATTTTTTGCGGGAAATTTTCTCATGCAGTTCACCAAATCCAACAAGCTGGCCAATGTCTGCTACGACATCCGCGGGCCGGTGATGAAGCATGCCAAGCGTCTGGAAGACGAAGGCCAGCGTGTCCTCAAGCTCAACATCGGCAATCCGGCGCCGTTCGGCTTCGAGGCACCGGAGGAAATCCTGCAAGACGTCATCCTCAACCTGCCCACCGCACAGGGCTACAGCGACTCCAAGGGCCTGTTCAGCGCGCGCAAGGCAGTCATGCACTACTGCCAGCAGATGAACATCGCCGGCGTCGGCATCGAGGACATCTACCTGGGCAATGGCGTCTCCGAACTGATCGTCATGTCCCTGCAGGCCATGCTCAACAACGGCGACGAGGTGCTGATTCCCGCTCCGGACTATCCGCTGTGGACCGCCGCCACCAGCCTGGCCGGTGGCAAGCCGGTGCACTACCTGTGTGACGAGCAGGCTGACTGGTTCCCGGATCTGGATGACATCCGCAGCAAGATCACCTCCAATACCAAGGCCATCCTGATCATCAACCCGAACAACCCGACCGGCTCGGTGTATTCCGAAGAGCTGCTGCAGGAAATTGTCGAGATCGCCCGCCAGCACAACCTGATCGTGCTGGCCGACGAGATCTACGACAAGATCCTCTACGACGGCGCCAAACACACCTGCATTGCCTCGCTGGCCGATGACGTGCTGTTCCTGACCTTCAACGGCCTGTCCAAGTCCTACCGGGTAGCCGGTTTCCGTTCCGGCTGGCTGATCGTCTCCGGAGCCAAGGGCCGCGCCAAGGGCTACATCGAGGGCCTGGAAATGCTGGCCAACATGCGCCTGTGCGCCAACGTGCCGGCCCAGCACGCCATCCAGACCGCACTGGGCGGCTACCAGAGCATCAACGACCTGGTGCTGCCCAATGGCCGCCTGCTGGAACAGCGCAACCGTGCCTGGGAGTTGCTCAACGAGATTCCCGGCGTCAGCTGCGTCAAGCCGATGGGTGCGCTCTATGCATTCCCGAAAATCGACCCGAAGGTCTGCCCGATCCACAACGACGAGAAGTTCGTGCTCGACCTGCTGCTGCAGGAAAAGCTGCTCATCGTGCAGGGTACCGCCTTCAACTGGCCGTGGCCCGACCACTTCCGCATCGTCACCCTGCCACGGGTGGAGGATCTGGAAACCGCCATTGGCCGCATCGGCAACTTCCTGCAGCACTATAGCCAGTAAGCAATCCGCATGGATCTGCACATCGACGATTTCTACCGGGACGCGGCACTGGGACTGGTCATGCTGTACCAGTCCTTTCCGCGGGCGGTCACGCTCTACCTGGATGACATGGTCGGTGTGCTGCCTCCGGACGAGGTCGGCCTGCCCCACCCGCGCCAGCAGCATTGCCTGAGCACCCTGCTCTGGCTGACCGAAGAGGGATACCTGCGCCACCAGGGCACGCTGGGCTACGATGCCGTGGAACACGCCCGGCTGACCGAAAAGGCCTTTCTGCGCCTGTCATCGACCGGGCATCCCTTCGCCACCCATCTGGCCGACAGCCCGGCCAGCATCCGCCGCACGCAGGGCAGCCTGGTTCAGCAACTACGCCGCAACCTGAAAGAACGCGACAGTGAAGCCCTGATCAGCGCCATGCAGTACTTCTTTGGCAAATCCTGACAGTTCCGCTCCTGTTTCCATCTGGATATGCCGGCAATCTTCTGCAACAATCAGCGGCTTGAAAGCGGTTGTCCCGGACACCATATAAGCGTTCATCCACATCATTTACCGGAGTTCCACGCACCATGATGCGCATTTTTCTTTTTCTGGCCACCAACCTTGCGGTACTGCTGGTGGCCGGCATCGTGCTGAGTCTGCTCGGCATTGACAACTACACCGGCCAGAGCAACACCGAGCTGCTGATCATCTGTGCCGTATTCGGTTTTACCGGATCGTTCATTTCCCTGTTCCTGTCCAAGTGGATGGCGCAAAAGTCCACCGGCACCCAGATCATCGACCAGCCACGCACCCATAGCGAGCAGTGGCTAGTCAACACGGTCCAGCGTCTGGCCAACGATGCCGGCATCGGCATGCCGGATGTGGGCATTTTCCCGGCCTACGAGGCCAACGCCTTCGCCACCGGCTGGAACCGCAACAGTTCGCTGGTGGCGGTCAGCCAGGGCCTGCTGGAGCGCTTCTCCCCTGAAGAGGTGGAAGCCGTGCTGGCCCACGAGATCGGTCACGTGGCCAACGGCGACATGGTGACCCTGACCCTGATCCAGGGTGTGGTCAACACCTTCGTGATGTTCTTTGCGCGCATCTTCGGCAACTTTGTCGACAAGGCCATCCTCAAGAACGAGGACGGTCCCGGCATCGGCTACTTTGTCGCCACCATCTTTGCCCAGCTGGTACTCGGCATTCTGGCCAGCGTGATCGTCATGTGGTTCTCCCGCCGTCGCGAGTTCCGTGCCGACGAGGCCGGCGCCCAACTGGCCGGTACCGCCGCCATGATCGGCGCCCTGCGCCGCCTGCAGGTGGAGTCCGGGCAGGTCGAATCGCAGATGCCCGACAGCCTGACGGCCTTTGGCATCAGCAGCGGCCTCAAGCAGGGACTGGCCGGTCTGCTGATGAGCCACCCGCCGCTGGAAGACCGCATTGCCGCACTGCAGCAGCGCCAGGCCTGAGGCAATCCCCAATGCAAAAACGCCCCCGTGCCGAGGCCGGGGGCGTTTTTCATTCTCTGTTTTTCACGGTCCGCGAATTCAGGGGTCGATGAATGCCCGGCTCTCGCGCAACTTGCCGATGGCGCCCGCCAGCCGCTCCGCCGTAGCCGGATCATTGCAGACGGAATGCTTGCTCAGTGCAAGATAGTAGGACTCGCTGGCAACCGGCATCGCCAGGCTCTCCAGATCCTGCATGCCATACGGAGCCGGCAACACTGCCTGCAGGCTGCGCTCGTCGGAGAGAATGAAATCGATCTGGCCGGCAAACAACGCTTCGATGGCCACCGCCATGTTGTCCAGCTGCAGCATGTCCTGTTGCCTGAGCGAACCCTCCAGGGGAATCAGCAAGCCCCGCTTTTCCTGGCCCGGCCAGTAGCCACCGCGCAGGCCGGACAACTGCGGCCACTCGACCAGGCTGCTCAGCTCGCCCGCGCGAAACCACAGCAGGTAGGTATCCTGCCAGTAGGCCGGCTCCAGCAGCAATGCGTCGGCATGTTCCAGCAGCTCGATACGCGCGCCGAACCACGCATCCAGCGCACCCGCTGCAAAAGCCTGCAGGTTCTCGGTCACGGGCTCGTAACGTTGCAGCTGCAGGCCCGAGCGGGCAGCCAGTTCGTCAATGTAGCGGTTGCTGTCATCTGCGGTGAACGGCCGCTGCAGGCTGTCCACCACCAGATGCAGCTGCTCGCACAGAGGCGGCGGGGGAATATCGGCCCGGGCGGTCGCAACGACACCGAGCAACAGGGCCGCTCCGGCCCGGTACAACTTGTTCACATGCTTTTCCTGATACAAAAACCCGCCAAATATAGCGGGTTTCCCTTGCAATGTGAAAGCATCGGGAACCACATCCTGCGGACATCGAAGCGGCATGTCCTGGCCGGCAGCCCGGGCAAATCCGCATGCGAGACGCTGTCCCTACGCCAAAGGTGCCAGCGGCAACATGTCCAGTGAAGATGTACTCTATACCTTTGACAGGTCCGGCATCGAAGCCGGTGTCGACCGGCAACCGGATCAGCCGGGTCCTGAACCGCCCTGCAGCCATCCGCCTGCCCCTGAACAAGAAGAGAGGTCAAGATGAACAAACTCTACCCATCTGCCGCCGCAGCACTGGACGGTATCATTGAAGACGGCATGACCCTTGCCGTGGGCGGCTTCGGACTGTGCGGCATTCCGGAAGCCCTGATCACCGCCCTGCGTAACAGCGGCAAGCGGAACCTGACCGCCATCAGCAACAACGCCGGCGTCGACGACTTCGGCCTGGGCCTGCTGCTGCAGACCCGCCAGATCAGCAGGATGATTTCCTCCTATGTAGGAGAGAACAAGGAGTTCGAACGCCAGTACCTTGCCGGCGAACTGGAGCTGGAATTCACTCCCCAGGGCACCTTGGCGGAAAAGCTGCGCGCAGGCGGAGCCGGCATTCCCGCGTTCTACACCCGCACCGGCTACGGCACCATCGTTGCCGAAGGCAAGGAAACCCGCCAGTTCAACGGCGAATGGTACGTCATGGAACACTCGCTGACGGCCGACCTGGGGCTGGTCAAGGCGCAAAAGGCCGACAAGGCCGGCAACCTGATCTTCAACAAGACCGCGCGCAACTTCAACCCGCTGGCCGCCATGGCCTCGCGCATGTGTGTGGCCGAAGTGGAAGAGATCGTCGAGATCGGCGAGCTGGAGCCGGACCAGATCCATCTGCCCGGCATCTACGTGCAGCGTCTGGTGCTCAACAGCAATCCGGAAAAGCGCATCGAACAACTGACTACAAGGAGCTGATCATGGCCTGGACACGTGAAGAAATGGCGCAGCGCGCCGCCCAAGAGCTGCAGGACGGCTTCTATGTCAACCTGGGTATCGGTCTGCCGACCATGGTCGCCAACTACATTCCCGACGACATGAGCGTCTGGCTACAAAGCGAAAACGGCCTGCTCGGCATCGGCCCATTTCCGACCGAGGACGAGGTAAATCCGGATCTGATCAACGCCGGCAAGCAGACCGTCACCACCGTGCCCGGCGCCAGCTTCTTCGACAATGCCGAAAGCTTCGCCATGACCCGTGGCGGACATATCAACCTGGCTATCCTGGGCGCCATGCAGGTCTCCGAAAATGGCGATCTGGCCAACTGGATGATTCCCGGCAAGATGGTCAAGGGCATGGGCGGCGCCATGGACCTTGTAGCTGGCGTGCAACGCATCATCGTCCTGATGGAGCATGTAGCCCGCAATGGTGATCACAAGCTGCTCAAGGAGTGCAGCCTGCCCCTGACCGGAGTCGGTGTGGTGGACCGCATCATCACCGATCTGGCCGTGCTGGACGTGACGCCCGAAGGCCTCAAGCTGGTGGAGATCGCCGATGGCGTGACCCTACAGCAACTGCAGGAAGCCACCGGCTGCGCTATCATTAGTTGAACCCGCACCGTGCGCCGGCTTGCCGGTGCACGGAATGCCGGGATACGTTCAACCCCCTACAAGTAAACGCGCCATGAGTGTAGAGTCCGGGACCTGCAGCATCTCCGGGCTGGATACCGCCGAAGTGCGCTGCCAGACCGCCCTGAAACAGCTGCAACAACCGCAATCCGCAACAGAGGAGACCGTCCAGTGAACCGTGTTCCCGCCAACCAGGTACGTCGTGAAGTCATGGGTGACGCCTTTGTCGAGCGCGCCATGCAGGCAGCCGACGATTTCACCGGCCCCCTGCAGGACTTCATCAACCAGCACGCCTGGGGCTCCGTCTGGGAGCGTGAAGGCCTGACCCGCAAGGAGCGCAGCCTGATCACCCTGGGCGCACTGACCGCACTGCGCGCCTCCGGCGAGCTGCGCGGCCACATCCGCGGTGCCCTCAACAACGGCTGCACGCCCGAAGAGATTCGCGAAACACTGCTGCACTGCGCAATCTATGCCGGCGTGCCCGCCGCCAGCGAGGCATTCAAGACCGCGGCCGAAGTCGTCCGCGAATATCGAAAGGACTAGCCCGGCACAACCGGCCGGCCAGAGGCGCCATCCGGCGCCTTTGCCGTTTCGGGCATGCCGGCAGCGGCTCAGGTGTTCCTGTCCCCGCCCTTTATCACCTGGTAGACCTGCTCGTCCATGCGGGTCACGCCACGTTCCCTGAAGTGCGGCTCGTGCCGCAGGATGTCACGCGAGCCCAGCAGACTGATTTCGCACTCCTGCCCCAACAGTGCCCGCATATCGTCCGCACTCACGGCAAAGGGCGGCCCCTGCATCTGCTCCTGCGGGTAGTCCAGCACCAGCATCAGGCCACGACAGCCGGCCGGCAGGAGGGCCACCAGATGCGCCGCGTAGCGTGACCGCTCTTCTCCCTGCCAGGCCACCAGCGCGGCACGGTCATAGAATCCCCGGCAGCCGGCCACATCCGGCGCGGTCAGGCTAAAGAAGTCACCGCACAGCACACGTATGTTCCCGCTGACGAACTCGCTGAAGTCGCCTTTTTCCTCGCGAACATAAGGCAGGTCGTTCTCGTCAAAGAATGCCAGCACCGCCTTCTCGATCAGTTCGACAGCCAGCACCTTCAGCCCCTGACCGGCAAACCAGAGCAGGTCAAGCGACTTGCCGCACAAGGGCACAAACACCGTATCACCCGGTGCAAAGGCCTCCTGCGGCCAGTATCTGGGCAAGTTCGGATTGGTGCTGCGCAAATGAAAGCCGATCTGGTTGTTGTCCCAGCATTGCTGCCAAAAATCAGCGTGCATACCTGGTCTCCTGTGGTCGCCCGGAAAAGCCTGCTTTACCTTAACGTGAACGCGCACTGGCGGCATGCCCTGCTTGCGGCGCATTGTGCATCGGCAAGCAGGATGCCTATACTGCATGTCATGTTGATGCGTACAGCATACAACAGCCGCTCCGGATTACCGGACCGGCAACCTCAATAACTACAACAAAGGGGTATCCGTCATGTTCAAACTTATGATTCGCGGCTCGGTCCGCCTCGTCGAGCGTTATCTGCCCGACCCTTACATATTCGTGATTCTTCTCACCCTGCTGGCAGCCGCTGCAGCCATGCTGTTCGAGCAGACCTCGCCGGTCCAGCTCATGCGCATGTGGGGCGACGGCTTCTGGGGCCTGCTGACCTTCGCCATGCAGATGCTGCTGGTGTTGCTAACCGGTCACATGCTGGCCAGCACGCCACTGGTCAAGGGCTGGCTGGCCAAGCTGGCCGGGCTGGCCAAATCGGCCGGTGGTGCCATCATCCTGGTGACCCTGGTCTCGCTGGCCGCCAGCTGGATCAACTGGGGCTTCGGACTGGTGGTGGGCGCCCTATTCGCCAAGGAAATCGCCCGTCAGGTACGGGTTGACTACCGCCTGCTGGTGGCCAGTGCCTACTCCGGCTTCCTGGTCTGGCACGGCGGCCTGGCCGGCTCCGTGCCCCTGACCATTGCCACCGAGGGCCACTTCGCCGCCGACAAGATGGGCATCATCTCCACTTCCGAGACCATCTTCGCGGTCTTCAACCTGGTCATCGTACTGGCCCTATTCGTTGCCGTACCGCTGGTCAACCGCATGATGCTACCCGACGAGAAGGAAAGCATCTACGTCGACCCCGAGCTCCTCAAGGAACCCGAGGAAGACGCCAGCCAGACCACCGACCGTCCGGCCGACAAACTGGAGAACAGCCGCATCATCGCCTGGCTGATCGGCTTTGCCGGACTGGCCTACCTGTTCGACTACTACGTCGTGAAGGGCGCCAGCCTGAACCTGAACGTGATCAACTTCACCTTCCTGTTCCTGGCCATCGTGCTGCACGGCACTCCAAGGCGCATGCTGGCCAGCCTTAGCGAAGCCATCAAGGGTGGCGGCGGCATCGTCATCCAGTTTCCCTTCTATGCCGGTATCATGGCCATCATGATCCAGTCCGGTCTGGCAGCCAGCCTGTCCGAATGGATGGTGTCCTTCGCCAGCGCCAAGACGCTGCCCTTCTGGACCTTCATCAGCGCCGGTATCGTGAACATCTTCGTTCCTTCCGGTGGTGGCCAGTGGGCGGTGCAGAGCCCGGTCGTGATCGAGGCGGCCATGCAACTGGATGCCGACCTGGCGCGTGCCGCCATGGCGGTGGCCTGGGGTGATGCCTGGACCAACATGCTGCAACCTTTCTGGGCGCTGCCGGTGCTGGCCATTGCCGGACTCAAGGCCAAGGACATCATGGGCTACTGCCTGATCCAGCTGTTCGTTTCGGGAGTCATCATTTCCATTGGCCTGACCTTCTTCTAGCCCATGAGGATACTGCGGCTGCCGGGTTTCGCTGGCAGCCACGGTTCAGGTCATAACAAACGCATGATCATTGCCTGCCTTTTCGCAGGCGGTAGTCATGCGTTAAAGTCGTTTTCAGTGCATGTCCGTTAGCGCAACGGGCTGCTAAATCCTTGCCCGGAACAGATACCCATAACAACAGCATGTCTCCCGGCAAACCAATAACCAGAAGAGGTATTTCATGCAGGAAGTAGTCATTGTTGCCGCCACCCGTACCGCCATCGGCAGTTTCCAGGGTTCACTGGCCAGCGTCCCCGCCGAGGAGCTGGGCGCCACCGTCATTCGCAGCCTGCTGGAGCAAAGCGGTGTGGCCGCCAGCGAAGTGGACGAAGTGATCATGGGCCAGGTACTCACTGCTGGCAGTGGTCAGAACCCGGCCCGGCAGGCCGCGATCAAGGCGGGTCTGCCTGCACAGACTCCGGCCCTGACCCTGAACAAGGTCTGCGGCTCCGGCCTCAAGGCCCTGCATCTGGCCGCCCAAGCAATCCGCTGCGGCGACGCCGAGGTGGTGATCGCCGGCGGCCAGGAAAACATGAGCCTGTCGCCCTACGTGCTGCCCAAGGCGCGTACCGGCCTGCGCATGGGTCACGCCCAGCTGCAGGACAGCATGATCATCGATGGCCTGTGGGACGCCTTCAACGACTACCACATGGGCATTACCGCCGAGAACCTGGTCGAGCGCCTCGGCATCAGCCGTGAAGAGCAGGACCAGTTTGCCGCCGCCTCGCAGGCAAAGGCCTGTCAGGCACTGGAAGAGAACCGCTTCGCCAGCGAGATCACCCCGGTCAGCATTCCCCAGCGCAAGGGCGATCCGCTGGTGTTCGAGCGTGACGAGCAACCCCGCCCGGGCACCACGGCCGAAAGCCTGGGCAAGCTGCGTCCCGCCTTCAAGAAGGACGGCAGTGTCACCGCCGGCAACGCCTCCACCCTCAACGACGGTGCCGCCGCAGTGTTGCTGATGAGCGCCGGCAAGGCCAAGGCGCTGGGCCTGCCCGTCATGGCACGGGTTGCCGCCTACGCCAGCGCCGGGGTCGATCCGCAAATCATGGGCACCGGCCCCATACCGGCCACCCGCCGGTGCCTGGACAAGGCCGGCTGGAGCCACGAGCAGCTGGACCTGATTGAGGCCAACGAGGCCTTTGCCGCGCAGGCCATTTCCGTCAACCGCGAACTGGGCTGGGATACCGCCAAGGTCAATGTCAATGGCGGTGCCATTGCGCTGGGCCATCCGATCGGTGCCTCCGGCTGTCGCATTCTGGTCTCGCTGGTGCACGAGATGCAGCGCCGCGACGCCAGGAAGGGCCTGGCCACCCTGTGCATCGGCGGCGGTCAGGGCGTGGCGCTGGCCATCGAACGGAGCTGATCCGCAACGCCGGCAGGCAGGCTGTGCCCGGTATGGTGCAGGCATTTTGCAACGAACAAACCGATCCGGACATTTTCCGGGAAATGGGCAAAATCGGGCTGCTGGCGACGACCCTGAACCCGGGGAACGAGGGACCGGGGCAGCTCATGGAATCACCTGTGCGAAGGGGCTTGCCCCTGAGGACCTGTCCACTGCTGATCGGGTGCAAGCTCCCCATGCACCTGAAAACAAAGAACCCGCCAACAGGCGGGTTCTTTGTGGTGCAACGGCTACTGCGTCTGCTTACAAAGCGGCATCCAGCTGTGGCAACACCTCGAACAGGTCGGCCACCAGACCGTAGTCGGCCACCTGGAAGATGGGTGCGTCCTCATCCTTGTTGATGGCAACGATGACCTTGGAGTCCTTCATGCCGGCCAGGTGCTGGATGGCACCGGAAATGCCCACGGCAATGTACAGGTCCGGCGCAACGATCTTGCCGGTCTGGCCGACCTGCAGGTCGTTGGGCACGAAGCCCGCGTCCACTGCGGCACGGGACGCACCCACCGCCGCACCCAGCTTGTCGGCCAGCTTGTACAGCAAGTCGAAGTTCTCGCCGTTGCCCATACCGCGGCCACCGGAAATCACCACACGGGCGGAAGTCAGGTCGGGACGGTCGGACTTGGCCAGCTCTTCACCCACAAAGCTGGATACACCGGCATCGGCACCGGCAGTCAGGTTCTCGATGGTTGCCGAGCCGCCTTCGGCAGCAGCGGCATCAAAGCCGGTACCACGCACGGTGATCACCTTGACCGGTGCGCTGGACTGCACGGTGGCGATCGCGTTACCGGCGTAGATCGGACGCTTGAAGGTATCGGCACTTTCCACGGCAATGATTTCGGAAATCTGGTCGGTATCCAGCAGCGCGGCCACGCGCGGCAGCAGGTTCTTGCCGGTGGTGGTGGCAGGCGCCAGCACATGGCTATAATTCTTGCCCTGCTCGGCAACCAGCGGGGCCACGTTTTCCGGCAGCTGGTGTTCGTACGCCGCATCATCGGCCACCAGCACCTTGGCCACGCCGTCGACCTTGGCGGCCGCTTCGGCAGCTGCAGCACAGCCGGCACCGGCCACCAGCACATGGATGTCGCCACCAATGGCCTTGGCCGCAGTTACGGTATTCAGGGTCGCTGCACCCAGTGCAGCATTGGAGTGTTCTGCAATAACCAGGATAGCCATTAGATCACCTTCGCTTCGTTCTTCAGTTTCTCGACCAGCTCGGCCACATCGGCCACCTTGATGCCGGCACTGCGCTCGGCCGGGGCCTCCACCTTCAGGGTGGTGATGCTGGATGCAACGCTTACACCCAGGTCGGCCGGGGTGACGGTTTCCAGCGGCTTCTTCTTGGCCTTCATGATGTCCGGCAGCTTGGCATAACGCGGCTCGTTCAGGCGCAGGTCGGTAGTGACGATGGCTGGCAGCTTCAGGGCCACGGTCTGCAGACCGCCATCGATTTCGCGGGTGACCTTGACTCCGTCACCTTCGACGACCACTTCGGAGGCAAAGGTGCCTTGCGGGTAGCCGGTCAGCGCACCGAGCATCTGGCCGGTCTGGTTGTTGTCGGTATCAATGGCCTGCTTGCCCAGCAGCACCAGCTGCGGCTGCTCCTTGTCGACCACGGCCTTGAGGATCTTGGCCACGCTCAGCGAACCGACCTCGCCGTCCTGCTCGACCAGGATGGCACGGTCGGCACCCAGCGCCAGGGCAGTACGCAGCTGCTCCTGTGCGGCGGCAGGGCCTACCGATACGGCAATCACTTCGCTGGCGACACCTTTTTCCTTCAGGCGAATGGCTTCTTCCACGCCGATCTCGCAGAAAGGGTTCATGGACATTTTCACGTTGGCCAGTTCCACGCCGGTATTGTCCGCCTTTACGCGCACCTTTACGTTGTGGTCAACCACTCGTTTGACAGCTACTAGAATCTTCATGGATTCCTCGTTATCTCCGGTGAATTAAAAATACCGCCAAGGCAAGCCCGGACAGTGATGCACGATCGCCAGCGCGATCCACCCAGGTTGTTCGGGAAAACAGCCTGCTATCTTGAACGCAACCAGGTATGCGGTCAATACAGGGGGTTCCAGGACCCTGCAAGGAATGCCTTCGATGGAAGCGGTCCTGCCGGGACAACCCCGGGCAAACCGGCCAGACACAGGTCTGGCTGCCGCCGCGTGATTGTTCCCCGCTGTTCCGAACAACGGATCTGCCCGAGCCCGTATCCTTCTCATGCATGCCACCATGCAACCGGAAGCGGACCGGCAAGGGACCATCATTGTTCTTGTATGCTCCACCGGGCCGGCAAACAGCAACCGGTACCCGTATCCAGAGAATCCCCAGAGCCGATTCTAAACAGGTTTGAAAAAAATTCAAACGATCGTTTGCATTGGCCGTCTGCACCATGGTAGATATAATGCCAACGCTGCTCCGCAACACACCGGTTCAGCGACTTTAACAAGAAAAGCCGTGTAACCGAGGAGAGTGCTTGTGGAACGCGAATTTATGGATTTTGACGTCGTCATTGTGGGTGCAGGCCCTGCCGGGCTGTCCGCCGCATGCCGGCTGAAACAGAAAGCAGCAGAAGCAGGCCAGGAAATCAGTGTCTGCGTGGTGGAAAAAGGTTCCGAGGTCGGTGCCCACAGCCTGTCCGGTGCGGTATTCGAAACCTGCGCCCTCGACGAGTTGTTTCCCGACTGGAAGGAGCTCGGCGCGCCGCTGAACACACCCGTAACCGGTGATGACATCTACCTGTTCACCGGCCCGGAAAAGGCCCGCAAGATTCCCGGCCTGTTTGTGCCCAAGACCATGCACAACCAGGGCAACTACATCATCTCCCTGGGCAACCTGTGCCGCTGGCTGGCCGAACAGGCGGAAAACCTCGGCGTGGAGGTCTACCCCGGCTTTGCCGCCCAGGACGCCCTGATCAACGACGACGGCGTAGTATACGGCATCCTGACCGGCGACATGGGTGTCGACCGCGACGGCAACCCCAAGGACGGCATGTACACTCCCGGTATGGAGCTGCGTGCCAAGTACACCCTGTTCGCCGAAGGCTGCCGCGGCCATATCGGCAAGCGCCTGATGGCTCGCTACGAGCTGGACAAGGACTGCGACCCGCAGCATTACGGCCTGGGCATCAAGGAGCTGTGGGACATTGATCCGGCCAAACACCAGCCCGGTCTGGTGGTGCACACCGCCGGCTGGCCGCTGGACAATGACAACCCGGGCGGCTCGTTCCTGTACCACCTGGAAAACAACCAGGTGGCGGTCGGCCTGATCGTCGACCTGTCCTACAACAACCCGCACCTGTCGCCTTTCGAGGAGTTCCAGCGCTACAAGCACCATCCGGTGGTCAAGCAGTATCTGGAAGGCGGTACCCGGGTTGCCTATGGCGCCCGCGCCATCACCAAGGGCGGTTTCAACTCGGTGCCTAAAATGGTGTTCCCCGGTGGCGCCCTGATCGGCTGCGACCTGGGCACCCTGAACTTCGCCAAGATCAAGGGCAACCACACCGCGATGAAGTCCGGCATGCTGGCGGCCGATGCGGCGGCCGACGCCCTGCTCGCCGGTGGCGAGGGTGGTGACGAGCTGACCGCCTACGTAGAGAGCTACAAGAACAGCTGGCTGTATGACGAGCTGTACCGCAGCCGCAACTTCGGCCCGGCCATTCACAAGTACGGTGCCACCTTGGGCGGTGCCTTCAACTATATCGACCAGAATTTCTTCGGCGGCAAGATTCCGATCACCCTGCGTGACACCGTGCCGGACTACGCCAAGCTGAAAAAGGTCAACGAAGCGCCGAAGATCGACTACCCCAAGCCCGACGGCAAGCTCAGCTTCGACCGCCTGAGTTCGGTGTTCCTGTCCAACACCGCGCATGAGGCCAACCAGCCGGTGCACCTGGTGCTGGCCGACCCCAGCATCTCCATCGAGAAGCACCTGCCCCTCTACGACGAGCCGGCGCAGCGCTACTGCCCTGCCGGTGTGTACGAGATCGTCGACAATGACGAAGGTGGCAAGCGGATCCAGATCAACGCGGAAAACTGCGTGCACTGCAAGACCTGTGACATCAAGGACCCGTCACAGAACATCACCTGGATTGCCCCGGAAGGCGGTGGCGGCCCCAACTATCCCAACATGTAACCGCAAAAGCCCTCTTCGGAGGGCTTTTTCATGCCTGCCTTTCCTGTTTTCCCGTCTTCCTTGGCACGGCAACACCCTTACATATACCCAAAAGGAATCATGTCATCAGAATTGATTCTTTTGAGAGCTATGCAAAACCCACTAGACTCCCTGCATTCCCCTGAACCAGCGACGGAGCTCCGAACATGAAAGCTGTACTGACGGCATCACTTGCCGCCCTGCTCACCCTCAGCCAGACCCTGCAGGCCGCTCCCCTGCTCAATGTCTCCTATGATGTCATGCGCGACTTCTACAAGGAGTACAACCCCGCCTTCCAGAAGCACTGGCAGGAACAGGGCCATCCGCCGGTCCAGATACAGATGTCCCACGGCGCCTCCAGCAAGCAGGCACGCTCGGTGATCGACGGCCTGCAGGCCGATGTCATCACCATGAACATGGCCACCGACATCAACGCCCTGCACGAGCATGGCAAGCTGATTCCCGAAAACTGGGCCACGCGCCTGCCGGACAACAGCGCCCCTTTCACCTCGGCCACGGTGCTGATCGTGCGCAAGGGCAACCCGAAGAACATCCAGGACTGGCCCGACTTGCTGCGCGAAGGGGTCGAGGTCATCATTCCCAACCCGAAAACCGCCGGCAACGGCCGCTACAGCTATCTGTCAGCCTGGGCCTATGTGCTGAAAAACGGTGGCACCGAGCAGGAGGCCCGCGACTTTGTCGGCCAGCTGTTTGCCCAGGTGCCGGTCATGGATACCGGCGGCCGTGGTGCCACCAGCACCTTCATGCAGAACCGGATCGGCGATGTGCTGCTGACTTTCGAGAATGAGGCCGTGATGATTGCCCGCGAGTTCGATGCCGGCTCCTTCGAGGTGATCTACCCCAGCGTCAGCGCCGAAGCCGAACCACCGGTCACCCTGGTCGACAGAGTGGTGGACCGCAAGGACAGCCGTGAACTGGCCCGGGCCTATCTGGAATACCTGTGGTCGGACGAGGCACAGCGCATCGCGGCAAGAAACTACCTGCGCCCGCGCAATCCGGAGATCCTCGCCGAGTTTGCCGACCGTTTCCCCGCCGTGGACTTCATGCCGGTCGAGGCCACCTTCGGTGCCTGGAGCGACATCCAGCGCGAGCACTTCAACGATGGTGGCATCTTCGACCAGGTGTATGGCAACTGATGCACCAGCCAAGCAGCAAAAGGCCGGCGATTGCCGGCCCTTTGCTGCTTGTCGGTAACGGCTGACTACCGGTCAGGCGTCCCGCTTTTTCACATACAGCACCAGATTGTGGTCGACCAGCTCGTAGCCCATCTCCTCGACAATCTCCTTCTGCCGCTGCTCGATCTTTTCGTCATAGAATTCGAAGACTTCGCCGGAGTCCACACAGACAATGTGGTCATGGTGCTCACCGTCATCCAGCTCGAACACCGCATGGCCACCATCAAAGTTGTGACGAATGACCAGACCGGCCGTCTCGAACTGGGTCAGCACCCGGTATACGGTGGCCAGGCCGACATCCTCGCCGGCTTCCATCAGGGCCTTGTACACATCTTCGGCACTCATGTGACGATGCTGGGCAGCATCCAGGATCTGCATGATCTTCACCCGTGGCAGGGTGACTTTCAATCCAGCCTTACGCAATTCAACATTTTCAGACATAATCCAACTTCTCATTCATGCGGTTTTGCTGAACCCGGATAACGGGTATGCTGTTCAGCTCAATCAAATTGCCCAGTCACGATAGTGGAAGTCCATCTGCAATGCAAAACAAACCTCTTCTCCGCAGCCTGAGCCTGGCTGTCCTGCTTGGCCTGGCCGGCTGCTCCGTTCCCGGTGTCTACAAGGTCGATGTGCAGCAGGGCAACGTCATCACCCAGGACATGGTCGACCAGCTGCGTCCGGGGATGACTGCCCAGCAGGTCCGCTTCATCATGGGAACCCCGTTGATCAGCGATACCTTCAGCCCACTGCGCTGGGACTATCTGTACAGCATGGAACCCGGCCGCCAGCAGCGCCGCCAGGAACGTCTCAGTCTGTTCTTTGACGAGCAGGGACGCCTCACCGGACTGCAGGGCGACTTCATGCCGGGTGTGAGCAAGGACCAGGAGATCCTTGGCGAAACGACCGGCCAGGCGGACTCCGATCCGGCCATCGCTCCGGAACAACCCTGACCCTTGCCGGGCACATCTGCCGCCCGGACTTCCCGCCTATTTTTTCTCCGCTTCCCTGGCACGTGCCGCCCGCTCGGCACGCTGCTTGCGCACCTCCTTGGGGTCGGCCAGCAGGGGCCGGTAGATCTCCACCCGGTCACCGCTCTGCAGAACCTGCTCATCCGGCTTGGCGACCGCCTTGCCAAAGATGCCCAGCGGGCTGGCGGCCAGATCCAGCCCGGGGAAATCCCGGTCCAGCCCCGACTGCAGGGCCGCCTGACGCACGGTGGTGCCTTCGGCCACCTGCAGCTGAACGATTTTTTGCTTGTCGGCCAGTGCATAGGCCACTTCGATATCCAGCATCTTGCTACCCGTACAGTTGCTTGGCACGCTGACAAAACGCATCCACCATGGTGTTGGCTGCATGCGTGAACAGGGGGCCCAGGGTCGCCCGGATGATGGGGCCCGAATAGTCGAACTCCAGGTCCAGACTGATCTTGCTGGCCTCCGCAGTCAGCGCCTGAAACTCCCAGGTGCCGTGCAGGTGGCTGAAGGGCCCCTCTTCCAGCTGCAACTCGATCCGCTCGCCCGGCACCATGCGGTTGTGCGTGGTAAAGCGCTGCCTGATGCCGGCCCGCCCCACCGTCAGCTCCGCCCGCAACTGCTCCTCGCTACTCTCGATGAGCCGGGTGGCAATGCACCAGGGCAGGAACTCCGGGTAGGCCTGTACATCATTGACCATGGCATACAGGGCATCTGCAGGGTACGGCAGCAAGGCGGAACGTTGGATGTGGATGCTCATAAATAAACGGGTTTTGTCTGCTTGCGGGTTGAAATACGCCCGTCAGTCTACCGAAAGCCATCCCCGTGCAACAGCCACAAAAGCACGCAGCCGGTTTCATCACGACCGGTCAGCCGACAGATGACCAAGCCTTCGACCAGCACGAAACACGGCGCTGCCCCTCGCCATAAGCCTTTCTTGCCTCTATAATGCCGCCCCTATGGCCAAGCAGAAAAAACACCCCAAGGGAACCATTGCGCTCAACAAGAAGGCGCACCACGACTACTTCATCGAGCAGCGCTTCGAGGCGGGGCTTGCGCTCGCCGGCTGGGAAGTGAAAAGCCTGCGCGAAGGCAAGGCCCAGCTGGTGGACAGCTACGTCCTGCTCAAGGACGGCGAAGCCTGGCTGATGGGCTGCCACATCACCCCCCTGCAAGCCGCCAGCACCCATGTGGTGGCCGATCCCACCCGTACCCGCAAGCTGCTGCTGCACAAGCGCGAACTGGAAAGGATCTTTGGTGGCGTGCAGCGCCAGGGCTACACCTGCGTGGCACTGGCCCTGTACTGGAAAAAACACCTGGTCAAGTGCGAGATCGCTCTTGCCAAAGGTAAAAAGGACTTCGACAAGCGCCAGGTCATCAAGGAACGCGATTCACAGCGCGAGATGCAACGTGCCCTGCGCGACCGCAACAAGTGACCCTTAGTCCCCGTCGCCATCCCGGTCGACCTGCTCCAGCATCCGCGCCATTTCCCGGCGCTTTTCCAGGTCACAGACCAGCAGCTGCCGCTTGCGGATGTCGCGCACCTGTTGCAGCGGGTCTTCCGTTTCCAGTGCATTGCCCTGTTGCGCCATGAAGGCAGCGTAGCGTTTTTCATCATCCTGCATCACTTTTCCTCCACAGTGGGCCCGCTGTTATTGCGTACACCTTGGCGACGAGCATGCCGCCCACAAGGAACTCTTGCAAGCCGGAGCCTGTCCGCACCATAGCGGACAGCAAATCTGTACAATATTCGCCCGGCAGGCCAAAAGCATTGGACAGCCCGCTGTTTCCAATAGACAGCCAACTGTAAGGTATCGAATGGCAAAGAATCTACAACACACCCCCATGATGCAGCAGTACTGGCAGCTGAAAAACCAGCATCCCGACCAGCTGATGTTCTACCGCATGGGCGACTTTTACGAGCTGTTCTACGAGGATCCCAAAAAAGCCGCACAACTGCTGGATATCACCCTGACCAACCGCGGCCAGTCGGCCGGCAAAGCCATCCCCATGGCCGGTATTCCGCATCACTCCGCTGAAGGCTATCTGGCCAAACTGGTGCGCCTGGGCGAGTCGGTGGTGATCTGCGAGCAGGTGGGCGATCCGGCCACCAGCAAGGGGCCGGTCGAACGTCAGGTGGTACGCATCGTCACCCCCGGCACCCTGACCGATGAAGCCCTGCTCGACGAGTACCAGGACAGCCTGATTGCCGCCGTGCTGGGCGATGACGGACACCTCGGGCTGGCCGTGCTGGATATCAGCAGCGGCCGTTTCCAGGTGCAGGAACTGGAAGGACTGCACGCCCTGCTCGCCGAACTGGGCCGTTTCAACCCGGCCGAACTGCTGGTTCCGGAAGACTGGCCCCTGCTGGACCAGCTCCCGCAGCAACGCACCCGTCAGCAACGCCCGGTCTGGGAATTCGATATCGACAGCGCACGCAAGGCGCTCTGCCAGCAATTCGGCACCAAGGACCTGCGCGGTTTCGGCTGCGATGGTCTGGGCCTGTCACTGGGTGCCGCCGGCTGCCTGCTGCAATACGCCAAAGATACCCAGCGCACCGCCCTGCCCCATATCCGCGGCCTGAGCCACGAACAGGCCGGCGACAGCGTGGTGCTGGATGCCGCCACCCGACGCAACCTGGAGCTGGACCAGAACCTGTCCGGCGGACGTGACAACACCCTGCTGTCGGTGGTCGACCGTTGCCAGACGGCGATGGGCACCCGCCTGCTGACCCGCTGGTTGCATCGCCCATTGCGTCGCCGCGATGTGCTGGAGCAGCGCCAGGACGCCATTGCCCGCCTGTTGACCGATTACCGCTTCGAGCAGCTGCAGCCCTTGCTCAAGCATATCGGCGATATCGAGCGCATCCTGGCCCGGGTTGCCCTGCGCAGCGCCCGTCCGCGTGACCTGGCCCGCCTGCGCGACGCCCTGATTGCGCTGCCGGAGCTGCAACAGCAACTGCAACCGGTGGCCGAAGACCGGCTGGCCGGACTGGCCAGCGAAATCAGCCAGTTTCCGGAGCTGGCCGATACCCTGCAGCGGGCCATCATCGACAACCCGCCGGCGGTCATCCGTGACGGCGGCGTGCTCAAGACCGGCTACCACGCCGAACTGGACGAGCTGCTCAACATCAACGAAAATGCCGCCCAGTTCCTGCTGGACCTGGAAACCCGTGAAAAGGGACGTACCGGTCTGGCCAACCTCAAGGTCGGCTACAACCGGGTCCACGGCTACTACATCGAACTGCCGACCCGGCAGGCCGAACAGGCACCGATGGACTACATCCGCCGCCAGACCCTCAAGGGCAGCGAACGCTTCATCACCGCCGAGCTCAAGGAATTCGAGGACAAGGCGCTGTCCGCCAAAAGCCGCGCGCTGGCCCTGGAAAAGCAATTGTATGACGAACTCATCGAGCTGCTGATCCAGTCACTGGGCGAGCTGCAACTGAGCGCCATGGCACTGGCCGAACTGGATGTGCTGGTCAACCTGGCCAGCCGTGCCCTGGATCTCGACCTGTGCCGCCCGCAGTTCGTCGACGAGCCGGCCCTGCACATCGAACAGGGCCGCCACCCGGTGGTGGAGCAGGTATTGACCACACCCTTTGTGGCCAACGATGTGGAGCTGAACGACGACCGCCGCATGCTGATCATCACCGGTCCCAACATGGGCGGTAAATCCACCTACATGCGCCAGGCCGCACTGATCGTGCTGCTGGCCCACATCGGCAGCTATGTGCCGGCCAGCGCCTGTCACCTGTCGCCGGTGGACCGCATCTTCACCCGCATCGGCTCCAGCGACGACCTGGCTGGCGGCCGCTCCACCTTCATGGTGGAAATGAGCGAAACCGCCAACATCCTGCACAACGCCACCGAACACAGCCTGGTGCTGATGGACGAGGTGGGCCGCGGCACCAGCACCTTTGACGGTCTGTCGCTGGCCTGGGCCGCCGCCGAGCAGCTGGCCGCGCTGCGCAGCTGGACACTGTTCGCCACCCACTATTTCGAGCTGACCGGCCTGCCCGAGCAGCTGGAGCATGTGGCCAACGTGCACCTGAGCGCCACCGAGCACAGGGAGCGCATCGTGTTCCTGCACCATGTGCTGCCCGGCCCGGCCAGCCAGAGCTACGGCCTGGCGGTGGCCCAGCTGGCCGGAGTGCCCGAAGAGGTCATCGAGCGTGCCCGCCGGCACCTGCACCAGCTGGAACAGCAGAGTCTGGAACAGCCGCCTGCGACCATTGGTCCCAAGCAGGGTGCTCCGCAGCAGGCCGACCTGTTCGCCGGCACGCCGCACCCGCTGCTGGAGGCCTTGAGCCAGATCAATCCGGATGAGATCAGCCCCCGTCAGGCCCTGGATCTGTTATATGACTGGAAGGACAAGCTCTAACACCGGCGCGGTCAAGCTGCTAGAATATGCGTGTTTGATATTTTTGCCATATAGAGGCCATCACGCATACGCGGGTATGCACATAGGGCCCGAATCCAGCCTGGAGAATCCGACATGACTTTTGTGGTAACCGACAACTGCATCAAGTGCAAATACACCGACTGTGTGGAAGTTTGCCCGGTTGACTGCTTCTATGAAGGCCCCAACTTTCTGGTCATCCACCCGGACGAGTGCATCGACTGCGCACTCTGCGAGCCGGAGTGCCCTGCCGCGGCCATCTATGCCGAGGATGAGGTCCCCGAAGACATGCAGGAGTTCACCGAGCTCAATGCCGAGCTGGCGGAAGTCTGGCCCAACATCAGCGAGAAGAAAGACCCGCTGCCCGACGCCGAGGAGTGGGATGGCGTGGCCGACAAGCTGCAATACCTGGAGCGCTGATCTGCGCACAGCAACGAAAACGGCAGGCCAGACCTGCCGTTTTTCATTGCGGTGGCATACAATTGGCCCATTCGGGCCCACCTGCTTCCAAATGTCGCACAGCTTGCTGTCGCTCCGGGTCCCGAGCCGGCAGACTGCCGTCCCGCCTCACGTCACGCCAAAGGAGTTCGCATGACCCGCCGTACCAAAATCGTCGCCACCATGGGCCCTGCCTGTGACCACCCAGAAGTGCTGGAGCAGCTGATTCTTGCCGGCGTCAATGTCGCCCGTCTCAATTTCTCCCACGGCACCGCCGATGAACACCGCCAGCGGGCAGCCCTGATCCGCGAACTGGCCGCACGGCACAATCGGCACGTGGCGCTGCTCGGCGATCTGCAAGGGCCCAAGATCCGCATTTCCCGTTTTGTCGACGGCCAGGTCGAGCTGCAGGCCGGCGACGCCTTTGCCTTCTCCATCAGCCATCCGCGCGATGCCGGAACCCGTGAGCGGGTCTGCATCGACTACCCCGGCCTGGTGACCGACTGCACTGTGGGTGACGAACTGCTGCTGGATGACGGCCGGCTGGTGATGCGGGTCGAACAGGTCACCGAAGACAGCCTGGAGTGCCGGGTGCTGGTGGGCGGCGTGCTGTCCAACCACAAGGGCATCAACAAGCGTGGCGGCGGCCTGACCGCACCGGCCCTGACCGACAAGGATCGCGAGGACATCCGTCTGGCCGCCGAGCTGGAACTGGAGTACATCGCCGTATCCTTTCCCCGTGATGCGGCCGACATGATGCTGGCCCGCCAGTTGCGTGACGAAGCCGGCAGCAGTGCCTGGCTGGTGGCCAAGATCGAACGTGCCGAGGCAGTGAAGAACGACGAGGTGCTGGCCGGCCTGATCGAGGCCAGCGACGCGGTCATGGTGGCGCGCGGCGACCTGGGCGTGGAGATCGGCGATGCCGAACTGGTCGGCATCCAGAAGAAGATCATTGCCGCCGCACGCCGGCACAACCGCGCGGTGATCACCGCCACCCAGATGATGGAATCGATGATCACCAGCCCGATGCCGACCCGTGCCGAGGTCTCGGATGTGGCCAACGCGGTACTGGACAATACCGATGCGGTGATGCTGTCGGCGGAAACCGCCGCCGGCCAGTATCCGGTGGAGGCAGTACAGGCCATGGCGCGCGTCTGCCTGGGCGCGGAGAAGGCCCCTTCCATGCGCTCATCGTCACACCGCATCGGTCGCACCTTCGCCCGTCAGGACGAAAGCGTTGCACTGGCCGCCATGTACGTTGCCAACCACTTTCCCGGGGTCAAGGCCATCATTGCCCTGACCGAGAGCGGTCACACCCCGCTGGTCATGACCCGTATCCGCTCGACCATCCCCGTGTACGCTTTTGCCTCCAATCCGGCCACCCAGGCCAGGGTTGCCCTGTTCCGTGGTGTGGAAACCGTACCCTTCAACCCGAGCGACCATGCCAAGGACCAGGTATGCGAAGCCGCCATCGGCAAGCTGCTGGAGCTGGGCGTGGTCGAACCGGGCGACTGGGTGCTGCTGACCCAGGGAGAGGTGCATCACAATACGGGCAGTACCAACACCATGAAGGTGCTGCAGGTGGTTGCCCACAGCTGATCTGCCAGCAGCGGCTACGATTTGCTGAAGTGCATACCCAGCGCCCGCGCCGCCTGTTCAAGTCCGTCCGCTCCGGCAGGGAGCTGCAGGCGGGTGGCCTGCATTTCCCGGCGTACCGGGTATTCCTTGCGCAGACGGTCAAAGGCTGCGGCCCGCTGCTGCTCATTGCCCTGCAGGCTGGCGCGCAAGGCCGCATCATCGGCCAGCGGGTCATAAAAGAGCCCGGCCAGCTTGAGCAGTAACTGCTCGGCGGACACGGCTGCATCCACTCCCAGCACGGGAATCTCGGCCGGCGGATAGTCCGGACCGTCACCCTCTTCCAGACCGAAATGACGGCAGAAGGCCCGGTAGACCAACTCGGTGCCACGGATCTTGCCGTCCAGGCTGTAACCGGCGATATGCGGGGTAGCCAGCTCGCAGCGCTGCGCCAGCCGGGGTTCCAGCAGGGGCTCCGGTTCCCAGACATCCAGCGCCACAGCCAGGTCGGTGCGCTCCTGCAGCACCTCCAGCAAGGCGATATTGTCGATCACCGGGCCACGACCGGCATTGATCAGCCAGCTGTCCGGGCGCATTTGCAGCAACTCTTTCCTGCCCAGCAGGTGCCGGGTCGGCCAGTTGCCGGCCAGGGTAAGCGGTGTGTGCAGACAGATCGCATCGCAGCGGTGCAACAGCTCCTCCAGCGAGACATAATCCTGCCCAGCAGGGGTATCAACCGCCGGAGCCCTGCCCCCCTGCCGTCGCGGCGGATCGCAAAGCAGCACCTTCCAGCCCAGGCCGGTAAGCACATTGGCCAGCCGCTGGCCCACCTCGCCCACGCCGACAATGCCGAAGCGGCGTTCGGCCAGCCGGGCCTGCCTGCGCAGGGCCAGCACGCGCAGCACACCCAATACATATTCGACCACCGAGCGCGCATTGCAGCCGGGCGCATTGCTCCAGCCAATGCCCTGCGCGGTCAGCCAGTCCAGATCCAGATGATCGGTGCCTATGGTGCAGGTACCGACAAAACGCACCTTGCTGTGCTGCAGTAACGCGCGGTCCACCCGGGTCACCGAGCGGACGATCAGCGCATCCGCATCCCTGACATCCTCGGCAGTCAGGGTCCGCCCCGGCAGCACGCCCAGCTGGCCATGCCGGGCAAAAACCCCGGCAGCCGGTATGTTTTCATCAACCACAATGCGCATGTTTCGTGTCCGTCAACGAAAAGGGCTGCGTGGAGTACGGCTCCGCGCAGCCCCGACAGGAATTCGGGCCATCATCTGGCCTGGTAGATGATGCCCGGACTGCACTGCGCCATGCTGTACAGCTCGGGCAGATTGTTGAGCGCTTCCGAAGCACCGAGGAACAGGTAGCCACCCGGCTTGAGTGTGGCATGGATGCGGGTCAGGATGTCCTTCTTCACTTCGGCGGAAAAATAGATCAGCACGTTGCGACAGAACACCACATCGAACTTTCCCAGCAGGGCATAGCTCTCCAGCAGGTTCAGCTGGCGGAACTCGACACGCTGACGGATCGGCATCTTGAGGCGCCAGCGCTTGCCTTCCAGCTCCTCGAAATAGCGCTGCTTTCGTTCCGGCGACAGGCCACGTCCCATGGACAGGGCGTCATACTCGCCACTTCTGCAGGTTTCCAGCATGTTGGAGGACAGGTCGGTGGCAACAATCTGCACACCGCAACGCAGCTGCCCCGGGTTGTTGCGCTCATATTCGTCCAGCAGCATCGACAGCGAATACGGCTCCTGACCGGACGAACAGGCCGCCGACCAGATGCGCAGACGTTGCCCAGGATATTTTTGCGCCAGCTCGGGCAGCACGCGCTGCTCCATGATCTCGAACGGATAGCCATCACGAAACCAGAGGGTTTCGTTGGTGGTCATCGCATCGATGACCCGCTGTCGCAGACCCGCTCCGGGCTGCGACTGCATGCGGCGGACCAGCTCGGCCAGGGACCGGGTGGCCTCTTCCTCCATGATTTTCCGCAAGCGACTGGTTACCAGGTACTGCTTGTTGTCTCCCAGCAGGATCCCCGAATACTTCTCCAGGTAATCCCGAAACAACTGAAAATCCAAATTGGTTACTGACACAACATGTACCTTTTCCATTCAATACAGCGCTGGTGAATTATAGAGCATTTTCCGTGACGGGGCTGACAATCCGGATCAAGTTCAGGGTTTCACCCCATCACGTACTAGCCGTCATCCCGTTGTCCGTTCAACCTGCCGGCAGGGCTGTGCTAGGCTATGCGATCAGTACAAAGATGCCGCTTTCCGCTTCCCAGTCACCGGTACCTGCAATGCTTCCAGTCCTGCACCATCACCTGATTCGCTTGCCGCAACTGCTCATGACGGCTCTGCTCCTGGTCGTCGCCCAGCCGCCGGTTTCTGCCGCACAACAGGTTCCCGCATATACGGGTGCTGATGAGGTTGTCGCCACCGCCGGCGCATTTCTTGAGCGGCAAGTGCAACAATATCTGGAAACCGGCAAGATCAGCGGCCGCCACCAGATCAGGATGGGACGCCTGGACCCCCGACTGCGCCTGGCCGGCTGCGAGAAACCCCTTGAAGCCAGCCTGGAGAACACCGACACGCCGCTGGGCCGCATCACCCTGCGGGTGCGTTGCGAGGGCGTTGCCCGCTGGTCCGTCTTCGTGCCGGCCCAGGTCAGCCTATTTCGTGATGTGGTGGTCAGCACCCGGCCGCTCAAGCGCAACGCCAGTATCCAGGCGGCCGACATCACCCTGGCCGAACGCGACATCAGTCAGCTGCGCCAGGGCTATCTGCTGGACCCTGCCGAAGCCATCGGCAACACCGCCGTACGCGGTCTGGCCGCCGACCAGCCCCTGTCCCCTTCGCAGATCCGCACCCCGCCGGTCATCAGGCGCGGCGACCAGGTGGTGATCAGTGCACGCAGTGGCACGGTCAGCGTGCGCATGCCGGGCGAGGCCCTCAGCGACGGCAGTACCGGCCAGCAGATCCGCGTGCGCAATCTGCGCTCGCAACGCATCGTCCATGCCCGGGTCACCGGTCCCGGCCAGGTTGAAGTGCCCATGTAGAAGCCGGCCGCTACAGTTCTGCCAAAAACATCCGATAAGGGGTACACTGCACGGGAACCGCGTCAGTAACCCGTCAGAAAAATACACTAATCGGCTAAAGTTCAACTAAGTGACGCCGATACAGGTGCCAAGGGGTTCACGAGACCCCGGAGTTCACATACGGATGGGCCGCTGCAACCACTGTTGGAGCTGCCCGAATACTGGAGGTCCATAATGGCCATCAACTTCAATCGCCCGGGCGAAGGAACGATATCCGGCAGCTACGGAAACAACGCGCCGCAGGCTCCTGCAACCGACAAACCGGATCATGCCGGGCAGACTCGGACAGCAGGCGCTCCGCAGAGCGACTCCGTGCAGCTGAGCGATAACGCGGTCCAGCTGCAGGCGCTCTCCGAAAAGCTGGCCGGCACCCCCGAACCCTTTGATCACGCCCGCGTGGAGCAGCTCAAGGCCGCCATTGCCGATGGCAGCTACCATGTGGACAGCAGCCGGCTCGCGGATAGCATGCTGGACCTTGAAAGTCAGCTCTGACCTGGAAACCTGCAATGCCGGACAAACAACTGCTGGACCTGCTGAGCACGGACATTGACACCTGCACCCGGCTACTGGAGCTGCTGGAGCAGGAGTTTACCGCACTCAACGAGCGCAAGCTGGACACGCTGCAGCAACTGCTTGGCGACAAGCAGCCCTTGCTGGACAGCCTGGCCCGCCACGCCGGACAGCGCAGCCAGCTGCTTGCACAACAGGGCTTTGCCGCCGATTCGCAGGGCTTCGCCGGCTTCATTGCCGGCAATCCCCGTGCAGCCGCGCTGCAGACAGCCCATGACCGGCTACAACAACTGATGGAGCAGTGCCAGACTGCCAACCTGCGCAACGGCCGCCTGATCCGCACCAATCAGGTCAGCGTTGGCAACGCCCTCAACATCATCCGGGGCAGCGACGGTCCATCGCTCTACGACAGCACTGGAAGCACCGCCTACAAGGGAGCACAGCGCACCTTCACCCGCGCCTGATCATCAGGCCGGCCGGGCGGCTTTGTAAGGAAGTTAGATACATGTCCGGTTTTTTTGGCCAAGATAACGGTCCGCAACCTCCCAAGATCCTGCGCACCCCGATCGAGAGCTTCGGCTGTCTGCGCCAGCTGGCACAACAGAACACCCCGCTCACCCTGATTTTCAGCGGCCGCAGCCAGCGTTATCTGACCTATGTGATCGCTGTCGATCTGGACAATGCATCCTTTGCGCTTGACGAGCTGGTTCCCGAGGAAGGCCAGCGCCTGCTGGCAAGCGGCGAGCCTTTCCGCATCGACGCCTACCTGGAAGGCGTGCACATTCACTGGAGAAGCAGCGAAACTCCGGTCATCAGCCATCAGGCCGGACATCCGGCAGCCTGGTTCCGCTTCCCCGCCGAGCTGCATTACCACCAAAAGCGCAATGCCTATCGCGCCAAGACCCTGCTCAACGAGCCCGTCAGCCTGGCCCTGTCCGGCAACAACCTGCCCTCCCCCCTGTCCGGCCGGCTGCTCGACCTGTCAGCTACCGGCTGCAAGGTGCGTTTCGAGGTTGCCTACTGCAACCTGCAACCCGGCCAGCTGTTCAGCAACGCCTTGCTGACCCTGCCCGGCGAGCGAATCAGCCTGGATGTCGAGGTTCGCCACGCAAGGTGTGAGGAAAAACAGGAATGTAGCGTTGCCGGCTTCAGGTTTCACCAGCTGGAAGGCCAGGCACAGCGCAGCATCGACCGCTACGTCAACCATCTGCAGCGTGAAGCACGCCGCAACACCAGCGACAGCCTGTTCTAGGGCAACACGCAAGACAGATCCTGCAAGGCCGCGCCGGTTCCCCTTGCTTGCGCGATACAGGGGAGCGCAGACATGGACTTTCAGATGTGGGAAACGGGCAGCAGGAAGCCACCGGCCATACCGGAGCCGGTCGAATGCAGAGGAAACGGGATGGACGGGATTTGGTGGAGCTACGCGGGATCGAACCGCGGACCTCTTGCATGCCATGCAAGCGC
>ERZ1032915.32-NODE-32-length-26723-cov-7.487401_pt1 | contig 26723 bp, 25 predicted proteins | sample MGYA00517090_ERZ1032915 | MGnify/ENA primary metagenome ERZ1032915 (study PRJEB33719, sample SAMN04261607) | wastewater metagenome | biome: rural village; feature: latrine urine exit; material: soil | place: El Salvador | collected 2013-01-14 ...
GAACGGCCTCCCGATAACTGTCTACCAGTTTATGTTCGACTAAACATACAAGGTTCGAATTTATTCGAACATGGTTGCCAGGGAAGGCAGCAACATCAACGCTATGGGTTAAACTTGGCTGATTTTTTTCCTATTCAAGCCTGCCTAATACATGCAGAACCACACACTATTCCTATAGGTTCGAACACCAATACAAACAGGTACAGGTAGCCGGTTAGGAGGATATACAGCATCAACAATCAATCCCACGCCATCGCTTTTCTGAGAGCAAGCTACAGTAAGCAACCAACAGGCTTACAACCCTAACAACCGCATCAATCTTGCATTAACCTTCTCTGAATCAAATTTTTCAACCGCAATCCTTCGACTTTCCTGCCCCATGGTGGTGATCGATTCTGGGTTTTCAATAAAATACAGCATCTTTTCAGCCAGAGCGTCTGCATTCCACTTGGGCACCAAAAACCCATTCACACCATCCTCAACAGTTTCGCGACAACCTGGCACGTTAGTAGTGATAACTGCGCGGCCAATGGCTAGTGCTTCCTGTGTGCTGCGCGGAACACCTTCACGATATGATGGGAGTACAAAAACACTGCTGCCAGCAATCCATTCAGCTACATTGCCAACATAACCTGGATATATTATTACTCCCATATCAAGAAGCTTTTGCAGCGCAGCTTGCTTAAGCCCCCCAGGATTGGCCTCATCCATTCCACCCAGCATCACAAATTCAGCTTCGGGATACTTGCTCTTTACCTGTTGTGCAGCTTCTATATACTCAAATATCCCTTTCTCAGCCAGCAGTCTAGCAATGAAAATAAAGCGTACAGGCTTATCAGGCGGAACCGAGTACGGGAACCGCTCAAGGTCAACACCAATCCCTCCCAAGACAGCAACCTGCTTTGCTTTCAGCTTGTTTTTTTCAAGTAGATCAACCGGATCATCCGGGTTCAGAAAAATAATTGTGTCAATGGCAGGCAAAGCCAAATGATAGAGAAATACCTGGATTCTTTGCAATAGTTTTTGTTTGAAAGAAGTCCCGCCCGGCGTGTCCGTAAAAACAAACCCTAGCCCTTCCAGCATCGCCACACGCCGAGGTACGCCTGCCGTGCGAGCAGCAATGGAGCCATAAATCGATGGTTTGACAAAGCAGGAAAAAACCACGTCCGGCTTAATATTTTTAAACAGCACTCTTAGCTGCCAAATAGTTGCCAAGTCAGCAAAGGGATTGAGCCCTGTCCTGCTGAGCCGATAATCAACGGGATCGGCACCAAGATTTTTCATTTGTAACCGTGTCTCATCGGTGTAGTCAACACAAAAAACAAATACGTCATGGCCTTCGGAGACAAGCTTAAAAATCAAGTCGCGCCGAAAGATAAGGGTGTCTTTAGTGACCGTTCCCAGAATTGATACTCTCACTTGTTCTCACCTGCGATTTAGATAAAAACAGAAACTTAATTAAAAAAGCAAAACACATCCAAAAACAACATCAACGGAAGTCATTGTGTTTCTGCAAAGCAGTCTGACCAAAAAAAGAGACAAGAAGTATCGTCAAAACAAAATAATATGTCCTAACTTGCCAGTAAAATAAAGATATTATAAAAAAATAAATAAGCACAGCTACAGAATAAGAAATCACTTGCTTGCTACTCGACACCAAAACAACTCTAAAAAGGGCATAGAACAAAATAAAAACCTTTATAACCAAAGCAAAAAAGCCCACATCCAATAATGTTGAAAGGAAGAAATTATGTGGATCAACAGTATCCCTAGAAACCCCCAAGCCGCTGCCAAACAAAAAAACCTGCCATGAATCAAAAATCAAGTCAAAAGCTAAAGCTAGCCTATCAAGACGATCAGAATTACTTGCCTCGCTATTAACTCTAGAATAGACAATTTCAAAAAATTCGTCAGAGTTAAAAACCAAAAAGAACACAACGAGAAAGCCAAGTAAAATCGCAAAAGCCCTAGCTAATTGAGAAGCTTTAATTCGCAATTTAAGCTGCATGAAAATATAGATAAAAGTCGCAACAAAAAAAGCAAGAATAGCACTTCTAGACATAGTAAGAAATAAGGAAAACAAAACAAACAACATCATTACGTCATAAAACTTACTGGGCTTTGTTTTACCCTTCAAAAAAATCAATGTAAGCAATCCCAACCCTAAAAAGTAACCGAGGACATTTGGATCAGAAGAAGACTCATAACCATCTGGGAAGTATGAGAAAACGCCTCCTGAATAAACAGGAATAGTCATCCTATCCCAAGAGCTCATCCCAATAAAAACAAAAGAAAAGACAACTACAACCGCAGAAAGAAAAGATGAGGCAGAAATAAGGTGCCAAAAGATTATATTTTTATAACTTCTAAAAAAAACAGAAAAACCCAGAGCGATGACAAAATATATGATTTCTGTAAAAAGAACATAATAAGAAAACTGATCCATATTCTGATAAAAAGAAATAAAACAGAAAAAAACATATAAAAAATAAAGCAGCAAAATATCAATTAACGCATACTTAAACCGAGCAAAAACAAGAAAAGAAAAGCCACCAGAAAAGAAAAAAAATTTATCACATGATCGCTACTAACACCAAACACTAACTGCTTATGTCCCCCCAAAAAACTCCAAAGGAAAAAAGGTATAAATAAAATTATAGTAAGGCTCATCCCTAGAGAGAGTTTTGGCCGTACAATCATATTCATAAAATCAGCCTTTTAAGAAACTTAATAAAAGACCATGAAAAAAGCATACAAAATAAAAAAAAATTTATTCTGTTACTTTTCCATAATAAAAAATAATTTCCAAGCTCACCTTTCTCCATTTTCCACAAGGCTGAACTCAATCCACCAGCGCCATATTCATCTTTGTATAAAAAGGCAAGAGATACAGCACTCGTATAACACTCAGCACCTGACAATAAAATATCAAGCCACAACAAATAGTCTTCAGAATATCTTTTACCCTCAAGAAACCTAAAAGGAATATCTCTTCTCAACATGACAGATCTAGTCGGGAAACGATTTGAAATCAAAAGCTGTCGTCTTGAAACCTGCTCAAAAAAAATAGAATTTTGGTCTACTACTGAATTAGCAATATGCCTATCAGAAATCTGAGTGCATCGATGGCCTGTTAGCACAGCATTAGGGTGTTGGAGCATCCAGCCATATTGAATTTCAATTTTTTGTGGATGCCAGCTATCATCCGAATCCAAAAAAGCAATGTAGTCTTGGGTTGCACAATCCCAGCCACGATTGCGTGCAGAGCCTGCCCCTACATTTTCAGACAACGATACTATTTTGATCCATTCCTTTGGGTAGAATTCCTGAATATTCTGCAATGTTTGCAATGTATCGTCTGGGCTGCAGTCGTCAACAAGAATGACCTCAACAGGCATTTGTGTCTGCTGAAATACAGATTCAACAGCTCGTAAAATGGTATCTTTAGACTTAAAACAAGGAATAACAACACTGACCGAAGCAAAAGGCTTATCTTCAGGGAAAATTTTTTTCTCATACTCCATTTTTATACCCATTACTTATTCAATGCAGTCATAAGAATTTTTTCTGAACTTGCCCTGGCAAAATCAAGCCTGCTAGTAACGACCTCAAAGTCTATAGGCGAATTTAACAGTTTCGTAATCATTTCTCTGTTAAAGTCAACTTGAAGCCTATCGCTCAAGCCCAATACCTCTGCAAAAGAGTAAAGCCTGCTAGCCCCCCTACCAGTATTTACTAAGCTAACAAAAGGCTTATTGAAAATAACAGCAAATACTGTACCGTGAAACGAATCGGTAACTACAAAATCAGCATCAGAAAAACCTTTGAGCCAACCTTCAATACTGGGCACGCTATAATCATCAAGATTACCAGAGTCTGGGTTGCTCATACTGGATTTTGGCTGATTATTGTATTGAGGCCTGTTGAGCACTTCCATAACGGTTTCCACAATCTCTGTTTTCCAGTTAGCCTGGTCAAGTATGTAGGTATAAACACCCTGTTTTGTAGGGATATCCTTTGTTTCATACAAGAATTTGTAAGCTTCCTTTTTCACCAGTAGAGTTGGATCAAGGACATGTTCCGCATTAACCCTAAGATACTTATCACAAAGCACCACACCAGAATCTTCACGTACAGTAATCGCATCAAACTTTTTGGCAAACTGGGCGCAATACTGGGTTTGCTGTTCAGTGAACTCCCACTCATCTGTACCAAAAGACGCCGCATAGGCAATACGCTTTATATTGCTATCCTGAAGAAAATCAAGGAAAAAATTTCCTATATTGGGGGAATAGCAGGGGCGCCAAGTTTGATCACTACCAACAATTACAGCATTGTAATTCTGTGCATTAAAATGCTCTATAAGTTCATCTGTACTATGAACAGGCTCAGACATTCTTAGGTTACGCTTAATAAACTCATAATTACTTTGACAGATATCCGGCAGATAACGCTCAAAACTTAATGGCCCCTTACGCTTTCCCATGAGGTTTTGCAGAAAACGATGGCCAAATCGAGCTGTATGATATATCGGCCCTTTGCTGTCTAATTGACGGTCAATAGTTACTGGTTCATGTCCAAAACCCTTTAATACTTGCTGAAGAGCCCAAGCCTGGATTATGCCGCCATAATTTTGGCCCAGCGGCTGAGTCATTATTGCGATTTTCATTAAAGATGCTGCCTTAGTATTTTTTCTACTGGGTATTTTTCTGATTGAGCAACATCAAATTTATCAAGCAGGTTTCCTACTGCAATCATCATAATAAGTCGCTCATGTTTTTCAATTCCAGCTTGTTTTTTTAACTGATTTTCTTTCAACCAAGGCATACAGGTATTCAAAGGGCAAGATCCTAATCCTACAGCATGCAAAGCAAGCATCAAATTCATTGAGTATAAACCTCCGTCGATAAAAAGCTGATTATGCTCATGGCGTGTAAATGCCTTAACAGAAGCAGTAACAATCAGCAGCTTATCTATAGAATCACCAAAACCTGCATTTCCATTCTGAAAAGATAATAACTCTGAAATCTTATGTTTATCTTGATAGCAATGTACAAGCCATCCCTGTCGATTACATACTGAAGGAGTATTTCTAGCAATTGAAATAGCCTTTATTAACACTGAAGTTTCAACAGGCTTTTTGCTAAAATTACGTATACTGTGTCTGCTCTTCAAAAACTCTTCAAATGGTACTACTCCCAAATTAGGTATTTCGGCTTTAACTAAGCGCTTAAGTCCACCTTTATTTCTAAAAGGCTTTTCCTCAATGAATTTTTCTAAAATCTGGAGAAAGTCTTCTGGCAACACACCAAGATCATCTGAATGAAAACTTATATACTGTCTAAGGGTATCACGCACCATCAATCCGATATCGTCATTACCATAAAGTTTTTCATACTCACCAACTCTTTTTATCAAAGTTTTAATTTTTGGCTGTCCAAAAGCTTTTCGTGGACTTGGCAATGAAAGTCCTTTTTCTACAATATGGCAATGCTTAACCAAATAGTATTCAAGTCTTTTCTTCTCAACCCCAGGACGATCATCACGAAATGAATAAATAAGATGCAAATAAAAACTATAAAAAGCCGTCAAAATTTCACCCAGTGGGCTTCTATTAAACAGCGCGCCATATGCTTTTCTTTTAATTTTATTAATAAATGAAACCATTAAACAATCCTCCTATAAATTCCAATCACCAACGTATAAAAATATTTTCTTTCCCCAGCATCAAGCCCTATAAAAAAGGCCGCTATAAAGCTAGAAAGAAAACAAACTAATAAACCTAATAAAAGAAAAAAACCGACTGTATCTTGAATGTAAAGCAGATTATTCAAAATCCAAGCAATCAAAGCAGCTAACACAGCACGTACAATAACGCAATTTATATAATTCCATACGGCTAAATTTGTTAAACGCTTAAGTATAAAAAAACGTGCCAAAAGAGCTATCACTGCAACAACTATTCCTGACCATATCACTACAGCAGGCAAATACCATATTTCTATAGCTATATAGGCGAGTGGTACATTAAGTAATAAAATTCCACCAACTACGCTCTGGTATAAACGAATTTTCCCTGTTGCCTGAGCTGATGTCATCAACGGACGCGCGACCGAGTCAATTAATGAAACGATAATTGTTAGTTGTAAAAAAACAGCAGCATGCTCTGGTGGATTTAGCAACCATATTTCCAAGAGCTCCTGAGTATAAAATAGCACCGGCATAGTCAGAACTAATAGTAGCAAAAAATTATACTTTGACGCTCTCTGCACCAAATCATGCATCTGCTGTCGCTCGCCACTGGCGTACAGCTTGACTATTTGCGGATTCACCGCGGCCTGTACATTGGTTACAAACTGGTTCAGTGCACCATTAGCCTGGCTTGCGAGGCTGCGCCCGGCGTTGACTGCAGGACCGAAAAAAATATTAAGCAAGACGTTATTGCCGTGCTCGGAGAGCGCTGCTGCGAGATTGCCCCAAGTGTTCCAGGCGGTGAAGCCAAGCATGCTGCGAAAGCTTTTTGTGTCCCAGTTCCACTGTAAACGTACCACTGGGAAGATAATGCGATTAATCAGCAGGTAGCCGCTTAGAGTGAACAGGGATACGCCCAGCAACAATGCAGCATATGCACTCATCTTATCGTAAACCAGGTAGGGCAAGAGCAGCACGGCCGCAAGTTTTAGCAGGATGTCAGCCATGCTCATCAATGCAAACAGGCCCATGCGTTCGTTGGCCATCAGCATCGCGGTCAGGGGTACTGTCATTACACTGACAGCAAAGGCAGCGACCGACAGATGGTAAGCCATTAGTGCGGCTTGCAGCCGGCCCTCCGGGATGGTCAGCTGGGTGCTGACAAACCAGTAACCCGCTGTTTCGGCTACTAGCACAATACAAATGGCCAGCAGTGCGTGAACCTGCAGGCTGGTATTGAACAGGCCGTTCAGGTTATCACCGCTACTTTGTCCCAGATCAAAAGCGAAGTAACGCTGAGTTGCCGTTGTCAACGCGCCCTGCATAAACCCAAGCAAGGCGACAAAGCCTACCACCACGTGATAGGTACCAAAGTCTTCCACACCCAGCTCATCCAACAAGGCTCGCGCGGTGTACAGGCCAACGGTCATAAGCAACAGCATGCGAATGTAGAGCATACCGGTGTTGCGCAGGATACGTTTTTGGTTTGGGGCTAGCATGGGACACTATCTTCATTGAACACGGTCCCTAGACCGCTATGAACAACGAATGCTGTACAGCCATTCAAGCATTCCATTATTGCTCAATCCTCAAACTTTCCTTCGCCTTGGCCAAAAACCCATCGGCCCGCTTGATATCCAGATGCCTTAACGACACTGCCGGCAGCAACATGATTACCACTTCCAGCAACTGGTTAATACGGTGCATATAGGAAGCGCCTTGCGTATTACGCCTGCTTTTTTTGCTCCGGCTTTCCAACTCCAGCCGTTGCAAGTGTTCTTCCACCTGACGAATAATTTCATCATTCAGTTTGCCGTCATTTTCCAGACTGGTTTGTATCACCCGGTCGGCACTGCGTTTCATGACACGGGTGGCCCGATTGACGAACATTCTGGCCCCTAACAGAAAGGCGCCAAAGATGGCGGTCAAGCTCCCCACCAAAAATACCAGCAGACTGAGAATATCCAGCGGTGTCTGGCCGGTGATGCTGAAACCCTTGTCGAAACCAAGCGTGATGACGCCCCAAAGTACCAATACGATAGACAGTACAAACACCAGCATCTGCAGGACGATGTTGGTGTTGGAGTCAAAATCGCCACGCAGCTGTGAAATACCGTTGTCCAACCGGCTTACCGCGCTTTTCAACGTGTCGGTATTGTTGCGGTAAGCACTGAAGCTGCGTGATACCTCCTCATGAGTGGTCTGCAGAAATGCCTGTTCGTCTGCGGTGCCGCTTTGCTGGGCGTTAAAGTGCAGGCGCTCGTAGCGTTCCTGCATCTTCACATGCTCCCTGTCCATTCGGGAAATGATGCTGTTTTGTAGGGCCAACACCTGCCCGTTGACCTCCAGCAAGTTGAAGAACAGGTGTGCCGTGCGGCCACCACGAAACAGGGCAAATTTGGGGGCTACCGAAAAATAGGTGCGAATACGAATCCACTGGTCTTCGAGGATGTGGACAAGCTCCTTGAGGAAGTCGATACGACGGTAGGTCGGGCCAAGGCGTTCTTCCAGATCCTGGGTGCGTTGAAAGAACACCAGCTCTGTGTGCAGCATGTTGTAGATGTGACAGCGCTCAGCGCTTTCGGTTGCGCCATCGCCCAGCTGCTCATCCGTGTGCAAGCACAATACCGATGCCTGCTCACGGACAAAGGGTACGGTGCCGCCTTTTGCGTGTTTTCTACCAAATTCGTTGGCGTAGCCTATACGGCTGTAGCGTGTGTAGCCCTTGCCATCGGTCTGCTGGGCAAAGGCATCCTGTATATCCTGCGGAAGCTGGTTTGCCGCGTGGAACACTGGAGTTACCGGCTGCAGGCGCAGCAGTTCATGGAACTCTACAACCTTGGATGTGACATGAAAGTCTGTATCCAGCTGTTCGCCATAGTGGCTGATGAACTGTTCCAGCACCGCATCGCGTTCAGTGCTCAGTTCGTTTTCGCTGGTGGGCGTGCTGGAGCTTTCCACCAGAAAATACAGAAACAACTGGTTTTCGAAGCGGGTGAAGCGGGCGCTTATGTCCTTGATGACAATGCCATTGCCAAGCGGGATCTGGATGGCGTTGTGCTTGCGCAGAATATCCAGCGCAGGGAACCAGGTACGAAAACACTGGCTGGCTGCCACGTGTTTGGCATCAACAAAGGGGTCGATGTGCTGGATGAGCTTGTGCTGTACGGGTGTCAGGCCCAGCAGAGTGGCCAGAGCGTCGATTTGCCCGGCCGGTTCGGCGATGTGTTTGAGCCTTGCGCTGCAAATGTAGTTCATCGATTTAGCTTTGCTGGTTTAAGGGTTAAGTTGGTGTGCGAATGAATTCGCACCTACAGTTATTACATGGGAGCGTTAGAGGCTGCGTAGCTGCTTCAGCTCTTCGGTAAGTTGTTCATATTCCTGCTGTTTGCGCTCGATGAACTTTTCGGTTAGGCGGATGCGCTCCTGAACCCCTGCCGGTGTCAGGACATAGCGGTAACCCAGCTTATTTTCACTGCTGGCAAAACGCTCAGCCTTGACCAAGCCTTTCTCGATTACGGCCTTGAGAATGTAGTTGGTTTTTCCCAGGCTGTAGCCGAGGCGCTTGGCCATGACGGTCTGGTTGGGCGCTTCCGGGGCGGCTTGCAGGGCTTTTAGCAGAACTTCGGAGTTCATCTGTATGAGATTCGCATGGTAAATGACTGGTTTTGACACGCTACCGCTCTGGGCTGTTGGGTACCCATGTAGCGGTGACGCTGCTTTCAAATTTTGAAAAGGGAGTCTACTGGTTTCGGACAGCATTTCAAGGCTGTTTATCCGTAGGCTTCAGTTGATCTGGCCAAGCTCAACCAATAGCTGGCTCTGCTGGCCCAGCAGGCTGATGAGAACGATGGCACGCTCTTCCCCACTGTAGCTGTGGAAGATCGCCTGGTAGTCCTTGAGGGGACCCTCAGCCAGTTGAACCTGTTGGCCCGGCTGGAACTGCCGCGTGACGGCTGCTCCTTGACTGCGCTGACGGATGTCCTGAATGAGTTGATCGGATACATTTACCGGCTGTTCACCAAACCTGAGAAATCCACGCACCCCGTAGGTGCTACGAATCTTGCCCATCAGTGGCCCCTGCTCGGCGGTTTTCAGAAACAGGTAACCGGGGAACAGGACTTCTTCCTGCTGAATGCGCTTGCCGTTTTTGATGCACTCGACACTGAGCATCGGCAGATAGACTTCACCGCCCTGGCTGACCAGATTGACAGCGGCACGCTGCTCCTGGCGGGGTTTGGTAAGGACGACATACCACATGACGGCTTCGGAATGACTGACAAGGCCCCCATGCTAACACGGGCGATGCAGTATCATGAGCAGCTGAGACACGACTGAAGGCCGCCTTGCTGCATTCCGCTGCACTGGCTAGTCTCTTGATTCCACCCTACCCCTTTCCTGCCCCCTGCAGGTATAATCGCCCGTTTCCATTTATTGATTCCCCAATTCCCGAGAAACTGACTGCATGTCCTGGTTTTCTTTCTTTGGCGCCCTCGAAATCGGCCTGATCTTCAGCCTGGTCGCCCTTGGTGTCTTCATCTCCTTTCGCCTGCTGCGCTTTCCCGACCTCACGGTTGACGGCAGTTTCCCGCTTGGTGGGGCGGTAGGCGCGGTATGCATCGCCAGCGGCATGGACCCATTCCTCGCTACCTTCCTGGCCATGCTGGCCGGAGCGGCAGCCGGCGTTCTCACCGCCCTGCTCAACGTGCACCTGAAAATCATGGATCTGCTGGCCAGCATCCTGATGATGATTGCGCTCTACTCCATCAACCTGCGCATCATGGGCCGGCCCAACATTCCGCTGATCATGGAGCCCACCGTATTCAGCGTGCTGCAGCCGGAGTGGCTGCTGGACTACATTGGCCGCCCGCTGATCCTGATCGGCGTGGTGATCATTGCCAAACTGGCACTGGACGCCTATTTCGCCACCCAGCAGGGCCTGTCCATCCGCGCCACAGGCTCCAATCCGCGCATGGCCCGCGCGCAGGGCGTCAATACCGGCGCCATGATCATTCTTGGCATGGCCATCTCCAACGGCCTGGTCGGGCTGGCCGGCGCACTCTATGCACAGAGCCAGGGCGGTGCCGATATCTCCATGGGTGTGGGCACCATCGTGATCGGCCTGGCCGCGGTGATCGTCGGCGAGAGCATTCTGCCGTCCCGCAAGCTGTTCATGCTCACTCTGGCCGTGGTGCTGGGTGCCATCGTCTACCGTTTCTTCATCGCGCTGGCGCTCAACAGCGACTTCATCGGCCTCAAGGCGCAGGACCTGAACCTGGTCACCGCCGTGCTGGTTACCGTGGCACTGGTCATTCCCCTGTTCAAACAGCGCATGGCGCGCCGCCGGAGTGTCTGACATGCTCAAAGCCAGCAACCTGAAAGTCACCTTCAATCCGGGCACCCCCATTGAAACCCGTGCCTTGCAGGGCCTGTCACTGGAAATCCCCACCGGTCAGTTTGTCACCGTGATCGGCACCAACGGCGCCGGCAAGTCCACATTTCTCAACGCCGTCTCCGGTGATCTGCCGGTAGATAGCGGCAGCATCCTGATTGACGACTGTGAAGTCACCCGCATGCCGGTCTGGCAGCGTGCCGCCCGCGTCGCCCGTGTGTTCCAGGATCCGATGGCCGGTACCTGCGAAGACCTGACCATCGAAGAGAACATGGCTCTGGCCCAATGCCGCGGCAACAAGCGTGGACTGGGCTGGGCCGTGAAAACCGACCAGCGCGACTATTACCGTGAACAGCTGGCCCGCCTGGGTCTGGGACTGGAAAACCGCCTCACCGACCGTATCGGCCTGCTCTCCGGTGGCCAGCGTCAGGCCGTCAGTCTGTTGATGGCAGCGCTGCAACCCTCACGCATCCTGTTGCTGGACGAGCACACCGCCGCCCTCGACCCGCGCACCGCCGACTTCGTGCTGGAGCTGACCCAGCGAATTGTCAGTGAAAAGCAGCTGACCACCATGATGGTCACCCACAGCATGCGCCAGGCACTGGACGTGGGCGATCGTACCGTGATGCTGCATCAGGGACAGGTTGTGCTGGATGTGTCCGGCGAGCAAAGAAAAGGGCTGGACGTTCCCGACCTGTTGAAGATGTTCGAACAGGTGCGCGGAGAGAAGATCAGCGACAATGCGTTACTATTGAGCTGATTGCTACCTGTATGGGCAGGCTTTATGACTGCTGCTCCGACATCTCGTCCCTACGAACCGGGCAGCTGCCTCACCAAGGGTAGGCACAAGGCCTACCCCTACAAATACATTGATGCAGATACAGGACCTATCCCACAACATCGCATTCGTACAACCCTGTACGTGCGAGCCTTGTGAAGGCCTGTACCTGCAATGCCCTATTCATATGATCTGTACGGGCGGCCCTTGTGAAGGCCTGTCCCTGCAATACAGCATTCATATAATCCTGTATAGGCGGCCCTTGTGAAGGTCTGTCCCTGCAATACAGCATTCATATAATCCTGTATAGGCGGCCCTTGTGAAGGTCTGTCCCTGCAATACAGCACTCATATAATCCTGTATAGGCGGCCCTTGTGAAAGCCTGTCCCTGCAATCGATCTGTACGGGCGACCCTTGTGGTCGCCCCTGCGCTAGCGAACTCGTCCGCACGAAGCAGCCCCGATCAAGTCGGGTGATGGCGAAGAAGATGCGAGCTGGTGTGGCCTGCGCTGGTTTACCTGGCACCAAATCCCGTCAATATCGTCCGGATTGTCTTGGCCACAATCAGCATATCCAGCCACAGGGAAAAATTCTTGATGTAGTAGAAATCGTGCTCGATCTTGACCCGGGTGTCTTCCGCATCAGCCGCATAGCCATGCATCACCTGTGCCCAGCCGGTTATGCCTGGTCGCACAACATGCCGGTATGCATAAAACGGTATCTCTCGCTCGAATTGATCCACAAAGACGCGCTGCTCCGGCCGCGGCCCGATCAGGCTCATATCCCCTTTGAGTACATTGATGAACTGCGGTATCTCGTCCAACCTGGTCTTGCGGATAAAGCGCCCTACCCGGGTGATTCGCCTGTCATTGGTGCAGGCAAACTGCGCGCCGTCTTTTTCCGAGTCCTTGCACATGCTGCGCAGCTTGTAGACCTTGAAATCCCTGTTGCCCCTGCCTACGCGTTCCTGAATAAAAAACATCGGCCCTTCGCTTTCCAGCCTGATAAACAACCCGGTTATCAGCATGACCGGTAGCCAGATAGGTGCGGCAATCAAGACCGCTGCAGCTTCCAGCAAGCGCTTTATAGCGGCATAAAAAGCGGAAGGTTGCAAATGGCCAAAGATGTTTTCGGATAGATGCTCCACCTGCACTCTGCCCGTCAGCGATTCAATCAATTGCTGCGTATGGAAAACAGGAATGGATGCCAGTGCACATGCTGCAAGAAACCGTTCCCACTCATCACTCAAATCGTTGGCATGTAAATCAGCCACCACTCCGTCATAACGGCGCCCTTCGAGGTCAGGTGATTCAAGCATCGTGATAAGGGCCGCCGAGCTTTCTCTCAGCTCAAGCGCACGCCCAAAGGGTACTACCGCCAGTTTCCAGCGCTGGTAACGCTTGGCCAGTAAAGAACCAGCAAAGGCCCAGATCAAGGCAAGCCCAAAAGAATACAGCAGCACCTGACGCGCATAGGCGTCCTCACGTAAAAACAGCAACACCGCAAAAATGGCAAGCCAGGAAGTGATTACTGTAGGCAGGATAAAGGCTAGCGAACTGGTACCAGGAAACGGTCTGAATTTACGCAGCACCAAAAAAGCGAACACAAAGGCTGCGCTGTTACCCAGCAAGGTATTGAGCTGCACCGCTTTCATCGGCCACTCAAACAGAGCCGGCCACCAGCGTAGCCAGTTTGGCAGCATCACCACAAACAGGAAGCCCACAACGAACTGGAACAGGGGACTAAAAAAAATCACTTCGTACCAGCGCGAGTGCCGGCGCTCAAACGACTGAACCATTAGTATCCATCTATATGATCAAAAATAACCGGTGATACTACCACACAGCCAATGGCCCAATCCGGGAAGGGCCAAAGGGTAGACAAGGTCATACCGTTCATGGTTCAGACACAGTTTTTCGGGCTGCCCATGAAATCGTCCACAACGGTCAGTGCAATAAAGCCTGACTTGCCATTTCAGTTGAACGGCAATGCTGCCAAGAGGCGCTCACCGTATGACTATTTTCGTTGTTCTCGAGCTCTATGGGATGCTCCATAGGCTCGTACATTTTATAGGGGATCACCCGCCCTGGGTCTTCTCGCTGGCCCTCTACACGCTAAAAGCGCTGGCGTTTCGTACATCCAGTCGGGTGATGGCGGGGCGGATTGGTAACGATATCAAGCCTATACGGTTTCTTTTTTACGCTTACGAACTGCGCTGCGAATCAGGGCGATAAAAACACCAAGCATGCCGCCAGCAACCAGTCCCATGGCCGCAACCAGGCTACGCTTGGGCTTGATCCGTGTTTCCGGCACCTCGGCAGCTTCGTCAATTCTGACTACCTGGGCACTTGCATCGTTGATGACAATATTTTCCAGCTGAGCAAGAAGCACTTCCTGCTCGTAGATGCCATCTACAAATGGATCATCACTTTTTCGCTCCTGCAGGGTCTTGATCTGGGCGCGTAACGCTTTGCTACCACGCAGATAAGTCAAGTTACGATCGATATAATCAGCCGCTTCCTGAACGGCCTTGCCTGCTGGCATCACTGGGCTTTCTTGACCAACGGCATCTGCAATCTGCAACGCCTCTTGCAGGCGGGTAATTTCTGCCATCCGCTCTCTCATTGCGGTTTCACGCAGGGCTTCCAGATTTTTTTTCACGCCGTTTATCTTGAGCTGAATTTCTGCCTGAATATCCCTTTTAAGCTCTGTCTTGGTGTTCATTACTGCTAGATCAACATAGGCTTGTACCCACTGAGCAGCAGTTTCCGGATCATCGAGCTGAACGCTTACCTGGTACACCCCTGGCATGTTTTTAGGATCTACCTGTTTGACTGCCAGCAGCTTGTTCATGCTAGCCAGCAAGGCATCGCGGGCAGCATCCTGCTTTTCCTCTGGGAGGTATGGCAAATAAGTCTGCTCAAAAAACTCATTGCGCAACTGTCGTGATCTCAATTGAGCAGTAAAGTGCTCAAAAATCTCTTTCGGTGAATACTGCTTCAGCTTCAGCGGCTCTCGACCCTCGTTATACGTATGGACATCAGCACTGTGGGGTATCACCAGAGTGGCCCTTGCCTCATATACCGGAGTTGCCATCAAGGCATAGCCAATAGCTACGGCAGTTGTTATCACGGTAATTGCGATGATCAACAGTTTTTCCTGCCACAGGCTTTGTGCCAGTTCAAACAGATCAATTTCGTCATCGTATGCTGGCGGCTGCGCGCTACCTTGATTCATGTGTCTCTCCGTGTCCCTGGTGACTTGCAGTGCAAGCCTTGTCTATCAGTTTCATCTTGCTGGCTTTGCATCCGTTTATGCGGCTGCGCCCCTGTCAAGGGAAGGTCACGATCTGCGGCATGCTGAAGCGAAGTTGCCATTCATCAACACCGTGCTCGATGTGGTGGCTTTTCCTGCCTGTACACTTCTGCAAGAAATTATCCGGCCCAGCCGGGTAGCGACGGAAGATCATGTCCTCACCAGAAAGCCGTGTAATCCGTCCTCCACAGCAGCGGGATTATCCTGTACTTCCACCAGCAAGGCAAAAAAAATCCCGACCCTGATGGATCGGGATTTTCGTATTGGTGGAGCCGGGGGGATTTGAACCCCCGTCCGCCAGCACTCCGCTATCGGTTCTACATGCGTAGTCATCTCTACTGGGTTAACTCCTCACCGCCCGAGTGACAGGGTGTTTGGAGCGAGCTACGTAAGTTTTAGCCGTTACGCCCGTAGCGTGCTTGGCGGCGATCCTGTTCTATCTGACTGTCCTGAATTCGGGTTTACAGGCATCCCCTAAGGACAGCTGGCGGGCTTAAGCCGCCAGAGCGTAGTTGTCGTCGTTGGCAACTATCAGTGTGCAACAGTGGATTTACGAGTTCTGTTACCAACTCGGCATGCTCCTCAAGTTTTGCAACCGGCGTCGAATCCTGATCGGCCCCGACAGGGTTGTACCTGTGGATGTCAGGGCATTATAGCGGTTTCGACCGGAGTTGTCGATGTGCGCTTTAATTGCCGTTGATGGATTAATGGGGGTGTTTTTAGGGGTTTCAAGGGGCTGCTGTCGGTAGCTGGGGAGTCCGCTCGCATGGCGGGCCTTCCCTGTATGTTAATCGGGCACTGGCCGGCTGTAGGTCTGAATTTATTCAGACAAGGTCCGGCCCGCTCGGCAACAAAGGCTGTGTGCGAATGAATTCGCACCTACAGGAATGCCGCTCGGCGCGATAGACAGACCGCGGATCGCGGTCTACCAAGGCCGCTTCTACAGCATGTGCGCGCCCCATCCCGTCGTCCCCGCGCTTGTCGCGGGGATCTCCTGGCTTCGTGCTACGGTTTTGGAGATCACCCGATCAAGTCGGGTGATGACGGAAAAAGTGCGAGCAGTCTGCTCGTAGAAAGCCTCAGCTACGCTGCAGCAGGGCAGAACCCCAGGACAGGCCCACGCCAAATCCGCTGATCAGCACGTTTTTCCATTCGGGGTTGCTGGCGTAATGCTCCAGCAACATGGGAATGGAGGAGGATACCGTATTGCCCGCACCGAACATGTTCTTGATGACCTTGTGGCCATGCTCCTCGCCGAGGCGCTTGGCAATGGCATCCACAATGGCGCCACTGCCCTGGTGCAGACAGATGGCCTGGACATCATCGAAGGTCAGGCCGGCCTGATTGAGCACTTCCTGCATGTGAGGAATGATTTTCAGGCTGGCGAAGTTGAATACCTGACGGCCGTTCATGTGGAAGTGACCATCACGCACCACCAGATATTCGGCACCGCCGCCGTCGCCGCCAAAAGCGCTGGCACTGAGCTGCCATTCCGGCTTGTCGTCGGTCATCCAGGTTGCAGTAGCCGCATCGCCAAACAGCAACGTGGTCATGCGGTCTTCACGATCCATGATCTTGGAATAGGGGTCGGCGGTAACCAGCACGGCATTGTGCATACCGGTCGCCTGCATGAAGCCCTGCGCCACGTAGAGGCCATATACATAGCCGGAACAACCCAGCGACAGGTCGAAGCATGCCGTAGTGGTGGGCAGGCCCAGTTTGTGCTGCACGATGGCCGATGTATGCGGAAGCTGCTCGGCATCCCCGTTCTGGGTGATAACGATCAGCGCCTGGATGTCTTCACGCTTGAGCTCGGGGTTTTTCTCCAGCAGGTTTTCCACAGCCCTGACAGCCAGGTCGGAGGTCTCCTCGTGCCCGGCCTTGACGGACAGGGTGGTGGTACCCAGCTTGCCATGGACAAAATCTTCGTCACGTCCAAACTTCTGTGCCTGGGCGATGTTGTCTATCCGCCCCTCGGGGATATAGCTTGCAATGCTGCGAATACCGATCATTGTGTGTCTTCCGAATTCTGCTTGCCCGACTGACTGCCAGCCCTAAACCAGACCGCCAAGTCACCATTGGACAAAAAAATCTTCCCGCTGTGCCCTATCCATGGAGACGGGTCCGGGAAGTCTGGCCTATTTACAAGACGGTAAAGCTTACCTAGAGGACACATCTTTTGCCATAGACCAAAGGCATGAACAGGGTTTACGAGTTCGTCACCAGCGGTGGCGGGTGAGCCAATTCTCACGTGACAAGCCCCCTCGTATGGGCAACCCGGGTGTCACCATGCCAAGGGCAGGCACAAGGCCTGCCCCTACATATGTAATGACGCAAGCGCAAAACCTGCCCTGTATCCTGCATTGGCGCAAATTGGCGCAAGAATTAGGTCCGCTTGCTTCTGCAGCGCTACACTGTACGGGCGACCCTTGTGGTCGCCCCGGTACAAGCATGAAGTCCGCCCCTGTCACAATGCATTAGCGCAGGCACAGCGCCTGCGCGAACAGGATTGATTGACTCAGAGGCAAGCACGTTCGTACAGAAAGAATCCACCCGCCACAAAAAACCGCCTCCACGCACCCTGTGGCATACTATGCGCTTTTTACAGCCACCTTGCCGAACCATGAGCCAGCCACGCGACACCCTGTTTGACACCCCCCTGCACGAAGTGCCCGATTTCATTTTCAACGAGGATGTGGCCCGGGTGTTTCCGGACATGATCAAACGCTCGGTACCGGGGTATCCAGCCATTGTGGAAAACAGCGGCGTGCTGGCTGCACAGTTTGCGCAGCCGAACAGCCTGATCTACGACTTGGGCTGCTCGCTGGGCGCGGTGACTCAGGCCATGCGTCGCCATGTGCAGCAGGATGGCTGTCGTATTCTGGCGGTGGACAATTCGGGCGCCATGGTGGAACGCTGCCGCGAATATCTGCAGGCGCAGGATGCCATGCACCAGGAGCTGCTGCCAGCCGAGGTGGTCGAGGCGGACATTCTGCAGCTGGAGCTGCAGCCCTGCTCGGTGGTTGCCCTCAATTTCACTCTGCAATTCGTTCCCCCAGAACGCAGGCTGGAGCTGCTGGGCCGTATCCATCAGCAGATGCTGCCCGGCGGCGCGCTGATCCTTTCGGAGAAGCTGCGCTTTGCCGATGAGCAGGAACACGAGCTGCTCAATGACCTGCATCTGGCTTTCAAGCGCGCCAACGGTTACAGCGAACTGGAGATCGCTCAGAAGCGCCGCGCCATCGAAAAGGTGATGCTGCCCGACAGCCTGGACGAACATCGCCAACGCCTGCTGGCTGCCGGTTTCTCCCGTGTGCACCTGTGGTTCCAGTGCATCAACTTCGCTTCCCTGCTGGCCTTGCCATGATCGATTTCACCCCCCTTGCCCGTCACCTGCAACACAGCCCGCTACAGGCTTGGGCCCGCTCGGTACAGGACGAGTTCAACCAGCGCATCGAGACCGGCCACGGCGATCTGCCACGTTGGATGGGTGCGGTACAGGCCATGCCGCCCTTGCAGCTTGCACGACACGACTTCACGCAAGAGGTGCGTCTGGACGGCACCTGTGACGATGCACAACGTGAGCAGCTGATCTCTGCCCTGCGCGGCCTGCATCCCTGGCGCAAGGGCCCCTTTCAGCTATTTGACGTGCATGTGGATACCGAGTGGCGCTCGGACTGGAAGTGGGAGCGGGTGGCCCCCCATCTGGACCTGCAAGGCAAGCGCATTCTGGATGTAGGCTGCGGCAATGGCTATTACATGTGGCGCATGCTGGGTGCTGGTGCCAGTACCCTGATCGGAGTGGATCCGAACTGGCTATTCTTCTGCCAGTTTCATGTGGTGAAGAAGTTTTTTCCGGATGCACCGGTCTGGCATCTGCCCTTTGCCCTAGAAGACCTGCCACCGAAACTGGAAGGCTTTGATACGGTATTTTCCATGGGCGTTCTTTACCACCGCAAGTCACCGATTGACCACCTGCTGGCGCTGAAGGACTGCCTGCTACCCGGCGGTGAGCTGGTCCTGGAAACCCTGGTGGTGGAAGGTGACGAGCAACAGGTACTGGTGCCGGAAGATCGCTACGCCCAGATGCGCAATGTCTGGTTCTTGCCATCGGTCCCGGCGCTGATGCTTTGGTTGCGCCGCGCCGGCTTCCTGGATGTGCGCTGTGTGGACGAAAGTGCCACCTCTGTGGAAGAGCAGCGCACCACCAGCTGGATGCAGTGGCAGTCACTGCCGGACTTCCTTGATCCGGATGACAACAGCAAAACCATTGAGGGCCTGCCGGCACCGCGTCGTGCCGTACTCCTGGCCCGCAAGCCCTGAGTGGATCGACAGGCTTTTCGGAGTATGAGTGGTATCTACCAAAAGACACTTACATTCTACGCTCAGCTGGTGCATATTGTCCTATGAACTCAAGCCGGTAAGGAGGCTCCCTTGAAGCGATTACTGACCGCCCTGCTACTCTGGATGACTGCCAGCCTGCCGGCCATGACCTTGGCCGAGCCGGCAGATCCGCTCCTGATCGGCCTCAACTATCCGCGTACCGGTCACTACAAGGAAGAAGGCCTGGCCCAGATGCGCGGCGCCCTGCTGGCGATCAACGAGATCAACGCCAAGGGCGGCCTGCTTGGGCGACCGCTGATGCTGATCGATCGTGACAGCGCGTCCCGTCCGGAAAAAGCCAGGACCAATATCGATAACATGGTCGCTGAAGGTGCGGTAATGCTGATGGGCAGCGTATCCAGTGCCGAAGCCATTGCCGCCGGCGAACAGGCTCGCCAGCATAACCGCCTGTACTTTGCCACCATCGGCTATTCCGATGATGTCACCACAGAAAAGGCGCATAGCCATATTTTTCGCGAAAGCACCAGCGCCACCATGACTGGCCGCGCCCTGGGCGAATATCTGACACAGCATTTTCCCGACAAGAACTACTTCTACGTAACCGCAGACTACAACTGGGGCCACACCACCGAAGCGGCGCTACGCAAACACACCGGGACCACCAACAATACCCAGCATGCCGGAGTACACATTCCCTTTCCTACCGCCCGGCAGTCGGACTATAACGCCGCCCTGCGCCAAGCCGAAGCCAGCGAAGCCGATATCCTGGTGCTCGTGCTGTATGGACAGGATCTGGTACGTGCAGTACAAACCATTGACAGCATGCGCCTGTCCCGCAAGATGCAGATCGTGGTCCCTAACCTGACGCAGACCATGATCGAGCAGACCGGCTCCGGCATCATGGAAGGTGTCATTGGCACCGAACACTGGCTGTGGCGGGTACCCGAGCTGGAAAACTCGGAAGCCGGTCTGGAGTTCATCAGCAGCTTCCACCGCGAATACGCCCTGTATCCATCCAGTGCTGCCGCATCGGCCTACACGGTCATCCATCAGTGGGCGGATGCCGTGAAGCGCAGCAACAGCCTGAGCACCTCCACCGTCATCAAGGCCCTGGAAAACCACAGCTACAGCTTGCTCAAAGGGCCGGCCCAGTGGCGCGGTTTTGACCACCAGAACGTGCAGCGGGTATATGTTGTCCGTGTCAACGACCGTGCCGCCGTGATCAACCATCCGTCCCGACAGGACTATCTGGAAATCCTGCACCATATGGATGGCGAGCAGGCGGCCATCAGCCATGGCGACTGGCAGGCTGCCCGCAAGACTGCAGGACTGCCAGCCGGCAGTGCCAACTGAGCCAGAACCGGGCGAAGGCCGGAGCCCGGCCTCGCCCCACACACAGGCGTTAGTTACAGGTTCAGTCCGCTTTCGTGCTCCCAAACGCAACGCATGCGCAGCTGCTCTTCCGGGGTCAGCAGTTCGAAGGATTCGGATTGCCAGCTGAAACGGTGCGAGCCGTTGCTCTCGGCTTCCAGATGCACCACTGCGGTTGACCAGTACAGGCGCTTGAGCAGCGACTCGAACTGGCGTACCCAGGCATCCCACTCATACTCGACCGAACGGTAGCTGGCGGCAAAGTGAATGATCTGAGTGGTCGGTGAAAGCTGGTCCAGCACCTTGCGACAGGAAAACATGTCACTGCTCAGCAGCGACCAGGACTCCGCCGGCGGCAAGCTGTTGATCACCTGAAAATTGTGCTCGCCCCTGGTCCGCTGGCGTTCGAAATCCTGAACCGGCCAGTCACGGATACAGCCATATACCACCGACTCGCTATACATGTGCAGCCTCCCCTGCCGTCTACTCCTGATCAGACATCGCTGCGTGCATTTTGTGCCTTTGCATAGGTTTTTTCCGCATCGGCAAAACGCTGGCGAATGGCTTCGGACGGCACCTTGTCCATCAGGCTGACCAGCACAATGGCCACGCCAGCCAGGATAAAGCCGGGAATGATTTCATACAGGCCCAGACCAATGAACTCTTTCCAGACCACCACGGTAACCGCACCCACCAGCATGCCGGCCAGCGCACCGTTACGGGTCATGCGCGGCCAGGTCACGGACAGCAACACCACAGGGCCGAAAGCGGCACCGAAACCTGCCCAGGCATAGGCAACCAGCCCCAGCACCTTGCTGTCCGGGTTGGCGGCAATCAGTACCGCCACCAAAGCGATGGCCAGCACCATCAGCCGGCCTGTCCAGACCAGCTCCCTCTGCGAGGCGTTTTTACGCAGGAAGGCCTTGTACAGGTCTTCGGTCATGGCACTCGCGCTGACCAGCAGCTGACAGCTCAAGGTGCTCATGACCGCCGCCAGTACCGCCGCCAGGATCACACCCGCCACCCAGGGATTGAACAGGATCTTGGCCAGCTCCATGAACACCCGCTCGCTGTTCTGGCTTACCGCCCCGGCCTGATCCGGATTGTCGGCAAAATAGGCAATACCGAAAAAGCCCACCGCCACCGCGCCGGCCAGGGTCAGGATCATCCAGGTGATGCCGATGCGGCGTGCTGCAGGAATGCTCTCCACCGAGCGGGCGGCCATGAAGCGCACCAGAATGTGCGGCTGGCCAAAGTAGCCCAGCCCCCAGCCGAACAGAGAGATCAGCGCAATGAAGGACAACCCCTCGAACATGTTAAAACCTTGCGGACGCACCTGCTCGATGGTGGCAAAGGTTGCCGGCAGATCACCCAGAGCCAGAATGACGAAGACCGGAGTGATCAGCAGGGCAAAAATCATCAGGCTGGCTTGCACGGTGTCGGTCCAGCTGACCGCCAGAAAGCCACCAATGAACACATAGATCACGGTTGCCGCCGCACCCAGCCAAAGCGCCGTACCGTATTCCAGCCCAAAGGTGCTTTCGAATAGACGGGCACCGGCCACCATGCCGGAGGCGCAGTAAATGGTGAAGAACACCAGAATCACCACCGCCGACATGATGCGCAAAATACGGCTGTGATCCTCAAAGCGGTGAGTGAAGTAATCCGGCAGGGTCAGTGCGTTGTTATTGAGTTCAGTATGCACCCGCAAGCGCCCTGCCACCAACAGCCAGTTCAGGTAGGCACCGGTAACCAGGCCAATGGCAATCCAGCTCTCCGACAGACCGGACAGATATACCGCACCCGGTAGCCCCATCAACAGCCAACCGCTCATGTCCGAAGCCCCGGCCGACAGCGCGGTCACCCAGCTGCCCAGACTGCGTCCGCCCAGGATGTAGTCGGAGAAGTTCTTGGTGGCACGCCAGGCAATGAAGCCGATCAGCACCATGCTGGAAATATAGATGACGAAGGTGATCAGGACAGGAGTGGAAACAGGCATGCTTATGATCCATTTTTCAAAGTGCTGCAAGGGTACCCCGAATGACTGGATTTTTACAGCATGGGGGGGCGGGAGAACGGCATGCTGGTCTGTGCACTTCAGGCGGAAGATTACCCAATCAAGTCGGGCAATGACGGTGAGGCCGGTAATGACGGAGAGGCCGCCGACAATGGCGGGCCGCAAATAGCATGGAAAGCAACCCGGACAATCTTCCACGAACCGCAGGTGCAAACTCATTCGCACAACACCCCCAATAAGGTACAGTGGTTTCATCCTTCATTCACAAGACAACCGCCAAAATGAGCACGCCCCATACCAGCACTCCACCCAGGCAACGCCCCCGCAAACGGTCGGGCATTCTGCTGCGCCTGGTGCTGGTGCTGTTATTGGCGGCTGCCCTGCTGGCGGGGGCTCCTTTCCTGCTGACCCACATCCTGCAGCAGCAGGGAGTCACGCTGACATGGCAACAACCACGCTGGACCCTGCATGGCCTGCAGCTGGAGCAGCTCCACATTGCACAGGATGACTTGCAGCTGGAACTGCAGGACTTGCAGCTGGGCTGGCTCTGGCAAAAATACCCGCTGCAGCGACTGGAAATCGGCCGCCTTGACGCACAGGCTACTCTTCCCGCTGAAAGCGACTCCAGTGAGAGCACCTTCAACCTGCTCGCGCTGGCCCGCTGGCTGCCACAACAGATAGCCATCCGACAGATCAATGCAGACATCCAGGGCATGGCCAGGGTGCAAGGCCTGATTCGTCTGCAGGCCGATGAAGAACATCCCCTCTGGCAACCACGCGAACTAGAGCTGGACCTCAGCATCGAGCAACTGGCTCCGCAATGGCTGACCGGCATTCCTGCCGAGCTACAGCCCGAACGCCTGCGCATCCGCACCCTCACCCATCCTGATGCGGCCAGCAAACCCGGGGCCATACAGGTTCTGGCGCTAGACGTGCATAGTGAAGGCCAGTCACAAATCCAGCTGTCGGGCATCCTCAGCCTGATGGACAGCCCCGGCTGGCATGGCGAGCTGGAACAGGCCCGCCTGCACCTCCAGCTGCCGCAGCTTGAGCTGGATGGCATGCCACTGGAACAACTTGAACTGCAAATGCAGTTTGCCGCCCGTGCCGATGAGCAACAATTCGAACTGCAGCTAGAACAGCCAGCCAGCCTCCGCATTGCCAGCATCCGCCCGGACGCCGAGACTTGGATGCAAGACATCCGGGCCGAGTTTGACTACCTGCAGCTCCAGGTGCAGCCACAAAACGAACTCGGCATCCAGCTCAGCGGCAACTATCAGGCATCCATCGGCCAGCTGCATCACCCTCTGCTGCATACGCAAACATGGAGCGCCAGCGGCAAACTCGATGGCCACTTGCCGGAACTCGGCATCACGGCCGCCATCGGCAATCAGCACGGCCTGCAGCTTGACAGCAACTGGGACTGGAATCTGGATAGTGGAAACCTGAGCGGCAATGCACGGCTGCAGGAGCACTTCCTGCGTGCCGGCAACCCGCTACAGAAAACCCTCACCGACTGGCCCGAACTGGTGGAGTTCAGCAACGGCCGCATCAGTGGTCAGGCACAGGTGCGCATGCCTGCCGACAAACCACAGCAGATCAGCGGCCAGCTCAAGGCCAGCGGGCTGGATGGTATCGTCAACCGCAGTGAACTGGGCAAGCTGGAATTCACCGCTTTTTTCCGGCTGGATGGCGAACAGCTTCGACTGGACATTCCCAAACTGGTAGCAGGCGAGCTGGATCCCGGTATTCCCGTTCGTCAGCTAACCCTGCTGGAAACCAGCTATGACGGTCACCTGGATCGCCTGGATGCCGGCACGCTGCGCTGGCAGGAAGCAAACGGACTGCTGCTCGGTGGTAGCTTCAAGCTACCTGCCAGCCAGCTCCGGCTCGATCGCAGCAACCTTTTGCAGCTGCAGCTACAGGGCGTTCAGCTGCAGGAAGCCCTGATCCTCTACCCGACCGAAGGCCTGCAGGGACAGGCCATCATTGACGGTACCCTGCCGTTGCAGGTCAGCCCGCAAGGTGTCTTCATCGAACAGGGCCATCTGCTGGCCCGCCAGCCTGGCGTGCTGCAATTTCAGTCCGAGCAGATTCGCGCCCTTGGCCGCACCAATCCCGGCATGCAACTGGTCACCGAGGCACTGGAGGATTTTCACTTCAATATGCTGAGCAGCAAGCTGGATTACGAACCTTCAGGTAAACTGTTGTTCAATATCAGGCTGGAAGGGAAAAATCCCGCCGTTAAAAAGGGTCGCCCGATTCACCTGAACCTGAATCTGGAAGAAGACCTGCCAGCCCTGCTGGCCAGTATCCAGCTGAGCAACCATGTCAGTGAAACCATTCAGGAGCGGATCCGTCAGCGCCTGCAAAACCGATAAGGAACCTGTCATGACAGTACGCTACATTTTTGGCGGCTTGTTGCTGGGCCTTGCCCTTGCTGCCTGCACCCCCACCGTGCAGGTCGCCATGCCCAACGAGCCGATCAACATCAACCTGAACGTGAAGATCGAGCACGAGATCTACATCAAGGTCGACAAGGCTCTGGATAACCTGTTCGACGAATCCAGCGGTCTGTTCTAAGGAGTCTGCCATGTCATTGCGTAGTTTTTTTGCCACCCTGGCGCTGGCCGTCAGCCTGATTGCCGTACCCGCCTGGGCGCTTGACCTCAACGGTGCCATGAACAGCCTCGGCCAAGCCAAGAACTCCGGCCTGCTCGGCGAACAGCCCAACGGCTATCTGGGCGTGGTCAACAACCAGGGCAACGCCGGCGAAATCGCCCGCCTGATCAACGCCGCCCGCAAAGCCGAATATCAGCGGCTGGCCAAGGACAACAACCTGCAGCTGTCGGACGTGGAAACCATGGCCGGCAAGAAGGCCATCGAAAAAACCCCATCCGGACACTACATCATGGTCAACGGCCGCTGGCTGAAAAAGTGACGATTGCCAGCAGCTGACAAGACAGGACAGAGCAGCCAGGGCTGTAATCGGCATGGAAGCCCGGCAAGCAATCCAGCCCTTCCCTTTTCAGCAAGCCTGGCCTATAATGCGCCTCGTTTTGGGGCAATCCTCAAACACTGTCGGGGCGTAGCGCAGCCTGGTAGCGCACTTGCATGGGGTGCAAGGGGTCGAGTGTTCAAATCACTCCGTCCCGACCAAACAAAATTAAAAAGCCGTTGATTTATCAGCGGTTTTTTTATGCCTGATTTTCAGGTGTCGATAAAGTGTCGATAGAAGCCAACGGATTAAATACTACAGCTTCCTGCAAATGATCCGGTGCCAGGTGCGAATAGCGCATGGTCATATTAATGGTTGAATGCCCAAGGATACGCTGCAGAACCAAAAGGTTACCGCCCTGCTGGACAAAGTGACTTGCAAATGTATGCCGGAGAATGTGCGAAGCTTGCCCCGGGGCAGCTGAAAGGAACAACGATTCAGAACTCGCCTGAAACTTGTCAGAGATCCGGTAAAGGGCCCGTACTTTTGCCAATGATTTCGAATCGACTTTACCAGGGTAGAAGAAACCGGCACCGAACGAACTCGACCCGTTTTTGTTCCCTCAAACACAAGCTGACAAGCCTGAATATGTACTGGTTTCAGGTTCTCGGCCTCAGACCACCGGCAACCGGTTGAAAGGCAGATCTGCACCAAGATATGAATCGCCCCGGGTTTCCTAGGCACTCCATAGCCTTATACTAATGGCAGTTAGGAGAGTCTATGAGCCAGATACGATACACAGAAGAATTCAAGATTGAAGCTGTCCGGCAGGTCACTGAACAGGGGCACCCTGTAGCAGAAGTGGCCGCCCGTCTCG
>ERZ1032915.33-NODE-33-length-26601-cov-8.475891_pt1 | contig 26601 bp, 15 predicted proteins | sample MGYA00517090_ERZ1032915 | MGnify/ENA primary metagenome ERZ1032915 (study PRJEB33719, sample SAMN04261607) | wastewater metagenome | biome: rural village; feature: latrine urine exit; material: soil | place: El Salvador | collected 2013-01-14 ...
TGCTGCAATACCTTACCAAATGGGTCAGGTGTTGCACTCAGAATTTGAAACCGCCTAGACTCTCCTAACTGCCATTATTATAAGGCTCTGAAATGTCTAGGAAACCCGGGGCGATTCATATTCACTGTACGCACCTTGCCAGCCCATGGATAAACAGAGCCTAGCCAGAGACGGTGCCATTCTTGCAGTGTCTGAAAGCTGATTTGCTCCACTTTGAAGTCGGGTACAAACAGGTGTAGATACAGCTGTTCCAGCAGCTCGTTCTCCAGAGCAAACACCACCTTGGGATCAGTGATGCCAAGCAGGTTTTTTAATACCTGCTGGTCAGAGCCAGGCTCATATTCAGCCTCATCACCGCTCAGCGCATATTTGTGTGAATCCTTTGGGCGCAGCAGTTGCCCGGTTTCATCACTGCTCGGTAAATGGCTGTTGTTTTTGGGATGCTTGCTCATACGATGGCCTGTTACATAGGACTGTTACTGCGCCAGCGGCAGGCGGGTTTTGCCGGTCAATAGCTCCTGCATCATGCCTTGTTTGATCTGGCGGGTTTTGCTCAAGCGGTTTTGTAGCTGTTCGATTTCTGCGTCCATATCGTTGAGAATGGTGGCGATGGCGGATTGTTCTTCAAGACTGGGCATATAAAAAACAAACTTAGCCATATCACGTCCGTACAAATGATAAACAGTAGTCCCTGTAACCAAACGCATTACCTGTTCTCGCATGTATGGAACCAGGTAGGCAAAAAAAGTACCGCACAGCTTTTCCGAGTCTGGTCGAATAATCAAAATATCACCGCCAAGAACCACGCCGTCAACTGTAATACTACTTGCAGTAGCTAGTCCGGTCGGGGTTACATCAGACGTTGGCATCAAAATGTCGTTAACCGCACTCTTATTAGGACCATCAAAGTCTGTTCTACTTAGAGTGTTTTCAATTCGTGGCCCGTACTCAGTAAAAAGTTGGCCGTAATGTATGCAATCAAATTGTCCTGAGTCTATGAGCTGACTTTTGGGCAGCCCAGAACCTTTTGAAAAAGAAGCAATAGCTCCTAATTCTGTACGTAACCAATCATCAGGCATTACCCCTAACTCTGTGGTTTTGTAACCTTTAGCGCTGCCATCAGAGTGGCGGGCAAACTCGGGCAGGCGGGTTTTACCGGTGAGCAGCTGTTGCATGGTGGCGGTCTTGATCGTCTGCTTTTTGGCAATCAGCTTTTCCAGTTCCTCAATCAGCGCATCCATATCCGACAGGGCATTGGCGACGGCCACTTGTTCACTGAATGATGGCAGAGGAATTGACATTTCAGTAATCATTTCACGTCGCACAGAGTCAACAGAGGACTTTGCCGTCATTGACATTATTCGATCATAAAATAGCCTACTGAATATTTTATAAAAATACTTGCCACTAACTTTGTGGTTGAACCCGTAAATCAAGTAAACACGCTGGTGGTAGTCGAATTTTCCATCAATATAATGGAAAATTTTTCCTGTACCCACACCATCTCCTGCTGTCAAAACACCTTCGCCATCAAATGAAAAACTATTAATTCTTTCTACTGTTTGTGAACGTACAAAAAAAGGATATTTTCCACTATCAATGCGGTCTTGAGTGTCTTTCCCACCAGTTCTTACAGATAAAACATCGCCGATTTTTACAACGTTCCACTCCTTGGGTAAAATACCTAAGTCGGTGTTTTTATATCCTTCCGGCAGCAGATTGTCAGCAGTATCCATAGTCATTGTCACGTTTCCAATCCAGCAGCAAAAAAGTCTGATAGCGGCAAAGAGTTTGTAAAACTGGGCGATTTTTTGTGGAGCAAAGCCTTGGCAGTCAAATTCAGCCAAGGAGCCTACAGGGGTGTATTCACGGCGACTTTGCGGAATAGACAAGCGCCATCCGCCTGTAGCCAATGCAAAACAAAATCAGCCTGGCATCGCATGCAGCTTAAGCCCAAGCGCCTTGACCACTTTGAGAATGGTGTCAAAGCCAGGACTGCGCTCACCGGACAGTGCCTTATACAGGCTTTCACGGGACAAGCCAGCATCACGGGCTACCTGAGTCATGCCTTTGGCACGGGCAATATCACCCAGCGCCTTGGCAATAAAGGCTGCATCGCCATCGGCTTCTTCAATGCAGGCTTCCAGATAGGCAGCCATCTCTTCTGGGCTGCGAAGATGCTCTGCTACATCATAGGGTGTAGTTACAACCTGAGTCATTTTGGCTCCTCCACTAGGTCATGCGCCAATTGCAAGGCGGTTTGAATATCACGTGCTTGGCTGCTTTTATCACCACCTTCCAAAAGAATAATCAACTCATGGCCCTGCTGCTTGAAATAAACCCGATAACCTGGCCCGTAATGGATACGCAACTCGGATACTCCATTGCCTACAGGCTGCACATCACCCGAGTTGCCGCCAATCAGGCGGGCAATACGTGCCTGAATACGCGCCCTTGCACGAACATCACGCAAGTCGTCCAGCCAGTGAACAAAAACGTTTGTTTTGTGTACTCGAATCATAGTCCAACTGTATCCCTGTGGCTACGATTTATTATGGTGTTGCTGCGAGCTGTTTATCCTGAACCGCTCGCGAATGACTAGTCAGCCCACTCCAGCCCCATGGCTTTCAAGTGTTGCGCTACCCTGTTTTCCAGCTCGGCAACACTGGTAGTTAGCTGAGGCAATGGTTCGGCGTAGCGCTCTTCCAGCTCCTTGAGGCGGGCAGCCAATTGCTGGGTGATACGCTCAATTTCGGTCTGAATACCAGCTTGCAAACAAGCCAGCCACTTGTCGTTCACCAGCAGGCTTTTGACCTCATCCTCACTCAACTGTGGGTAACGGGCAAACACCTTGGCATCCAGTGCATCACGGGCGCCCTTGTGCTTTTTCTTGGCACTGCTTTCAGCATCAAATAGCTTGATGGTTTGCTGCAGAGCTGCACGTTCTTCACTGTCGGTACAGCTTGAATCCTTACGCCGGGCATTAACGCTGGCCTTGGTAATTCTGCCGCTGTCGGCAATGGCTTCGGCCAGCAATCCCTCATCGGCACCTTCTTCTGCCAGCCAGCTATCCAGCTCTTGAGCGGCTTGATCGAGGGCTGCTTGCAATTCGGCTAGCTCATCCAGTTGTTCAGCAAAGAAGCGCTGTTCCAACAGAGCTGGTGGTATCAGTTCGGCCTTATACCTTTTTTTGTTGATGACCAGGTCCGGGGTCTCCCGCTGTTTTTCGCCTTTGACCACAATCAGCTCACGCAGTCGAGCACCCACCATCCAGCCTTCCTGTTTGAGCAGGTAGATATCGTCCTGCAGGGTTTCGGCCGAGTAATCCATCAGGATCTGGTACATGGCGTACTTGTCGAGCAGTGGCAAATCGGCATAGTGCGCCAGCAATGATTCACTGACGCGATGAATGAACTGCTTGACGGTTTCGTCATCTTGCAGGGTTTTCAGCTGGGCTTGCTGCGCCCATTGCTGGAAGGGCTGCATGGCCTGTTCGGTAAAGCTAATGAACTCGGGATGTTGCAGGATGTGGTTGCGGATATCCTGCGGTTCTACCAGTGGCTGGCTGTAGCCTTCACGCAATGGGCTGAACAGGCTGGTACGGAGAGCAGGGAAGGCGTGCCAATAGCTATCCAGTGCATCCAGGTCGCGGTTGGGGATGCCGCCTTGCAAATGGGCAGACAGGTCATGCAGGTCTTCATCATCGCTGCTGTCGATGTAGCGCGGCAGGTTGAGGTTGTAATCGTTATCGACAATTTCCTGTAGCGATACCAGGCGGCTGTACCCTTCCAGCTCGGTGCCCTTGTTGAATACATCAACAATCTTGTGCACGTCACGACTGCGCAAGCGGTTCTTGTTGCCGTCCTTCATGAAGCCCTGGCTGGCATCGACCATGAAAATGGCGCGGCCTTGGGCAACCTGCTGCTGGTCGTCAATGTCGGCGGGAATCTGGCCACTCTTGTCGAGCACGATCACGCAGGCGGGAATGCCGGTGCCGTAAAACAGGTTGGCTGGCAGGCCGATGATGCCCTTGATGTAGCCGCGCTTGATAAGGTTCTCGCGGATGCGGGCTTCGGCATGGCCACGAAACAGCACACCATGAGGCAGGATCACCGCGCCCTGGCCGGTGCTTTTCAGGCTTTCCAGTACGTGTAACAAAAAAGCGTAGTCGCCGTTTTTCTCGGGTGGAATGCCCAGATGGAAGCGGTCATACAGGTCGTGTTCTGGGTTGAGACCGCTGGTCCAGTTCTTGTTGGAAAACGGCGGGTTGGCCACCACGAAGTCGAACCTCATCAGCATGCTGTCGGTGAGAGTGAAAGCCGGGCTGCTCAGGGTGTTGCCCTGCACGAGACTGGCGGTGGCTTTGTCGTGCAGAATCATGTTCATGCGTGCTAGTGCCAGGGTGGCGTTATCCATTTCCTGGCCGTGGATGGTCAGTCCGTTGGTGGCTTCATCACTGGCTTTGAGTAACAAAGAACCGCTGCCGCAAGTCGGGTCATACACCGTGGCGGCGCGAGGGGTATCCGGGGTGATGCCAATGACCCTGGCCAGAATGCGTGATACCTCTCCCGGAGTATAGAACTGGCCCTTGGACTTGCCGGACTCGGTAGCAAAGTGGCGCATCAGGTATTCGTATGCATCACCCAGCAGGTCGTCGTCGCCGGCCTGGTTGGCAGCCATGTCGAGCTTTTCAAAGATGCCGATCAGTTTGCCCAGCCGGTCGACCATCTCCTTGCCTTTGCCAAGTTTGTCCTCATCGTTGAAGTCGGCCACGTCCATCACGCCGCGCAGGTCGTTGTGCTCGGCAATGCGCTGGATCATGGTGTTGATACGCTCACCAATGTCCTTGTTGCCCTTGAGCTGGACCATGTCGTCAAAACTGGCGCCTTCGGGCACTTCAACCATGGCACCGTAAGGGTTGGCTTTGGCCTTGTCGGAGATGTATTTGATGAACAGCAGGGTCAGCACATAGTCCTTGTACTGGCTGGCGTCCATGCCGCCACGCAGTTCGTCACAGCTGGCCCAGAGTGAAGAGTAGAGTTCGGTCTTTTTGATGGCCATGAGAGTCCTTGAATCTTGAAGTCAAACGGCCAGGGCAGGCCATCGCAAATGGTCAGCATTGTGCCACTGGCGTGGATGGATACCAAATACTGGGTGCCAAGGTTGTGGAACAGGGTGGCTGGCGATGAACAACGGGTTCATGCCACCCGGGCAAAGCGGATTGCTTTTGGTGGTGTGTATAGAGGAAACATCAGTACGGAAGCAGAGCTTACCGCACTGCATGCATCACGAAGCAGGTGGCGTGAGCCACGGCGCAAGCGTATATTAGCCTTTAGTCGAGTAACGATTTTGTCTGGTACAGCTTGCCAGCAGCAACCGCATGGATTGCATGGGCTGATCCGGACGGTTTTATAGAGTGAAGACGGATGTATAAGGCAACGAAAAGAGTTTTGAACAGGCGGGCAAGCTGGCTGTTGGCAGTAGCAGGGTTTGTGGTACTGAGCGGCTGTGACGAGGGTGGAGCAGAGGCTGCGAACAGCCAGCCCGAAAGCTCGCGTCCGGTGCCGATGCTACAGGTGGAGGCGACCGGGCAGGTTTCCAGCCTGCGCTTTCCGGGTCGGGTACGCTCGGCGCAGCGTGCCGATCTGGCCTTCAACGTGCCGGGACAGGTGGTCGAGTTGCATGCCGAAGAGGGGCAGCGGATTGAAAAGGGTCAGCTGGTGGCCCGTCTGGATGATGCCAACTACCGCATCCAGATGGAGTCGGCGCTGGCCACCTACAACAAGGCGCGTACCGACCATGAGCGGGTGGCCAAGATCTGGGAAACCAAACAGATGGTTGCCAAGGCAGAGGTGGACAAGCAACGGGCCAACATGGAAGTGGCGCGGGCCGAGTACTCGCTGGCCAAAAAGGATCTGGATGATACCCGTTTGCTGGCCCCTTTTACCGGCGTGGTGACCCGCCGCTACGTGGAAAATTTCAGCAACGTGCAAGACAAGGCACCGATTGTCGGCCTACAGGACTTGAACGAGCTGGAAATCGTCATCAATGTGCCGGAACGCATTGTGCGTAACACCCAAAAGAGCAAAACTGCCTACGCCGTGTTTGCGGACCAGCCGGAGCAGTTGTTGCCCGTGCACCTGAAAACCTTTTCCGCCGAGACCGACAGTCAGACACAGAGCTACGAGGTGGTGCTGACGCTGGAACCCGGTCACGGGTTGAGCATTTTCCCTGGCATGTCGGTGGATATTGTGCCGGGTGAGCCGGACGGACTGGCTCCGGGCGAGATCAGGATTCCGTTGCAGGCGGTGTATTCTCCGGCCAGAAGTGCAACTGCAGTCTGGCTGGTGGATCCGGAGTCGTCCCGGGTTCATCTGCGTGAAGTCACGCTGGGAGAGGTGTTGGGCACGGATGTGATTGTGCGCAGCGGTCTGGCCGGCGGGGAAACCATTGCCACCGCGGGGGTCAGTCAGCTGCGTGAAGACATGCTGGTGCGGCCCATGACGGGCAATTCATCGGTGGCTGCCAAGGCGAACGGATTGTGAATATCGCTGAATACACGCTGGCCCGGCGCACCATCGCCTGGATGATGGTGCTGCTGGTGCTGATCGGCGGCTGGATCAGCTATGCCAAGCTGGGCCGCTATGAAGACCCCGAGTTCGTGATCCGCCAGGCGGTGATCAATACACCGTACCCCGGCGCCTTGCCACAGCAGGTGGCCGAGGAGGTCACCGAGGTGATTGAGGAGGCGGTGCAGCAGCTGCAGGAGCTCAAGGAAGTGACCTCGGTGTCACGCATGGGCAACTCGCTGGTCAAGGTCGAGATCGAGCTGACGTTTGCCGAGGACAAGGCCGCGCTGGAGCAAGTCTGGGACAAGCTGCGGCGCAAGGTGAATGACATCCAGTATCGCCTGCCGCCGGGGGCGGGGCCGTCAGTGGTCAATGACGACTTCGGCGATGTCTATGCGCTGTTCTTTGCGGTGACCGGCGACGGCTACAGCCTGCAGGAAATCAAGGACTACCTGGACGAGCTGGAGCGAGATCTGCTGCAGGTGCCCGGTGTGGCACGGGTGGCCACGCTTGGCGAGCCGCAGGAGGCGATCTTTGTCGAGGTGGCGGCCGCCAAGGTTGCCCAGCTGGGTATCGCCCAGCAGGATATCTACCGCGCACTGCGCGAACAGAACGTGATTACCGACTCGGGCAATTTGCTGATCGGCCCGCAGCGGGTGCATTTCAGCCCACGGGGGCAGGTGGATTCGGTGCAGGCGCTGGGCAATATTGCGCTGGCGTCGGCCAGTGGCGAACAGGTGATCTTTCTGCGTGACATTGCCACCATCACCCGTTCCAGTATCGAGCCGCCCCGGGCGTTGATGTATCACGATGGTCGGCCAGCGATTGGGCTGGGTATTTCCCAGGTGGCCGGCGGCAACGTGGTGGAAATGGGTGATGCGGTGCGTGCCCGTCTGCAGGAGCTCGAATCACAGCGGCCAGTTGGCATCGAGTTGCAGATCGTTTCCTACCAGTCCGATGCGGTGCGCGAGGCGGTGGACGGTTTCGTTAGCAACCTGGTGGCGGCAGTAGTAATTGTGGTGCTGGTGTTGATCCTGTTCATGGGTTGGCGCAGTGGCGTGATTGTTGGCGGCGGTCTCTTATTGACGGTGGCCGCCACGTTGATTGCCATGTACATGGACGGCATTGCCATGCAGCGGGTGTCGCTGGGGGCACTGATCATTGCGCTGGGGATGCTGGTGGACAACGCCATTGTGGTCACCGACGGCATTCTGGTGCGCATGCAGAAAGGTGAGGCGGCCACCAGTGCCGCCGGTGCGGTGGTGAAGAGCACGCAGATGCCGCTGCTGGGCGGTACGGTGGTGGGCATTCTGGCGTTCAGTGCCATTGGTCTGTCGCCGACCGACATGGGCGAATACGCCGGCTCGCTGTTCTGGGTGATCCTCTATTCGATGCTGTTCAGCTGGCTGTTTGCAGTGACCATCACCCCGCTGCTATGCGTGGTGTTGCTGAAAACCAAGGTGCGCTCCGCCGATGAGCAGGCCGGCAGCGGCGGCATTCTGGGTCGTTATCGTGCCTTGTTGCACTTGGCGTTGCGCTACCGGTTGCTGACCGGTTTGCTGATGCTGGCCCTGCTGGGCAGTGCCATTTTCGGTTTCCGCTGGGTGCAGCCGGGCTTCATGCCGGATTCGGCCCGCCCGCAATTTGTGGTCGATATGTATTTGCCGCAGGGATCGGATATTCGCGAGACGGAACGCGAGCTGGCGGCGATGGCAGAGCATGTGCAGGCCAAGGAAAACGTCACGCACATCTCCAGCTTTGTCGGCCAGGGTGCGCTGCGCTTCATGCTCACCTACAGCCCGGAAGATCCCAATAGCAGCTACGGCCAGTTGCTGGTGGATGTGGCTGACAGCAGCGGGATTGCCGTGTTGGTGGATGAGCTGCAGCAGGAGCTGTCGGCGCAGTATCCGCTGGCTGAAATCAAGGTCTGGAAATTCATGCTCGGCCGCGGTGGCGGCAAGAAAATCGAGGCGGCTTTCAAGGGACCGGATCCGGATGTGCTGCGCCAGCTGGCCGAGCAGGCCAAAGCCATCATGGCGACCGATCCGGGCGCGATGGCCATTCAGGATGACTGGCGTGACAAGGTGCCGGTGCTACGGCCGGTGATCGATGATGTAGCGGCCCGTCGGGCCGGAGTCAATATCACGCAGATTAGCCAGGCGATTCAGCGTGCTTTTACCGGCGAGCGGGTGGGTGTGTACCGTGAGCAGGACAAGCTGATCCCGATCATCGTGCGTGCGCCGCAGGTGGAACGCTCGCAGGCACAGGATCTGGAAAATGTGCAGATTTATAGTCCGGCTGCGCAAAAGTATCTGCCGGCCAGTCAGTTGGTGTCTGCGGTACGAGCCGAGTGGAGCGACGCCATTTTGCGTCGGGTGGATCGCTTCCCGACCATTAAGGCACAGGCCGACCCCTTGCCGGGCGAGCAGTCCGATCCGCTGCTCGCACGCATTCGACCGGCGGTGGAAGCCATCGAGTTGCCGCCGGGTTACAGCCTGGAGTGGCATGGCGAATACAAGGATTCCCGCGAGTCCAATGAGGGCTTGGCACTGTCGGCCCCCTATGGTTTTACCGCGATGATCCTGGCCGTGGTGCTGATGTTCAACGCGCTGCGTCAGCCGCTGGTGATCTGGCTGACCGCACCGCTGGCGATCATCGGTGTCACCCTGGGGCTGGTGATCTTCCAGGTGCCGTTCGAATTCATGGCCATCCTCGGTTGCCTGAGTCTGGTGGGGATGCTGGTCAAGAACTCCATCGTGCTGGTGGACCAGGCGGACGTGGAGATCCGCGCTGGCAAGCCCGGCCTGCTGGCGGTGATCGATGCGGCAGTGAGCCGGGCACGGCCGGTGTTCCTGGGTGCGCTGACCACCATTCTGGGTGTGGCACCTTTGCTCTGGGACCCCTTCTTCAAGAGCATGGCGGTGGTGATCATGTTTGGTCTGGCGTTCGCCACCATCCTGACCCTGATTGTGGTGCCGTTGTTGTATGTGATCTTCTTCCGCATCGGGGCGGAAACTGCGCCGGTGCAAAGGCAGGATCCGGCTGGATAACCCACTGTGATTGGTGATGGCATTCTGTGGGCCAGCCCGTAAATTCAGGGTAAAGCCACTGTGAATTTCCGTGCGGCCTGCTATCTTCTACACCTGTCTAAAGTTTCTGGATTGAATGCTCGTGTCTGAACGTCCTGTGGTTGCGCTGAGTTCCGCTAAAAATTCGGGTAAGGCCGTGTTCTGGCTGGTTGTGGTGTTGCTGTTGGCCGCCGCCGGTTGGTGGGGCTGGCAGCATTTCTTCGGTGACAAGGAAGAGCAGGCCGCGCAGCCGCCGGCCGGTCGCATGGGCATGCGAGGCGGCTTCATGATGGAGGCGGTGCCGGTTAGTGTGCATCAGCTGCAACCGGGCCGTTTTGTCGAACAGATCAAGGCGTTGGGCACGGTGGAAGCCTGGAGCACGGCACAGGTGACCAGCCAGGTCAGCGGCATATTGCAGAAGCTGCATTTCGAAGAAGGCCAGCCAGTCCAGGAAGGTGCCTTGCTGGCCGAGCTGGACGGACGGACCTATCAGGCAGCGTTGCTGCAGGCGGAAGGCTCGCTGCAGGAAACCGCGGCCCAGCTGACCCAGGCCGAGCAGGACCTGCGCCGCTATCAGGGTCTGATCAAGGACGAATCCATTGCCAAGCAGACGCTGGAGCAGCAGCAGGCGCAGGTCAACCAGTTGCGTGGCAGCCTCAAGGTGCGTCAGGCACAGCGTGACGCGGCGCAATTGAACGTGGATTACAGTCGCATCACCGCACCGATCAGCGGCCGCATGGGCTTGCGGGCGGTGGATGTGGGCAATCATGTCGCGGCCGGCTCCACCGTGCTGGTCACCATCACCCAGCAGCAGCCGATCGCGGTCAGTTTCACCGTTCCGGAGCAGGAAGTGCAGTCGCTGATGCAGGCGGCCAATGGCAGCCAGCCGCTGGTGGTGGAGGCCTGGAGCCGCGACGACCGTCAGCTGCTGGCCACCGGCGTGCTGGACAGCATGGACAACCAAGTGGACACCAATACCGGCACGCTGCGCCTCAAGGGACGTTTCAGCAACGAGGACAACCGGCTGTTTCCCAAGCAGTTTGTCAATGTGCGCTTGCAACTGGCCGTGCATGAAAACGTGCTGAAGGTACCCAATGATGCGCTGCAGTTTGGCAGCCAGGGCCGCTTTGTCTGGCTGATCGACGAGGAGGACAAGGCGCAGATGCAGGTGGTGCAACCGGGGCAGGGCGATGCCGAGTTCACCTTGGTGGCGGAAGGCCTGCAGGCCGGCCAGCGGGTGGTGGTGGAGGGGGTCGACCGCCTCAAGAACGGCAGCAAGGTGGAGGTGATCACCCTGGATGGCCAGCCGCTGCCCGTCGTGACCGGCAAGCCGGAGGACGCGGCAGAGCGGCCCGGCACAGCGGATCAGGCACCGCCCGGGGGGCAACGCCGCCCCGGTGGCCAGTAACTGCCAGACATGCAAAAGCCCGCTTGTGCGGGCTTTTTGCTGAAGCCTTTTCAGCCCGTCATACTGGTGGCATCCGCTATCAGGTACAGGGTGTAGCCCAGATAGCACAGCACCAGCAACAGCCCCTTGAAACGGTTGATGACGCCGGCCTTGCGCACGCCGTAGCCCAGCACGAACAGGCCCAGGGTCAGGGCCAGCAGAACGGGCATGTCGCGATTGAGGATTTCGGCTGTGACCGGCACCGGCCGGATGACTGCGGCAATACCGATCACGATCAGGGTGTTGAACAGGTTGGAGCCCAGTACGTTGCCCAGCGCGATGTCGTGTTCACCCTTGCGCGCGGCAATGACCGACGAGGCCAGCTCGGGCAGGGAGGTGCCGACAGCGACGATGGTCAGGCCGATCAGCAGTTCGCTGACATGCAGCTCCCGGGCAATGCTCACGGCGCCCCACACCAGCGCCTGCGAGCTGACCACCAGCAGCGCAAGGCCGGCCAGCAACCACAGCAGGGCGATGCGGATGCTCATGTCCTCGGGGATGGAGGCATCCTCGGTGGCCGGTTCGGCGCCGACGGGAGAACGCATGCACTGGGCTATGCTCCAGGCCATCAGCACTGCAAAGATGGTCAGCAGGAAGATGCCGTCCAGCCGGCTCAGCTGGCCGTCGAACAGCAACCAGAAGGTCAGGAGCGTGATGCCGGTCAGCACGGGCAGCTGTTTTTTCAGGACCTGGCGCTGCACCAGCACGGAGCAGACCAGGGCGGAAATACCGAGAATCAGCGCGATATTGGTGATGTTCGACCCCAGCGCATTGCCAAGGGCGATATCGGGGCTGCCCTGGGAGGCGGCCAGTGCCGAGACCGCCATTTCCGGGGCCGAGGTGCCGAAGCCGACAATCACCATGCCGATCAGCAGGGGAGGCACGGTGAAGTGGCGGGCGGTGACGGCGGCGCCTTCGACAAAGCGCTCCGCGCTCCAGACCATCAGCACCAGGCCGGCGATGATTGCGGAAAAAGCCATGAACATTTGAGTGGTGTCCTTGTTGGGTGAGCCATCCGGCTCAGTGTTTGCCGACCTTGCCGGTGAAGTAGAGACCCACCGAAAGGGCGACAATGGCCAGTGCAAAATACAGCAGTTCCAGCGGGCTGTCATGACGCGTAATGGACAGCGCACGAAAAAGCAGGTTCAGCGGGACGGGAATTTTTTTATTGCCGGGCATTGCGGATGGACGGTCTTGCACAAGGAAGGCTCTGCGGTTGCGCGGGGTGTCGCGACGTGGCACTGTGCGGGGCTGTAAATTCAGGGTAAAGCGGCTGAGAATTTCCCCTTACCCTGCTATCGTCTAGGCTCTTTGTAAACTTTTGGGCAGTTGCTTGGATCCGGCCGCTTCGCCAAGTGTCGAGTAGCAGGCGAATGCACGGGTAAAACGGCCAAAAGCCATGCAAGCTGTCTTGTTTGATTGGACCGGCAGGTGATCGCCGGTCGTTGCACAGAAGTCCTGAGCCATGAACTTTTCCCGTATTTTCATCCTGCGTCCGGTGGCCACCACGCTGCTGATGGTAGCGGTATTCCTGCTGGGCATGCTGGCCTACCAGCTGCTGCCGGTGGCGGCGCTGCCGCAGGTGGATTACCCGACCATCCGGGTGATGACGCTCTATCCCGGTGCCAGTCCGCAGGTGATGAACAGTGCGGTGACGGCACCGCTGGAGCGCCAGTTCGGGCAGATGCCGGGGCTGGAGCAGATGTCGTCGTCCAGCTCGGGCGGGGCGTCGGTGATCAGCCTGCGTTTCAGCCTGGATGTGAAGCTGGATGTGGCTGAGCAGGAGGTGCAGGCGGCGATCAATGCGGCCACGAACCTGCTGCCCAACGACCTGCCGGCACCGCCGGTCTACAACAAGGTCAACCCGGCGGACAGCCCCATCCTGACCCTGGCGATTACCTCGGACAGCATTCCGCTGCCGCAGGTCAATGACCTGGTGGACACCCGCATGGCGCAGAAGATTGCGCAGATCAACGGGGTGGGGCTGGTCAGTCTGGGCGGCGGGCAGCGTCCGGCGGTGCGCATCCGGGCCAACCCGCAGGCACTGGCGGCCAGCGGACTGACACTGGCCGAGGTGCGCAGCCTGATCACCCGGGCCAACGTCAACCAGCCCAAGGGCAGCATTGACGGGCCGTCGCGGATCACCCAGCTGGATGCCAACGACCAGCTGCGCAGCGCCGAGGACTACGCCCAGCTGATCCTCAAGCATGAGGATGGCCGCGCCCTGCGTCTGGCCGATGTGGCAGAAATCATCGAAGGTGAGGAAAACGAACGGCTGGCTGCCTGGGCCGACCTGCAGCAAGCGGTGCTGCTCAACATCCAGCGCCAGCCCGGTGCCAACGTGATCGAGGTGGTGGAGCGCATCGAGGCATTGTTGCCGTCCATTGTCGCCACCCTGCCGGCGGGCATGGAAGTGCATGTGCTGACCGACCGCACGCAGACCATCCGCGCCGCGGTGAAGGACGTGCAGTTCGAGCTGATGCTGGCGGTGATCCTGGTGGTGCTGGTGACCTTCCTGTTCCTGAAGAAGCTCAGTGCCACGCTGATTCCGTCCATTGTGGTGCCGCTGTCACTGATCGGCACCTTTGGCGTGATGTATCTGGCCGGCTTCTCCCTCAACAACCTGACCCTGATGGCGCTGACCATTGCCACCGGCTTTGTGGTGGATGACGCCATCGTCATGCTGGAGAACATCGCCCGGCATCTGGAAGAGGGCGAGACGCCGTTCAATGCCGCGCTCAAGGGTGCCAAGCAGATCACCTTCACCCTGATCTCGCTGACCTTCTCGCTGATCGCGGTGCTGATTCCGCTTTTGTTCATGCAGGATGTGGTGGGCCGGTTGTTCCGCGAGTTTGCCATCACCCTGGCGGTGGCCATCCTGATCTCGCTGGTCATCTCGCTGACGCTGACGCCGATGATGTGCGCCCGCCTGCTCAGGCCGGGCAAGGCGCAGGAAGAGCAACGTGACTGGCTGAGCCGGCTGATCGACGGCTACGGCAAGAGCCTGGCCTGGGTGCTGCGCCATCAGTTCCTGACCCTGATGGTGGCGGTGGCGACCTTCTGGCTGACCGCGCTGCTGTGGATGGTGGTGCCCAAGGGGTTCTTTCCCGAGCAGGATACCGGCGTGATCCAGGGCATTTCCGAGGCACCGCAAAGCATTTCCTTCACCGCCATGAGCGAGCGCCAGCAGCGGCTGACCGAGGTGCTGCTGCAGGACGAGGCGGTACAGAGCATTTCCACCCAGATTGGCGTGGACGGCAGCAACCCGACACTGAATACCGGCCGCTTGCTGATCAACCTCATGCCGTTTGGCGAGCGCAGCGTTTCCGCTGCCGAGGTCATCGAGCGGCTGCGCCCGCAGCTGGAACAGGTGCACGGTATCCAGCTGTATCTGCAGCCGGTGCAGGACCTGAGCATTGAGGACCGGGTCAGCCGTACCCAGTTCCAGTTCAGCCTGGAGTCGGCCGACCCGCAGCTGCTGGAAAGTTGGGCACCGCAGCTGGTGGAACATCTGCAGCAACTGCCGCAGCTGCGTGATGTAGCCAGCGACCAGCAGGCCGAGGGCTTGCAGTATTTTCTGGACATCGATCGCGATCTGGCCGGGCGGCTGGGCATCAGCGTCGGTGCCATCACCGATGCATTGTATGACGCCTTTGGCCAGCGGCAGATTTCCACCATCTTCACCCAGACCAGCCAGTATCGTGTGGTGCTGGAATCACTTGCGGGCCGTGAGGACGCCCGTGACCGCCTGCAGGATGTACACGTGCGAGGCAGCGGCGGCGAGGCGGTGCGCCTGGCCAGTCTGGTGCGTCTGGAAGAGAAGGCCGCGCCGTTGCTGGTCAACCACATCGGCCAGTTTCCGGCGATCAGCGTGTCGTTCAACCTGGCACCGGGCGTATCGCTGGGCGAGGCGGTGGCCGCCATCGAACAGGCGCAGCAGGAACTGGCCATGCCGGAGTCCATCCAGAGCCACTTCCAGGGTGCGGCAGCGGCGTTCCGTGCCTCGCTATCCAGTACGCTGTGGCTGATCCTGGCGGCGGTGGTGACCATGTACCTGGTGCTGGGTGTGCTCTACGAGAGTTTCATTCACCCGGTGACCATCCTGTCCACGCTGCCCTCGGCGGCGATTGGTGCGTTGCTGGCGTTGCTGTTGACCGGCAACGACCTGAGCATGATTGCGGTGATCGGCATCATCCTGCTGATCGGCATCGTCAAGAAGAACGCCATCATGATGATCGACTTTGCGCTGGAGGCCGAAAGGCACCAGGGCATGTCGCCGGAGGAGGCGATCTATCAGGCGGCCATGCTGCGTTTCCGGCCGATCCTGATGACCACGCTGGCCGCGCTGTTTGCCGCCGTGCCGCTGATGCTGGCGACCGGCTCCGGTGCCGAGCTGCGCCAGCCGCTGGGGCTGGTGATGGTCGGTGGATTGTTGCTCAGCCAGTTGCTGACGCTGTACACCACGCCGGTCATCTACCTGTTCTTTGACCGCATCCTGCCGGCCAGCGGTCAGTTGCAGACCAAACTGCAGGACGAACCGGCATGAACCTGTCCGCACCCTTCATCCACCGGTCGGTGGCGACGCTGCTGTTGAGCGTGGCCATCGTGCTGGCCGGCATTCTGGGTTTCCGGCTGCTGCCGGTGGCCCCGCTGCCGGATATGGATTTTCCGGTGATCACCGTGCAGGCCAGCCTGCCCGGAGCCAGTCCGCAGGTGATGGCGGCCACCGTGGCGACACCGCTGGAACGGGCGCTGGGCAGCATAGCCGGCATCAACCAGATGACCAGCCGCAGTTTCCAGGGCAGCACCCGGGTGATGGTGCAGTTCGATCTGGATCGCGATATCAATGCCGCCGCCCGCGAGGTGCAGGCCGCTATCAACGCCGCCCGCGAGCTGCTGCCCAGCGGCATGCGCAGCATGCCCACCTATCGCAAGGTCAACCCCACCCAGTCACCGATCATGGTGCTGGCGCTGACCAGTGATGTGCTGGGTCGTGGTGAACTGTATGATCTGGCCGAATCGATTGTCGGCCAGAAGATCCTGCAGGTGCAGGGCGTGGGCGATGTGCAGGTGGGCGGTGCCTCGCTACCGGCGGTGCGGGTCGAGCTGGAGCCGCGTCTGCTGGAGCACTACGGCGTGGCGCTGGACGAGATTCGGCAGACCATTGCCAGTGCTAACCTGCAGCGCCCCAAGGGACAGGTGGAGCAGGGCAATCGCCACTGGCAGATCCAGGCCAACGACCAGCTGTACCAGGCCCGGGACTATGCGCCGCTGATCATCCGCGAAAAGGACGGTGCCATCCTGCGCCTGAGCGATGTGGCGCGGGTCAGCGACGATGTGGAAAACCGCTACAACAGCGGCTTTTTCAACGATCAGGAGGCGGTGCTGTTGATCATCAACCGCCAGGCCAACGCCAACATCATCGAAACCATTGCCACCATCCGCCAGGAACTGCCGGCGCTGCAGGCAGTGCTGCCAGCCTCGGCCGAGCTGCATGTGGCGATGGACCGCTCGCCGGTGATCAAGGCCACCCTGCGCGAGGCCGAGCGCTCGCTGCTGATAGCCACCGCGCTGGTGATCGTGGTGGTGCTGCTGTTTCTGGGCCACTGGCGGGCGGCGGTGATTCCCGCCTTTGCCGTACCGGTGTCGCTGATCGGCAGCTTTGCGGTCATGTACCTGCTGGGCTTTTCGCTGAACAACCTGTCGCTGATGGCGCTGATCATTGCCACCGGACTGGTGGTGGATGATGCCATCGTGGTGCTGGAGAACATCGCCCGGCATATCCGTTTGGGCTTGACCCCCATGCAGGCGGCGTTGGCCGGTGCCAAGGAAGTCGGTTTCACCCTGCTGTCGATGAACCTGTCGCTGGTGGTGGTGTTCGTTTCCATCCTGTTCATGGGTGGCATCGTCGAGCGGCTGTTCCGCGAGTTTTCCATCACCCTGACGGTGGCCATCCTGATTTCACTGCTGGTTTCGGTCACCCTGACGCCCATGATGTGCGCCCGCTGGCTGCGCAGCGAGGACCAGCAACCGGAACCCAACCTGTTGCAGCGCTGGGGTGGCCGCATGCTGTCCGGTTACCGGCGCAGTCTGGACTGGACGCTCAACTACCAGCGCTGGATGCTGCTGGGCCTGCTGCTGACCATCGGCGCCAACGTCTGGCTGTTTGTGCAGGTGCCGAAAACCTTCATGCCGCAGGAGGATACCGGCCAGCTGCGCGGCATGATCCGCAGTGATGACGGCCTGTCCTATCACACCATGCGGCCCAAGATGGAAGCCTACCGCCAGGCACTGGTCCGCGACCCGGACGTGGAGAGCGTGGCCGGCTTCATCAGCGGCGGCAGTAATGCTTTCCTGATCGTGCGCCTCAAGGATCTGGGCAATCGTGATCAGTCCGCCCAACAGGTGGTGGACCGTCTGCGCCAGCAGATCCCGAAGATTCCCGGCTCACGCCTGTTTCTGTCACCGGCCCAGGATTTGTGGCTCGGCGGTCGCGAGGGGGGCAGTACCCAGCATGAGTATGTATTGCTGTCCAGCGAGCTGAGCGAGCTGCGCGAATGGCAACCCAAGGTGCGCGATGCCCTGCGGACATTGCCCGAGCTGACCGATATCGATACCCGTGAGGGACGGGGCGCCCAGCAGCTGGAGCTGGAAGTGGATCGAATCCAGGCGGCCCGGCTGGGCGTGGATATGGCCATGGTCACCTCGCTGCTGAATAACGCCTTCAGCCAGCGCCAGGTATCCACCATCTACCAGACCCTCAACCAGTACAGCGTGGTGCTGGAGATCGACCCCGAGTTTGTCGGCTCGCCCAAGGTGCTGGAGCAGATCCAGGTGATTGGCGAGGGCGGTCAGCGCATCCCGCTGTCAGCCTTCACCCGCTGGAAGCACAGCCTGCAGAACGAGAGCGTGCAGCACGACGGGCAGTTCGCCGTGGAAAGCATCGGCTTTGCCCTGGCACCCGGCGTCAGCCTCGACCAGGCCAGCGCCGCCATCGAGCGGGCCATGGCCATGATCAGCCTGCCGACCGAAGTGCAGGGCAAGCTGGGCGGCACTGCCGGCTTCTTCAGCCAGACCCAGGGCAACCAGGGCCTGATGCTGCTGGTCGCCATTGCTATTGTCTATCTGGTGCTGGGTGTGCTCTATGAAAGCTACGTGCACCCGCTGACCATCCTGTCCACCCTGCCGTCGGCGGGGGTAGGGGCGCTGCTGGCCATCCAGCTGACCGGCGGACAGTTCAGCCTGATTTCCCTGCTGGGGTTGTTCTTGCTGATCGGCATCGTCAAGAAGAACGCCATCCTGATGATCGACTTTGCCCTGCAGCTGGAGCGTGAACAGCACATCCCGCCACGCAAGGCGATCGTGACGGCTGCCGTGCAGCGTTTCCGCCCGATCATGATGACCACCATGGCCGCCATCCTGGGCGCATTGCCGCTGTTGATTGGCGGTGCCGAAGGCAGCGAAATGCGCCAGCCGCTGGGCCTGGCCATCGTTGGCGGCCTGCTGCTCAGCCAGCTGTTGACTCTGTACAGCACACCAGCGGTGTACCTGTTCTTCGACCGGCTGGAAAAGCGCTTCGGCCGCAAGAGGCGTCTGCCGGCAGGGCAGGAGAGCACTGTCTAGCTGTGCCGTGGGCCCCCCTGCAAGAGCCCCTGGCCGCGACCACAAGGCTGGCACACCCAACCAATAATCCGTCATTACCTGGCTTGACCGGGTATTTCCCATCCAGAGGCACGGACGAGGGAGATCACCGCATCAAGTGCGGTGATGACGTTGGGAGGCCGTTTATTCGCTGCTGTCGGCCACCGGTCCCGTCATTACCCGGCTTGACCGAGTAATCCCCATCCAGGAACACGGACGAGGGAAATCACCGCACCAAGCGCGGTGATGACGTGCAAAGGTTGCCTTCGCTTGAGGCTGCCCGTATTCGCGTCGGCCTGTCATGCTGCGCGAAGTCGCAGCATCCATGGGGTCAAGGCAGGAAAGATGGGCCGGCACACAGGGTACCGGCCCGACGGGTTATCAGATGATTCCCTTGAAATCATCCGCACTGTGGCGCTCACGCAAACCGCCTTCACCACGATTGACCAGCCGGCCGCGCTGCACCGCCGGACGCTCGGCAATCTGCTGTTGCCAGCGTTGCAGGTTCTTGTAGTCCTGTGTTTGCAGGAATTCTGCGGCATCGTATACCGCGCCACTCACCACGCCGCCATACCAGGGCCAGATGGAAATGTCGGCAATACTGTATTCGTCACCGGCAATGTACGGGTAATCGGCCAGCTGCCTGTCCAGTAGATCCAGCTGGCGCTTGGCTTCCATGGTGAAACGGTTGATGGCGTATTCGTGTTTTTCGCCGGCATACACGTAGAAGTGGCCAAAACCGCCGCCCAGGTAGGGTGCGGCACCCATCTGCCAGAACAGCCAGTTGAGGCAGCGGGTGCGGCCGTCTATATCCTGCGGGATGAAGTGACCGAACTTTTCTGCCAGATAGAGCAGGATCGAGCCGGACTCGAATACCGGACGTGGCGGGTTGACGCTATGGTCCATCAGGGCGGGAATTTTCGAGTTGGGGTTGATGGCGACAAAGTCGCTGCCAAACTGATCACCCTTGCCGATGTCGATGAACCAGGCATCGTATTCCGCTTCCTGTATGCCCAGTTCCAGCAGCTCTTCCAGCAGGATGGCGGCTTTCTGGCCATTGGGTGTGGCCAGCGAATACAGCTGCAATGGATGTTTTCCGACCGGCAGTTCCTGCTCGAAGCGGGCACCGGCGGTGGGGCGGTTGATGCTGGCGTATTTGTTGTCTTCCTTTTCTTCAAATTGCCAGACTTTGGGTGGAACGTAGGCTGCACTCATGGGATATCCTCCTTGGCTGTGAAGCGGGCGGGCAGCCCATGCAGGGCATACCCGGGCCATGTTTCCGAGAATAACAGAGCGCGGCAGTGGGACATAATGCCGTGCAATTAAGTAAAGTACGGGTAAACGGCATCGTTTGGTGCAGTGAATCCGTTATGCTTGGTTGCATTGGATGATCAGGGTCGGGAGGCCGATGTGTTCAGGGCGGGAGTTTTTTTTTCAGCGGCTTTGCTGTTGTCGGGCTGCATGATCGGGCCGGACTATGTGCGTCCGCAGCAGGAGTTGCCACAGGAGTTCCAAGCCGTGGATGGCTGGAAGGTGGCGCAGCCGATGCCGACTGACAGCAGCGGTGACTGGTGGCAGCTCTACAGGGATGCCGAATTGGCTCGGCTGCTGGAGCAGCTGGAGCAGGGCAACCAGAGTCTTGCCGCTGCCGAGGCCGCCTGGCGCGAAGCGCAGGCTGCACTGGGCGGCAACCACTCGGCACTCTATCCACAGCTGAGCGCCCAGGCAGCCGACACCCGTGGACAGCAGGGCAGTGGCGACATCGACAAGAACCGCAACGTGCAGCTGGGCCTGAGCTGGCAGCTGGATGTATGGGGCCAGGTGCGCCGCCAGATCGAGGCGGGCCAAGCCCGTGCCGAGGCGACTGCCGCAGACTGGGCCGCCTTGCGGCTGAGCCTGCAGAGCCAGCTGGCGCAGGCATACCTGCAGTTGCGTAGTCTGGATGAACAGCTGCGCATCGTGGCTGCCAACCTGGAAGCCTACGAGCGGGTGCTGAACATCAGTGAAAACCGCTATCTGGCCGGCATGGTGACCCGCGCCGATGTCAGTCAGGCGCTGAGCCAGCTGAGGAATACCCAGGCCCAGCAGCTGGACCTGCAAAGCCAGCGCCAGCGGGTCGAGCATAGTCTGGCCCTGTTACTGGGTCGCCCGGCCAGCGGTTTTGTGCTGGCGGCAACGGATGGCTTGCCCGCCATGCCGGCCTTGCCGCAAAGCGTGCCCTCCAGCCTGCTGGAACGTCGGCCGGACATTGCCGCCGCAGAGCAGCGCATGATGGCTGCCAATGCCGAGATCGGCGTGGCGAAAACCGCCTATTTTCCGACGTTCGGCTTTAGCGCCAGTGGTGGGTATCGGGCCGATGCCTGGTCCGGGCTGGTCAGTACACCCAACCGCTTCTGGTCACTGGGCCCGCAGTTTGACCTGCGCCTGTTTGATGCCGGTGCCCGCCGCGCCAAGACGCAGCAGGCCGAGGCTGCCTACGACCAGCAGGTGGCCCGCTATCGCCAGACCACCCTGGAAGCGATTGCCGAGGTGGAGGATGCGCTGGTGCAGCTGGCCAGCCTGGAGCAGGAGCACCGGGTGCAGGCCGAAGCGCTGGTAGCGGCACAGGATGCCCTGCAGCTGATCGAGAACCAGTATGCCGCCGGCATGGTGGACTTCATTGTGGTCAGCAATGCCCTGACTACCGCCCATGCCGCCGAGCGGACCCTGCTCAACCTGCAGGCCAGCCGGCTGACCGCTACCGTACAACTGATCAGCGCGCTGGGTGGTGGCTGGAGTGATTCTGACGCTGTGGATAAGGTGTCGGATAACTGACTTTTTGTTGCCCTGCAAATTGTTGTGCACACCGGCTAACGGCCCGTTCGGCGGCTGGCCTTGACAGGGAACGGCTTTCTATAGTCCGCAATTGGGTTTTGTAACTTGTTGATTTTTCGGTGCTATATTCAGTTGGCGAGAAAGTGAGCACTTTGCTGTAGAGGCCACCCTGTTCGCGCTTTGCCACTTTTGCCGTCAGCAAATCCACAGGGTTATCCACAGCTTCTGTGGATGAGCGGATTTTGCCGGCTCGTGACGCTCCCGTCTTGTCGATTTCCCAGTGATGGCCGCTTTCTGCGACAATGGCCCGCCTGTTTTCACCTGATCTGCAGTTGCTTTGTTCATGTCCCAGACCGACTCCCTCTCCAGCAAGGATTTTCACCGCTTGTTGCCCGGCGCCATGCTGCGCGACCAGTTTCCGTTGCGTCGCCAGTGGCAGCAGCTGGGCCGAAAGCCGGATGCCGCGCGCGCGCAGCAGCTGCAACAGCGCCTGCTGGACTCGGTGGCACAGGCGGAGCGCCGGCGCGGTAGCCTGCCGGTCATCAGCTACGACGATCAGCTGCCGATTGCCGAACATCGCGACAACATCAAGAAGGCGCTGGAAAAGCATCAGGTGCTGGTGATTGCCGGTGAAACCGGATCGGGAAAGACCACCCAGCTGCCCAAACTGTGCCTGGAGCTGGGCCGTGGCGTGCAGGGCATGATCGGTCACACCCAGCCCCGGCGGCTGGCGGCCCGCAGCGTGGCCAACCGCATTGCCGAAGAGTTGCAGACGCCGCTGGGCGGACTGGTCGGCTATCAGGTGCGCCACGAGGACCACAGCAACGAACAGACCCTGGTCAAGCTGATGACCGACGGCATCCTGCTGGCGGAAACCGCTCACGACCGCTTTCTGCAACGCTACGACACGCTGATCATCGACGAGGCCCACGAGCGCAGCCTCAACATCGACTTTCTGCTGGGCTACATCAAGCGCATCCTGCCCAAACGCCCGGACCTCAAGGTCATCATCACCTCCGCCACCATCGACCTGGAACGTTTCTCGAAGCATTTCGGCGATGCGCCGATCATCGAGGTATCGGGACGCACCTATCCGGTGGAGACCTGGTATCGCCCCCTGCTGGGCGAACGCGATGCCGAGGGCCAGGCACTGGAGGAGGACCTCAGCGTGGAGCAGGGCATCCTGCGCGCGCTGGAAGAGATCGAACAGCATGAGCGCAGCCAGAAACGCCCGCCTGGTGATGTGCTGGTATTCCTGCCCGGCGAGCGCGAGATCCGCACCTGTGCCGAGGTGTTGCGCAAAGCGCAGCTGAAACACAGCATGGTGCTGCCGCTGTATGCACGGCTGTCGCCCAATGAACAGCAGAAGATCTTCCAGCCACAGCCGCAGCGCAAGATCGTATTGTCCACCAACGTGGCGGAAACCTCGCTGACCGTACCCGGCATCCGCTACGTGATCGACAGCGGAACCGCCCGCATCAGCCGTTACAGCTACCGAGCCAAGGTGCAGCGCCTGCCGGTGGAGCAGGTGTCGCAAGCCAGTGCCAACCAGCGCCAGGGCCGTTGCGGACGGGTCGAGGCGGGTATCTGTATCCGTCTGTACAGCGAAGAGGATTACCTGTCGCGGCCGGAGTTCACCGACCCGGAGATTCTGCGCACCAATCTGGCGGCGGTGATTTTGCAGATGCTGCATTTGCGTCTCGGTGCAATCGAGGACTTTCCCTTCATCGAACCGCCGGAAGGCCGTGCCATCACCGACGGCTTCACCACCTTGCAGGAGTTACAGGCGGTCACCAGTGCCTACGAACTGACTCCACTGGGCCGTCAGTTGGCACGCCTGCCGATCGACCCGAGAGTGGGGCGCATGTTGCTGGCGGCGGCCGAGCAGGGCAGTCTGCGCGAGGTGCTGATCGTGGCCAGTGCGCTATCCACCCAGGATGCGCGGGTGCGCCCGGCCGACAAGCAGCAGGCTGCCGATCAGGCGCATGCCCAGTGGAAGGACCCGGACTCCGACTTTGCCGCACTGATCAATCTGTGGCGCGACTTCGAACAGCAGCGCCAGGAGCAGGGCAGCAGCGGTGCGCGGCGCTGGTGCCGCCAGAATTACGTGAATTTCCTGCGCATGCTGGAATGGCGCGATGCCCACCGTCAGCTGCTGTTGATCTGTCGCGAACTGCAGCTGGCTTTCAACGATGAACCGGCCAGCTACGACGGCCTGCACAAGACGCTGCTGACCGGCCTGCTCAGCCATATCGGCCAGAAAAGCGAAGACAATGACTACCTTGGCGCACGCCAGAAACGCTTTTTGATCCACCCGTCCACCGGGCTGGGCCGCAAGAAACCGCAGTGGATCATGGCCGCCGAGCTGGTGGAAACCACCCGCCTGTATGCTCGGCTGGTGGCGCGCATCGACCCGCTGTGGGCCGAGCAGGCCGCCCCGCACCTGTTGCGGCGTACCTGGCTGGAGCCGCACTGGGAAAAAAATCGTGGTCAGGCGGTAGCCTATGAACAGGTCACCCTGTATGGCCTGATTCTGGTGGGCCGCCGTCCGGTGCATTACGGCCCCATCGAGCCGGAACTGGCGCGGGAGTTGCTGATCCGTGAAGGGCTGGTCGGTGGCGAGATCCGCAGCCGTGCTGCCTGTCTGTCCGCCAACCGCAAACTGCTGCAAGAGCTGGACGAACTGGAAGCCAAGGCCCGCCGCCGCGACATCCTTGCTGACGAAGAAGTCCTGTTCGCCTTCTACGACCGCCACCTGCCGGCCAATATCTACCAGACCGCCAGCTTCGAGCGCTGGTACAAACGCGAAAGTGCCAAACAGCCGAAACTGCTGCACATGACCGCCGAGGACGTGCTGCAGCGCGAGGCCAGTGAAGTCACCGAGGAACAGTACCCCGACCATCTCGAGTGGGATGGCCTGCGGCTGCCGCTGAGCTACGAGTTCGAGCCCGGTCATCCCCGTGATGGCGTCACCCTGAGCGTACCGGTACCGGTGCTGTTGCAGATTCCGCCAGCCCGCCTGCAATGGCTGGTGCCCGGCTTGCTGGAGCAGCTATGCATTGCTCTGGTGCGCCAGCTGCCCAAAGCGCTGCGCAAGAACTTTGTGCCGGTACCGGATTTTGTCCGCGCCGCTCTGGAAAAGATGCCCTTTGGCGAAGGCGAACTGACCGCCGCGCTGGGCCATCAGTTGTTGCGCATGACCGGTGTGCGGGTCGAAGACGAAGCCTGGGAGGCTGCCTGGCAAGGTATCGAACACCACCTGAAGATGAACATCGAGGTGCTGGATGCCAAGGGCAAGCGTATGGGTGAAAGCCGTGACCTGAGCGAGCTGCTGGGCCGTTTCGGTACCGCCAGCCAGCAGGCGCTGGGCCAGTTGCGTGAGCAGCAGCAAAAGCGGCAAGCGCAGGAGCTGGATACCAGAAGCTTCGAGCTGGACAGCTTCAAGCAGCAGAAGGTCGCCGGGCTGGAAATGACTGTGTTTCCCGCGCTGGTGGATCGTGATGGCGAAGTGCAGGAAGGCCAGTTCGCCAGCCAGGCCCAAGCCGATCACGAACACCGCCGAGCCCTGCAGCGCCTGCTGGTGCAGCATTGGAGCGAGCCGGGCAACTATGTGCGCGAGCTGTTGCAGCGCGACAACCAGCTGACCTTGCTGTATCGCGAGCTGGGGCGCATTGATGCGCTGGCCGAAGACGTGCTGCTGGCCTGTGCCGAACAACTGGCACTGGCCGACCTCAAACAGCTGCCACGCAGCGCCGGTGCGGTACAGCAACTGGCCGAGCAGCATCGGGGTGCTGTGGTGGAGCAGGCCGAACAGCTGATCAGGCGCCTGCGTGACATACTGCAGCGCTGGCACGAGCTGAAAAAGCGCTTCAAGGGCCGTATCGACCTGCAAATGGCTGTCGCCCTCAACGACATCAAGAGCCAGCTGGCCGGCCTGATCTATCCGGGCTTTGTCCGTGAGGTGCCCGCCCAGTGGCTGCAGGAGTATCCTCGCTATCTCAAGGGTATCGAACAGCGCCTCGACAAGCTGGGCAGCCAGCTGCAAAAGGATCGCGTCTGGACCCTGGAGCTGACCGGCTATCAGCAGCAATACCGCGACCGACTGGACAAGCACCAGAAGGAAGGTAAATACGACCCCGCCTTGCAGCTGTATCGCTGGATGCTGGAGGAGTATCGGGTGTCATTGTTTGCCCAGCAGTTGGGCACTCGCTTGCCAGTTTCGGATAAGAGATTGGCGAAGCAATGGGCTGAGGTTGGGGCTTGATTTTTTATCCCCGTCATTCTGCGCGAAGCGAAGCGTAGTCGCAGAATCCATAGCTTTTATCAAGCTTGAGCTTTGGCAGTAACAGTGCAGCGCCTGGTCCGGTCAAGGTCTATGCTGCGGCTGACGCATCCGCGCCGAAGCAAGCTTCGTCACAGGTGCTGATCTGGCACAGACCTTGACCGGCCCGAATAGCACACCTGCTGCTTGAGAGTGAGAGGCTCGGCTATGCAGAGCTGCTGTCGCGGTGTTGGAAATAATGCTACGTTCTTTTTCAAACAGAGATAGACTACTAAGATGTACGATCTTGTAAGACTCTGAGCTCTGTGCTTTAATTTATTTCCTGAAATTAGTGCTAGCAGGTAGTGCTGTCTTTACGGCGATGGTTAATATGGAAAGTGCTCTAATATATTATATGGGGAGCTAGCGTATGGATATTTGGGACGAAAATAAGCTGATATTGTTCATTATGTTTGTAGTGCCAGGGTTCATTTCTATTAAGGTATACGAACTCCTATCACCATCTGGTCAAATAGAAAGCTCCAAGCAGATAATTGATGCCGTTTCATATAGCTGCTTAAATTACGCAATACTACTGTGGCCGATTGTTGCCGTGGAATCTAGCGATCTTAGTATAAGTCATCCTTGGTTTTACGTTTTATTCTATATGTTGGTCTTGTTCTTTGTTCCTGTCCTCATTGTTGTTTTTTGGAATTGTTTACGTAAGTCGGAATGGCTTCAAAAATGGCTCTTCGCATTTGAGGGTGTAGGAAAAACTGGGCTGGCTGGAAAAGGAGTCGG